>Ga0163150_10005528_pt1 | contig 16076 bp, 16 predicted proteins | sample OliLakLV19P2IB_FD_148628 | JGI IMG/M metagenome (GOLD analysis project Ga0163150, IMG submission 148628) | Freshwater microbial mat bacterial communities from Lake Vanda, McMurdo Dry Valleys, Antarctica - Oligotrophic Lake LV.19.P2.IB | ecosystem: Environmental > Aquatic > Freshwater > Lake >...
CTTCTGGCTCGGCCGCTACTTGGAACGCTCCGAAGCAACCGCCCGCATGCTCTCGATCCTCGACGACGTGGCGCTCGAGGAAATCTCCGCCCGCGACCGCCGCCGCTGGTTCCCCCTCTGGCGCGGGCTGCTCGAAGCCACCGGCCACACCGACCACAAAATCACCGCGCGCGCCAACCCCCAGGCCTCGCTCTCCACCGACCTCATGTGGCGCATGTCCCTCGACACCGCCAACTCCAGCTCGATCTATTCCTCCATCAGCTGGGCCGTGGAAAACGCCCGCCAGCTCCGCGACTACGTGAGCCCCGAAGTGTGGACCACCCTCGGCCGCCTCCAACGCCGCCTCGACGATCTCCACAAGCTCCGCCCCGCGCCCGGCCGCCGCCCCGCTTTGCGCCCCGACCGCGGACCCTCCCTGCCCTCGCAAGCGGTCCAAGCCGTCATCACCGAGGTCAACGCCATCGTCGGCCTGGCCGAACGCACCATGGTTCAGGATGCCGGCTGGCATTTCCTGCACATGGGCATGCACCTCGAACGCGCCACGATGACCTGCAGCGCGCTCCGCCACATCTTGGGCTCGCTCGACAGCGCCGCCGCGACCGCCAAGGATGTTTCCGCCACGTCGGCCAACGTCCCCTATCGCGACAACCCCGAGCTCTCCGCGCTCCTGCGCATGCTCGGCTCGCAAGACGCCTACCGCCGCCTCTACCAGATGCGCAGCCAGCCGCGCCTGGTTGCACAGCTCTTCATCCAGCAGCCCGACGCCCCACGCAGCATTTTCCACAACCTGCATCAGATTAAGACCAGTCTACGCGCCATCCGCCAGGATGTGAGCGAACAAGGCGACGACCCGACGACGGCCGCGGTGGCCGACGCCTTGCAATTCATCGCATCGGTCCCGCTCGCCCGCCACTTCGGCGACGACCCTGCGTTACTCGGCACCGAGGGCCGCAAATTAAGCGACACCCTCGCCGACCTACTTGATCGCCTGTATGCGCTGCACCCGGTGTTGAGCGACCACTACTTCAGCCACCAAGCCCGCATCGCCCCCTCGGTGACCCAGGTCGAACTGAAGCTCTGAGCCCTTACCAGAGGTGGCCGCTGAAAGACCCGAAGCCCGTGCGGCGCTGCTAAGTCATCAGCTACACCCGCCGAACGGTTAAATACCGTAACTAGCTCACAAAAAAGCCCTCCCGTGTTATGGAAGGGCTAAAAATTGGGTGCAGGGGTTGGATTCGAACCAACGACCTTCAGGTTATGAGCCTGACGAGCTACCGGGCTGCTCCACCCTGCAATAAGTGGGAGGGCGAGAACATCGTTTGGCGTTAGCTTGTGTCAACGGCCTTTTTGCAAAATCCCCGATTCTCCGCTTGCCAGCCCCCCCCCCGCTCTCTGTGCTCTCGCCTTCCTTCACCCATTCCGGGCGTTGGAAAAACCATAACCACAACACTCGTCTCTTGATCGCAAGGCGGCCCATTGGCCGACCTGTGTTTCCATAGATAACATAGATCCCATGAATATCACCCCCAAGGACCTCCTCGATGCCGGCGTCCACTTCGGTCACCAGACCAAGCGCTGGAATCCCCGCTCCAAGCCCTACGTTTTCGCTCACCGCCAAGGCATCAGCATCATCGACCTCGGCAAGACCCACGAGCTCCTCCAGAAGGCCTACTCCTTCCTCGAGGAAACCGTCGCCTCCGGTGGCAACGTCCTCTTCGTCGGCACCAAGCGCCAGGCCCAGGAAATCATCCGCGAGGCCGCCATCGCCACCCACCAGCCCTTCGCGGTTGACCGTTGGCTCGGCGGCACCCTCACCAACTTCGCCACCGTCAAAAAATCCATCGCGAAGTTCAAAAAGTTCCAACAGCAGGAAGCTTCCGGCGAACTCGCCAAGCTCTCCTCGAAGGAAGAGTCCGCCATCAAGCGCGAGATGGTGCGCATGAACAAGAATTTCTCCGGCATCGTGGACATGGCCTCCCTGCCCTCCGCCGTGTTCGTCCTCGATTCCAACCACGAGGCTATCGCCGTTGCCGAGGCCAAGCGCCTCAACATCCCCTGCGTCGGTCTCGTTGACACCAACTCCGACCCCACCCAGCTCGCCTACCCGATCCCGGGCAACGACGACGCCGTGAAGTCCATCCGCATCATCGTGGACACCGTCATCGAGGCGATCCAGAACGGTCTCGCCCAGCGCGAGAGCCGCCGCAGCACCCGCGGTCAGGCCGACCTCCGCGCCGTTTCCGCCTCGATGGCCGCCTCCGCTGGCGCCGTCAACGAAGAGGGCGAAGTCGACCTCTCCAAGGTCGCCATTCCCTCGAACGTGGAGATCAGCGAGGCCGATGCCGCCATCGCCGCCGCCAAGAAGAAGATCGCCGCGACTCCCCGCAAGAAGGTCGCCGCGCCCAAAGAGTAATCACCTGCCGCCTCTTATTTAATGAGCACCACCATCACCGCCACCCAAGTCAACGACCTGCGCTCCCAGACGGGCGCCGGCCTCATGGACTGCAAGCGCGCGCTTGTTGAGACCAACGGCGACGTCGAAGCCGCCATTACCATCCTTCGAAAGAAGGGTGCCGCCTCGGCCGCCAAACGCGCCGATCGCGAAGCCAAGGAAGGCCTTATTGAGAGCTACATCCACATCGGCGGCAAAGTGGGCGTCCTCATCGAGGTCAACTGCGAGACCGACTTCGTGGCCCGCAATGACGACTTCAAGGCCCTCGTCCGCAACCTCGGCATGCACATCGCCGCCGCGAACCCGCTCTACGTGACCCGTGATCAGGTTCCCGAGGCCGACCTCGCCGCCGAGCGTGACATCGCCTCCGCCCAAGTCGCTGGCAAGCCGCCCGCCGCCGTGCAGAAGATCGTCGAAGGCAAGATCGAGAAGTTCTACTCCTCGATCGTCCTCCTCGATCAGCCCTACGTGAAGGTCCCCGAGAAATCCATCAAGGAGATCCTCACCGAGGCAATCGCCAAGACCGGCGAAAACATCCAAGTCCGCCGCTTCGTCCGTTACCAGCTCGGCTCGTAATCAAGCCGCTCACCACGCAGCGTCTGACTCAAGGCACGCCGGAAAAACCGGCGTGCTTTTTTTATGGGTTCGACTCGAGACTCGATCCGTTTCCACCACGAAACCCATCGAATACACGAAACCCGGCGGCGATTGCCCGAACGTTCCTATTTTCGTGTATTTGGTGTGTTTCGTGGTGAAAAAAGTATTCGTGGTTGGCCCAATCCCCTACCTCTCATTTCCTTCACACCGCGCATCGCATGAACGTCACCAAAGGACAGATCCTCGCTCGTGGACTCTGCCATCGCTGCCCCAATTGCGGAGCCCAAAAGCTCTTCAAAGCCGGCACGCTGTTTGAAATGAATCCCGAGTGTCCGGTGTGCGGCCTTAAGATCGAACGCGACGAAGGTTTTTTCCTCGGCTCGATGTCGCTCAACTACGGAGTGACGATCATCGGCTTCCTGGTGCCGGTGCTGATTCTTTACTTGGCCGGGGTCCTCTCCGGCCTAGTCGCGGCAGTCATCGCCGGGGTGGGCGCGATCAGCGTCCCGATCGTATTTTATCGTTCATCGCGCAGCTGGTGGTTGATGAGTTACTACTTTTTCCTGCCCCACCACCTCCCCGCAAACCGTCGTAAAATCGCGCCGGATGAGGACGAAAATATCTGAGTAACTAGATGCGGCAGCTGCCCTCGTTTCCGTCTTGAAAACTAACGCGGCAAGATGCCGCGTCTACCTTACTAAGCGACAAGACCACTGAGCCGGCCAACTTTCTGCTTCCGTTTTATGGGCGTGGTTCTACGTTCATCCATTCACAGCCGGAGAGGTGGCAGAGTGGTCGATCGCGTCTGACTCGAAATCAGATGAACCTGCAAGGGTTCCGGGGGTTCGAATCCCTCCCTCTCCGCCATTTGCAGAGCAATTGGCGCTTCCGATGAAGTCGGAGATAAACGCAGAGCATTCGAGGCGGGGCGAAAAGTCCCCACTTCACACCGATTTCTTTCCGATACACGACACGGGATTCGCCCTCTCCCGGCGGATCGCCCAGGAGCTTGGTGTCCACCGCGAGACGGTGGGGGCGGAGCTGAAGCGATCAAAACCAGCCATAGTGACCACCGGCTCCCGCAGCCTTTGCGAGGCGCATCGCAGCGTCATCGAAGCGGCGGTTGTGCATGGCTTGACCCGGAAAGCCCCCCTCCCTTCCTTGCCCCTGTCACTCATCAACCATCGCTATTTTAGATTGGCTGAACAGCCTCGCGAGGAATGGCCTTTTCTCAGAGCGAACAGTTCAGCCTTCTGGGCGATCTTCTGGCGGCTCGCCGCGACGCGGTCCTGCTCGCCTGGCGGAAAGCCGCCCGTGCTGATCCGGAGCAGACCACCGGTCGCTCCCTCACCCGCGGACAGTTCCTCGATCACATCCCCGAAATGCTGGACGCGTTCGAGCTCAAGCTGCGTTCCAGCCACCGCGGAGCCAACGCACAGGCCGCCATCGACAAAAAACAGGAAGAGGTGAAGCACGGCCTCCACCGTTGGCAGCAAGGCTACCGCCTCAAGGAACTCATCAATGAATGCGGCCACCTCCAGTTCTGCCTTTTCGATGAACTAGAACGCATCGCCACGGCCCACCCGGAGCTGGAACCCGCCGTGCTGCGAGAGGCGAATCGCCAGGTCCTCGCCCTCGTCAACGACTCGATCTGCGAAAGCGCCGCCCAATACGAACGCATGCAACACGCCGAAGCCGCCGGCCATGTGGGCGACCTCCGCAGCGCCCTGACCGGCATTCGCGAAATCGAACGGCGACGCACCACTCTTTACCACCAAGCCGTGCACGACCTTCGCAACGACATTGCGGGCGTCCACCTTTCAGCAGGGCTCCTCAACCAGCCCGACATCGCCGAAACCGAGCGGGCGGAATTTTCGACCCTCCTGCGCAACGGCGTGCAAAGCCTCACCACCATGCTCGGCGGACTGATGGACCTTGCCCGGCTCGAGGCCGGCCAGGAAGAACGCAAAATCACCTCCTTCTACGCCGCGGAGTTGATCACCGCCCGGTGCGACGGCAACCAACCCCACGCCCGCGAGAGTGGACTGTCCCTGGAAGCGAGCGGCCCGGCCGGCCTCCACGTCGAAGGCGACACCGAAAAAGTCGGCCGCCTCCTCCAAAACCTCCTGACCAATGCGTTGAAATACACGGGATGTGGCGGCGTTACGGTGACCTGGGGTGAGGAAAAGGCCAACTGGTGGTTGATGGTTAAGGATACCGGCCCCGGCTTGTTGTCGCACGCCGGGACGCCCTTGGTGGCCGGCCTGCAAGAGGCAACCGCGAGCGCCAAGGAGTCGGACGAAAAAAACACCATGCTTCATGGCGAGGAATCCAACGTGCTGCCCCCGCCTGAAGGCGCCGACGACCTGCCCGGCTTCTCACGCCACCAACCCGGCGAAGGCATCGGGTTATCCATCGTGAAACGCCTGTGCGAGTTACTCGATGCGAGCTTGGAAATCGCCAGCTCGGCTGAATCCGGCACGACGTTCCGCGTGGTATTCCCCCTCCGCTATCCGAACGCTCGTTCCGTGAGCGGAAATCCCTGCCCGAGCAAAGGCTAAGGCCTCGTTCTACTTCGTTAAGTGATCGCGTAGCAGCCGAGGTGACGAGGCTGTCAGGGGGCTTCGCACCGCAAGCACAGACTCCTCACGCTGGCTGCTACCCTGCCTGCAAAGCCACTTAACCCGAAATCCTAAATAGGTTTCCGCGATCTGCCGCAACCTGCTGGGCATCTTATCGTTCATTCACCCCCCTCGGTGCACTTCTAGTGCACCTCGGAGTTCTCTCACGATCATCACTCCAGCATCTTGCGGCATCTCATCGGTCCCTATTTAGGATTTCGGGCTTAACAAAGTAGAACTAAGGCGGGCCGGGAAAAGCACGGGCCAACGCCCCCCCCGCCGCCGGGTGCCTGCCTACGGGGCTTTCGGGATGCCTACTGACCGGTCAAGAACGGTGAGGACAAGTTGTAGCAAGGCATCCGCAGTGCAAGGCTTGGTCAGAAAGTCGGACACGTCGGCGCGGATGGCTTGGCGGATATACTCGGCCAACCTCAAGACCGCTAGCGGCGATGATGCCGATCCACAAAAAAGCCCCGCCGGAAAGAGGGGCTTTGGTTGTCACCGAAGGCCGGTGCAGGCCCGGGCATCATCACTTACCCGAAGACGACAGGGACAGTCCCAGCGCCGTGAATTCGGCCGACAGATCGCGCAGCGCTTCGCGAAGCGGTGCTGCATCGGATTTGGCTTCATTGGCCGTGCTCTTGACGGAGGCCAAGCCTCCGGCGGTCAGATCAGTGGCCAGAGCGGTGCGAATATCGGTGAGGCGCGACATGAACGGAACAAAGGCGTCCCTGGTGTGCGCATAGCTCGCCCGCACGCGGTCAAAGCGCGCAGCCACCCTGTTTTTGCGATCCGTGCTACGTGAGCGGATGTCTTCGTTTTGAATGGTGGCTAGGTCGGTGTCCCACTGCTGGAAGTAGGCGGCGCCTTGCGCCTGCATGGCGAGGGCCTGCTTGCTTACGTCTTTGGAGAGCGAGTCGAGCTTACCGACAGAGGCGTTAAATTTTTCGAACTGGGATTTGATGTCCGTGTTAGGGTTGTTCACCAGATCGGAGAGCGCGACGAGCACGGCGTCGATTTGCACCTCGCCCTTGTCGATGCCGACTGCGGTTTCCTGAAGTGACGTGGAGGTATCGCCGGCCTTTTTGTAGCTGGTGGACGAGGACGACGTGGCGCAGCCGGCGGTGAATACCGCGAGCACCACAGCGGAGGCGATGATGATAGATTGGGATTTCATTTTTTAAGACGGAGTTAAGTTGATTTGGATTTCGGAGAAGGTGAGGTGGCGCGACGGGCACGCAGGCCGCGCACGACGGCAAAGAGCGGCGGGCCCCAACGGACGAGCGTCCCGAGGAGCTTTAGGCGTGGAAACACGGTGCGCTGGACGACGAGCCCCGCAGGCACGGCGGCGAGGATCGCGAGCGGAAACAGTTGGCGGAAGAAGGTGACGGCCCGGTCCAGCCACACGAGGGGCTGGGTCGCACGAACGGCCGCCTCGCTGCATTGAGCGCGCGAGAGCGTGATTTGTCGGCGCAGAGTCGCTTTATGCGCGGCCAGGCGGATTAATTCGCGGTGCGGATACATGCACGGTCGGTTCCAAGTTCGCTAATCGTGGCGGCGAACGGCTGGGGTTGCCGCGCGAGGTAGCGCCGGAACGCGATGATCACGGCGACAAACGTGACTGCGTAGAACAAGGCCAGCCCGCTCAACACGGCGAGACGTGCGGTTTCCCAGAAGGCATGAACGAGCACGAGGCTGGCAAAGGTGATCGCCATCATGCCGGTGAAAACCACCGCGCTGATCCACATGAAAATCTGGATCAGGCGCAGCTTCTCCTCCTGCAACTCCACGGAGAAGAGTTCGAGTCGCTGCTCGCCGATGGCCAGGAGCCCGTCACAGAATGCCCGTAACGACCCCAGGATGCCTGCGGTTGCGGGAGGAGACGTATCCACGGGTAGTTACGGATTACTTGCTGCGACGGCCGAGGAGGACGCCGAGGAGCAGACCGGCGCCGGCCGCGATGGCGAGGGACTGGTAGGGATTGGCGCGGATCGCCGTGTCGGTGCACCGGGCGCCGGCGACGACCTTTTGCTTGGCACCTGCGTAGAGGTGCCCGAGGCGTTCCTGAGCGGCGTCAAAACGTGCGCGCAGGGCGCTCATGGCTTCGGCGGTGTGTTCGGTAAGCGAGTCTCCCATCATCTTTTCGGCCTCGGTGACGAGGGCGTGAAGATCGTTAACAAGATCCTTGGGGGTCTGGGCGGTGGTGTCGTTGGTGAGTTTCATAATAGTAAAAGTCAGGATTGGTTGGTGGAGGTGAGCAGATTTGTTTCTGCGCTCACGTCTTCCGGCTTCGGAGCAGGGAGACGAGGAAAAGGATGATGAAGATGACAAAGAGGATCTGAGCGATCTGGGTGGCGGCGCCGGCGATGCCGCCAAAGCCGAGGATGCCCGCGATGAGCGCGATGATGAGAAAAGTGATGGCGTAGCTAAGCATAGGAAAAGGGACTTAGGCGGACTTGGAGTTGCTGAAAAAACCGCCGGCACCCACGAGGGCCGCCACGCAGCCGCCGATGAGCAGCCAAAGGGTTTTGTCGGTTGGGGAGCCGGTGAAGAGGCGCGAAAATTCGGAGCCGATAGAATCGGAAGCTTGAATTCCGTAGATGATGAGAATGATTCCGCCGACGAGGAGGACGAGTGAGACGAGTTTGTTCATGATGATAAAAATGAGGAAGGTTTTGGTTCAGGAGTTTTCCGCGTTCTCGTCCTCGAGCTGCGCGCGGAGAAACCAAGCAGTTTTTTCGTGCTGCACCATCAGGCCGGTAAGGAAATCGGCGGTGCCCGCATCGTTGAGACTAGCGGCACAAGCGGCGCTGTCGGCGCGGAGTTGCACGATGAGTTCTTCATGCAGGGCCAGCAGCACGGAGACCATCTGATTGGCACCGAGTCCGGTGCCGGCGGCGGCGAGGGAGCGGGCGGCTTTCGTCAACTCAATCCAGCTGCCACGCGCGCCGACCCCGATGGCACGGGCGCGTTCCGCAATGGCGTCGATGGCTTCGGCGAGCTGGCCGTATTGGGTTTCAAATTGTTGGTGAAGCGCGATGAACCCCGGTCCGGTCACGTTCCAATGATAGTCGCGAGTGGTCGCGTAGAGCATGGTTTCGTCGGCGAGCAGAAGGTTGAGCATCTGCCCCACCTCGAGGCAGGCTTTGTCGTTTAGTCCGATGTTTGTTTTCATGGCTAGTAACTGAGACAAGTCGCGACCGCCCGGAGGCGGTCGCGTCATTTGAACGGAACGAGGAGGGTTTAAGCGGCTCAGCTCTTGACGGTCATGTTGTTGTCCACCGACTTCACGCCGCGCACGTCTTGAGCGAGCTTAGTGACGAGTGCCTTCTCGGCGTCGGACTTGGCTTCGCCGGTGACGGTGACGACACCGTCAACGGTGGTGATCTTGGTCTTCATGGCGCTGGTCGCCTTGTGGCTGAGGAGCGCGTATTTCATCTGGCTGGTGATGGAGGCGTCATCGATCTTCTCGCCGATGGTGGCCCCGGGGGCGGGAGCGTCTTTGATGACGATCTCATTCTTAACGGACTTCACCCAGTCGATGTCCTTGGCGTAGGCGGCGGTCAGTTCCTTCTGGGCGGCGTTGTCGGCGGAACCGGTGAGGGTAACGACGCCTTCTCGCACGGCGACCACGGTGGTGGCGGCGCTGACGTTGGCTTTCACGAGCAGGCGGCTGCGAACCTTGAAGGCGATCCAGGCGTCGGAATGCTCGGGGTAAGTGGACTCGATCTTGATTTCATTCTTCACGCCGGTGACGCCGGGGAGGTTCTCGACGGTATCGACCGCGAGGGCCTTGTAGTCTTTGTCTTCAACGGTGCCGGTAAGGGTGACGATGCCGTCATGGGCCTTCACCTTGACGTGGTCGGCAAGCACGGTGCGGTAGTTGTAGGAGGCCTTGGCGGCATCCTCGATCTTGCGATCGGTTTCAGACGAGGCGAACAGGGCGACGGGCGCTGTAACAAGAATGAGTAAAGCTGACAGGTTTTGTAATTTCATAGGCTAAGAGACAGATCTTACGCTGCATCCAAAATTACTGATATAAGCACTTACCCTACTTACAGCAGGACATCGCTAAACGGCATCCGACCGGTCGTGATGCGGATACAAAAAAGCCTCCGGTAAACACCGGAGGCCTTGATCGCTGTAAGCCGGGATTACCGGCCTGACTCAGAAGCTCACGCCCAAGCCTGCACGCCACTCTCCGACGACGCGGGTGCGGTCGCCAGTCTGGATGGCGTAGTCGGCATAGAGCGCGACGGTCGGGGTGATCGCCACATCGAAGCCGGCGCTCAAGCGTGCGCTATCGCGCTGCGGATCGCGGGTGGTGGCCGTGAAGCTGGCGCCATCGATCGAACCGTTGATCGAGCGGCTTTCGTTCTCCAATTCATGTATCCAGGCAGCGCGAGCATGGGGACTCACCACCACGGAACCGATGTTGAAGGAGATGGCCGCCTCAAGCCCGAGCTGCGTGCGCAGTGACTTGGTTCTCTGGGTGTCCACGGTGGCATTAAACACACCCGCACCGGTCTCGGTGAACCCCTTGGCTTTCCATCCGCTGGCCTGCAGGCCGGCGAAAGGAGACAGGGAGACTAGGCCGGCTTGGAAACGACGACCGGCAGTAAGATCCATCAGCCATTGGCGGCCGCTGGTCTCGGATTTGGCCGTGGCGGAGGTGCCCGGGAAGTTAATGGCACGGGTGGACTCGTGATCATCGAAACCGTAGGCGACGGCGGCGTTGGCAAACCAGGCGTTCTGCTTCCAGGCGGCGCGGATGCCGGGCATCTTGCTCTTCACGGTCGTGCTGCTGCCGGGCGAGCCCATGCCGGAATTCGTTTCAGTGTATTCAAAGAACCCGCCGAGCGTGAGGTTTTCGCTCACGTAGTGGTTGCCTCCCACGAGACCGGATTCGCTCGTGTAGCGGCTTGAGTCGAGGTCCGGATCCCTGCTGATGATACCGCGGCTTTGCCCGGCTTCGAAGTAGTAATCGTCATGGCCTTCGATGGTGCCGGTATGACGGTTGAGACGCTCGCCAAGCGAAGCGGTGTGGGCGAACGCGAGGTCCGACCAGACTGCGTAGCCTTGGGGCGAGATCGCGTTAATCGCGGCTGGCAGCTGGCTGGCGAGAGGCACTGCGTTGAGGACGGTGGTGATGGCGGGGCTGAGCTGGGCGGCATTGGCAATCGCAACCTGATTGGGCGTTGCCACCAGGGTCGCGAAGGCGAGCTGGGTGAAGGTGATGACTACGTTGTTGGCGCCATAGCTCACCGTGGACTCAAGGGCGGCGCTGTTATCGGAGGCGAACGTCCCAATCACTCCGCCGGCGGCTTGGATGATTTCGAAGGACTTGCCGTCAGGATTGTAGCCGTTGAGGATGTTGATAGCCAAGGTGCCATCCAAGTTGGCGCTGCCGGTGGCGACCAATCGGTCGAATGAAAACTCCGATGCGATCTCGGCGACGAAGGTGCCGCCGGAGCCTTGGCTATAGTTACCGGTGACGATGATCGTGCCGGGCGAGTTGCCCGGGCTGACAGTGCCGTTGTTAAACAGGTTGCCGTTGATCGTGCCGTTGCCGCGAAGGACTGCACCGGAGGCGACTGTAGTCGTCCCGACGCCGCCACCAGCGAGCACCAGAGAACCGGCCTGCAGGTCGATGGCTGAGGTGGTAGTGCTGGCGAGCGTGACGGCACCGGAACCCAGCTTCTGGATGGTGCCTGTGCCGGTGATCGTGCCGCCAAAGGTGCCGTCGATAGTCTGGTCGAAAACCAGCTTGCCGGCAAAGGTCCCGTTGTCGTTCACGGAGATAGGTCCGTTCACCGGAAGATTGGCGGTGCTGGTTATCAGCGTGCCTCCGTCGATGATAATGCCGCCGGTGAAGGTGTTCGTGCCGGTCAGTGTCGCGATCGCCTTAAAAACCGTCAGCGAGGCGGCGGCGCCTGCGGTATCCGAGCTGTTGCCGTCAAGGGTAGTCCTGCCGGTCGTGTATCTCACTCCCGAGGCAAGAACGACATCAGAGTCCCCTTGTGTATACGTGCCCTCGACACTGAGCAGCACGTAACTCAAGTAAACGGGGCCCAATGCGTCCAGGGTGGCATTGCCATCGAACGAGACAGCCGCTTGGGCGAGGGCGCGACCGCTGGCGAATGCGGAGGCCGAAGGCATCGTAGTGCCGACGTTGATACTGGTGCCCGCGAGATAATTACCGATGATGGTATTATTCGCGCCAATCGTGATTCCCGCCCCGGCGTTCCAGTAGATTTCTAGGTCGGAGCCCTGATTGCTGCCCAAATTAATAACCTCGACCCCCGCGAGAGCAGCCGTGGTCAGGGACGTCCCGATATTAAACACCCAAACGCCGCCGTTGAGTCCGCCCGCGTCGAGTTTGAGCGTGGTTCCATTCGTGAACTCCGCAGCGACGTCGAATTTATAGACGCCGGGTGTCAGGGTCATCCCGGAGAGCGTCATACCACTGAGGTTTACGAAGGGTTGGCTGAGCTCGAGCGCACGCAGATTGTTTTGAGCGTTAAGGAGAGCGGCGTTGGCAGGAGCAAGTCGGCCATCTGGAGCCATTATGATTTCGAAGCCGGCATCAACCGTGGGGCCGCCCACGACGCTCGTGCCGCCGACATCACCATTCGAGAATTTAATGGGAACGGCCACGCTGGTGATGGTTCCCGCTAGGACCGTAAAGTCAGCAGCGCTACCCAACGTGGTTTGGATGGTCGCCGACAGGGGGCTGACGGCCAGCAGTGTAACTGCCAACGTCGACATAGAAACAGGATAAATGAACTTCATAGGTTTCACTCCAACCTACGGAAGTTCACCAAGGAGGTATATGGGGCTTAACCCTACTCGCCGGACCGAGCGCTGACTGAAAACTTCCATCCAGCCGAAAAGTCGCGCTCGGCCCCAACAACCACGAATTAACCAGATCAAGCTAGTGTCCCGTCACCCAAGTTCCTTTATAAACACTCCCCGGAAGGATAGCCGCAAAAAGACACAAAAATAAAAGGCGCACGAACCGTCAAAGGCTCCTATAGCCGCGCGGGAGCGCAACGTCGTCAGGATCGGTAATTTTTGGCGCATTTTTGACGCTAAAATTCCGCCTGAATTAATGAGCGAACTTCAATGACGCGACATTAGATGATCGTCACCTGCACGCTGCTTTCGATCACTCCGGAGGCGATCGCGTAGCGGGTGAGTCCGGCGGTGTCGTGGATATTCAACTTATCCATGAGATGCTGCCGATGCTTCTCGACCGTCTTGATGCTGATGCCGAGCGCGGCGGCGATCTGCTTGTTGGCCGCGCCCTCGGCGACGAGCTGCAGCACCTCGGATTCGCGCGAGGTGAGCCGGGCGGCGTTCGCCTTGAGCAGTCCGTCACGGTCGCGCGGCGAGGCTGCGTCCCGGTGAAGGCGTTTCGCGATCAAGGGACTGAAAAACGCATTTCCCTTGGCGACCGCACGGATCGCCTGGGTGAGGATTTCGGCTGATGTCTGCTTTTCGAGAAAGCCGGCCACTCCAGCGGATCTCATTCGCTCGATATACGCTTCGTCGCTATGCGCGGAAAGAATGACGATCTTCGCGGCCGGAGTGGCGGCCAGGATCTGGCGCGTGGCTTCCAGGCCATTGAGCATCGGCATCGCGATGTCCATGAGGATGACATCGGGTCGCAAGGCTGCGGCCATTTGCACCGCCTCGCGGCCATTGCGCGCTTCGCCCACTATTTTGAAATGTGCGTCGGCTTTCAGCAATGCAGACAGTCCCTGGCGGACGATGACATGATCGTCGGCTAGCAGGATGGTGGTCAGGTTTGGGACGCTCATTTTGTTTTTTTCTACGAATTGAAGGGTATTTCGGCGCGCACCGTAGTGCCGACGCCAGGTCCGGATTCAATGGTCAGCCTTCCGCCAACCATCTCGATGCGCTCTCTCATGCCGACCAAACCGAGCCGCTTGTGTTTTCGATTGTGGAAGATTTCGTCGACCTGAAATGATTTCCCGTCGTCGCCAATCTCCATGTGGATCGCGCCGGGGATTTTGATGATAACGATTTCCACGTGCGCAGCCTGGGCATGACGGATGACATTGGTGAGTGCTTCCTGAGCCACCCGAAACAACACCGCGCGTCGTTTGCTGCCCAATACCTCGACTCCGGCGAAGGCCGTCAGCTGGATCTTTATTTTTTTCCGCGCCGCGACGCTGTTGCTGTAGGCGAGCAACGCCGGGATGAGACCCAGATCGTCCAACAACGCCGGACGCAGCTGGCGGGCGAACCGATGAACCTCGTTTACCGAGGTTTCAACCAAGCGCTGGGTGTGGGCGATTTTGGCCCGAAAACCGGCGAGACCGGAGGACGCACTCCGGCCGAGGGCGGATAACTGGACGTTGATGCCGACCAGCGTTTGCACGAACTCGTCATGCAATTCACGGCTGATCTCCTTCCGCTGCTCTTCCTGCGCCGAGATGATCTGGCGCGTGAACTGGCGAAGTTTGCGCTGCATGACCTGCGGTTTTTTGAAGAGCGTTTGATACTGCTGCTTGCCCTTGAGAATAGCCACCTCGCCGGCCTTGCGACGCGCGACCTCGCGCTCGAGTAGTCGATTGTCTTTGGCGAGTGCGGCGGTGTGAAGGCGGAGCGCCTCGTTGCGTTGGAGCAAAAGCCGGTTGGTTTCCTTCGTCGCGCGCTGGGCCGCCTCCAACGGGATGAGTGCCTGGGTTAAGAAATATCCGGCCCGGGTGATTGAATCGCTGAGCGTGCCGACGAAATCAAATGACGAAGCCACAATACGCATCGCACTCTCGTGCATGAGAACCATGTCCAAGGCCTCCACACCTGGGGCCAAAGCTGCGCGACCCATGCATTGAGCGCGATCACCATTGCCCTGTGTTCTTTTTTCAAGGTGAGCGCGCAGCTCGGTGAGATACCGGGCAGGCAAGGCGGTGCGGGTGATCGTTTTTGAATACATCGGACGCGGGATCGGCCGATGGGTCGAAGTAACCGTATTTCACTATCAAACACCGGCCGGCGCCAAATAGCGATAGGGTTTAACCCAGGCCCATCACCAGATTACTCAACTCACCCGGATCATTCGCTAGATCGAAAGCCAGCCACGGCGAGCCGTCTGCGTTGAAAATTTTCTTCCGGCTCGGCGAACGCCATCCGCGCCACACTCGATCACATTGCTGCGGCAACGCCACTACGCTTGGCATGGAAATCTCAGCGCGATCACGCGAACAACTCCACTCAAGGCCCTGCGCCCAAGCCAAGGTCATTGCCGCCAAATCGACGAGCGACACCGCCTCATCAGATCGGCGACCCGCAATCGCTCCCGGCGCCCCGCGGACCAGCAACGGCACGCGCACGCTTTCCTCGTGCGGCCAGCCTTTGCGAAACAGCCCGTGCGCCCCGTGCATGTCGCCATGCACCGATGTAAATACCACGATAACGTTCTCCGGCAGCGCCGCCACCAGTCGGCCGATGGCGCGATCCGTCGCCTCGATGTGCGCGTAATAACCCGCCAGCTCTTGCGTGGCTTTTTCCGCGGCCGTCGGCGGCACGTTGGCGGCCAACACCACGGCCCTTCGCTCAACCCCCGCCGCCGGCGCGTCGTAAGGCGGATGCGGCGCCTCCAAGCTCACCACCGCGAACCACGGGGATCGACGTGGGAGCGAGCTTGCTCGCGATTGCCCACCCGCGACCTCGGATCGCGAGCAAGCTCGCTCCCACGAAAGCCACTCCGACGCGCGCTCGCACACGACATCACTTTGGTAACCGCGAAACTGCACCGGCTCCGCCAACCGCGCGCCGTGCAGCCACGGGTCATTGAGCAAAAACCCGCTCTCGAAGCCTTCCCAAAATTGAAAGCCTCCGCGCGACTCTGGCGGCACGTTGATCTTCGCATGCGCATCTCCGACCAGAGGCGCGAGCGGATCGCGTTGGGCTAAATGCCATTTCCCGAAAAACGCCGTCGAGTAACCGCGCTCGTTCATCTCATGCGCAATCGTCCGCGCAGTCGTGGGCAGCGGATCGTAATAGCCGCGCACACCATTCTCCGGTGAAGGCACACCGGTCAGCAGCGCCGCGCGCGCAAACGGCCCGAACGGGTGTGGTGTCACCGCTTGCGCATAGTTCACGCTACGCGCCGCCAGCGCGTCGAGGTGAGGTGTGCGTGCATTCACGTCGCCAGCATATCCACACGCCTGCGCCCGCCACTGCGTGGTGACGATCCAGAGGATATTGGGCAAAGCCGGCGACGACATGCTCGTCATCAACGCACACCCGCAGCCGCGCGCAAACCTTGAACAAACCTTGAAGAACTCCCTTCAGACGCCCCTCTCCCGCCAGCGCCCATTTGTCACTTAATAAGTGACAAATGGGGATTGATCTGGGCGCTGGCGGGAGAGGGG
>Ga0163150_10005530_pt1 | contig 16069 bp, 13 predicted proteins | sample OliLakLV19P2IB_FD_148628 | JGI IMG/M metagenome (GOLD analysis project Ga0163150, IMG submission 148628) | Freshwater microbial mat bacterial communities from Lake Vanda, McMurdo Dry Valleys, Antarctica - Oligotrophic Lake LV.19.P2.IB | ecosystem: Environmental > Aquatic > Freshwater > Lake >...
CCCGTCCACTCGGAATCGCCCGGAGCGGGCGATTCCGAGTGGACGGGTCGCACAACGGACCGCGGCTCTGGTGGCCGGGGCGCAGATGGCGTTTGGGCTTTCGCTTCTGGTCACGGCGGGAGCGTCGTTCCCGTTGGCCCTCGCGCTTGCCGGCACGATTTTAATATACGACTGGTTTCATAAGCGCTGGACGGGCTCGGTCGTGCTGATGGCCGGTTGTCGAGTACTGCTGGCACTCACGGTGGCTTCGCTCCCGGGGCACGGCTTGGAACCGGCACTACTGTGGTGGGTCGCGGCGCTGTTTATTTATATCGTGACGCTCAGTCTGCTGGCGCGTTGGGAGTACAAACCGGGCGCACCGGCGGCGAAGCTTGGGCGTGCGGTGGGCGGCCTCCTGGCATTCATTCCGTTAATCGACGCCCTTGCGTTACTGCTGGTGGCAGCATGGATTCCGGCAATGGCTTGCGCAGCGGCGATTCCCCTTGGACGCTGGGCCCAACGTCTCGCCGCCTCCACTTGACCACCCCGCATGGCCGATCGCCCTGATTCGATTTCCCTTCCCATCACGCTTCGGTACGAACACCGGCTGATCTTCACCCGCGATGTGTTCGCGCCGGAAAACGATGTGCTGGCCGAAGTGCTTACCCCGCGCGAACCCGGGGAAAGCGTGCGGGCGATGGTCTTCTGGGACGCCGGGTTGGACACGCCGTTTCCGGGCATGGAAGCGCGGATTGAAGCGTGGTTTGCCACCCACGAGAATCGGGTCTGCCTGGCTGCGCCCCCGATCGCGATCCCCGGGGGCGAAAGCGTGAAGAACGATTTTCACCAGCTTGAACACGTCTGGTCCGCGATCAATTCCGCATGCATGTGCCGGCATTCGTACGTCATCGCGATTGGGGGCGGAGCAGTGCTCGACATGGTGGGATTTGCCGCCGCCACCGCCCATCGCGGGATCCCGCTGGTTCGCTTGCCGACGACGAGCCTGAGTCAGGGCGATGGCGGAGTCGGCGTGAAGAACGGCGTAAACTATTTCGGGAAAAAGAACTGGCTCGGTTCTTTCGGAGTGCCACATGCGGTGGTCAACGATGTGACGTTCTTGCACGGGCTGCCGTTGCGAGACCGGCGCGCGGGATTGATCGAGGCGGTGAAGGTGGCGCTGATTCGCGACGCCCGGTTTTTCGAGTTTATCGCGGCCCGCGTCGATGCGCTGGCCCGGTTTGAATGCGAGCCGTTCGAGGCTGTGATTCGCGAGAGCGCGCGCCAGCATATCGAGCACATCGCAACCGCCGGTGATCCGTTCGAGCGCGGGTCGGCGCGTCCGCTGGATTTCGGACACTGGGCCGCGCATAAGCTCGAGCAGATGTCGGCGTTTCAATTCAGTCATGGTGAAGCGGTCGCGATCGGCATGGCCCTCGATCTGATTTATGCGCGCCGGAGCGGTTTGCTGCCGGAGCCGATCGCGGAGCGAATTCTCGGTATTTTGCAGCGGTTGGGTTTCACGCTGTTTGCGCCGGTGTTGGACGCGCGCGGGGCGGATGGCCGGCGGATTGTGGTCAGTGGGCTCGACGAATTTCGGGAGCACATGGGCGGTCGGCTCACCATTCCGATGGTGCGTGCTCCGGGTAACCGCGTGGAGGTGCACGCGATGGACGCTACCATCGTCGAGGCGGCGTTGGGTGAATTGAAAGCGCGTTATGGGTAAACGCTCACGCGCGTGATGTGGCCCGACTGTTTGCCATGAGTGCCCCGGACCGCACGGCCGTCCTCAATGTTGTCGGGCTCACGCCGCAGCTCCTCGGCCCGCACACGCCGCGTTTGCAGACGGCGGCGCAGGCGGGCGGGCTGATTCGGGTGCGGCCGGTTTTGCCGGCGGTGACGTGCACCGCGCAGAGCACGTATCTTACGGGTTTCCCGCCCAGCGGACATGGGGCGGTGGCCAACGGCTGGTATGATCGCGAGCTTGCGGAACATCACTTCTGGAAGCAATCGAACCACGTGGTGCACGGAGAGAAGCTGTGGGAAAAATGTCGGAGTGCGCGTCCCGGTTTCACCTGTGCGAAACTGTTTTGGTGGTACAACATGTACTCGACGGCCGACTGGTCGATTACTCCGAGGCCGATGTATCCGGCGGATGGGCGCAAAGTCTTCGATGTGTATTCGCATCCGATGGCGATTCGCGATGAGATCAAACGCGAGCTCGGCCCCTTTCCATTTCCCGCTTTTTGGGGCCCGCTCGCTGGCATTGCTTCGTCCGAGTGGATTGCGCGTTCGGCGGAATGGATCGAAACCCGGCACCAGCCCGATCTGTCACTCGTCTATCTGCCGCATCTCGATTACAACCTGCAGCGGTTGGGCCCGACGGACCCGCGACTCGCGGCCGATTTGCGGGCGATCGATGCCATTGCGGGGCGATTGATGGATTTCTATGCGCAACGCGGGGTGCGGACTCTCGTCGTTTCCGAATATGGGATCACGGCGGTCCGGCGGTCCATCGCGTTGAACCGGATCTTCCGCGCCCGCGGCTGGATCACGGTCAAGGACGAACTCGGGCTGGAGTTGCTTGATTGTGGTGCGAGCAAAGTCTTCGCGATTGCGGATCATCAAGTCGCACACGTTTACGTGAACGATCCTTCGCTCCTCCATGAGGCGCGCCGGGCACTTGAGGGCATTGACGGCGTGGCGCGGGTACTTGGCGCGGAAGAGAAGCGCGCCGCCGGTCTGGATCACGAACGCTCGGGCGATCTCGTGGCGTTTTCGGCGGAGGATGCCTGGTTCACGTATTACTATTGGGACGATGAACGGAAGGCGCCGGACTTTGCGCGCTGCGTCGATATTCACCGGAAGTGGGGTTATGATCCGGTGGAACTGTTTCTCGATCCGGCGTTGAGCGTCCCGAAGCTGCGAGTGGCCGCGAAACTTTTGCGCAAGGCGCTGGGTTTCCGCGTACTCATGAATCTGATACCGCTCGATCCCTCGTTGGTGAAAGGCTCGCATGGGACCTGTCCGGCTGATTCGGCCGAATGGCCGGTCTTGATCGGCACGGGAACGACCTATGACGGCGCGGCAATCGACGCGACCGCGGTTCATGACCGGCTGTTGCAGGTGTGTCTGGCGCCGGGTCGCGTCGGAGAGTGAACGAACGCGAAAGGCGCCGTGACCGGAACCAAATCGGCCCAATGATCTTCTCAAACGCAGTTGGATCCCCAGAATTCAAGATGAGCACAGATTACCAAGGCATTCTGCATTTTGCGCACTTCACCTTGCGGGTAAATGGCAGTCAGGTGCTCTTTGATCTGCAATTCTCTGGATCCGTGCCATCGGTGTCATCCGCGGTTTCTTAATCCGGATGGTGAATTCCTCGCTCCAAGCTCCCGCGACGCGGTTGGCGAATTGCAGTGAACGCCGATTTGGACGCGAGATTATCCCATAAAAAAGGCGGGCTGAAGCGCCCGCCTTTGCGATTCGAACCGACAGATGCCGGTGGAACGTTGGTGCTCAGGTCTCGTACGCTGGCAGCACCTTATCGATGCGCACCTTTTCCAGACGCGCGAAGACGGGCATGCCGTCGTGATGCGGGATGGTGACTTCGCCCTGGATCAAGGGCTGCGCATAGCGGAGGAACTGGAAGTTCATGCTGTGGCCATCTTCGTTGATCCACTCGCGAGGAAGCTTCTTCACGGAGTTTGCCACTTCGCTCAAGGGAGCGAGCCCGGTCTCGGTCGTGTAGTGTTCACCGTCACCGCGCATCAGGGTGACCATCTTGTCGGTGTGGCCCGCGATAGCCGCTTCCACGGCGGCTTCGCCGGCGAGGTAAGCTTCGTCGACGTCAGTCTTCGAGGCGGCGTGGGCGGCGCAGCGTTGCAGCAGGCCGGGTTTTGCGACGCGAATCTTCACGCCGGGGAGGCTTTGACCCAGGATGTCGGCGAGGGCATCGCCGGCGCCACCGAGTTGGGCGTGACCAAACGCATCCGTCTGGGCATCGGCCGCGACGTAGTTGCCATCGCTATCGACAAGACCTTCGGCGACGACGATCTGGCAGAAACGCTCGCGCTTCAATACGCGGCGAATGTCCTCGAGGACCTTCTCCTGGTTGAACGGAATCTCCGGGAGAAGAATGATGTGTGGCGGATCGTGCGGGTGATCGCGACGTTTCGCGAGTGCGGCACCGGCGGCGAGCCAGCCCGCGCTGCGGCCCATCACTTCAACGATGGAAACAAGATCGCCGTGGCCCATGGCTTCATTGTCGCAGGCGAGTTCACGCACACTGGTGGCGATGAATTTAACGGCGCTGGCGTAGCCCGGAGTGTGGTCGGTGAGCGGAAGATCGTTGTCGATCGTCTTCGGTACCCCGATGACGCGCAGCTCGTAGTTCTGCTCTTGCGCGAGCTTGGAGATCTTATCGGCGGTGTCCTGCGAGTCGTTGCCGCCGATATAGAAGAAGTAGCGAATATTATGTGCCTTGAACACCTCGAGCACGCGTTCGAAGTCCTGCTGCTTCTTCAGCTTGTAACGGCACGTGCCGAGGGCGGCTCCGGGCGTGTGGCGAAGTGCGCGAATCTGCTGCTGCGATTCCGACGCGAGATCGATCAAGTCCTCCTGGAGGATGCCGAGCACACCATTCAGCGTGCCGTAAATCTCCTCGATGCATTCATGGTTAAGCGCCTCCGTGATGATGCCCGCGACGCTGGCATTGATAACGGACGTGGGGCCACCGGACTGGCCCACCAAAACATTTCCTACGAGTTCAGCCATGACTGAGGTTTAATAAAGGTTTGAGAGAACGTGAAAGGCAAAGAAAGCGCGTCGCGCCAGGGCGTGGCAAACTCAAAGTTCCTTGAAGCCGCGCGGAAGTGGTGGTGAAATGACGTGGGGCGGTAGCGTCGCATCCACAATGCGCCGGCGTATTTTCCGAATAAACCCGCTGCGCGGCCCCTGAATCAACGTTCGCGAGCGGCGGATTTGCGACGATGGTTTCTCCTTTCCGATCGGGCGAATCCTCCGGAGCCGAGCAGCGGGCTTTGGCCGATGCGGAAATCAGCGCGGGACCCGATGGCAAAGACGGGGAAAGAATGTTACGTTGCCCAATGGAGACGGTGCTGATCATCCTCGCGATTCTTGCGCTGATCCTGGTTGCGGTGCTCGTGGCGATGTGGGCCGCACCGGTCGGTGAGGAAACTCCAGAAGGCTTTCATGTGATCGCACCCTCGGGCTATCAGCGGTTTAAAGCCCGCCTTCGCCGGGGCCGACGCCCTAAAAATGGAGTCGGACCGCTCCGGCACGATCATCCCGGCGATTAACGCGGCCAGTGGGTCAACCCGATGCGATCGCCCACTCGTCGGGCTCAAACGTCGCGGCTCAAAGCAACCGGCCTGGTCGGTACTCTGCGGCCCCGCGATGTTTCTTCGCAAGGGGTTTTACCTCGGCTAAGAAGGCGTCGACTTGATGCGGAGCGGCGCCGACGAAACGGGCGTTTTCCGCGAGGATCGCCTGGAGGGCGCGCTTTCCGAGCCCGATCCGGCGGTCGCCGGCGAGCCGCGCGAACAAATCGGCATCACCCGAGCCCGAACGCAGCGCCTTCGCGGCCGCCAGCGAGTGCTCCTTGATTGCTTCATGCGCCGTCTCGCGTCCGGCGCCGTGCTTCACGGCTTCCATCAGAATCGTCGTCGTTGCGAGGAAGGGCAGGTTGCGTTCGTTCTCGGCGGCGACGGCGGCCGGGAAAACTTCCATCTGCCGCAGCACGGTCAGATAGGTTTCGAGTGCTCCATCGAGCGCGAAGAAGGCATCCGGCAGCGCCACTCGGCGTACCACCGAGCAGGAAACATCGCCTTCGTTCCACTGGTGTCCGGCCAGGGCAGCGGTCATCGCCACGTAGCCTCCCAGAATCGTGGAGAAGCCACAGATGCGCTCGCAGTTCCGCGCATTCACCTTGTGCGGCATTGCCGAGGAACCGACTTGGCCGTCCTGAAATCCTTCCGTGAGCAGGCTCGCCCCGGCCATCAGGCGCAGGGTCGTCGCACAGCTCGCCGCCGCGGCGCCGATCTGGTGCAGCGCCGTCGTCACCTCGAAGTCCAAGCTCCGCGGATACACCTGGCCCACCGCACTCAGCGCGGCGCGAAAACCGAGATGCTTCAACACGCGGCGTTCGAGCTGATCTACTTTGCCGGAGTCGCCGCCGAGGAGCGTCAGCTGATCCAGCTGCGTGCCCACGGCGCCTTTGAGTCCACGCACGGGATAACGCGCGAGCAGATCCTCGAGCCGGCCGAAGGCCACCAGAAGTTCTTCGCCAAACATCGCCAGACGCTTCCCCAAGGTCGTGGGCTGCGCCGGCACATTGTGGGTGCGCCCCGTGATCATCAGATCGCGATGGGCTTCCGCTTGCTGGGCGAGAGCGAGCAGCGTCGCGGCACACTTGTACTGCACCAGCTTCAACGAGCGCAGAATCTGGAGTTGCTCGACGTTTTCCGTCAGATCGCGACTCGTCAGGCCGAGATGAATGAACTGGCGCTTCGCCAACTCCGAGAACTCCTCGATGCGGGCCTTGACGTCGTGAAGCGTGATGCGTTCGCGCGTCGCAATGGAGGCGAGGTCAATCTGCCCCTTCACCTTTTCGTAATCCTTGATCGCTTCCGCCGGAATCGGCACGCCGAGTTCGCGCTGGCCCTTCATCACGGCGATCCAGAAATCACGCTCGAGCGCGACGCGGCCTTGTTGCGACCAGATGTCCTTCATCGCAGCCGACGCATAACGCTCGGCGAGAACATTGGGAATCGGGGCAGAGGGAAGAGAGGTCGGCTCGTTCACGGGAGAGGGCGTTTTATGCTCCCCGACCAGCGGATGGCGAACGCAAAAATCGTCGCAGTGGTCGCCTGCGTATTACGTGGAAGGCCGCGAATCCCAAGCAATGGAAAATGCCGGGTCGTCAGGCCGCGGACCCGGGGAGGTTTCCCGTGTGACGCGGGTGAACCGCGGACAACCCCACGTGAATTTGGGGGACTCAATCCGCTACGCCGCGAGGCAGCGCACGGCCATTTCGCGGAGGACTTCTTCCTGCTCACCCGGCCGGCGGACGATTTCTTCAAAGGTCGCGATGAACTCCTGCTGGTTGTCGATCAACCGCCGCAGCGCCGGAAGCTTGGCGCCGCCCGCAAGTTTACCGACGTACCACGCATTCTGGCTGAAGAGGTTATACGAGCTTTTCTCCGTGGCGCCGATGAAACGCCCGGCATAGGCGGTCGCCGCGCGGGGAAGTCCATCGAGCCCGCGCGCGCCGATTCGGGCCTCTCCCGCGTCGATCAAGGCCCGAACCTGCAGGAGAATCCGATTGCGGTTCTGGAGGGCGCTAATGACCGGACGCGCGTCGCCGCCGGAAAAGAAATGCCGGTGCAGCGCCGCCAGGGTCCACCGCAGATCACCGCTGAAGAACGCCTCGGCGGCCTCGAAAAAATCGCCTTCGGCGACGTTGGGCGTGAGTTCCGCCACGTGCGCTTCCTCGATCCGACCCGCGTCACCGGCATAGGTCGCGAGCTTGCGTGTTTCCTCCACGATCAAACGGGTATTGGCGCCGACTTTCGCCAGCATGAGCTCAACCGCCCCAGGCCCAAAGGCGGCGCCCAGCGATTTCGCTTCCGCCAAGGCCACTCCCAGCAACGCGTCGCCGGCTCCGTCGGCATCCCCGCCCACCAGCGTGAAATCCGAATTCTTCTCACACCATTTCGGAAAGGAACGTCGCCGGTCGATCGGGGCCGCCGTTACCAGCACACTGGTCTCGTCCGGATTGAGCTTGGATAGGATTTCCTGCAGATCCTCGACCAGCTTCAACGTGCTTTCCGCCCGTCCGGTCACGGTGTCCGAGAGGAAATTCACGTCCTTCAGCCAGATCGCGCGCTTGCCGCCAAACATTGACAGGGTTTGCACGGCTTCGCGAAACCGATTCACCGCCGACTCCACTTCGCCGACGTTTCCCGCGAAACCGTTGATGGTCTCGCGGCCGAAATCATCCGCCACTTCGATGGACATCGCTGCGTAGCGGTCTTTGCCGAGCCGGCCGACGAGAAAATCGTCGGATCCGCAGATGAAGGTGAAGTTTTTCGACGGCATGATCCACTGTGGCGGCGAACCGTCGCGCGGTGCACGGAAAAAACGAGCCGGGGTGCGGGCCGGGACTAAAGCGGCGGATCCTTAATGCCGATCGATCCGGGAGAACAGCCATCCCGCGAGCCCGATCAGGGCAAGATTTGGCGCCCAAAGGAGCAAATCGGGCCGGTATTGCGGCATGCTGTCGAGCCACTTTACGACTACCGTCAGCAGGTAATATCCCAGTACGAGTCCCAGCGCCAAACCAAGGTTGGCCGAGGTCTCCCGTCGCGAGACTTTGATTCCGAGCGGCACGCCGATCAATGCGAAGGAAAACACCGCGAGGGAGGTGTTGAATTTTTCATTCACGATCAGCGCGAACTTCATCTGTTCGCGGCTGCGGTCCGCCGCCTCGGCGGGCGAAGCTGGCACCAACGCCGCCAGCCGCGTTTGTTCCGCCCGCAGTTCGCCGAAGGTCTGCCACTCGGCTTTGCGGCGATACGTGTTTCGGCCAAAATAGTCCTCCAGCGGAATCCTAACTTCCTCCGCCTTCTCCACCGAGGGAGCTTTGGGTGACTTGCTGAAATCCTCCGGGTTATCCGGATCACGCTCTTCTGTCTTCGCGCGAATCAGCGTGGGGATCAGGCTGTTCGTCGCCTCATCGAAATCGAGACGCCCCGCCTCGGCCCGCACGAGCCGGCGCACGCGGCGTTGATCATCGAGTTCCCACAGCCAGATATCACGCAGCTCGGAGCCATTCTTTTCGCCAACGTAAATCACCGTACTGCGGAAATCGCGGATGAAGGTTTTCGGTACGATGAAGTTCAGCGGGTTGGCGCGAAGCGCGCCCGCCAGTTCGCGCTGAAACTGGGTGCGGGCCCGCGGGCTCGCATCGAAGTTCACATACAGCGCGAGTGCCGCACCCGCGAGGCCGAGCAGGAAGACGGGCCGGGCGATCCGGGTAACACTGAGTCCGGCCGCGCGCATCGCCGTGATCTCAGAGTCCGCCGAGAGGCGTCCCAGCGTGAGCAATACGCCGGTCAACACGCCCATGGGAAGCGCGTAGCTGACGGCGAAAATAAAGATCAACCAGATGAGCCGCAGAAATCCGCCGATCGAAATCGTGCCCGACAATAAAGGCCCGAGGAGTTCGCGCACCACATTGGGTAGCGCCACGACGAACGCAAAGAGGCCGACCGCGGCGGCGCACGTGGTGATCACGCTGACGAAGATATGGCGATCGAGCAGATTCAAGGTGACGAAGTAAACGGAAGCCGGGTTTGTCGCAGACCGTCACTCCCGGCACAAGGTTGCAAATGTGCGGCGCGAACCGCCATGGAATCGCCCGGCCGTCACGACTTCGAATCCTGTATTGAGCGCGGTCCGGATTATCTTGGAAAACGCAGTTGAAGCCACAGATTCCACGGATGAACACAGAGTACCAAGGCATTTTAAATTACAGTCCCTTCACCTTGCGGGTGAGTTGCGGCTCGGTGCCTCTTCATTTGTTAATCCTCTGTATCCGTGCTCATCTGTGTAATCTGTGGCTAAAATAAACTCCTGAATTTGGATTATTCCAAGCCGAGCGAGAGCTGCGGGCTCGGCGAGGTTGGCGGCGCAGCGGCGGGAGGCTCGACGCGTTCCAGGCAATCCGGGCCGTCATTTCGTACGCGGTTCACTCGAGGAGAAACGGGGGTGCCGGTCATCCACTCGCCCGGCGTCGGCGTCAGCAGCGGTTCCAACTGGGAGGGGTCCTGCACTGCGGGATCAAGCCAGCGGTCGGCATCCGCTCCGCGCACAATCACGGGCATGCGATCGTGCAGCGGCGCCACCACGGAGTTCGCCTCCGTCGTGATCAAGGAGCAGGTTTCGAGTTCGACGCCATCGGCACTTCGCCAGCTTTCCCAGATGCCCGCGAAGAGGAACGGGCTTTCGTCCTGGAATTGGAAATACCACGGGTGTTTGATCTTTCCGATCGTTTGCCACTCGTAGAAACCGCTCGCCGGGACAACACATCGGCGCTTGCGGAAGGCATCGCGGAAGGCCGGCTTCGTCGCGATACTCTCGGCGCGGGCGTTCGCCATGCGGGCACCTTCCTTCGGAGTCTGCGCCCATCGCGGGATGAGTCCCCATTGCAACAGAACGCCTTCGCGAACGCCGTCGCGCGGACGCACCGCCGGAATCATGGTGGTGGGGGCGATGTTATAGCGACTGACGAACTCGCGCGGGTCTTTCACGCCGAGTTGCTGCATTAGCGTTTCGAGGTCTTTGCGTTTGAGAACGTAGCGGCCGCACATGGGAGGAGGCCTGCAGGTTATGCCGTGATTCCTCGGAGGCCAGTCTGCGCCGCATTTTCCCCGCTCGGAAAAGGGTACACGAAAGAATTAAGTGAAACAGACATTCCTGTCTGTCCTCCGAGGGCCTGTCTTCCGGAAAGACGGAACAGGCAGGAATGCCTGTATCACTTTCGGAGCCGAACTCCGAACTGCAACGGGTCAGCCCGCCCGAAGTGAAACAGACATTCCTGTCTGTCCTCCGAGGGCTTGTCTTCCGGAAAGACGGAACAGGCAGGAATGCCTGTATCACTTTCGGAGCCGAACTCCGAACTGCAACGGGTCAGCCCGCCCGAAGTGAAACAGACATTCCTGTCTGTCCTCCGAATGCTTGTCTTCCGGAAAGACGGAACAGGCAGGAATGCCTGTATCACTTTCGGAGCCAGGCAGTCGGCTCCGTTCAGAACAAACTCAGCTGCTCGCCGGGTTTCCGGAAGTGCTCGGTGGCGAGCGTTAACTCCGCCTGGTTCAAGCCGGCCCGCCGGGTCGCGACTTCGAACATCGCACGCAGCTGTTCCGCGAAGATGCCTTCGCCTTTCATGCGTTTGCCCCAGTCGCTGTCGTAAAGTTTGCCGCCGCGCATCGTGCGCAACCGGTCGAGAATCCGCGCCTGCTTCGTCGGCGCGTGATCAGCAAGCCACCGTTCGAACACCTCTTTCACGGCGAACGGCAACCGTAACAGCACATATCCCGCCCGCTTCGCTCCGGCTTCGGCCGCCGCCTCGAGGATCGCCGGCATCTCGTGATCCGTGAGCCCGGGAATCACGGGAGCGACCATCACGCCCACCGGAATGCCGGCGGCACTCAATTCCTTGATCGTGCGCAGTCGCGCCTGCGGTCGCGAGGCGCGGGGTTCCAGCTTTCCAGCGAGATCAGAATCGAGCGTTGTAACCGAAATGTGGACACCGATGCACTGATACTGCGCGAGCGAGGCCAGCAGATCGAGGTCACGCGTCACCAGGGCGTTTTTCGTGATGATGAAGATCGGATGGCGCAGCTCCGCGCAGACCTCGAGGATCCCGCGGGTGAGTTTGAACTGGCGCTCGGCGGGCTGGTAACAGTCGGTCGCACCGCTCATCGCGATGGGTTGGGCGCGCCACGCCCTGCCGGCTAACTCATGACGCAGCAACTCGGGGGCGCGCAGTTTCACCATGATCTTGGTTTCGAAATCGAGGCCGCTACTCCACCCGAGGTACTCATGATACGGCCGGGCGAAACAATACGCACAGCCGTGCTCACATCCTCGATACGCGTTGATACCGTGGGTGAAGCCGACGTCCGGACTGTCGTTTTTAGTGAGGATCGTCTGCGTCGAGTCATAGAAGAACTGCGTGCGGGGATGCGGGCGTTCCCCGGGCGGCGCATCCGGGTCAGGTTCGACGTGCAGGCGCTCGAAACGGTTGGGTGGATTAACCGCCGCGCCGCGACTGGGGGCGCGCGCCGACTCGGTAACGGGAGTGTTCATGTGAACACGTTAATAAAAAATATGGCTGCGCCAGTCTTATTCGGTTTGTTGCGGGCATGTCGCTCGCCAACGCCCTGTGCCGCAAGCCGATCACCCGCATCGAAAATTCGGGTGACGGTATCGAGGGCGACGATCTGCTCGCCGTGGAGGAGCCGTTGGAGATTCGTGTTCTGGGGCGGAGCGTCGCGGTCGTCATGCGCACGCCCGGACATGACCGGGAACTCGCGGCGGGATTTTTGGTAACGGAAGGCCTGCTGCGGAATCGCGATGACGTCCTCGATCTCGTGCGGTGCCAGGCGGGCGAAGCCGGATCGGTCGCGACGGGGAAAAGCGCGGAAAACGTGATGGACGTGTTGCTCGCCGGCGGGGTCGCAATCGATTGGACCAGCCTCACGCGACACGTGTTTACGTCCTCCAGTTGCGGAATTTGCAGCAAAGCGTCGATCGACGCCGTGCGTTCGCAGTTTGCGCCGATTGCACGGCCCTTGCGACCGCGGCGGCGCGTGCTGGTGACGTTGCCGGATCAGCTGCGGGCGCAACAGGCCGGATTTGCGGCGAGCGGGGGACTTCATGCCAGTGCGCTGTTTGATGCGGTGGGAACGCTGGAGATCGTTCGCGAGGATGTCGGGCGGCACAACGCCCTCGACAAGGTCATCGGCCACGCGTTTCTCGCGGAGCGGTTGCCGCTGGATGGCCGCATCCTGCTCGTGAGTGGGCGCGTGTCCTTCGAGTTGATGCAAAAGGCGCTGGCGGCGGGCATTCCCTGTGTGGCGGCGATCTCGGCGCCGACGAGTGCGGCGGTGGAATTCGCGCGCGAGAGCGGACAGGTGCTGGTGGGCTTTCTGCGGGGAGAGCGGATGAATGTTTACGCCGGCACCTTGACCGACTGAACGTGTCGCACTCGCTTCGGCTGCGCCCGTCTCCGGTGCACAGCCGCACTTTCCCCGGTTTAATTTCACAGATGACCCAACTCACGACTTCAAGGCGGCGAACGCTCACGATCACGCGCGATGCTTTCGGCATCGGGCGGGGCGCTGTGCGGACCCTCGTGGTCTTGTGTTGTCTGGGATTTGGGTTCGGCGAGCGGCCGGCTTTTGCGGCTGAGAATCTCGCCGAGCGCACCTTGCGCCGGATCGCGGAGCGGCAGCGCGACGTGTTTGCGGAGGCGGTGAAGCAAGGTGACAACCTCGATGAAAGCTCGTTTCGCACGCAGGTCCGGACGATTGCGCACGAGTACGAGCTGCTGATGCGCAACAACCCGAGTTTCGCGGCCGGGTTTGCGGCGTATGGATTTTTTCTCAGCAAGGTCGATATGCGGAAGGAGGCGACGGCGATGCTGCTGAAGGCGAATCAGCTCGATCCGGATATTCCGCTGGTGAAGAACCAGCTGGGGAATGTGCTGGCGGAGGACGGCAAGCCCTTGCAGGCGGCGCCCTATTACATCGCGGCGATCAAGCTCGAGCCGAACGAGCCGCTCTATCATTACCAGCTCGGCACCGTTTTGGCGGAGGCGAAGGAGGAGTTTTTGAAGAGTGGGCAGTGGACCCGCGAGGCGATCGACTCGGCGCTACACGAAGCATTCAAACGGGCGGCGGAGTTGGCCCCGGATCGTTTCGAGTTTGTGTATCGCTATGCCGAGTCGTTCTACGATCTGGAAAAGCCCGATTGGGACGCGGCGTTGAAGGTGTGGAGTGGATTGGAGGAAAAGGCTGAGAGCGCGATTGAGCGTCAGACGATGCGGCTGCATGCCGCGAATATCCTGCTTAAAATCGGCAAGGACGGCCACGCCCGCATGTTGCTCGCGACGGTCGATGAACCGAAGCTGCAAGGGCAGAAAGAGCGGTTGCTGCCGCAGCTTGCCGAAGCGGCGAAGAAGCAGTGACGAAGTCGAAAGGGGCGGATGGGCCCGTTGGATTTCGCTGGGGAAGGGTAGTGCGGGCTGGAATCGCCCCGCGCTTGCGCTCGACGCCGCCGGGCAAGCACTCTTTGGTCGTTCGTCCCGATGGCTTTCCTCGACAAACTTGAACGTTCCTTTGGCTGGCTGGCGATTCGTAATCTTCCGCTCTATCTCGTGATGGGGCAGGTCGCCGTGCTGTTTGCGGCGATGTTTCAGATGATCGATTTGGAGCGGCTGATTTATGCTCCGGTTCTGGTCCTGGAGGGCGGCGAGTGGTGGCGCTTGGTGACGTTCATGCTCGTGGTGCCGGTTCCTCCACCCACGGCGATTCTCTCCTTCGTGTTTCTCGCGTTCGGTTGGTACCTGTTTTACCTGATGGGCGGCGCGCTCGAGGCCCAGTGGGGCGCCTTCCGGTTCAACGCGTTTTTTTTCACCAGTTACGCGCTGACGATCCTGCTCACGTTCCTGGCGCCGAATTCGCTCGTGACCAACGCGTTTATTCTCGGTTCGGTCTTCATCGCGTTCGCGTACCTGAATCCGGATTTCGAGCTGATGATGTTTTTCATCCTGCCGGTGAAAATCAAATGGCTCGCCCTGATTGCGTGTGTGCTCGGGGGCTATCGCTTCATCGTTGGTGGGGTTCCCACGAAGCTGCAGATTGGAGCGGCGGTGATCGCGTTTCTGTTTTTCTTCGCCGGTGACATGATTCGCACCGTGCGGCAAGGACGACGGGTGGCGACGCGCCGCGCGGAGAAATCCGCGGAGGTCGAGAAGCCGCGTCATGTGTGTTTCGTCTGCGGCAAGACGGACAAGTCGCATCCGCAACTCGATTTTCGTTACTGTTCGAAGTGTGCGGGCGACCAGTGTTACTGCCCGGAGCATATTCAAAACCACGCTCACGTCGTGGCGGTCGATGATACCCGGAAAGATTGATCTCTTCAGCACGGCCGCGATCGCGCCGCTCGCGACGCCCCGTGACTGGCTGCGGTTTGCCGAGAAGCTTTATACGCGGGAGAAACTCGCGTTGGGACAAGTGGCAACCGACGCGCATGACGAAGCGCTCTACCTCTTGCTGCGGACCTTGGACATCCCGCTGGACAGCGATGAACGCGTGCTCGCGCAGACCTTAACGCGGGAACAGCGCGCGGCGTTGGAACGGGTTTTTCGACGGCGCGTTTTGCAGCGGGTGCCGGCAGCGTATCTGACGCGCGAGGCTTGGCTGGGTGAGCACCGCTTCTACGTCGACGAGCGCGTGATCATTCCTCGCAGCTATTTTCTCGAAATCATTCCGCAACAACTCCGGACGCTGCTGCCGCCGCGTACGCCGGTGCACCGGGTCATCGATGTGTGCACCGGCTCCGGATGCCTGGCGATTCTGTTGGCGCATGAGTTTCCGCAGGCGCGGGTCGAGGCGTGTGATCTCTCGGCGAAGGCCTTGGAAGTCGCCAGGATCAACGTCCGCGATCACCGCGTGTCCGAGCGCGTGAAACTGTTCGAGAGTGATGTATTCGATGCGGTGCCGATGGCGCAGTACGACATCATCCTCAGCAATCCGCCTTACGAACCGAGTGCGCACGTCGATGCACAGGCGCCGGAGTTTGCCGCGGAGCCCCGGGTGGCTCACGATGGCGGGCGCGACGGGCTGGTGATTATTCGCAAACTGCTTCGGCAAGCCCGCGAGCGGCTCGCGCCGCACGGGATCGTCGTCATCGAAGTGGGTGGCCTGCGCGCTGCGATCGATCGCGAATTCGCGGCGCTGCAGCCGGAGTGGCTGGAGACCGAGGATGGCTCGGACTGCGTGGTGCTGTTTCGAGCGGCCCGTTTGTCATCTGCCGCGGGACCTCGATAATCCGTTCGACTTCGCCCGTGAACGCCGGGTACGCCGATCGACCGGTCGACGACAGAATAGCCCCCGCCTCAGCGATTCGCGAGGGAGTTGGCGAGGAACTGAAACCCGATGAAGCCGAGCTTGAAACCGTTCATGGTGTTCATGCCGGCTTCATCGCCACTCCAGAGTTGGAATCCGCCGTAAGCCGCGATGAGTGCCAGGGCGGCGGTGGCGGCGCCGAGCATGAGGCGGGGGCGTCCGTCGGGACTGCGAAACGTGGTGGCCACGCAGATCGAGAGTGCGGCCAGTACAATCATGGCCAACAACGCCTCTTCGCCCCCGGTTACCAGCCACAGTCCGCCGCTGCCGAGCGCGAGTGCAAAGGTGGCGCCAAACCAGTTCGTGGTGACGCGTTGCTGGCGCGAGAGCACATGGCGGCCGAAACGGTCAAATCGCAGCAGCAGGTCGAACAT
>Ga0163150_10005533_pt1 | contig 16061 bp, 7 predicted proteins | sample OliLakLV19P2IB_FD_148628 | JGI IMG/M metagenome (GOLD analysis project Ga0163150, IMG submission 148628) | Freshwater microbial mat bacterial communities from Lake Vanda, McMurdo Dry Valleys, Antarctica - Oligotrophic Lake LV.19.P2.IB | ecosystem: Environmental > Aquatic > Freshwater > Lake >...
AGATATAATATATCTAAAAGTAATACTTTTCGACTTTATTATAGACATTTTTGTCTGCAGTGATTAATAAATTGTAGGTAAAACAAGTATAAATGTTGAGCCTTCTCCTTCCTTCGTTTCTACTTTCAATTCTCCTCCATGTGCTTTTACAATATCATAACTCAAACTCAATCCCAGCCCCGTTCCCTGCCCGGTAGGCTTTGTTGTAAAGAAGGGTTGAAAGATTTTATCCAGTATTTTTTGGGGAATGCCGTTCCCATTGTCGGTAACACGAATCTCGGCCTTCCTGCCTCCGCCAGTTGGCGGATTCTGGGTCGTTCTAATTGTAACAGTCGGCTCATATCCCGGAATGTTTTGCTTTTTCTTTTCATTGACTGCATAAAATGCATTCGTTAATAAATTCAAAATCACCCTTCCAATATCCTGCGGAATGATATTTATTTTTTCAAGTGATGCATCAAAATCAGTTTTAATGGTGGCATTAAATCCTGCCTGTCCGGCAGACAGGGATTTATCTTTTGTCCGCAGGCCATGATAAGCAAGCCGTAAATATTCATCTGCCAATGCATTGATATCTGTTGGCTCTTTTACACCACTACTGCTGCGGCTGTGTTGTAGCATGCCCCGTACAATATTGCCAGCCCGTTTACCATGATGGTTTATTTTTTCTTCATTAGCAATTACATCATTGGCAATTTCATTTGCACCAGCAATATTGCCTTTGTCCATTTCGTCTTTCATCTCTGCCAGCAACTCTTTATTAACTTCCGAAAAATTATTGACGAAGTTTAACGGGTTTTGGATTTCATGGGCAATACCAGCCGTTAATTCACCAAGTGAAGCCATTTTTTCTGATTGGATTAATTGTGCCTGTGTATCCTGTAGCACTTTAAGTGTTTTTTCAGTTTCGTTTTTCTGCTTTTCCAACAGCTTATTTGCAATTTGCTTTCGGCGATTATTCCGGTATAAGATAAATCCAAGCAAAAGGAACATTGCTAAAATTCCAAGGAGAACATATATCCGAATATTATTCCGGTATTCGGTTTGTTCCTGTTCAATCTGTTGTTGTCTTTGTTCTGTGTCATAGATCCTTTTCTGCTCTTCAATTGCTAATAATTGCAGCTTTTGTATCTGCTTGCGTCCAAACAAACTGTCCTGAAGGCTCATGTTTAATTCCTGGTATTTGATCACACTATCCAGTTGACGCTTTCCCATAAAATACCTGGCCAGAAGCCTCCCCGCTTCTAACATGGTTAACTTTTGTAAAGAAAGCTGCCCACGAGAAAAAGCGAGCCGGGCATAATGATAAGCGGAATCAGGGTTATTCATCTCCTCGTATAGCAGCGCCATCCGGCTATATATCCGCCCTGCATTCAGCACATCTTTTGAAACCGTTAAGGCAGAGCGAAAATAGTATAATGCACTATCGTATTTATGTTGCAAAGCATAAATGATCCCTGTCTCTCTGAGCATAAAAGCTATTCCCGGTTTCATTCGCATATTCTTTCCAACTTGCCAGCCAAGATTCTGATAAATGAGAGCGGAGTCAAGCATGCCCAATTGCTGATATGCGACGCCGATATTGGTTAAACCAAACGCAGTTATATTAACTTCCGGAAGATTCCTATTTATTTCATTTGCCTGGAAAAGATAGTTGAGGGCTGTTCTAAATTCTTCGAGGCCTATATAAGCAATACCTATAAATGTCAGACTGCTTCCTTCCATTGCACTGTCTTTGATCTCCCTGCTGATACGAAGTGAAGTAAAAAAATGTTGCAAGGCTTCAGGAAAATTTCCACTAGCACGATGATATTCCCCCAATGTCAAATGTACCTCCCCTTCACCTTTCTTGAATTTTAGAGATTGGGCAAGCTGAAGAGCTTTTTGCGCAACTGGCAAACAAGAATCAGGGTTAGTAAATCGATATCTGTCAGCCTGTGCTTTCAGTTGCATTACTTTTGCGGTATCCTTTTGATATGCATTAAGATTTTGAGCAGCAACAGTTGTGATTAACACAAACTGGAAAAACAGGTTCGATATGGTTATTTTATATATATTCATGATAAAGAGGATAGACAAATAATAAATTCAGAACCTTCTCCTTCTTTCGTTTCCACTTTCAACTCTCCGCCATGTGCTTTTACAATATCATAACTTAAAGATAACCCTAAACCTGTTCCTTGTCCTGTTGGTTTGGTGGTAAAGAAGGGTTGAAATATTTTATCCAATACTTTTTTTGGAATGCCGTTGCCGTTATCGCTCACACTGATCTCAACTTTATCGCCAATCCTTTTTGTATTTATAGAAACAGTTGGTTCATAACCTTCGATATTCTTTTGCTTTTTTTCATTCACCACATAAAAAGCATTGGTTAGCAAATTCAAAATAACTCTGCCAATATCCTGAGGTACGATATTGATTTTTCCAATTGACTTATCAAAATCTGTTTTCATTGTCGCATTGAATGATTTGTCTTTTGCCCGTAAACCATGGTAACTCAACCGTAAATATTCATCACACAAAGCATTGATATCGGTTGGTTCTTTTTGCCCAGAGCTTTTTTGAGAGTGTTGCAACATTCCTTTTACAATATCACCGGCCCGTTTGCCGTGGTGATTTATTTTTTCTAAATTTTGTTTTACGTCATTTGCAATTACTTTTGCATCATCATAATTTCCTTTGGCCATCTCCTCATTCATTTCATCTACTAACTCAGTACTTACCTCACTAAAGTTGTTGACGAAGTTTAACGGGTTTTGAATTTCATGGGCAATGCCTGCGGTGAGTTCGCCTAACGAAGCCATCTTTTCTGATTGGATGAGTTGTTGCTGCGTTTCCTTCAAGTTATCATAGGCCTGCTCAATTTTTAATTTGGCTTTATTTTTTTGGAGGTTATTTCTATAAAAGACAATAGCCAGTAAAAGCAATACCCCAATACCTGCCAGCATAAAATAAGTTCTGACTTTATTCTGGTAAACCACCTTCTCTTTTTCCAGGCTTTGTAAACGAAGCTGTTCACTGAAAGTAAGATTTTGAAATTCTGCCAGGGTACTGATTCTTTCTTTTGCCAGGCTGTCTTTGGTAACCAACGCAAGCCCCTGGTATTTAAAGGCACTGTCAAACTGATTATTCATTTTATAACTCAAATAAACCAGCTCATAGCCAGTGCCAATATTAGATTCTCTGCCTGTTACCTGCCCCAATGTTTGTAAAATAGTTAGATTTTTCAGGGAATAATAAAGTGCTGAATCTTTATTTCCTGCAGCAAGATGATGTGTAGTAAGTCTTGAACACACCCTGCTTAAACTGGTACGGTTATTCATTTCAGTAGATGTGTGCAAGCTTTTATGATAATAAGCTAACGACATCGAATCCTTCTTTAGCGCCTTATAAATGTCTCCTAAATGCATTTCAGCTGTTCCCAGATATGTTCTTGTTACCCTAAAACTGCTGTCATTCGATTGCAGTGCTACCCGTTCTGCTTCTTTTGCAAAATAGAGAGCAGAGTCTGGTTTGTTTGCCTCGAGGTAGCTTGCTCCAAGGTTCAAGTATGCCAGCATGATACGGGGAGCATAATTTATCTCTTTGCCTATTTTACCTGCTATCTTGAAATGGATAATTTGTTGTTCCAGGTTTTCTGTATTCAGCATCAGTAAAGCATACATATGATGAGTGTATGAAAGCAGTAAAAGCCTGGTATTTCCATGGAAAGGTGTAAAGAAATAATTCCATTGTTCTTCGTTTTCATTGCGGATATCTTCAGCAATTACAAAAGCCTGTTGTAAGCATTTAAGAGCTTCTGCATATTTTCCCAATCCCATTAACTGATAACTTTTTTGTGTGAAAGCAACTCCCTGTGCAATTTTATTATTCTTCCGCTTTCCGATTAATAACTGCTGTTCTGCATAGTTAAGTGCTGAGTCCCTGTTTATTTCCTGGTAATAGAAATAAATATTACTGGCTGCTTTATATCGCAGCGGTCCATCTGGTGCATTTATAAAAGCCGTTTGCAAACTGTCAATATTGCTTACTTGTGCATTTGCCGAAGCGGACAGTAAAAAAAACAGACCTATTTTTAAAAAAACTTTCATTTCAGAATATTAAATAGTTGGTAATTGAATAATAAACTCACTTCCCTCTCCCTCATTTGTCGCTACTTTCAACTCTCCACCATGAGCTTTTACAATATCATAACTTAAACTCAATCCCAAACCTGTTCCTTGTCCTGTTGGCTTTGTGGTGAAGAATGGTTGAAATATTTTGTCCAGTACTTTTTGGGGAATGCCGTTGCCATTGTCACTAACTTTTATTTCCATCTTATCTTCAATCTTTTTTGTACTTACTGAAACTGTTGGTGCATAATTATCAATTCCTGATTTCTTTTTTTCATCCACTGCATAAAATGCGTTGGTTAGCAGATTCAGTATCACTCTTCCTAAATCCTGCGGCAACACATTTACTGTGCCTATACTCGCATCAAAATCGGTTTTCATCGTTGCATTAAAGGATTTATCCTTTGCCCGTAAACCATGATAACTCAATCTTAAATATTCATCACACAAGGCATTGATATCTGTTGGTTCTTTTACGCCACTGCTGCTTCTTGAATGCTGCAACATACCTTTTACAATATCGCCTGCCCGTTTACCATGATGGTTTATTTTTTCTAAGTTTTGTTTTAAGTCCTGTGCTATTTGTTTTGCGTCTTCAATATTTCCTTTCGCCATCTCCTCATTCATTTCATCTACCAACTCAGTGCTTACTTCACTAAAATTATTAACGAAGTTCAAGGGGTTTTGAATTTCATGAGCAATACCTGCGGTGAGTTCTCCTAGCGATGCCATTTTTTCTGATTGTATCAGTTGCGATTGAGTGGACTTTAAATCGATCAATGTTTTTTCTAACCCTTTATTGGCCTTTTGTTTTTGCCGGTTGTTGCGATAGAGTAGTAATCCAATCAAAAGAAACACGGCCGAACCACTAATAAAGGCAATGGTACGGTTCCTGTTTTGAATGATCACTTTCTCTTTTTCAAGTTCCTGAACCTTTAATTGCTGCTCGAATCCTATATTCTCAAATTGTTTTACTTTATCCGAATTGTGTAAGATGTCTTTTAGAGCAATAGCTAATTCCTGAAAGTAAAATGCACTGTCTATTTGAGCATTCTTTTTAAATACTGATGTCATGGCTTCTAGTGCCATCAGTTTTCCTGCGAGTTCTCCATTTTTAGTAAATAAATCAAGTGCTTTTTTTGCATAATGAAAGCTTGAATCCAGCAGGTTTGTTTTGACATATAGATCGGCCAAACCAATATAAGCAAAACCTGCGTTTGAAATATTTTCATCGGCCAGGCTTACCTCAACTGACTTTGTAAAATATTTTTTAGATGAATCGTATAAATACTTTCCCAAATAAATCATTCCTATAGCATTATAAGCTGTTCCACTGTACATATAAAAATTTGACGCTTTCACATATTCAAGTGACTTGTTGTGAAATTGTAATGCCAAATCTGGTTTACCCTGATTCATATAAACTTCGCCCATGTTTGCGTAGGCGTAGGATAATACAATGGGATCATTTATTTTCTTTCCTATATTAATTGATTTTGTGTACAACTCAGTTTGCTTGTCCAGATTCATTATAGCCTTGTAGAGTAACCCAAAATCATTATAAATATTAGCCAGTGATGTAAGTCTGGCTCTTTGCGGATTACCATCTACGGAAAATTTAGTTACCCTCCAGATGTTTTTTTCTGTTTCAACATCTTCTCCCAACTGAACAGCTACCAGGAAATGCTGCAGTGCTGCCGGATAATTCCCTCTTTTTGTTTCATTATAGCCTAACATATCATTTGCATCGGCGGTCCATAGCTTTAAAGAAAAATGTTTCGCAATTTTCAATTCCAGTGAAAAGAAATAATAAGCACTATCTGAATTGGTTTCTAGATAATATAAACCAAGTTCCCTGCTCACAGCCATTTTTACAGTATCGTTACCGGTATTTTTAAAAAGCAAATGCAGGCTGTCAACCCGGTGTTTGCTGTAACTATTGTAATCGTAATAAGTTCCGGTCTGTGCCATAAGGGAGAATGGCAGGAGTGATAAGAGTAATATTTTTATAATTGACTTCATATAATCTTTTTAACTAGTTGGTAAGTGTAAAATAAAAACAGAACCTTCTCCTTCTTTCGTCTCCACTTTCAATTCCCCACCATGAGCTTTTACAATATCATAACTCAGTGATAAGCCTAATCCAGTTCCCTGCCCGGTGGGTTTGGTTGTGAAGAAGGGTTGAAAGATTTTATCTAATACTTTTTGAGGAATGCCGTTGCCGTTGTCGGTAACTTTTATTGTGACCTCACCCCAGCCCTCTCCAAAGGAGAGGGAGCGGCTTGTGCTAACTGAAACAGTGGGATCATAAGCATCGCCAGCTTGTTTTTTCCTTTCGTTGACTGCATAAAAAGCGTTCGTCAATAAATTCATGATCACCCTGCCTATATCCTGTGGAATAATGTTGATATTCCCGATTGATGCATCAAAATCAGTTTTCATTGTTGCATTGAAAGATTTGTCTTTTGCTCTTAAACCATGATAACTTAATCGTAAATATTCATCACATAAAGCATTTATATCTGTTGGTTCTTTTACACCACTGCTGCTTCTTGAATGCTGCAACATTCCTTTTACAATATCGCCTGCCCGTTTTCCATGATGGTTTATCTTTTCCAGGTTTTGTTTTAAGTCCTGCGCTATTTGTTTTGCGTCTTCAATATTTCCTTTCGCCATCTCCTCATTCATTTCATCTACCAACTCAGTGCTTACTTCACTAAAATTATTAACGAAGTTCAAGGGGTTTTGAATTTCATGAGCAATGCCTGCAGTGAGTTCGCCCAGGCTGGCCATTTTTTCGGATTGGATTAACTGTTTTTGTGTGGCCTGCAATTCGGTGAGTGCATCTTCTGCTTTTTGCTTGGCTTCCTTAATGGCTATTAAATCTTGCTCGGCCTGCTGTGACTGTGCTTCTGCTTTTAGCAAATCATTAAAACGGGTATATGTAAGATCAAATACTTTTCCAAAGCGTCCAAGAATATCGAGATTTTGTTCTGATAATAGTTTCTCGCCAACAGTTTGTAACCCTCCAAAATTGCTGAATGTGAAAGATCCGACATGTTGTTTTGTGGCCCGCATCTCTTTCTGCACCGGTTCAGGTACTCTCTTAAATTCTGTTTGGGTAAATAAATATTCATCATAAATTTTCTTTTCCTCACCTTTCAATACAAAAACCCATTTAGCCTGTTTTTCTTTCCATGCCTGTAAAAACTCATGATGAAAACGAAAGTCTTCAAACTTCATGTGGTAGGATTCAGGAGCCTTGCCACTCACCGGGTTGGCGCCCCAAACCATATTCGTCATGGAAGGCTCATCAATGATATTGATCATACACCAGGAAAGTGCAAAATCAAGTTTTGTCAATTCTTTAAAAACGGTATCCACCAATTCGGCTAACTCATCCGATTTTTGCATAGCCATGGCCCTTGCTCTCACTCTTTCCAATCCCAATTCTATCTGTGATTCTCTTGATTGTGCTTCGGCTTTTTGCAAATCAAGAAAACGGGTATAGGTTTGCTGAAATACTTTTCCAAATCGCATGAGTGTGTTGTTCTCTTCATCTGAATAAGGAATACCCGAGAAATTCTCGATGTACAAGCCAACATTCTCTAACAATACAGTGGATATTGCAAGGCCAGAGCAACTCAGATAATACGCTAATATCTCCTCCGGTAATCCGGGGATTAACTTAAAAAGATCCCGGTAAAATTTATTTTTTTCTTCAAAACTCAGGTGGTTGGCAAAGAAATCCCTTCCTTTTTCCTTTGCCTCATTAAAACTATTCCAATAAGCACAATCAAAATATGGAAATGTAATTTCTGCCGGAATCTTGTTCCGGTCTGCCAGCCATATATGCATATCATCACTGGCTTTATAATCCAATATAAACCCGGTATGTTCTACATTGATATTTAACTGAATAAACTGATCGTAAACCACCTGGATTACTTCTTTAAGCTCTTCACTTTTTTGCATGCCCATTGTTCTGCTTCTCACTTTCTCCAATGCGGCTTCTATCTTTGCTTCCCTTGCCTGTGCTTCGGCCTGTTTCAAATCCAGATATCTGCGAAACGTTAGAGAGAATACGGCTGTAAATTTTTTCAAAATCAATTTTTCTGCTTCAGAGTGAGGGTGGAGAGAAAACGTCCAAATGAGACCTTCCCCAAAAAAATAGCTTTGAGCAAACTGATCGGGCATATCCCTGAACGAGTCAGTCAAAGAGTAGCCAGACAAGTTGGATATGGTTTTGTAGTATTGATTTTTTTCTTCACCAGCCATTGGATAAAAAAGAAAATCAGTTTTTTGTTTCCACGATTTATGAATTATTTGCCATAAGGGAGTTTTATTCATATCAATTCTGCCGGTTCCCTTAATTGTTTTTTCATTGTTTGCGGTTGTTACCGACCATACATCCATAAATTGTGATTCATCTCCTATAAGAATGCCGCAGCGCAAATTTTCAATACCTAACTTATCAAGCTCATTGAACATAGTAGCCGTGGCTGTACTCACATCCTCACTATTCTGCATAGCCATTGCCCTTGCTCTTACTCTTTCCAATCCTAATTCAATCTGCACCTCCTTTGCCTGTGCTTCTGCTTTTTGCAGATCGAGAAACCTTGTATAGGTTTGGTCAAATACTTTTCCAAAACGTTTAAAGATTTCATGAGCACCAGGTACCGGCTCATAAGTTATAAACAAAAGAAAGCCTTGTGAAAAATAGGCAAGATGAAATATCTGAAATGTTGGAAGAGGATGACCGGCTTCAATAATTGAGTCAAGAATTTCTCCAACTACCGGAAGCGTACGCATATATTTATAATGCGCCACCAATTCTTCGCCGCCAATTTCTTCAACAAAAAAACTTTCTCCCCGTTCATATGCTTCCCTCATATGAATGAAGGATGGATCTTCTGTTAGTGGTGCTCTGGCCGGGGGTTGTAACACCCCTTCACTGCTCATCCAAAGAGTAATTCCTTTTTTATCTTCATCCCAAATACAATAGCCTGCACTCCATGCCGGCATACCCAATGCCTGCACCTGCAGAAATAATAAGTTGGCAGCTTCAGGCAGTTCATCACTTTTATGCATGGCCATTGTTCTTGCTCGAATTCTTTCCAATGCAAGTTCAATTTTTGCTTCTTTTGCCTGAGCTTCGGCTTGTTGCAAATCGTTGAAACGGGTGTAGGTAAGATTAAAAACATCGGCAAACCGTTTCATTACAATTTTTGCTTCATTGGGAAAAGCGGTTTCACGGAATGCATATAACCCACCAGCCGGGAACATGGCACAGAAATAATATTGTTGAAGATCTTCCCTGCCAGATACGATCATCTGCGATTCAGGTAAATTAAAATTGATAGCTGCCTGCACTTTATAAAAATCATGCAATTCCTCGCCTTGTAGCAAATGCGAATAGTCTTCCTGCCGTGTCCATGCCTCAAACGCACCATGTAATAAAGGATGAATGTCCATGGATTCATTACCTGAAACCTGTGCAGCCATCCCATTATCCGAGAGGGTAGCTGCCCATGTTGCCACTCTTCGCATGGATCTATTGATTATTCCGATCCCGCATCTTATTGTTCCCAGGTTGAGCCGCTCCAACTCTTCAAACACGGTAGCTGTCGCTAAAGCCAGGTCCTCGCTTCGGTGCATGCCCATTGCTTTTGAACGGACCCTTTCCAGTGATGCTTCAATCCTTGATTCTCTTGCATTGGCTTCTGCCTTTTGCAGGTCGAGGAAACGGCGATAGGTCATTTCAAAAACTTTGGTGAATCGCAATACCATTTCTTCCTGCATCGCAGATAAACGTTCTTCACCAATAATAAAAATATATCCCTGGGTGAAATGGAACGTATATATCACAGCAGTTTGTGGCGATACTGCCAAAAACTCTTCCACCGAAAAAGGGATGTTATTCTTTGCAAAGATTGTTTGTATATGACCGCCAACCCAGGTTTGATGTTTCAGCGTAGCTTCTTCATCCAATTCAAGCATCTTAAAGGTTTCCTGTTTTTTCCAGCTTTTCAAAACGGAACGCATCTCTTCTGTTTCGGTGTGAGGAAATACAAAAGGGACGGGTGGGATTTTACCATCCACAGGATTGATACCGTAGTATAAAGCATTTTTTTCCTCCTCGTTAACAAAAGCGTATGAAACAGCCATGCTTGTAATACCAAGCATGTTTAGTTCTTTGTAAACAAGTTCTCCCGCATCGAGCAATTCATCTGTTTTGTGCATGGCCATTGCCCGGCTTCTCACTCTTTCCAATGAGACTTCAATCTTTGCTTCTCTTGCCTGTGCTTCTGCCTTTTGCAAATCATTAAAGCGGGTATAGGTTGAATCGAATACCTTGGCAAAGCGATTCAAAACTTCAAACTGTTCATTATTTAAAGGTTCAGGTCCGGCAGTTTGCAAGCAACCAAATTGCTGGAATGAACCCGCCATAATTATTCTTTCTGATGCCTGCATCCCTTTTTTTACCGGCCCGGGCAGGTGCTTCATTTCCGTATTGCTGAATACAAATTCATCCCAGTCTTTTTTTATTTGTCCTCCCAGATCATATTCCCATTTTGTGTTTCTTTCTTTCCACCCTCTTACAAAGGCGAGGTAAGGCGGGTTTTCATGATAAGGCACATAAAAACTTACAGGCAATGCTCCTGCACCGGCCATCCATAGTTTTGTAGAAAGATCTTCACTGTTCATTACCCAAATCAGGCAACGGTCCAGCGAAATATTCAATTTAGTAAGTTCTGCATATACGGTTCCGATCAGTTCTTTTAACTCATCAGATTGTTGCATGGCCATAGCCCTTGCTCTTACTCTTTCCAATCCTAATTCTATTTGTGCTTCTCTTGTTTGTGCTGCTGCATTGTTTATATCAACGTATCTACTGTAAGCCAGGTCAAATACATTTCTGAACCTTTTTAGAATGTTTAGTTGTTCTTCATTGATCTTTTTAAAAGTGGATATTCCAACATTGCCAGACTCTATCGAATAAAAATAATAGTACAGGCTGGCTGTTTCGTTAATTCTAATATCGTCATATTCACCATTTTGTTTTCTGAATGCTTTCCATTCTTCCAGCTCTTTTCCTTCAACTACAAATTCAGTAAAAGCATCTGTTGCACTTTTCATTCTTTTTATCGCATTGTCAACTACCAGGTTTTTATGATAGGGTATTTGAGTAATACTGCCGCCGGAATAATCAGAATAATCGTAATCAGTAAAATAATTTTTGGCATCATAAAAAATTCCTATTAAAGCATTCCTCATTTCAGTAAAACCCAATTGCTTTAACTCATTGAACTGAACTTTGCTTACCTCAAGCAAGTCGTCAGCATTCATCATGCTCATTGCAACAGCCCTTATTCTTTCCAAAGCCGCTTCAATTTCCAGTTCCCGGTTTTTATTTTCCAGTTCAATGGTTCTGTTTTTTACAGCTTCCAGAAGTCTTATATTTTCTGCTTTGATTTCATCAAAGGCAAAAGCTTCACCCTTTAGTGTCTTTGAGTCGGGGTAGGAGCCATGCTGGTGCAATACTTTCCATTCGCCATCATTCTTTTGAATTAAAGAGGAAAGCCTGAATTTTTGATAGAATGTCCATTCGGCTTCAATTTTTATATAAATGTCTAAAAGCTCATGTACCATGAAATAAGGATCGTAAGGGATTATTTGCGTTTGCTTATTTCTTAATTCCGTCACTCCTTCCATTTGATCAACGATCCGATGTGTATAATCAAGTATTTCTTTTTTACTGTTCCAGATTTCTTCTTCCGTGCCGCCAATATTCCGATAATCGTTCACCAGGTAAGTAGCCCAGTGTTGCAGGTCGCCTTTGAAATAGGAATCCCAGTAATCATTCATTACTTGTTTAATTTCCGCTTCCAGTTTTTTTGTCAGTTTCATTATTTTTTGTTTTATATGTAGCGAGCCTGCGGCTCTCTGCTTTTTATTTTCAGTTTCTCTATACAACGGGTTGAAACCCGTTGTTACAAAATTGGATCGGGGCTACGCCTCTGGTTTTCCTTATTCAGTTAAGTCTTTCTACATACAATAGTTTTTGCATTTCGCCTCCTTTAAAGATTCCGTCTACTGTCATGAGCCAGAGCCGTAGGCTCAGTTTTGTTTTGTAACCCCGGAATTTATTCCGGTGCATACAAATGCAAACTGTGATGAGTGCCATCGGCACGACTCATATCAACCCGGCAAAGACACAATAAACTCTGTTCCATCTCCCTCTTTTGTTTCTACTTTCAATTCTCCACCATGCCCCTTGGTAACAATATCATAGCTTAGGCTTAAACCCAATCCTGTTCCCTGCCCGGTAGGTTTAGTGGTAAAAAAGGGTTGAAAGATCTTGTCCAATACTTTTTGAGGAATGCCGTTGCCGTTGTCGGTAACTCTAATCTCGGCCCCCCTGCCCCCCGCAAGGGGGTTCTTTAGAGTCGTTATAGTTACGGTTGGTTCATAATCTTCGCCAGATTGTCTTTTCTTTTCGCTGACTGCATAAAACGCATTCGTCAATAAATTCAAAACAACCCTTCCTATATCTTGCGGAATGATATTTATTTTTCCGATGGAGGTATCAAAATCAGTTTTCATCGTGGCGTTGAAAGACTTGTCTTTTGCCCTTAAACCATGATAACCCAATCTTAAATACTCATCACACAATGCATTTATATCTGTTGGTTCTTTTGTGCCGTTACTTGAACGACTATGTTGCAGCATTCCTTTTACAATGTCACCAGCTCTTTTACCATGGTGATTTATTTTTTCGAGATTGCTATCAATATTATTTAATAATTCTTCCTGCTCGGCTGTCAGCCTGAGCTTGTCGAAGGGTTTTAGTTCATCTATTAACTCTCTACTTACTTCCGAAAAGTTATTGACGAAGTTCAACGGGTTTTGAATTTCATGCGCAATGCCGGCAGTGAGTTCTCCCAATGAAGCCATTTTTTCGGATTGGATGAGTTGGGATTGGGTGGATTTTAATTCTGCTAATGTTTCTTCCACACTTTTCTTCTGATGTTCTATTTCTTCTTTTTGATTTTGTAATAATGCATTTGCTTTTTTTCGGTTACTGTTATTTCTGTACAGCAAAAATGATATCAGCATAAATACAACAATACCTGCCAGCATTGAGTATGTTCGGATTTTATTTTGGTACGTCAGTTTTTCTTTTTCGATGTTTTGCAAACGTTGTTTCTCCTCCAACAACACATTTTGAAACTCCGCCAGGTTTTGTAACTGCACGTTGCTGATGCTGTCGTTTATCTCAATGGCTAACGCAGAATATTTTGTTGCACTGTCGTTTTCATTATTCATCCGGTAGCCCAGAAACAGTTTTTTGTAGACCAATCCTTTATTCAATTCATCGGTAACAAATGTTCCAAGTTCATTTACCTGTTCTTTCATTTTCAGTGCATAAAAAATGGTGGAATCTTTATTATTTTCGGCCTGGTAAATATTAAAAAGTTCGTTGCAGGCTTTGGCAATATTGTAGGGATAGTATCTTGTTTGTGCAATTTGCAAGGCAGTATGGAGCAACTGTTTTGCTTTTACATGATTTCCTGTTAATGCGTAAACCTGACCCTGGTAAGCAATAATATTTCCATGGTGGCTGGTGTATTTTATTTGTTCGCTGCCAAGGCGTTTTGCTTCATTAAAAAACAGCAAAGCGGAATCGGTTTTTTTTACTTGCAGATAAATAATACCCAAATTCATGTTGGCATAAGCAACTCTTGTTGGCCCCCACAAGCCACCGGCAATGTTTCCAATGCGGATCGCTTCTTTATTATGAAAGATTGCTTGCTCTAAATTTTTTGTGAGTCGCATTAAACTGGCATATCTATAGTGTGTTTCCGATAGCCGCCAAAGCCGTGCAACTTCAGGAGTAATGGTTCGCACAAGAATCCAATCCATTGTTTCCATTTTTGGATCTTCAGCTATTTGAAAAGATTGGTTCAAACATTGAAACGCTCCAGCAAATCTTCCTAAATTCATTAAAAATTCGGCTTTGTAACCAAGGCTGGAAGAATGCTGCAACCACTTTTTATTTTTTTCTGTGATGGACAAGGCAATGTCAATGTACTTTAATGCCGAATCGGAATTGATAGTTGTAAAAAATAAAGCGGCACCGGTATAACCCCGGAAAAGTGTGGAGTCGTTTGGAGCATTTTTAATTTTCAACTTTGTGCTATCGGGCAGCGATTGTTGTGCGGTGGCAAATGCAGGGAATAAAATAAGCAGTGCTATTTTAAAATATTTTTTCATATCAGTTTATATTAATTCCTGAAAAATATATTGTTCAGCATAATCAATTTCAAACTCTTTCAGTAAATCAAGATATTCATCCCCGAATGTTTGTTTACTATGATGTTCTTCCTGATACTGAATATACTTATAAATCATATCTATATCTCTTTGCCGGTACGAAAATACACCATAGCCTTCCTGCCACTCAAACCGTTCTTTTGTAAGTGAATGGTCATTGATGTATTTGGTTAATTTTGCTTTTGCACCGTTTACGATGATGGTTTTACAGCCTGTTTCATTTATCAGGTTACCTATTACTCTCTGTAGCTTTGGCCTCCATGATTTATCAAGCACCGCATTGCGGTATTTTACTGCAAAGACTGTTTGCAGGTAGATTTGGTTATAGGTGGTAGCCATGTCTTTGTTGTTTATATGAACCGAGCCTACGGCTCTTATTCTTACTTTTCGCTTTCATGCTCCGGACTGAAGTCCGGTGTTACAAGATAGGTTCGTGGCTACGCCACTGGCCTCATTATAATACTACTTGTTTTCGCAGGTTGCAGAGCCGTAGGCTCAGTTTTGTTTTGTAACACCGGATTTCAATCCGGTGTATACAAATGCAAACTGTGATGAGTGCCATCGACACGACTCATATCAATCCGGCAAAGACACAATAAACTCTGTTCCCTCTCCCTCTTTCGTCTCCACCTTTAACTCCCCACCATGTGCTTTTACAATGTCATAACTCAAAGACAATCCCAATCCTGTTGCCTGCCCGGTGGGTTTGGTGGTAAAGAAGGGTTGAAATATTTTATTTATTGAATTCATATTTTATTTATTTATCGTCTTCTGTTTGAAGGGTGTTATTGATAAGTGTAATAAGTTCTGCTTTATCTGGTAAATACAACTGATACTTGCTTACAAATAACTGGCTGTTCATACCATAAGTGGCATATTCAACCAGCAGTTCATCTTTGTTTTTTGTAAGGATGATGCCAATGGGAGGGTTGTCGCTTTCCGTGTTTTCTTCATTAGCAAAATAACCGAGGTACATGTTCATCTGACCAATATCATCATGCTGTACTTCATTTATCTTTAAATCGAACAATACAAAACAGCGAAGTATCCGGTGATAAAAAACAAGGCCGGCCCGGTAGTGTTTGTTATTAATACTCATCCGGTATTGCCTTCCAACGTAGGTAAAGCCTTTGCCGAGTTCCAATAAAAACTGTTGCAGGTTATTGCACAAATGATTTTCTAATTCCTGCTCAGACGGGAGTTGTTGTTCAGGTATTTTTAAAAATTCAAAAACGTAAGGGTCTTTCAAAATATCTTTTGGTGATGTTATCTCCTGACCTTGCACAGAAAGTTGTAAAATTTCTTCTTTGTTTTTGCTAAGTGCTAAACGTTGGAATAAGGCCGTGTTTTTCTGACGTACCAGTTCTCTTACCTTCCAGTTTTCTAACTGCGTTTGTTTTTCGTAAAAGTTTCTCTCCAGCGGGTCATCTATTTTCAAAAATTCCACTATATGGCTCCAGCTCAATTGGTGCGACACTGTCGCACCAATTGGATAGGCCAGGTAAAACTGCCTGAAACGCTTCACATTACTGGCACTAAACCCTTTGCCATGCAGCAATGAAAGGTCTTTTGCCAAAGTACTTATCAATGCTTTGCCGTAAGCAGCCTTTG
>Ga0163150_10005534_pt1 | contig 16060 bp, 13 predicted proteins | sample OliLakLV19P2IB_FD_148628 | JGI IMG/M metagenome (GOLD analysis project Ga0163150, IMG submission 148628) | Freshwater microbial mat bacterial communities from Lake Vanda, McMurdo Dry Valleys, Antarctica - Oligotrophic Lake LV.19.P2.IB | ecosystem: Environmental > Aquatic > Freshwater > Lake >...
ATTATAACGATGGAAAAGCCGTCAAACACCGGAATATCCGGGTGAAGGAGCTGTGGTGATGCGAGAGTTTGCGAGAAACGTTGAATCGCTCGTCGGCGTCTTGGATTCCATAAGTGCCAAGGAAAAGCACGGCGCGCACGGAGTGACGCGCCCTACCTTAACCGGACGCACTCCAAGACCTCGCGGAAATATCAGGCCGCTATGCAGTCGCGCCAGCGTCTTGGAAATCATCTTCATGTTGATCCTTTTCCTCGCAGTTTTCAGCACCGGAGCATCCGCCGCGTTGCCCGAACCTCTCCCCGGCTGGCGGATTGAAGTCGTGGCCCAAGCCCCTCAACTCAAACATCCGACCGTGGTCGCCTGCGCCCCGGATGGCCGCGTGTTTGTGGCCGAAGATCCGATGGACATCAGCCTGCCGAAAGCCGATGCCGCCGAGGGCCGCATACTCTGTTTCCATCCCGATGGTCGCATGACTGTTTTCGCCGAAAAACTTTACGCCGTTTTTGGTCTTCAATACCTCGAGGGCCGGCTTTACGTGTTGCACAACCCAAAGTTCAGCGTCTTCGAAGATGACAACGGGATGGGACGAAACCGTCGTGAACTGATCGAACAAACTTTGCCCGACCCTTCCGCCCTGAATTGGAATGATCATGTGCCGGCGAATTTCCGACTGGCCATGGACGGCTTTTTTTACGTGGCCAGCGGTGACAAGGGCTTGCACGGTGCCAAAGGGACCGACGGATCACGCGCTGATTTGTTCACCGGCGGAATTTTTCGCATACGCCCCGATGGAACCGGGCTCGGCGTTGTCTCGCACGGCGTGCGAAACATCCTGGATGTGGCGGTAAACTCGGAGGATGAAATGTTCACCTACGACAACACCGATGAACACGACTGGATGGGGCGTTTCACTCATATGGTTGAAGCCGGATTTTACGGTTATCCACACGATTTCATCCCGAAGCGACCGTACACACTCTGGATGATGGACGATTACGGGGCCGGAGCTGCGTGCGGCGTCTTCGCCAACAACGAAGACGGGCTTCCGCCGGAATATCACGGCAACGTGTTCCTGTCTGATTTTGGCAAGCGCCAGTTGATGCGCGTCCGGGTGGCGCGCGAGGGCGGATCATACCGCACGATCTCCAAGGAGGATCTGTTTCCAAACCCTCCAGGTGACTTCCGGCCCGTGGGAATCACCCTCGGACCGGACGGCAGAAGCATCTACATCTGTGACTGGCAGCATCGCGATGAGAAGTCCAGTGCCAGCGTCGGACGTCTGCTCAAAATGACCTGGACCGGTAAAGATCAGAGCGTGTCGAAACCGGCTTGGTATCTTCCCGCAGCCACTCGAAAGGAATTTGAAGCCACGACCGCCGGGCTTCTGGCGGGACTTTCTCACCCTTCGCACAGTGTTCGGCTGACTGCTCAAAGACGGCTTGCGGAAAGGAAAGCGACCAAGGATTTGCTGGGATTGTTGCGGGAAAAGAAGGCTTCAGTTCAGTCCCGTATCCATGCCATCTGGGCTCTGGATGCGATTGAATCGGGTCGGAGTGTCAGGAAGGAGATGTTGGAGGCGTGCGAGGATTCCGAACCGGCGATCCGACGACAGGCGGCCCGGGCGCTTGGTGGACGACGTGCGATTGGGGCAGTTCCGGTTTTAACCCGGCTCTTGAAAGACCCGGATGCCTCCGTCCGTTTTCAATCAGCCACCGCTTTGGGACGGATTGGGGAAGGTTCGGCTGTGACGTCACTTTTGCCCGCACTCGAAGAGACCGATTTATTCGTCCGGTTTGCCGTTTTCACCGCGCTGAATCGAATCGGAACCAATTCCCCCGCGAGCTGGCCTGCGGTGGTGAAAGGATTGGAAAGTGACAAGGCGATGATTCGCGAAGGAACCGGCTTCGCTTTGCGTGAAACCTACGATTTGAAATTGTTGGAGACATTGACGGCGCTTTTCCGGAGCCAATCGAAGCCTGCCGTGGTGAGACGTGCGGCTCTGGAGCTGATTGTCGCTTTGCACCATCAAAAACCGGGCTGGAAAGGCGAATGGTGGGCTTATCATCCCGCGCTTCAAAAACCTCCCGCCAGAACTGAGCCGTGGACCGGCACATCGCTCGTGCTGACGACTCTCAGAGATGGGTTAAGGGAAAACGATGCGGACCTCCGCCGGGCGTGCATCAACGGACTGGCGTCGGCGCGCGACACCAATGCAGGTCCGGCGTTGCTGGCGACTTTTCCCCGCGAAACGGAATCGGCAAGCCGCGCCACCATTTTACGCGCGCTGGGTGCGATGAAAGTTTCAGGAGCACTGGAACTCGCGTCCCAGGAGTTGACGTCGCCTCAATCGCCCGAAACAACTGCAGCGGCTATTTCGGCTGTCGAACAAATCGGTGGCGGGGAAGCGGCCGGGATGTTGATTGATTTTCTAGGATCACCCGGGGCTGAACCCGCTCTGCTGGTGGATGCCATAGCCGCTTTGGGAAACCTTGGTGCAAAATCCGCCGCCGGTCCCATTGAGCGGCTGGCGGGTCATGGGGGCTCGGCTGTCCGTGCCGCATCCGTAAATGCTTTGGGCCGCCTGCAAGGCGAAAACTCCCTGGCAATGCTCGAAAACGGGCTGCGCGATTTAGCGTTGGAAGTCCGGCTTGCCGTTGTCCGCGCCCTGAGTGACCTCAAATCCAGCAAAGCCGTGCCTGCCTTGCTTACGGCCTACCGCGACCCGGAACTCAAGTCGGAAGCATTTGCAGCCATCGCCAGGACGCCTGATGAACGTTCCATAGAGGTTTTGCTTGAAGGTCTTTCCTCAAAAAATCCGGCACAACGAAATGCCGCGCATCTCGCCATCCGCAACATCAGCGAAAAGGTTTTTAAAAACGTGGAATCAAAAGCCGGGACGCTTTCATCCCAGGCATTGACCGAGCTGCGTCAGATTTACGCCGGAAACAAGAAGGCTGAGGAAGGACCACTGTTTGCCAGGGAGATCAAACAGTTGAGCCTGGACGAATACATGGAGGCGGCGGTGAAAATTCCCGGCGACCCTGTCCGCGGTCGGAAGCTTTTTAATGAAACCTCCGGGATGAATTGTGTGGCTTGCCATCGTGTGGCCGGGGAGGGGAGCGACATCGGGCCTGACCTGACGGGTGTGGGTGCTCAGTTCGACAGGCGCGCCCTGGCTGAATCGATTCTTTATCCGAGCAAGACGGTGCGTGAAGGTTATCAGCAAATGATCTTCACCTTGACGGATGACGAAGAGATCAGCGGGGTGGTGAAAGGTGAGACCTCCGAGGTGCTGACCCTGCGGGACAGTTCCGGACGCGAGCATAAATTTGCCCGGACTAAGATCAAATCCCGCAAAAACAGCCCGTTCTCCCTCATGCCGGAAGGATTGCAGACCGCGGCTTCACTTGAAGAATTCGCCGACCTCATCGCCTACCTGACCACGCTGAAACCGAAATAATTTGGATTTATTATGCGGCAAAAGCTGCTGGTATCGACAATCCATTTGTTATTTTGTGTCGTTGTTTGTAAATCAACCTTTGTGAAAATAGACGCATATGGTGTCCGAAATTACCGATCATTTTTGGATCGTGCTCATGTGGAGCTCCGGCCTCTTACTTTGTTTTTTGGTTACAATAGTGCCGGTAAAAGCGCGTTGCTTCGAGCTTTGCCCCTGATCGCAGCTTCCTGCAATGAAACAAATGGCACGCCAGTCGCTTTTGGGTCTCCAGCAGCGCGGGGAGCCACATTTCAAGACTTATTGCCCCATCCGAAATTAGGCCCGCAGAGGGAATTAACTTGGGATCTTTTGTTTCAAGACAGTACATCCAGCTCGCCAATTTCGAGAGTGGTGGCTTGGACAATCCGGGATCTCCCGGAACTGCGGCGTCAAGTTGTTGAGAAATTTGAGATTCGTGAAACAACTGGTATGGAGACACTAAGAGCAACGTGGCTGCCGTCCAGCTTCGAACCGAGGCGTCTTGGCTCGGATTACGAATTATCGAGAGGCAAGCAGGTTTTGGCTCGATTAACCATTCATTTTCAGGGGTTAATTCCATCTTTTATTTCGATGGGGCAAGTCCCAATAGAGCTCCAAGGAATTCTCGAATCCATTCAGCAAAGCATGGAGAATCTCCGACGGTGGAGCACGAGTCTTCAGTGGCTTACTTCTGTGCGCGATTTGCCGCGACGCTCCTTCTCTTGGAGAGGTTCTTCGCCTGCCCTGCTCAGTGCGAACGGCGAGGGTGCTGCAGACGTCTTGGCCTACGACTCCTTGGAAGAGGGACAATTGATCGAGCAAGTCTCAAGTTGGTATCAGAAGCACTTGGGATTGAGGTTGAGAGTTGTGTCTTCTGAAGATCAATTCAGGCTTATTTTGGAACCTCTCCTCAATTCTCCGATTCAGGTAAATCTTGTGGATGCTGGGGAAGGTCTGCTTCAGGTTTTGCCGGTATTGGTTGCCTCGGCTCGGAGTAGTCAAACTGGATCGAATTCCGTGATGTTGGTCGAGGAGCCGGAATCCCACCTGCATCCACGACTGCATGCCGCTTTGGCTGAAACATTTTGTGAGTTAGCTGCATCGGAGGACCCGCCTAATATCGTTCTTGAAACGCACTCAGAGAATCTTCTGTTGCGTGTCCAATTAGCCGTCGCAAGTGGTCAGCTCACTCCTGACAGAGTGGTTGTCTATTGGATTCGACAGCTGGAGGACGGGCGAAGCCAGGCTGAACGGATCGATTTCGATCAATTCGGGCGACCAAGTGGGAATTGGCCACCGGGAGTTTTTCAAGAAGATCTTGCACAGGCACGACAATTGATTAGCAAACAACGGGAGCGGTTGATTCAATGAAGGTGATCATCGACGCGGGGTTGTTCGAAGACCCAAGCATCAACCAACTCGAATTGCTCGAAGTTTTCAGCATGGGTTTTAGCGGCAGGCATCTGGTGCAGATTGCCCCCATCTCAGACGCTCGCTTCGATACCTGGCTAGGCAAACAAGATCCTATTGTTGCTGATGAGTGCCGGTTGGCTATTGAAAGCGGGATCAGGGTGGATGCGCTGGCTCCCGCAGTAAACGTCATTTGGGTGACTCGATCGAATTCTGGCAACTTCTGTTCCTGGAATCATGTAAAGTTGTCTCAGGCGGTCAATTTTTTGCGAATGCCGTTTCGCATTTTAGTAGAGGATAACAAATCAGATCGAAATTTCATTTTATCGGTCGCGACAGGTGGACATCGCAAAGTGCTGCTAGAACGTGAACAGAACCATTGGATCAGCTTCGAACATGGAGGAGGGTCTGGCTTGGCGGAAAGAGCTGAGAAATATGCGCTGCAAACACTTGAATCATTGCGAACTTGGGTGCTTTTCGACAGCGACGCGCTCGCTCCAGGCTTTCCTTCAAGGCAAGCAAAGAAGATCGCAACTGTTTGCGGGGAAAAGATCCGATTCCATCAATTACAACGGAGAACGATAGAGAATTATCTTCCGCTCTTGGCTCTTGAGCATTGGAGTAAATACGTGCCAACCTCGGTGTCAAAGCTGATGAAACGAAAAAAGAAGGTGCGCGCCTTTGCAAAACCTGACTGAAGTGGCTTTTCCTGTTTGTCGCAAAGGAAAAACTGGTCATGCGCTCACGGACTTCGTAAAAAGACCGGATGACCCCGCGTTCCCCTATCGAGAAAAGCGAACCTGCACAGACGGCGTCTCCGCCAGCGGAAATCACTTCGCTCAAACAGCTCAAACCCCACCAATGGAAATCCGGCATTGCGGCCTGGCTTGGCTGGTTGTTCGACGGTCTGGACATGCATCTCTACACATTGGTGGCGGCACCGTTCGTGGCGACCCTGCTGTTGTCCACGCCCGCTGATCAGATGGTCAAAGATCGGAGCGCCTGGATCCAGGCGGCTTTCATGGTCGGCTGGGCTCTGGGAGGAGCCTTTTTCGGAAGGATCGGGGACAAGATCGGACGCACCCGCGCCCTGAGCCTGACCATTTTAACCTATGCCTTTTTCACCGGCCTTTCATTTTTTGTCACCAGCTGGCAGCAGCTCCTGGTTTGTCGCTTCTTGACCGCTCTAGGGGTGGGTGGTGAATGGGCCGTGGGCGCTTCGCTGCTCTCCGAATCGTGGCCTAAAAAGTGGCGCCCCTGGATCGCGGCGGTGCTGCAAAGCGGGGTCAACATCGGTGTGCTCCTGGCGTGTTTGACCGTCTATGCGCTGGCGGCATACCCGCATAAATATGTCTTTTTGATCGGTGTTTTGCCTGCATTCCTCGTTTTCTGGATACGCAAACATGTCCCTGAGCCCGAAGAGTGGAAAAAGGCCAAAGCCGAAGCCAAAACCGAACCGGGAGTGATGGATCTGTTCCGGGGAAAAATCCGCAAAACAACCCTCTTAATCATCGGAGTGTGCGCCTGTTCACTCACGGGTTGGTGGGCCTTCATGTTCTGGCATCCACAATATCTTCGCAGTCTGCCCGAAGTCGCTTTATGGCCTGATTCTCAAAAACAACAACTGGTGGCCAAAGTCTTTTTCCTGATGATTGCGGTTTCAACCGTGGGGAATTTTTTCTGTGCTTGGCTGGCGAAAAAGTTTGGTTACAAACGGTCGATCCAGTTCATGTTTCTGGGGTTCGTCACTTGTGTGGCGATCACCTTCGGAGTCCCCCGGGGATATCAATCGCTGACCTTCTGGCTGCCCACCGTCGGGTTTTTCTCGGGAGTGTTCGGGTTGTTCACCATGTATCTTCCGCCGTTGTTTCCAACCTTGCTGCGCACCACGGGAGCAGGGTTTTGCTACAACATCGGACGCATCGCGGCCGGGGCCGGGATCGCGCTCTTTGCATTTTTTCTTAAGGTCGGAGATTTCAGGACCGTGCTTCTCTTTAATGGTGTTCTGTTTTTCCTCGCATTTCTTGTGGCCTTTAAGCTGCCCGAACTTCCCAAGTCCGAAGGTGGAATCGGAGAGGAAAGACCTGAGTAGGCCGCAGGGTAGGGGGGTAGGGCGCGTCACTCCGTGCGCGCCGTCCGGATTTCCGCCCACCCGCCGTCCAGATCTCGGAATGAAGGATGTTGTTTTCGCAGGTGCTAAGTTTGTTCGTTCCGCCATGGTTCGGCGTGCAGGGACTGCCCGCCCTACCATCCCGACGAGGGTTTTCAAAGCGGCGTAGGTAGGGCGCGTCACTCCGTGCGCGCCGTAGGGATTGTTGCAGCTTGCGGACTTCAAATCAAAAGTGACACAAATCCGCAGTTTCGTTAATGTTGGATTGTGGCTTTGCCAGTCCGAAGGAAACTTCCGCATACATCTCCGCAATGGGTCGCAGATGGGAGCAAGTTTTTTATCACCATCAATTGCGAGCCGCCGGGAAAGAATCAGTTGTGCCGCACCGGCACGGGCGAAGGTGTGTTGGATGCCGTCAGGTTTAATCACGAGAAATTTGGTTGGGATGTCGTTATGTGTCTGCTGATGCCCGATCATCTTCATGCCATCATCTCTTTCCCGAGTCAGCCGGGGATGGTCACGGTGATCAAGAATTGGAAAAAGTACGTGGCTGTAAAATATGGAATCGAATGGCAGCGCGATTTTTTCGATCACCGTTTGCGCGATCATCACGAATTGATTGAGAAATCCAGTTACATTCTGATGAATCCGATTCGCCGGGGTTTGTGCCAGCATCCGGAAGATTGGCTGTGGATATTCCGACCTACGCCTACGCCATCCCCACCATGTTGACTCGGCAGCAGATCATTGCGTCGCTGTTGTCGGTAGGGCGCGTCACTCCGTGCGCGCCGTCCAGATTTCCGCCCACCCGCCGTCTGGATTTCGGAATGAAGGATGTTGTTTTCGAAGGTGCCGAGTTTGTTTGTTCGGCCACGGTTCGGCGTGCAGGGACTGCCCGCCCTACCATCCCGACGAGGGTTTTCAAAGCGGCGTAGGTAGGGCGCGTCACTCCGTGCGCGCCGTCCAGATTTCCGCCCACCCGCCGTCCAGATCTCGGAATGAAGGATGTTGTTTTCGAAGGTGCTGAGTTTGTTTGTTCGGCCACGGTTCGGCGTGCAGGGACTGCCCGCCCTACCATCCCGACGAGGGTTTTCAAAGCGGCGTAGGTGCGTAGGTAGGGCGCGTCACTCCGTGCGCGCCGTCCAGATCTCGGAATGAAGGATGTTGTTTTCGAAGGTGCTGAGTTTGTTTGTTCGGCCACGGTTCGGCGTGCAGGGACTGCCCGCCCTACCGAAAGACGCCCCCCAAGTCCGGTCATTTCCCGGCGGTCCAGCCGCCATCCAGATAAAAAGCTGTTCCGGTGATAAACGCCGCCTCGTCGCTTGCCAGATACACCGCTGCGTGCGCGACCTCCATGGGAGTGCCCATGCGGCCGAGCGCCTGTGTGCTGCACATCTCCTGATACGCCGCCTGCGGATCGGCATACTGTTGCAGCATCCCGGTGACAAACGGGGTCTCGACCCGGCCCGGGCAGATGCAATTCACCCTCACACCCTGATGGGCAAAATCCAGCGCCATGCTCTTTGTCATGCCAACCACGGCAAATTTGCTGGCGCAATAGGCAAACCTATCACGCACCGCCACAACCCCGCCGATCGAAGCCATGTTGATGATAACTCCATAATTCTTTTCGATCATGGAAGGCAGGAACGGTTTTGAGAGATTAAAAACTCCATCGACGTTCACTGCAAAAAGGCGTTTCAAATCTGTTGAAGTGGTTTTCAGGATGTTACCCACATGCCCGACTCCTGCGTTATTGACCAGCACATCGAGCCGTCCGAACTTTTTGAGGATGGAATCGGCGAGAGCGTTGCAACCGGCTTCATTGGATACATCCAATGGAAAAAACTCCGCCGTCTGATTTTCGACTTCGTTGATTTGTTGAGCAGTTTTTTTGGCGGCGGCTTCGTCGATATCGGCCACCAGGACCAGTGCGCCCGCTCTGGCATAAACCTTGCAGATTTCAGCACCGATGCCCGAGCCACCACCGGTTACCAGGGCAATTTTATTTTTTAGGGAAAACATTTAATGAGCCATTGCGTAGGTTTGATAATTCAAAGGCAGGCAGCTGGGACCAATCGGTTCAAAAGACTTGTAGGTCAAGGAGAATTCCTGATGCCCGAGCAGTTCTGAAGCGGTCCGTTCCCGGTTGGCGACGGCGATGATTTTTGCATATATCTCCTGGCCGACCTCCTCAAGGGAGCCTTTCCCTTCAAGAATCCTGCCGGCATCGACATCCATGTCCTCGGGCATTCGCCGGAACGTTTCCGGGTTGGCGCACACCTTGATTACAGGTGAAATTGCGGACCCGACAACCGATCCGCGTCCGGTGGAGAAGATGATGATATGGGAGCCACAGGCAATTAATTCGGCAATTTCGGCGTTGTCGTTGATATTGGCGAATCCGAAACGCACCTCTCCGTCCGGCACCACGTCCAGCAGGTAAAGCCCGCCGCCTGGAGGGATGTCGCCCGGTTTGATGATTCCTGAAATCTTTGAACTGCCGCTTTTGCTGTAAGCTCCCATGGATTTTTCTTCCTGGGTGGTGAGACCTCCGTCTGCGTTGCCAGGGGCGAAACTTCCGTGGCCGAGCACGGTGTAATGCCGCGCGGCTTTCTCGACGGATCGGATCAATTCCTGACCCAGTTCAGGAGTGACGGCGCGTGCGGCCATGATTTGTTCGCATCCGATCAATTCTCCGGTCTCCTCAAAAATGGCTGTGCCGTTTTTCTCCACCAGAAGGTCAAATGCCCGGCCCATTGCGGGATTGGCGGTGATTCCGCTGGTGGCGTCGGACCCTCCGCAGATCGTGCCGACGATCAGTTCGTGCATTTCCATTTCGACCTGCGGGGTTGCGGTTGCGGCCTGGATCGTTTCCTGGATCCATTTCGTCCCTTCAGCGATGGTTTTCCGGGTGCCGCCGGTGCTCTGGATTACGAGCGTGTGAACCGGTCTTCCGGTGGCACGGATAGTTGTCGCCAGTTGAGAACGGTTGAAGCCTTCGCAACCGAGCGAAATCAGCAGAGCCCCGGCGACATTGGGATGGGTGCAGAGCCTTTCGAGCATGCGATGTGAATAGTGGTTCGGGTAACAGCCGGTGAAGCCGATCAGGTGAACCTCCTGGTCGCGGAAAGGAAAGGCGATTTCCCGGGCGACGTGATGGGCGCATTCCACGAGATAGACCACGACGATGACATTGCGGATTCCTTTTTTGCCGTCCGGCCGGAGAAAAGCTTTCATGAATGTATTTTAAGGTAGCTGTTTTTGCCGTCCAGCGTGTAGGTGGGGAGATAATCGCTTTGGAGATTGTGCGTATGCACCACCGTTCCGGCCGAAATCTGGCAGCGAGCCGACCCGATCGGGACCCCGTATTTGAAAATTTTCTCACCCTCACGAATATCGCATGCCGAGACTTTGTAGCCGATAGGGATGCTTTCGGTGAGCGTGATGGATTGGCCCTCCAAAAGGAGATGTTCACCGGCCTCCAGACTCCTGGTGGCGGTGAGGACATTGTCCAAGGAGTGCAGCTTTAATAGGCCCGGGGTTTTATTACTTGGGACTGGCATCCAACGATGCTAGCCGGAAGCGGCACTCGGACGCAATCGGTCAGTGAGGCGGATGTGGGCGGATTGGGCGGATGCGCGAAGAGTTTACAAGGCGGCCGGGTAGGGCGCGTCACTCCGTGCGCGCCGTCCGGATTTCCGGCCACCCACCAAGTTGGCCGGCGTATCTGCTGGCGCCGTCGCGGCGACCGGCCTGACTGCGAGTGGAGCGGTTGCTGGAGGAATGCGATGTTCCAAAGGACAGCCCGGCGGGGCGGCAGCAGTTGGAGCGGGCGCTGGAAGAACGGCGCGGGGCTGATGAGTATCGGCGAAGGAACTTGCGCCCAGAGTAGCCAATATCAAGGCCCGGATTTTTTAGCACAGAGAGTGCAGAGGACACAGAGAGGGAATCCGGTTTATTCTTTGCGCTCTTTGTGTTCTTTGTGGTTGATTCCGTCTCCGTCGCTTTTGAGGGTTTGGTCACTTTCCCGCCGGTTTCAAAGCCCGGATTTTTTAGCACAGAGAGCGCAGAGGACACAGAGAGGGAATCCGGTTTATTCTTTGCGCTCTTTGTGTTCAAAGGTCTCGTTTTGGACTGAAATAGGTGAGGTCATTTTGTCGTCGAAAACCCCACAACCCCGACAGTTGTCACCCGCGGCGGCTGATCAAGGACGATACAGCTGCGGTCCGGGGCCACACCCGTTTTTAATCACGCCGTTTCAGCGGTCGCCTACTTTGATTTGTTGATCAACTCCTCAGCAGCTTCGATCATTTTGGCCGTGGTTAATCCATGCTTCTGATAGAGGTGTTCCGCCACATAAGCTGACTGACCAAATTCTCCGTGAATGCCCAGAGTTCGGACCTGATGGGCGGTGCCAGCTTGGGAAATCGCGTGCGAAACCTGGGCGCCCATCCCACCAATAATCTGGTGATCTTCGATGGTCACCAAACGTCCATGACAACGGGCCACGGCAGTGCCAATAGTTTCAACATCGACCTGATTTATGAAAGGGTTGTTGATCACGGTGGCATTGATCCCTTTTTCCTTCAGCTTCTTCCCCGCTTCGAGTGCTTTGCTGAAGAGCGGACCTGAACCGACCAGCACCACGTCGCTCCCTTCCTGGATCACCTGGGCTTTGCCCCATTGGTATTCGGCCTTCTCCACCCAGTAAACCGGGTAATTCTCGCGGCCGACAAAAAAGATGTAGTTATCACCGTTCTTTCCGTCCTGACGATCCGCAGCATACCGTTTGATCGCCTGGTACATCAGCGACTCGGCTTCCTCGGCGCAGGACGGAGCGATCACCACGGTGTGGGGCAGGGCGGAGGTGGCGGCAAAATAAGTGGTGGCTTGGTGCGAGGCACCATCCGCAGCGTCCTGAAATCCGACGTGGGAAAAAAGCGCGATCACCGGTGCCTGTGAAAGGGCCGCCATTGTCAGTGGGAGATTTCCCTTGGTAACCCCGAACTGGCCAAAGGTATCGACGATGGGGATGAAACCGACCTTGGCGAAACCCGCGCCAGTGCTGATCATGTTGGATTCCGCGATGCCAACCTCAATGTAACGGTCCGGGAAGCTTTGCTGGAAACCGGAGATTCCTGTGGAACCCTGGACGTCAGAGGAAATCGAGTAAACCGGGAAACCTTCCTGCGTGGCTTTGATCGCCGCCTTGGCCAGACCGGCCTGGATCTTGTCCTTCTTCACTCCCGCTGGTGCCGCCGGTGCGGAAGTCTCTTTGGATTTTTTCAGCGCTTCTTTTTCCTCCCACTCGGTGCGAAGTTTTTTCGCCCAAGCGGCAAATTCTTCGGGAACCTGGCCGTTGAAAATTTCGTTCACGAAATCAACGATCTTTTCGCCGCTTGAAAGTGGAAAGCCGTGACCGCCCGCCGCGTTTTCAACCGTCGATTTAACTCCGTAACCCTTGATGGTTTTGATCAAGAGACATACCGGGAAGTTTGGGTTGGCCCTGGCCTCTTTCACCCCCTTTTCCACCGCCAGATACACCGCCTGGAGATCATGACCATTCAGGACGGGAATGACGTTCCATCCCAGATTTCCCATGGCGGCAAATGAAGGCTGCATACTGAACGCATCTTTGGTGATGCGTCCGGAAAGTTTGGTGTCGTTGTCGGAAATCAGCAGCACGAAAGGATTCACCCTGCCTTTGGAGGCCAGGCCGGGAATGGCTGCGAATGCTTCCTTCGCTTCGCCTTCCATGGATGCACCGTCCGACACGGTGCAGATGGTCACCCGCTGATTTCCGGCCACTTTGTCGGCAAGAGCCAGTCCCTGCGCCTGTGGCAGGGCGGAACCGAGCGGGCCGTTGCTGAGCAAAACACCTTCTGGATTCAAATGAGACTCCCCATGTCCGGTCAGTTTGCTGCTGATACTGCGGAATCCTTTCAGGTCTTCGAAAGTGAGGTTGTCGAAGCCGAGGTTTGCCCGCAGGGCGTAGATGCCGTTCTCGGTGTGCCCTGCGTCGTTCACGAAATTGTAGGCTTCATGCCAGGAGACAGATTTATCGCTGAACATCAGGCCGTGAATCGCTGACATGATTTCAGCAAATGCCGCCGGTCCACCCCAATGGCAGGCCGCGCCGCCGTTGACCGCATGCACATTCATCAGAGCAACCAGCGCACGTGTGGCGGTGGGGCAGCCTGCCACGATTTCCTGTCCGCCGGCGTTTTTGATCCGTGCAGGGTATTTTGGTTCGGCGGCTGGAGCGGGTGCCAGGGGGGATTTGAGTTTCAGCGCTTTTAAAGCGGGAGCTTCGAGACGTTGTGCGACAGTTGTTGGAGCGGCCATAAATTTGCTTTGGTAATATGTGATTCAGTCCGGAACCGATCCTGCTGAATCATTCAATCGATTAAATTTAATTCAGCCGGAAACTCTAAGAATCGCGCGAGAAAAGTGAAGTAAGAATTTTCCCAGAATTTAAATCGGTAGGATGCAAAAATTTCATGACCCCGCGCAGATGATGCCACCTTGTGCAGCAACCGTTCACTTGGCGTCAACCACCTGCAGGACTGATTTGATGGTGTCCATCAGTTCATGGAGCTGGAACGGTTTCCAGAGCATGATGCCCTCGACACGGCGGATGAACTCCTCGATTTTGAAATCACCCTTGTATCCGGTCATGAAGATGAAACGTTTACAGAGCTGTGGTTTGGTCCGTTCCACTGCGAGATAGAACATGTCGCCGGGGAGGTTGGGCATCATCATGTCGCATAGGATCAAGTCAAAATCCTCCTTCATGACAAGCTTGAGACCGTCGAGGCCGTTGCCCACGCAGGTCACCGAACAGCCGTTGGCTTCGAGGTAAATCTGGAGAATTTCGGTGAATTCCCCCTCGTCTTCCAGAAGCAATATTTTCGTGGTCTTCTCTTCCGGCATAAATATTCGGGCTGTTTCTGGTGCGCGCGGCGGGAGTTGAACCCACAACCTACGGCTTCGGAGACCGTCACTCTATCCAGTTGAGCTACGCGCGCCGCAGTGGAACGAAAACTTATGTGATCTTTGATTTCAGGGCAAATTAATACTATTTCTTTCCCGCTGGTCTTTGATCTTTTTATTCAAAATTCATAAAAAGTGCGCTGATTGAATACAAACTGTAATATTTCTAGGCTTTGAGCATCGGCAACCCGTTGGAAACCAGATTCAACCGCGTTTTTCCAGCGGAGCCTTGACCCCGTCCTTCACGTTTACCATCACCGCGAATGTCTGGAAAACCTCCTGTCCCGTCCTTGCGTCCACCGCCCAGACTTTCACCTTGCAGGAGGTGGACCCCACTCCCTCCACCTGGCTGAAAACTTTGATGATCGCCCCCTGATTCACCGGACGATGAAAGTCAAATTGACCAAAGAGTTTGGTCACGAAATTAGCCCCGGGAAACTCAAGGGAAGCTGCGTTGTATGCCATGTCGTCGGCCCAATGCATCATGTACCCGCCAAAAACTGTTCCGGCGTGATTCAGGAACTCAGGCCGGATCAATAATGTTTTTTCGTGTCGGGGGTGGTTGTTTTCGCTCATTTAAAAACTTTGTCAGCCTCCTGCAATAGGGAAGGATCAAAATAAACTCCCTGCTGGCTCGCCGCTTTCTGGTTGAGCACCAGTTTTGTCTGGGTTACCGCCTGAAAGGGTATCGCTCCAGCCTTTTCCCCCCGAATGATTCGGGCCGCAAGATTTCCCGCCACCTTGCCGGCTTCTTGAAAATCTCTGGCCACCGCTACGGACGCGCCCTGTTCCACCTGGGCCGTTTGATAGGCAAAAAGCGGTATCCGGCCTTTGTTGGCGGCGTTTGCGATGGCGATAAATCCCGAGCTGGTCAAATTGTCCGAAATCTGGCAGAGCGCATCCAGGTTCGCCGCACACAGGGAGATGGCGGCATCCGGTATCTCGCCACTTTGATTGGCGGCGACGGTTACGACTTCGATTCCAAGCTTGGCGGCCGATTCGATCAGGCCGTCTTTTTGAATCACTGAATTGTCTTCCGAAGGATTAAACAAGGTTCCAATCCTTTTTGCGTCAGGAATGATTCTTTTCAAAACTTTGATCATTTTGTCGTGATCGCTCACCGGCGTTGATCCGGTGACGTTCGGCAGATGATCGGTAAAACTTTTTCCGGCACCGGCTTTGATCGGATCTGTCACCTGGGCAAAAACAACCGGCGTTTCCTTCACCTTTTTAAGGGTGGCTTGAAGCGCGAGTGTTGATATGACAATGAAGAGGTCGCTTTTTTCTGTGAGCGAAACATCCACCATGGTGCTGAGTGTGGCGGCATCACCCTGGGCATTGCGGATTTGAAGGGTATAATTTCTGCCTTCAACCAGTTTGGATGATCGAAGTCCGTCAAGAATTCCTTGTTGCGATTCTTCAATTGCGGGAACGTTGCTCAATGCCAGCAAAGTAACTTTCCACACTCGTTCCGAAGCGACGTTTGTGGTTCCAGAGGTTGCCACCTGGCCGGCGATGTTGAGTTGACGGCGTTTCCTTGATTGTGTGTCGCTCATTAATAAAACCGAAGCAGCCGCCACGATCAGAATAAAGCCCAGAACCAGTTTTTTTAAAATAAGCATAATCCCGCCGTTTCAAGGATTGGTTTCGCCGAAAAGAATGGCATGTCGACTCAGATTTTGACCCTATCCGGTTTTGCCGGGCACAGCAATCGCGGACGTGGTCGGGCTCATTGCGGGAGAAAATAGCTCCCGCAATGATGGTAGTTCAGCACCAAATGTCCTCATTTGGAGATGCGCCCGCACCTTTACTTATGATCCTTACAGCACCCAGGTGTTTGGCACGACCAGTCCCTACTACGGAGCAAGATCTTTCAGCTACACTTCCGCCGAATCGGACCGGCGCATAGCCATCACGGAACATGATGGAGTTTCAAAATTATTTTAAGATTTATCTTGAGACGTTGGATTGATGCGGCTAAACCATTGCCCGACTCATCCCGAAACAACTATTGTCTTATCCTAAATCTTTTTTTGTCCTGTTTGCTTTTAGGATACGCTTTTCAC
>Ga0163150_10005535_pt1 | contig 16056 bp, 20 predicted proteins | sample OliLakLV19P2IB_FD_148628 | JGI IMG/M metagenome (GOLD analysis project Ga0163150, IMG submission 148628) | Freshwater microbial mat bacterial communities from Lake Vanda, McMurdo Dry Valleys, Antarctica - Oligotrophic Lake LV.19.P2.IB | ecosystem: Environmental > Aquatic > Freshwater > Lake >...
ATACTTAATACTTTCATTTGTAAACCCCTTCCCAAATACTTTTAGTGGTAGTTTTAATTCTTTAAATGCTGTAATTATTAAATCTATATGTTTTGCCCGAGCCAATCTCCCTCCAGCAAGAAAGTAATCTTTTTTCATGTCATTCTGAGTGTTAACGAAGAATCTAGATCCTTCACTTCGTTCAGGATGACGAACGGAAACGGGTGGATATATCACTGTCGAATCTTTTCGATAAAACTTCTGAATCCGTGATGCAACTTCGTTTGAATTCGCAATGAAGAGGTCCACTCGTTGAGCTGCTTTAAAATCAACAATACGAAGGAAGTGATTCGCTATTTCTCCCAAAACTCTAAAAAAAATGTTTTTCTTCCAATCCCGAGCCGTTGCATATCCGTATAAATACCGTGGAGGTGTATGACAATAGCATATGTGTAGCGGATAGCGTTTAGCGTTTAGCGTATAGTTAGGTTTATTTTTTTTGTCATCCTGAACTTGTTTCAGGATCTTATTCGTTTTAATAAGGTTCGAACAATACGCTCCCGTTGCCGAAACAATCACCACATCAAAATCAGAAAAATCAAATGATTGGAACAAAAATGGAGCTAGAAGTCGAAGCGGACTAATGAGTTTTGACTTAAAAGGCAAACTTTGCACCCAGGATGTTTTGATATTCCAATCTTTAAACCTCTCTCTATGTGGTCCTAAGAATTCTGGTAAATAAACAGAGGTAAAAATAGGTGCATCAGGATACAATTCATGCAGCGCCTCCAAAACTCTCTCGGCTCCGCCGTATTCTTTTATATAATCATGCACCAATGCCACCTTCATAGTTCTAATTATACCTCTTCCGTCCCCGCTTAACAAAATAAAAACAATCTTTAAATTTGCGCTTGAAAAAAAATGAAAATAAGCTCCTTCAATCGCCACATGAGCACCCGTTCCTATTTTTGTGAGCATTAGAACAAAGCACGTTAAAAAATTGTGAATGAGTTGTCAGGGGGATCGCCCCGCTTGTCGGGGAGGGGGCCCGCATTCCCCCGACTAACGAATGAACAATTTTAGTGCGACTTCGCTGCTCACGAGCTTTTGCGATACTTTTACGACTAAAAGTATCAAAGAAAAAACATTGCTCACGAGTTTTGGTACTTTTGCGATCAAAAGAAGAGAAAGAAATTTATATTACAATCTCAGAAAGACTTGATATTACTTGATCGGCACCGGCTTCTTGCAGAGCCTGTTGTAATTTAAGATCCTTATTAATTCCAAAAACGTTCATTCCCGCTTCCTTTCCTGCTTTTACTCCATTTGGCGCATCCTCCAAAACCAAACACTTATCTGGATCAAGACGCAATTTTTCCGCAGCTTTTAAGTAAATATCAGGAAATGGTTTTCCACGCTCCACATCTTCATATGACACCAATACAGGAAAGTAGTTTTGTAAATTTGTCTTTGTAAGTATTTCTTTGATTTTTTCTTGTGTATGTCCGGCAGTTGCAATCGCCAGCCAATAATCATCATCAAAACACCGCTCAATCAGCTGCTCTGCTCCTTCCATAAGTTGTAGATCTGGCAGAAGAAAGCGATACAACAATTCTTTTCGCTCCTCTATGAGTTCTTGTGGATCTCCCTCTAATCCTAAACCATTTTGGTAATATTCCATTACTTCTTTTTGTCCCATCCCCAAGGTTTTTTTTATTATCTCAGGAGTAAAGGAAATACCATATTTCTCCAAAAAAGCCTCATCCGCTTTATTCCAATACGGCTCTGAGTCAATAAGGAGCCCATCCATGTCAAAAATAATTGCCTTCGTATTCGCCGGAATCATATCGCTCCATTATAGCATCGTATCCCCTTGAATCAATAAAAATAAACATCCTTAAATCGTCACTCATGAGCATGCGTTAAGAAACTGTGACGAGTGAACGTTAAAAAAATAGTAAGGCGAAGTCCGTTATTTTTAGTAAACGAGGAAACAGTTTTAGCACGCGCAGTCGTGACGAGAGTTTTTCGTTCTTTTGTCGGCACAAAAGAACACAAGAAAAGTAAATCTAAATTAATTCCAATTGTTTTTCATCTTTTGTAAAATCAATTGGTTCTTTCCCCATAAGTACAAGAAATCGATTCGTGAGTGTTTTAAATTGGTATTCCCTCAATGCATCCACAACTTTTTTAATGTCTTTAACCTTAAATTCCCCTTCTTTCCAATCAATTTTTATCGGTACATTACATTCAATAGTGGCTAATTGTTTGGCCATTCCTGCTTGCTCTGATCCTTCTGCCAAAACTTTCATTTGCCGCTCAGGCAGCTCACCTAAATTTTTGTATAAATTCTCAAGTGTTTCGTATTTATGAATAAGTATTGACGCTGTTTTTGGCCCAATTCCCCGCACTCCTGGATAATTGTCTGACGCATCACCCATAAGTGCCTTGAGATCGACTACTTGATGAGGCAATATGCCATATTTCTCTCTTACGTCTTCTACTCCATACATTTTGGTTTCAGTCATTCCCTTAATCGGCATATAGACACTCACATGCTCATTTACCAACTGTAGTAAGTCCCTATCTCCTGTCACAATAATTACCTCCGCATCTTTTTGATTTTTGACTGCTTGTACAGACAATGTGCCGATTACATCATCTGCCTCGTATCCATCTACTCCAAAAATAGGAATATCAAACGCTTCAATAACCGTATTGACTCCTTTAGTTTGCGGTTTTAAATCATCAGGCATTGCTTGTCTATTCGCATGATAATCCGCATACATAGTTTGTCGAAATGTAGGTGCAGCCCTGTCAAAGGCAACAATGAGATGAGTGGGTTTAAGATCTTGGATGATGCGTAAAAGCATTGATACAAACCCATAAATGGCACCCACTGGCTCCCCCTTCGAGGTAGTAAACGTGGGCATTGCATGATACGCGCGATAAAGGATTGCGTTTCCATCTATTAAGACTAATCTTTTCATTGGACTATTATAACAAAAGACTTAGTATGTGTTCTGAGTTTCTGGGTCAGATTGATATTGAGGATTTGATGGATATGTATTATAAGGAGAATCCATCTCCAATCCTGAAGGAAGGGGTAATTGATTGTTTTGAATCTGCTGCTTTTGAACATTCTGAACTGCTTTTTGAAGTGCTCCTGACTGAAGGATCTGGCCAATTCCAATCCCTACAAACCAAAAGGTTGCAGCCATTATCACATATCCAATTACAGCAACAATTACAATCCACATCAAAGATACTGGCTGATCTGCCTTTGTTGCGGCTTTTGCATGTTTATATAAATTAAGGGTATAAACCATTGCAAACCATCCCCATAGAATACTCACCACGATATATACCAATGTGATAAGCATATTCAACACTCCTGCAAAAATAGCAGATCCGGACGAGTCACTCCCTGATAATGCAGCAGGAAGTATTTGAAAAATAAGTCGGGGGATTTGAATTGCAATCCCCAGTAAAAACAAGACTAACCCCCGTCCGACTACATCCCAAAAGTTTTGTTTGACAATACTCATACTTCCTCGTAACGCTGCCATACTTTTTTTATTGCCTAAAATTACTTCGTACGTTACAAACATAAAAAATATCGCAAACAAAATTCCCAGAAACAAAAAAACAAACATACCGCCAAAAATTAATAGTCCCGACAAAGAACTGACCCAAAAATATGGCCCGACCAGAGAAAACGATTTTTTAAGAATCGCCCCATACTCTACTTTTTCTCCATTATTGTTTGCAATAAGTATATAGCCAATCTGGAACATCCCAGAAATAACAATCATGGCTATTATAAAAAGCAGATACAAGATAGCCACCCCACCGATGGCAAGTGGAGAAATGTATGGGAGCGCCGAACCTTTATTTGCAATCAGCTCCCCAAAAAATCCCCAAATACCAAGTGGAATTGCCAATAGTACGCCGACAATGGCAAATACAACAAAAACAGCAAATCCAATAACCAAGTTAATAAGACTAAAAACAGTGAAATGAATCCAGCTTTTTTTGAGCGTCTGAAATGATTCGTTGATAAGACTGCCTATAGATGGCATTTGTGCTGAGGAAAGTAGAGGAGAAGGATTTACCGGTTGAGCTTCCATTGCTCTAAATGTATCAGGAGTAAGAAATATCTGTCAAGACGAGAAACTGAAACCTAAAACCTGACACCTACAACCTAATCTATGCTTTTGCAGGAGCCAAAGCGGGTTTTGGTCCCATGAGGCGTTCGAATTCTTCTGACTCGATTGTTTCCTTCTTCAAGAGTTCTAAAGCCAATACATCCAATTTGTCACGAAGCTTACTTAATATTGTTTGTGCCTGGTTGTATCCAACATCGGTAAATTGTTTGACCCGCTCATCTATTTTTGACGCCATATCTGGAGAAACATTCGACTGCTCATAAAAATTTTTGTGATCTCCATCAAGATTAATTGGTCCCAAATCACTCATGCCCCATTCAACAACCATGGTTCTGGCAACTTGAGATGCTTTTGCAATATCATCAGAGGCTCCTGTTGTCATTTCTTTAAAGACGAGTTCTTCCCCTGCCCTGCCCCCTAACATAACGGCAATCTGTTCAATAAGTCTTGTTTTTGTTTCATGCACTCGCTCTGTTGGCTCCATCATCGTGTGTCCCAATGACAAACCTCGTGAAACAATTGAAATGCGGTGTACTGGATCCATGTGAGGCATATGCCAGGACACCAGTGCGTGTCCTGCTTCATGATATGCAGTCATTTTCCTGTCTTCTTCTGTCTGGAACCGCTTTTTCTCAGGTCCTAACTTTACTTTTGTTGCTGCTTCCTCAAGCTCTTTCATGTCAATAACCTTTTTATTGACTCGAGCAGCCAAAATAGCTGACTCATTGAGCATGTTTTCCAAATCAGCTCCTGAAAATCCAACAGTTCGCTTTGCTACTCGATCCCAATTTACTTCTGGGCCATAAGGTTTTCCTTTTGCATGGATCGAAAGAATTGCTTTTCGACCATTTATATCTGGCAAATCAAGTACGACGCGTCTATCAAATCGTCCCGGCCGAACAAGCGCAGGATCCAATATATCAGGACGGTTAGTAGCCGCCATGACAATGATCTGCTCATTCGGAGTAAATCCATCCATTTCAACAAGTATCTGATTGAGCGTTTGTTCACGTTCATCATGGCCGCCCATGAGCCCGGCTCCCCGTTGTCTTCCAATTGCGTCAACTTCATCGATAAAGATAATTGCAGGTTGTGCTTTTTTAGCAGTATTAAATAAATCTCGGACGCGTGATGCTCCGACTCCAACCAACATTTCCATAAATTCAGATCCTGCCATTGAGAAAAATGGCACATTTGCTTCTCCAGCTGTTGCTCGAGCTAATAATGTTTTTCCAGTACCTGATGGCCCAACCATAAGTACTCCTTTTGGAGTTCTAGCTCCCATTGCTTTGTATTTTCCAGGATTTCGTAAGAAATCAACGATTTCTGTCAATTCCTGCTTGGCTTCGTCTACTCCTGCGACATCGGCAAAGGTTGTTTGAGGTAAATCTTTACTAAATACTTTGGCTTTTGACTGCCCAAAAGAAAAAATGCTTTCCTGCGCACCACGTGCCTGCCGAAATAAAAAGTAGAAAAATGCAACCATGAGTGCAACCGGCAAAATGGCCGATGCGATACCAAGCCAATTATTAAGACTTGTATCATCTTTTACCGTTATTTTTGTGGTATTCAAAGAAACCCCCGCATCTTTAAAAAGGGTATATACATTTGATCCTGGTTCTTTGTATGTTTGTACTTCAGATCCGTCTTTCTTCTTTACAACGAGCTTTGTGTCATTGACGAGTATTTCTTTCACATTCCCCGCTTTTACATCAGTGACAATTTGAGAAAGAGGAACTGTTTTGACAGTATCAAGAGATTGATTGAATCCAGCAAAAATGAAAAGACCAAATAATACCAAAAACCCATAGAGGAGCACATTTTTCCAAGACAGATTCACTTTCACTTTTACCATCTTATTCTTCTTAGAAGAGTTATTCTTACCTGATTTACCGTTTGAAGCCATGTTGGAAGGTAGTATAGCACAAAAAATCGTACACATCTACCTATTTTTTGTTTGATTGTAAGTGATGGGTATAAACAATCGTGGTATAATTGCTCCCTTATGATAGACAGACGAAAGTTTATAGGGAGTATGACAGGACTTGCTCTTGCTTCCTGCACCCCCCGCACTGATACTGCTCCTAGTCGAATCTCTGAATCAGTTGACCCTGCCGATCGACAAATTATCGAACAAGAAATTGCAGCCCGAAGAATCAGAAGAAGTAATTCTGAAATTGCCTTATGGGCGTGACGCTGCTGAATATATTAGAAGAGGAAAAAGCTTTCAAAATCCACTATGGCAAACGTATATACGATCAACGAAATAAGAAAGCTAATCTCAGCCCCATTATACGTATCAGCTTTTCATTTATTTCCAAAAGAGATATAATTTTTTTCTTATGAATCACATAGACCGCGAACCTCCAAAACATACATTTCACCCTTCACGGAGAGAAATAGTTACTTATGGAGCAACGGCCGTTGTTGGCTACTTTGCAGTAAAAAATTATTTTGATTCGCCAAAGCCAAATCCAGAACCCGAACTCAGTCAAGCGCAAAAAGATATACAACTCATCGCAAATACTGCAGATAGCCTAGGCCCGGCTGATCAGACCGAAATAAATCTCTGGGACACAAAAACCAGTGAATGGATACAAACAAGTTTTCTTTCTGACCAAACTGAAATAGCGAACACTCGAATAACAATTCTCAAAGATATTCTTGTTTCTTCCAAAAATCCCGGAATTCAACGTGCCAACTACAAATTCCAAGCAAATTCGTACGATATTGTTTCTGCTGATTTACCAGCTCTCACTACAACTCCATTTCTTGCAACTCACGATGAAATACCTGATGGCACACGAGCAGTGCAACGAACTATTGTTGTTTCTAAAAGAAAACTTCTCTCAGAACTTCTGCCTGGCAGATCGCTCATTGATATCGTTCGAGAAATCGAGGAGGAGGCTTTTATGCAACAATTAAGTGAAGGATTACCTCTTTCTCCCCAAGAAAAAGTTGAGTATGAAAAAGAACAAATAAAAAACAGGCAAGTAAAAGTTGACCAAGAAACACTTGCAGTTGGAAGATTTCTTGAAACATATCTTTGGTATCTTTCTCTTTTGGGACTAGGACAAGAATTAAAAAATTTACCATACACCTCCGCAGATGAACATAACTTTCGACAAATTGCAATATATATTGAATCCCAGCAGAATCCAACTGAAGGACGTTGGAGATCACAGGTAGATAGTCAAATTCCACGATCTGAGCCCTCCCCTGTAGGCCCCCCAAACAGATAATTCACGAGATATAACCCTTCAGCTTTCAATACAGTTTGAAATAAGATATAATTCTGTGCTTATGGCAAAACCAGATCACGAACCACGGCGGCTTAGGACTCGACCAACGCTCAGAGAAACACTTGTATATCCTTTGGCTGCAGTCGCAATCGCAGTGAGCGGAAAGATAATTTACGACCAGTATTCTCCAAAAACACAAGTAATAGAAATTCCCCCACAACTTCAACAATCAGGAAAAGATATTGTTTACATTGACCAAAAAGCAAGGAAATTAGGAGAGACTGATCCCAAGGAAAGTTTGCTTTGGGAAGAGGTAAATATAGCCTGGAATTTGCTAAAAACTGCTAACCCACAAATAAAAAATGCAGCAATCGTACCTCTCATAGAAAAAGTCTTGGGAAATTCTTCAAATGAAGCAATTCAAACTGCACAAAAGATTCGTCTTGCCAATAATATCAATTTTGAACTGAGTGAAAATACGAATAGTCTTCTTACAAGTTTCAACACACGAGCAACATTACAACAACCAATTGAAAGAACTATTGTTATCTCACCATCAAGACTTTCACAAGAAGATGACTTAGAAAAAGCTCTATTAGAGTCTGTTAGACGCATTATGCAGCAAGACTTCGTAAAAAAAATCGGAGATACTACAGGTCTTCCTCCTCATCAACAGGTTGAATATGAGATACAGCAATTGACAAACCCAGAAATCCGAAAACGTATGTTCGAATATGCCAATGGACAAGAATATGAAGCATTACTCCAACAAAGAAGATTAACTGGCTCTTTCAAAAAACTTCCTATCATAACCCCACCTATTGCTGAATACCTCAGAGATACAGCAATGTATATTGAATGCAAAGAAGATCAATCAGGTACATGCTGGAGACAGTACGCTGATAAAAAATTTCAACCTCAACCGATTCCTCGTCCCCTCCCAACATCCACCCAAAGATAATTCATTTGCCGCAGTCCGTATAAACCTCTATACTAACTATAGTGATGAAAAAGCATTCTGCTCATGCAAAATCTGTTAAAAGTTTTGACAGGACAGAAATTTATTATGAAGTTTCTCATGGCCCTCAGAAGAGAAAGTTTTTAGTATTTCTCCATGGATTAGGTGCTGCTTTAAATGCATGGGACCCTGAAAGGACTGCACTCCAAGGCCAAGGGTATTCCACAATTGCCATAGATTTACGAGGACATGGATTATCTGGTAGGCCTACTCATGAAGATGCATATGGGTTCAACTATTTTGCATACGATGTGCTCGAGGTTTTACGAAATGAAAAAGCAGAGCAGGCAATTCTTATTGGCCACTGTTTTGGCGGAATGGTAGCTTTAACAGTTGAGGGAACGTATGCAAATACTTCCAAAGGACTCATTCTTGTTGATACAAGCTACAAACCTCCTTTTTTCATTGCACCATTTGTAAATCATCACCTTCTCAATACATTAATTACCAAATTTGCCGCTCATCTACCTGAATATTCTATTGCTGGACATGCAGATTTTTCAAAGTACAAAAATACTCCAGACATCCATCTTCAACGAATATTGTCCGATGTTTTACATACGTCCCTCAAAAGTTATTTGTTGCTTTGCGAAGCACTTATCAGCTATGACGCAACAACACTGCTTGAAAAAATCTTGGTCCCAACAGAAATTATTCAAGGAGCTAATGATTCAATCATTCCCCCATCAACTGCCAAAGAAATGCATCACCGCATTAAAAAATCGTATTTGGAATTTGTTCCTGGAGCCAATCACATCTTAGTCACCAGTAACCCAAAAGATTTAGTAACAGACATCGAACGCTTTTTGAAAAAAATTAAATTTTAAGCTGCTTTCAATTCTTTCTGTGGAGATTGTTGTTGATCCTTCATCTTGTATTTCAAACTGTCTAGCGCATTTTTTACCAAGGCCATATATGGCACTGGATATCGAAGCATCTCATGATGCGTTCCTTTGACAGAATAAAATCCGATTGTTTGTTTTCCTTGTACTTGCAACCGATCGATGGGAAAAACCGTGTCATCAACTATCTTGTGTCAATGAGAATGAGTGATATAATCTCTGTGCTTATGGTAGATCGAAGAGGGGTAATTACGGGCATGGCAGCCATTGCTGGAGCATATGCTATTGCAGGATGTACACCACGCCGATTTGAATCAACCCCTACCCCACGACTTCCTGAAACAGTTGATCCCGATCGACAAGTAATAGAACAGGAAGTTGCAAAGCGAAGAATCAGAAGAAGTAATTCTGAAATTGCCTTATGGGCACCAGCAAATATCCCAGGTCTTTCTGGAACAATTAATCAAAATGTGATTCAAGAAATAGTACGAAGAGCGGCAATTTCTGAAAATTCCAAGATACAAGATGTGGCAACCATTTATCGAACAGAAACCAACAATAATAAATTAATAATCAATCCAAAAGATGACTTACCTCCACTGAGTCCTTTTGGAATAACAAATATTATTGATGATAACAAGTTCAAACACGTCCTCCTCTATAATTCTTCTAAAATTAATACCGAAGGGGTCTATATTCTTTTCGATCTCACGAACGCAGCAGCAACAATTGGTATATTAGAAGATAGATACGGACATCTTCAACCTCAAGAGCAACTTCGTGTGACACAAGAAGTAGAGAGAAATCCACAACAACGACTCCTTGTCCAAGCTGAAGCGTATGCATTTACTGCAGAAGCTATTATTGATGAATGGGGCCTCGGAGTACCAGCAAATCGGGGATGGACTCATGATGCTGCAGAATATATTCGACGGGGAAAAAGTTATCAAAACCCACGATGGCAGGAATATATTCGTGACAGTAAATCTTAGCTCTATCACCTACAACACACAAAACTGGATTCTGTATCTCACTTGCAATAAAGCTTCAAAATACAATATGCTAATAGTATGACACCAGTTGAGTACAGAGAATTTATTGAAGAACGCATTTTGGACATTCTCGAAGATTTGCGAAGCAAAAATGAAATCACGCCAGAAAGAACCAAAGAAGTTGCTATAACAGTACTCGATTCTATCGGGGAAGATATGAGTGTTGATGACCTCTATGTTGCAGTACAAAAACTCAAATACACGTGTCCAGAACTAGCACTTGTTATAACTCTTGCTATGGACAAATATGACGATATGAAAAAAGAAGAAGAAGCGCTAAAGCATAAAAAATCCTAAGTTGTCGAAACTATCCGAGCCTCCTTTATATCTTGACACAGATATATTTCTGTAATACAATTTGTTACACTATGCAACGAAAGATTATTAATATTTCTGTGCCAGAAGCCATAGAGCAACAAATCGAGCAAATGGCAAAGGAAGAAAATAAAACAAAAAGTGAACTCATGCGAGAAGCATTTCGTGTGTATCAATTGAGAAAAGATTGGGCAGAAATTCGAGCTATTGGAGAAGAAACAGCGCGGAAAATGGGTATTGAATCATACGACGACATAGAACGAATTGCGGGATAAATGAGGATCGTTCTTGATACAAATGTTTTGATTGCCGCCTCTTTAAAAGGTGGTCTTTCAGAAGATATCCTTAAACTGCCCCACACAAGACTTATTACCCTTCTCACTTCCAAAGATATTCTAGAAGAACTTGAAAGAAAATTAAAAACCAAATTCAAATGGACTGATAGAGATATTCATCTTTTTACAAGCTATATCAAAAAGATTGCTGAAGTTGTCAAAATTGCAGAAAAAGTAACTATAATAAAACGTGATCCTGGCGATAACAAAATTTTAGAATGTGCTCTTTCCGGAAACGCAGATCTTATTGTCAGTGCAGACTTAGATTTAATTAAGTTAAAAAAAATCAGAGGAATTGCGATCATTCATCCGAAAACCCTTTCCTGGACTTTTCCTGAGTACTTTAAAAGAAGCAAAAAATCTACAAGCTAAACCAATCCCATTTTTTCTTTTACTTCGCGCATTGTTTCATCTGCTCGATTACGGCATTCGGCAGCAGATTTCTCTAGTATTTCGTCAACAAGTTTCGGATTTTGTTCGAATTCTTTTCGCTTTTCTTGAAATGGCTGCAACTCCTTATAAATGATGTCTGCAAGCTCCTGTTTCATGTCGCTATATCGGATCTTTTTCTCCTTATAATCCTGAACATATTTGTGGTGCATTTCTTTCCCTCCAATTAGATATGTCAGTATAAATAGATTTGCAACTCCACCCTCTTGTGGGATCGATCCACCGAGTGTCCCACTGTCTGTTGGGACTTTTGCCAATCGGTGTTTTATCATCTCTAAATCGTCACCTAAAGATATATAACTTCCCTCAATTGACTTTCCCATTTTGCCATGACCCGTTAACGACGGCACATATTCCCCTTGTGTTTTAAATCGTTGTGGTTCTGGAAATATCTCGTCAAACATTGTATTAAACTTTCGTACTATTTCTCGCATGACTTCCAAATGCGGTTCTTGATCAATACCAACTGGCACCAATTCTCCTTTGTATAACAATACATCGGCTGCCATCAAAATTGGATAATACAAAAGCCCCATGTTAACGTATTTTGGGTGCTGTGCTTTTTTGTCTTTATACGTTGGCAAATCTTCAAGCCGAGATACTGGATAAATAGTTGATAACAAAAAGGCTAATTCTGTGTGTTGCGGCACCTTTGATTGGACTTCGAGCAGACATTTTTCAGGATCAAGTCCTGCAGCCAAATAATCCATCACAACATCCCGCACAGATTGTGAAAGAGTTTTAGGATCATAGGGAGTTGTTATTGCATGCAAATCCACAACTGAAAATACACAGTCGTACTGGTCTTGCAACATAAGCATTCCCTTCACTGCACCCAAATAATTCCCTAAATGCAACCGGCCAGTAGCCCTTATTCCTGAATAAACGCGTTTTTTCATGGTTTTATTGTAGCATCAAATACAACATTTTTCTGGGCTTTATTTTTTTGCACAATTTGACATATCTCACGAAGTTCTGGATGTGTAAATTGGGAATTTTTAAATAATGGTTCTGAATTTCGAGCAGCAATAAGTTCTGGTTTGCCATCAACTTTTACAACCTGCATTCCTTCAGAAGCTATTGGCAACTCAATATCGTGCCTAAATTTAAATCCGTTTATCCGTTGTGCTTCACATGTATTTCTCATATAAATCACCTCCTTTGGGGGAACTTGTCTTAAGTAAACTCATCGCCAATATCTCAATTGAATTAAAAACGGGAAAAGAAAAATTCTTTGGGAAAATAAGGGGAAGTTCTGTACATCCTAATATAATTCCCTCTGCTCCTCTTTTTTGTAAGGAATTAGCTATTACAATGAGCCTCTCTTTATCTTTTCGCAAGAGTTTATTCCTTATGACATTTCGAATAATTGATTCAATAATCACAAGCTCGCTTCTGGTTGGCACTATTACTTTTTTATCCTTTTTCCCAATTGCTTTTTGGTATATATCAGACCTAATTGTAGTAGGCGTTGCTAAAAGGCCGACTTTTTTGATATCTAACGGTATTGAACTTGAGACTTCATCTATCATTGAGATAAATGGGATCGAAGTAATTTTTTGAAGCTGTGGCAATAAAACATGAGCGGTGTTGCATGCAATACCAAATGACCCGATTGTACCTAAACGAGAGAGCCTAAGAACCCGATCCGAAAGCAATGAAAGAGCTTGACGTTTTTTTTCTTCGTCTGATATAAAATCTGGCACGGGAATAGAATCATGGATAATTTCCGGGAATTCATTCCCCTCTAAAGCACCGAAATGCTTTACCGAAAGCTCAATAAGAACTTTATGCAGGAAAACAGATGCGCTTGGTCCCATTCCTCCCAATAATCCAATAGCTTTATGTGTGTTTTTCATACGTTTTTTCCATAAAAAAACCTCCCTTTGGGGAGGTCAATTTACTTTTCTGTCTGCTTAATTATTCCATGACAATATTGACCTCCCTATTCAGGAAATCTTGCCAATTTGATTTTATTTTAGAACTTTTTTTCATATTAAATTGTTTGAAATCTTCCTTTTTGTAATTCTTTTGAACCTCTGGTTACTGTTGCAATGCCTACGCCTAATTTCTCTGCTACTTCATGCTGGGAAATGCCTTTTTTGAGCATTTTTATAATGGCCAACCGGTGAGGAATCTCGATTAACTCTTGAGGAGTTAAAATTCCTTCCAGAAAATCCTGCATATCTTCTCTGCTTTTAATCGCAAGGATTGCACGCATTAACTCGTCTAAATACTTCTTAGACTCTCTTGTTCTCAATCTCACTCTACTAGCATACTAGTACATCACCACTTTGTCAAGCCCCTACTTGAGTTGCTCCTGAAAGTCTTTAATCTCCTGATTCTTTTTCTGTTTCTTCATATTGTTCTTTCTTATCAGAAGGATAAAACGCATCCCCAAGCTGATACAAAATATCAGCTGCGACATAGCGTCCAGGAATACGAAGCACTACCCAATCACTCATAGATTTACTCTAATATATTATTCCCTTCTTTGCAACAAATGAGTCAAATTGTTGACTGGCGAAGTTGAAACGAATCAAGCATTCGTTTAAAGACGGGGAGATTTTTTTGAACTTCTTGAGAATATCCATGCAGTACTGCTTCCCATATATGACTTCCCGTTGTAAATACTACCTTATGACGTTTTTGATGTTCAGGAATAGCGTCTGGAAAATCGAATTCCAAATGGAAAGCGGGATAACTATTAGCTACTCTATTGAATCCGTTGTCATCTTTCGTATCAGGTGTTGATATAAGAATAAGTTTATTCTCAGGATCAATGAGAGAAATAGTAGCACTCTCCTCTTTCATTAATGTTGAAACGTATTCCTCAATCGACATTTTGGAATCTTTTGCAATTGCCGCGATACCAATATTTAATTTCGGGAAATTCCTCGCATTTGGGAGAAAAAGATCAATTTTCTCATCACCGGCGCGAAAAACTGTTGTAGTCCATGAAGTTGGATATTCTGTTGAATAAGGAAAATTCTGAGAGCTAAAACTTTTCCACTCTATCTTTTGTTCAGGTGTTGCACATGATTCCAACAATGCACTCGCTACCCATAATCCTCCTGCTTGAAGAACCCCTCTGCGAGAAAATGTTGTGGAGTATGGAGATACATCTGCTTTCGGTTGATGGTCTTTCATAAAGTGAGTGTAAAATACACCACCCCATTTTAATTGTCAAACCATTTTTGTTTGAGGTTTTGAAACTCCCCATCCAATAATGACTGGCGAATTTCTTCCGTCAGATTCACGAGAAGATACATGTTGTGATAACTGGCCAAACGATATGCCAAGATCTCGTTTGCCTTAAATAAATGATGGATATATGCCCGCGTATAGGTTTTGCAGACTTTACACTCACAATTCGGATCAAGCGGGTCTTTGTCTCGGCTATAAATAGTTTTATTAATATCAAGCCTAAATTTATTTTGCAGAGTTCCTAACGGTGGTGAAATAAAGAGGATGCCATATCTTCCAAAGCGTGTTGGGATCACGCAATCAAATGTATCCATTCCCTTTTCCACTGCGTCAAATATGTCATCAATTTCTCCAATACCCAATAAATGTCTTGGCTTTTCTTTAGGTAAATAGGGGTACACCCAATCAAGCACTTGCCTCATTTCTTTTTTACTTTCACCCACACTTACTCCCCCCACTGCAATCCCATCAAAATCTAGCGATGTTATAAACTTGGCCGATTCCTTTCGCAAGTCTTCAAACACCCCTCCTTGTATAACCCCAAATAATCCTTGCCCCGTTACTTTGTCATGCTGAACTTGATTCAGCATCTCGTTACTCCCTTTGATACTCTTGATACCTTTGGTACTTTTGATACTTTTAAACTCCGCTAGTGACCTTTCAGCCCACCGATGCGTTCTTTCTAACGCCTCTCCTGCATATTTTTCAGTTGCCGGATAAGGCGTGCACTCATCAAATGCAATGATCAGATCAGCTCCTATTTTTTTCTGGATATCAATTGAAATTTCCGGAGTAAATACGTGTTTTGATCCGTCCAGATGAGAGCGAAACGTGACTCCATCCTGATTAATCTTTACCAACCCTGCCATATCCTCCTCCGACGCATTAAAAGCTGCTTTTTGCTTTACATCTTTTGGCACTATTCCAGGTTCCAATGTGACCACTTTTTTCTGCCCCAATGAAAAAACCTGAAATCCTCCACTATCAGTAATCGTTGGCCCATTCCACTCCATAAATTTCCCCAAACCCCCAAAGTCTTGTATCAAATCTTCTCCAGGACGAAGATGTAAATGATAAGTATTCCCAAACAACAACTGGACGTCAATTTCTTTTAGTTCTTCCGGAGACAAGGTTTTAACAGTTGCCTGGGTTCCGACCGCCACAAAAGCCGGCGTTTTCACAATGCCATGTGCCGTATGTATCTCCCCCGCCCGGGCATCGGATTTTACTTGCCCTGAGCCTGTCGAAGGGTCCTGAACTAGTATTTTAAACACGCTTGCATTATACCTGATTTAGGACTCAAAACAGCAGGAAAGGTATTGTCTGGGTTGGGATACATAAAGAACGGTTGAGACTTAATTGAGCTCACGATACAATGACGCAGTTATGCGTCACTACAAGATCTTAGCTGTACAGCAAATTAAAACGTCTTGTCTTTCAAAAGACG
>Ga0163150_10005536_pt1 | contig 16055 bp, 16 predicted proteins | sample OliLakLV19P2IB_FD_148628 | JGI IMG/M metagenome (GOLD analysis project Ga0163150, IMG submission 148628) | Freshwater microbial mat bacterial communities from Lake Vanda, McMurdo Dry Valleys, Antarctica - Oligotrophic Lake LV.19.P2.IB | ecosystem: Environmental > Aquatic > Freshwater > Lake >...
CTATGCTTTTTTCTTTATCGATAATTTGAGTATCCTCAACTTGAGCAAAGGTCGCAAAAGTTGCAAATAACAAAGTTACCACAAGAGCAAGACTAAAACGTCTGTACATAAAAATAAAAGTTATAAAATACTATATGCTCAGTGTATCTATTTTTTTACTCTTACAAGATGCTTCACCGATTCTTCACAAAGAGGCTCACAATTTTTGTATCTCTTCTATTCATTCTACTCTGCTGAATCACTGGATGGTGGCTGTATACATATTCACCCCTCAGCCCTACGTCTATCATACCAACAGAAGATGCACCGCCTATCATATCTGAAACACAGAAAATAGAGAAGAGTAAAGCTGCCCGAATTGAGAAGGAACGAGCAAGCGATGCTCTACTATCATCTACAACAAAAAAAGAACGAGCCACTCTCCTATCCAAAAAAGCAGATTATCTCAGAATCAATAATGAATATCACGATGCACTTGATATCTATGAACGAGTGGTAAATCTGGACCCCGAAGACATGTATAAGAAAAAAGCAGCCGCGATTGCATTTGAGGCTCGGGATTTTGTAAAAAGTATTACATGGTATATGGAAACACTCTCGACTCTCTCTCTTCGCGAAAAAGAAGAGCTCCTAATGAGTATGCGTTATACAGGAAACAAAGATTTTGTGTCTACACTCTCCGCTATCGATATACCCCCCTATATCAAAAAGGCTTATGAAGTTTCTTGGACATGTGAAAATACGTTTATTGACTGCGAAAATAGTATTAAAAAATATAGCTTTGACTACCAGCCTATCAATAACCTCAAAAAGGCATTTGATGATTTCAGGAACTTAAAAAACACTGATATAAATTATAAGGAGGCACTTCTTATTGGCGCTTTTTATCAAAATAAAGACTATAGCACAGTAATTCGTGTGTGATCAAACCTTCTCTCGAGAAGACCTGATTATAAGCCCATCCTCAAGATAGTAGGGTTCTCTGCCTATCTCACAAATCAGTATGAACGAGCAGAAAATGCGCTGAAAAAATATAAAACCCTTGACTCAAAAGATCCAGAAGTAGATTTTATTCTTGGTCTTATTTATTTTGAGAGAGAGGACTACAAACTCTCTAACCTCTACTTTAATAATGCAGTTATCAATGGCTATAAACCAAAAAATATTGTTGAACGAAAACTCGCCTATAATTACGGTATTCTCGGGATGAATGAGAATATGTTTCAGGTTCTCGGATATCTCGTCAATAATTCTGATGCGACTGAACTCGATATAACCAATGCCCTCTACCTAGCCCTTACCGAGAAACGTCTCGACTTGGCAGAAAAATGGATCAAAGTCGGTCTCGAAAAATCTCCTGACTCTCCTGATATCCAGAGCTTACGGGCATGGTATATGCGGCTTACGGGTAATCAAGAAGTCGGCCTCACTATCCTCAATACTGTCCTCAATAAAAATCCAAATCATCTCATTGCACTGGTTCAAGCAGGGATAATCTATACAGAAAAGTGAGAGCTCGAAAGAGCGAAAACTCTTCTTGAAAAAGCAAGCCTCATCAATGCGGGCTGAATTTGGGCAGATACAATTGAACTCTATCTATCAGGGGAAATACGAACAGAAGAAAAAAAGCAGGAAACAAAAAAGAATTAATCCATTACGATTACACGTTCTTTTTGGCTCTCCTGATGTGGGAAAGAAGTTTTGCTAATTGTTTTCCGAAAATGCTGCGTCACAAGTAAGCATGCTTCTGAGGAAGATATTTGACCATTCTTCACTAGAGAACGAAGTTCTTTATATGTACTTGGCCTTTCATTCTTCATTTTTCATTCTTCATTTTTCATTCTCAAAGAATCCCAATCAACATCTTTGATTAAGAGATCATTTTGTGCTTTTTTATAACATTCTTCTGAGCAAAATCACAGATGTTTTTTGTGTTCTTTTGTATCAACAATCATACGAGCATTGCAAGGCGTATAGCGACAATTGTCACAATTATCAGTCAGCACGCCTGAGTGTAGACAGGTACCGATAATAGTGTGTGTCTTACTGTCTCCTATGTGCGTACTGACACGACCATCAAATGTGTAGAGATTTCAGAGCCAGTTACCGTCATTATAAGTGTTAGTATATTTGACAACTCCTCCTTCAATAGCATAAATATCTGCAATACCTGCTTTATTTGCGAGCACAGCCGCTTTTTCACAACGTATACCACCCGTGCAGTACCAAACAATCTTTTTCCCTTTTGCTTTTTCTTTGTAACGCTCGAGAAGTTGTGGCACTTCACGGAAATTCACAGTACCCGCAGGTACTGCACCCTTGAAATGGCCAAGGTGATATTCATAATCATTGCGCATATCGAGGATGAGATAGTTATCATCTTCCTCATCTAAAATACGTTTGAATTCTTCTGGGGTGAGTTCCTTTTTGTATTTTTTTACCTCTTCTGCAGTTACTTTTTCTCAGAGGACGACGATTTCATGACGGATTTTAACCGTCATTTTTTCAAATTTATGACTATCAACGATAGTTGATTTGATATCTATATCACTCGCATTCTTGAAATACTGAGAATTTTTGAGATACATACGGTATGCCCGACATTGACCGAGGTTCCCTGATACCGTCGAACTAATACCCTCTGTTCCAATATAGATACGTCCCTTAAGTCATATATCATGACAGAATGAAAGATGATCAGCCACCTCTCAATCGAGTTCATTTTCTGGAATATCCACAAAGTGATAAAAAGTCAGTAATTCAAAAGGAGTTTTTTCGGGTTTCATAAGTGTTGAATTGTAATGAAAATACATTTTTTACAAGTCCAATTAAATATTCTTAAGGCTTCTGCGTTCTCGATTCTAAATAATTGGTTAGTTAAAATCTCCATCTGATTTCAGAACTTCCATGGTTTTTATGACGGCTGATTCTGTTCCAAATATTTTTGCTTTGACATCTTTGCGAGCTCGAGAGTAGATGTGCCGGGAGAAATTTCAAATATCCTGAGAATGATTAAACGGGAGTTTAGGGGCATTCATGGTACGATCTGAGAATGCCTCTGTATTTTGACTAACAATATTGATTTTGAGATTCATCTCTCGCACTCAGAGATTCATAATATCTGGAACACTAAAAAAACAAGTTCATATTCTTATGCAAGGACAGCAGAATCTTCTGCACCAGCACGAAATGAAATAAGGTTAGCCACGTTACCAAGGATAGTGCGACGAAGACTCGGACTGAGCTGATCCATATATTGATAAGCAACAGTGATGTCAAGTTTGTATTTACGGACTTCTGAAAAGATATTTTCAAATGTGTCAGTAGCAAAGTTTTGGAACTCATCAATATTGACATGAAAATCAAAACTAAACACAGAATGCCCGAGAGTTGTATGGAGAGCATCGAGTGTACCCGTGACTTCAGAAGGACCACCAGAAAAATCCGAGGGAATACGGATGATGAAAGTGATATTTTGCGATGTATGGTTTGACGACATATCTTAATAAATAAGTTTTTTATAGCAATCTTCGCACACGATTTTTTCTTTTCTCTCAGGTGGATATGTTGTGATTATTTTTTCTCTACATTCACTACAAATTCACTCATTCAGTGTCCTATGGTTTCTCTGGTCTCATCTTTCCTTGTGCCTCTGGTCTGGATGATTGGTAGGAATTGGAATGTGATTTTCTATATATACGATAATTTCTTGTTTTATCACTTTAAAAGGTTTAAGAGTTACTTCACATTTTAGTATTCATCCCAGTAGTTCATCAATATTTTTTTGAGCTTTTTCATATCCTACTATTTTCTCATCATACTGGTCTATATTGAGCGGTTCGTAGTATGCTCCGTGATATGATGAAGTTTCCTCATCTGATTTCCAATTCCATCATTTTGATTTCACCTCTTCTTCCACCATTGGGAAGTATTCCTCTGCCACTGTCTCATTGTAGCCAAAAGGACTAAACTTATGAGGAAAAAATTCTCACCACTCATCTGTATTTTTCATATGCCCTATTATTTTACCAACAAGGCTTTCGTATTCTTTTGTAGAATAGGAGGTATTAAAAATACAGTGTTCTTTTTTCCTGAGCCCTATGCATCCGAAACAATGATTTGAATTGTTGCAGAGTTCCGTATAGAGAAGAAATGAATTATCATACCCGAGTGAACAGAAAGATGAAAACTTAACTCTATTACTGGCATGGCATTCATACTGCTGCTCACACTCAAATCACGATTCGTAAGTGTCGTAACTATCTTTGATGGCCAAATCTTCAAAACAATACTTCACATTTTCTCAACCTAGTATCTCAAAGCAGTTAAATGCATTTTTTGAATGAGAGATAAAATCTCCGAAGGCATTCTCGGATTGGTCTATGATGAGATGTTCCACGATGGATTTCTCTTTGAAATTGTGAAATATATCTTTGATTTTTCTCATCTGTTTGTTGTTTTGTATCTCGAGGGTTTTCCTCTTTTTTTCATATTCAGATTTTGTCAGTTGTTCATTGAAAATGCAATATTGCTTACCCCTTAGATGTGTACAAAACATGCAATTTTTGCAGTTCTGCAATCTATAGGAGAAGAGAGATTCACTGGAATCATCACAGAGGAAACAAAAAGAACTCCCATAAGTGTTTTTGCAGAACTGACATTCATAGCAGAACTGACATTTTTCGATCTGATAGCAATCGATGCAATTTTTGCAACTTATAACCCACTTGGAGTAACAGATATTCTCAGAATCAGCTGTATCGATGCAGAGATACGAATTCTTGATATGGTCAGTATGATTAGTGAATTCGGAATTCTCACAATTTTTGGCAAATAAATTTACTCGGGGAACGCTCAATTGTAATGAATGGAATTGATCAAAAAAAGGTTTTTCAAAATCAAATTTCACACCATAGTCAAGTGGCGACCAATCATCACTCCACCACACTTTTTGGTCATAGACCAAGTATTGTTTATCGGGTGAATAAATAGAAATCATCTGATTTCCTGTCTTATCACACTTTCTATAGTAGAATTTTCTCTCATTTCGAAATGCGAGACGTCTTCTCTGTCTTTCTTCTGGTGAGAGTGTAGGTGTTGGGATAGTGTATTTCTTTCAGGAAAAGATTGGTGAAATTTTTTCGTAAAATTCAAGATCTTTATCAGTCACAAAAAAATCTTGACCGCTGATGCGACATTTTTTGGTTTCAACAATATTTTCTCATTTTGGAATAAGAGACATGGGAGTAGTTAGTAAATAAGTTTTTGATAACACTTTTCACACACAATTTTACCCTCATAATTTGGCGGGTAAGTAGTCGCTATTAGTTCTCCACAATTGCTACACTTAGTTTCTTGTAGCGTGCGAGGATTACGAAGATTCATCCTCTCTTTGTGTCTTTGATCAGGGTGTTTATACGGTAGTGCCATACCACATTCGATATAAAATATTAACTCCTGTTTTATTATTTTAAATGGTTTTTTTGTCATACCACACTCTAGTATTCATCACAGTAGTTCATCAATATTTTTTTGAGCTTTTTCATATCCTACTATTTTCTCATCATACTGATCTATATCTCGTGGTTCATAGTATGCTCCGTGATATGATGAAGTTTCTTCATCTTCTTTCCATTTCCATCAATGAGACAATGCTTCATCAATTTTTATCGGGAAATATTCCTGTGCGACAGTTTCATTGTATCAGAATGGGCTTAGCTCAGTCGGAAAGTATTCACCCCATTCCCCCGTCGAAATCATGTGTGATGCGATTTTTTCTGCGATTTTTTCGTATTCTGAAACACTGTATGACGTATTAAATATTGCATTTCGAGCGTTTTTAAGTGATGCGCAGCCAAAAATACTATCTGAGTTTTGACATGCATGTACATAATATCAGTGTGATCAGTACCAATAATGAAACGTGGAAAATGCATTTGACACGCCGACTGTCGATCCCACTTCTCAACAGTACTCTATTCATTCTGGTGCAGTGTAGGTACTATCAATACAACAAATATTTTTTGGACTAAAATATGTATAACGACTGTCTTCTATATTTTTTGAATCAAAACACATAAAACCATTTTTGCCATTTTCTATCTGATCACCGAAACAATTTTCACAATTTATGAGATGCATATTTTTGACTGGGCAATCACTTTTGAGAGCACGGATATCCGTAAGTATTTTTATATCTCATTTTTGTTTCTTTGCTTTTCCCCAATATTCCCCAAATACTTCTCTTGATACTTGTTTATTGTAAATGTGGTATTCTTTATTTTTGAGTCAGAAACACCCAATACAGTGATGGCAATTTTCACATTCTTCGATTCCATAAGAATCACGGCAGTTAACACTATTTTTTATATAAAAACAATTATAACAATCTGTGACATCTATCCCATAGTATATATTTTCTGATCAACTGCAAAAAGTCGTATCTAGTATGTTTTTGCTATCTTTTATGAAGTGTGAATAGTAGCAGTCTTCTGACTTTGTGGTGCCGACACAAAGATAACAATTCTTTGACTGGATTGTATGATTTGTGTACTCTGAGTTTTCGCAGCGTGTATTCAATATCGATACCTTAGGTGTGGAAATTAAGAGCTCATTGAATTGTTCAAAAAATGTCCTCGAAAAATCAAAATTTCTTCCATAATCAAATCCACTCCAATCGTCACCCCACCATACTTTCTGATCATAAACTATGTAGGGCTTATCTGAGGAATATATTGATATAATCTGTTTACCAGTTTTGTCACATTTTCTGTGATAAAGTTTTCTTTCATTTCGGAAAGAGAGTCTTCTTTTTTGTCTCTCATCAGGACAGAGTGTTGGATTTGGTAGGATGAGTTTTTTACCATTATAAGTGGGCGATATTTTTTCTAATAGCTCCCTATCATAATCTGTCACAAAAAATTCTTTTCCAGATAATTTGCATTTCTTGGTCTCGATAATGTTTTCACCTGGAGGTATAAAAGCCATATATTTGATATAATAAGGAATTTCGAAGTATTCAAGAGGTGAATACAATCATTTATTATAGAACAAAAAAAGCTGAGTCAAAACAATACTGGTGAAAAAATTTTCCACCTTTGAAAAAATAGTATATACTATGAGTATGAACACCATCCTACAGGCACTCTCTGACGCTGGCCTTACCAATGAGGAAGCACGTGTTTATCTCGCATGTCTCTCTGTAGGGACGAATCCTGCGTCTACTATCGCTCGTTCGTGTGATCTCAAGCGAGAAACATGTAACTATACTCTTAAAAAACTCGTTTCAAAAGGTATTCTCTCAACTATATTCCGTGACGGGGCGACTTTTTATACTCCAGAACCGCCCGAAAAACTCCTCACCCTAGCTGAAAGTAGACTTATCTCCATCACAAGATCAATCCCCCTCCTTCAGCAGATGATGAATGCAAAAGTAGGAAATCAGGCAAAAATCAAAATGTATCAAGGAACTTCTGGTATCGAGACCTTGATGGAAGACGTCCTGAAATATCCATGAGAAGCACTCACTTATACCAATCTTGGTGCTATGCTAGCACTACTCGGTGACAATGTGACAGAATTTCGAGCAAAGCGTAAACAAGCTCAAGTAAAGTCCCGTACTATTTCCACCTACTCTCCTGAAGCAAAATCCTATGTAACAGGAGGGGATCTCTTTGAGTGAGAACAGATACTCTTTGTAAATAATAAAGAATTTATCTTTGGTTCAGATGTGCTCATTTATGGTGATAAAGTAGCTATTATCTCTCTTGAAAAAGATGAAAACTTTGGTTTTATCGTAGAAAGTGCTTCATTTGCACGTACACAGCGAGCTATTTTTGATCTGGCATGGATTGGATGAAATATGTTTGTGGCACAGTAATCTCCAAGCTCCCTACGCTATGGTTTCAAGATACTTTCTCAATGCTGGTTCGAGTTCTTTTTTTCGACTAAGACGATTTCACAGATGAGCAATTGAGTCACGGACATCACATCAAAATACTGATGTGAGAATTTTTTCTTCAGATTCTCCAGCGACGAAAGTAGTATTTTTTTCTGCAAGAATATCTATAACAGAAAAGAATATCCAGTCAAGTTGACTTTCTTCTTTGAGACTAATCATATCTGCTACTATTTCATCTTTTCTCTTCATAGCATACTCAGGACTCGTTGTTTCCATAACACCATAACCAAACTTTTTATTACCAACCATAAACATCTTATAATCAAGTTCCAAAATATTTCTCACTGGCATATATCCAAGGTCTGATTTTGCATCAAACATAGCTTTTGCATAAGCTTGGATATTAGCTATGCCCAGATCATCTGAGAGGTATTCTACGATTTCACGATCCTCTTCAGTCGTTGTTGGAGAACGAAATGCAAGACTGTCAGAGAGGATGCCTGCAAGAATTAATTTTGCAATATGATCAGACATATCGAGCTCTTGCTCAGTAAACATAGAAAACAAGACAGAACACGTCGAACACAGAGGCTCAAAACGAAGCTGAATAGGCGTTTTGGTGCTTAATTTTTCAATTGAGTGATGATCGATAATCCCCTTCAAAGTATACGTTTCAATGGCATCGATGGATTGTACTGGTGAATTATGGTCAACCAGAATTATTTCGGCACCTTCTGGAAGCGCTGTAATCAACATAGGAGCCTCAAGACCAATATCCTGAAGGACAAATGCCGTCTCCCGATTGAGCTCTCAGAGCCTATAGGCCGTCGCCTCATTTCCCATAAGTCGGAAGTATTCTGCAGCAACAAGCGCAGCACAAATAGCATCTGTGTCTGGATTTTTATGTCAAATAATATGATACATAGTGAGAAAATTAGAATGAAAGAATACTATATACATATTATGTATAAATCAAGAGAAAAATAATTTGCATTTCAAAAACAATTATGGCATACTCTAGGTATGAGATTCCAAAAAATACCCTACTATCTCCGAAAAAGTATCGATGAGATAGTCCAAGATGCCCGTCAAAATATTACGATTCACTACGTCACGAGTAGAGGACAAGGTGGTCAAAATGTGAATAAAGACTCTACGTGTTGTCAAATTACGGACCATAATGATTATTCTCAGTACTTCTTTGAACCAATCAAATTTGAAATACCTGAAACAAAAACTATTAAGTGTATGGATCAGCGTTCAGCACATCAAAATGGTGTCATCGCTATCAAACGATGGGAAAAATCTGTAAAAGAATTCCTCGAAAAACCGCTCAAGAGAGAGTGAAAAATCAATTGGGATACTGATATTGTCAGTAACAATCGAGAAAAATCAGAAGAAAAGTCATGGGAAAAAGTATTTCAACATCCAACACCAGAAAATAACTTTGAAATCCTCAGAAACAAAAGACGTATTGTCAAAAAAGGTTAATTTTTCAACATATCACTCTTTTATATAGAGCATAACTTTTTTGTTTTCTTGAAAATAAAAAGAGAAGTATACAATCATAGGTATGATATGAACCTTGCTCGATAAAAAAAGACTCCATTACACAATGAATATTTTTATGGTAATTCTGGTAGCCATAAGTATTGTTTTGACAATATTAGAGTCGATAGAGAGCATTATGATACCTCAATTACGTGGATTATTCCTCTCAGTCCATTTGAGTATACTGATGGTATTTTTTGCAGAATTTTTGTATCGTTTTTGGTCTGCTCCGCAAAAATTTATACATACTCATCCTCTCAAGGCCCGTATATTCTTTCTCATAAACCCTCTTACACTTATTGATATTATCGTTATCGCTCCGCTCTTTATGATGATTTGGACTCATGATCTACATAATGCAGATTTTGTGGTACTACGATTACTACGTTTTACGAGTCTGCTGAATATTTTTCGCTTTTACCGATCTTCGAGAGTGTTCTCTCTTTTGAGAAAATTATGAAATCATATATGGTATGAAATGTTAGTATTTTCTATCATATCGCTGCAGTGTGTTATTATTGCTGGTACTCTTTTTTATGCGGTAGAAAATGGAGTCAATTCGAATATAAAAAGTATCTGAGATGGCATCTGGTTATCAGTCGTGACACTCACGACAATAGGTTATGGAGATGTGTATCCCATAACAGCCATTGGCCGTGTCATAGCATCTCTCCTCGCATTTATAGGTATTGGTCTTGTGGCACTTCCTACGGGTATTCTGGCGAGTGGTTTTATCAAAGCTCTGCGAGATGAAAAAGATTTAAAACAATTTGAAGAAGAAATCGAGTCTGAATCAGATGATATCACTGCACGACTCAAGAGGATTGAGAAAAAACTCCAAAATATCAACCTATAGTTTACCGTACAATTGTCTTCCAAAATGCTTGCTTTTTCTCCATATACATTGTGTCTTGGCGAACCAGTTTTATGAGCTCTTCTGGGAGAACAATCTCCCGAATAGCCTCCTCGAGATAAATAGTATTTTGACTCCCTTTGGCAAATACAAGAGATTTTTTATCAGAAGATAGGAGGCTATGATGAGCATACTTCCCTGCTTCACGAGCATCTAGGAAAAAAGACACATGCTTGCCTTCTGCCTGTGAAAGCATCGGAGCAATGACTGTTTGGGATACCTTTCCAACAAATATATACTGGACGTCTACACACTGTCTCAGGGTGTTCCAGAGTTCTCGATGTCGAGCGGTTTCTTCACTCCCGAGTTCTCGCATATCTCCGAGAATGGCGATGAGCTTTTTATCATCTTTCTGAGCCAGACGTTGAGCCATATGCACACCCGCTACAATGGGATCAAAGCCCCCATTATACGTACCATCTATAATCAGTGATTCAGAGATTCCTCGAAGGACATTTCCTCGACCATCTGGGAGATGTATCTCGAGAAGAGTACGAGAAATATCGGACAATGATATATTGAGCTGCAGAGCGACACAGATGGCTCCAGAAATTAATCATATATGATGCTGACCAAGAATCGGTGTCTGTAAATGTATGATATTGTTTGTTTTTTGGATCTGTGCCTCAGTTCTATCACAGTATTCCTGAATATCAGAAAAAATAATATCAGATTCTTTCTCACCATACCACATCTGACAATCAAAACTCGCCTGGTGTCTATCATCACGGTTCCCGATAGCAAACGTGTGTTTTTGTTTTCTGGAGAGGAGTTGATTCTTCTCATCATAATAGGCTTGTACGGAAGGGAAACCCTCCAGATGACTCGGAGAAAGAGTCGTAAACAAAGCAATATCTGGCTCTACTATATCGGTTTGTATTTTCATTTCTCCAGCATGATCAATACCATATTCCAAGACCAAAATAGATGGATATTCAGATGTCATAATGCTGCGGAAGGATCATACTAATGCTCACATCCAAGCAAATATACTTTTCCCGCCACTTTTTACTTGTAACACTGATAGAGCTAATCCCCACTCACCATTATAATTCCCTTCTGATGTCCAGGCATTCTTCCCATTTTTACGCACTATTTCAGTAATAATATGACGAGCTGTTGTTTTGCCAAAACTCCCTGTCACACCAATAACAAACGGCTGATGCCGGAGGATACAGAGTCGAGCAAGCAAACAAAATAATCATCGAAGCAGTGAAGACATAGAGGTATGATACGATTTTTCAAGTTTTGTCGAGAAAAATGAGGTTACCCCTTCTGTAGAGATACATTGGTCTCTCACTGAATTTTTTTACAAAATTCTTCAGAAATTTTAGTTCGCATATCAAAAACATTTTCTATATGAACAAATATCTTTGCCCGTAAGACAATACCTGTTGAATCTACGATCACATCAATACGTGGATGGAGGTCCGAATCATTGTATCAATAGGTGTAGCGAAGCTTGTTGAGGATGCTACGAGAGTTATAATACAACGTCAGATCTTGTTGTCAGATAATCCCCATCAATACCTCACGAGCTCGATCAATATCGCTCTGATGCGTAAAAATAAAATCAAGAGAAATAAAGGTAAAGCCATGAGCTCGAGAAAAATTCTTAATAGTTTTGTCAAAAATAATTTTATTTGGAAATGAGACCATCCTCCCTGTTACTCATTGTGCCCCATGCTCTTCGAGTGTCGTCAAGAGTGGCGTAATCCTGAATACTTTTCCCTGCAAATCCTCTATCTGGATCACATCTCATTCTTCATACCCATCACTCGAACCAATCATAAACCACCCAATAAATGAATATACCACATCTCTCAAGGCAAAACCAATCGCGGTTGCCATGATGGCAATAAAGGGAAGAAAGGCACTAAATTCTGAAGAAAATAATACCAAAAATGCTATCAAGAAAATTGCACGAAATGACCATCGATGAATAAACCACATCGCTTCTTTGTGTGGACGAGAAAAATCTTCTTGAAATCGAGAGAGAATACGCCCAGAAATATATCGTATCAATGTGAGACCAAAGAAAATACCAATATACGTGAGAATTCTCGCAATAGCATCAGAGAGTTGTGTATTTTTGATGTATTTTGCTCGCTCAATATCGAGAAATATTTGCTCCAATTCTTTTTCTTTTTCTGCTATAAACTCTTCTCGTGTTGTTTCTGCTTTTTTGAGATCAGTCTCATAGAGTTCTAATTTATTCTGAGCTATTTTTTTGAGCGTAGGATATTCCTTTTGGATATCTGCCATAGTTGTTTCTGCTGAGAAAGGTCATACATCAAGGGCATTAGCGACATGTACAAAGAGCAAGACTACATCTTGTTGGACTTTTTCTCTATCTTCAATGAGCTTTTGTATCTCATCAGAGGCCACCGCCAAAATACCACGAGAGACATCTTCATTCACCTTTTCAGAAATATCCTGCCATGTGCGTATACCAGTCTCAACAGTGGACAAGTTCTGTTCGAGTGCATCTCGTTTCTTTGCTTCTTCGAGTGTACGACTTTTTTCAAGAGAAATAATACTTTCCAGTTCTATTTTTTTAGAAGTGAGATTTTTGAGTGCATCATTTGTTGCGACTACCCCTGAGGTTTCTTGAACAACTCATGACACTGCTGAAGGCATGAAATCGTCCATCGTAATAGCAAAACTCGATACGGTCGAAAGAAAAAGAATGAATCAAAGAAATCGTCGCATATTAATAAGAAAGACCTACAATATAGATACCCCCTCGAACAAATGGCTTACCATCTTGGAGAATAAGAGGATAGATCGGATCACATGTCTGAAGTCCAGATAAACTCGATACACGAGGGCATACCTTCGTTGTCAAATCACAAATAGGTTGGATACGAACTATAATAGCATTACGTTGTTCTACATAACAAATATTAGAGTTTGTAAGAGGTGTAGCATTTGCGAGTGTCGGACATCCTGTCGTAGAGCGTGCATACACCCGTGGGCATACATCTTTTTCGTCACTTACTCCATCACTATCGCTATCCACAAGAGCGAAAGTCATGCAAATACCTATACTGAGTGCTAGAAGAAATGTGATAAAATACTTTTTCATACCTCTATTCTACCATATACCGTTTAGGAAATCAAGTAAAAGATTCATAAAATAACCCTATATATTGAGCGTGTAATAGGATGGGAAAATAACATAATAGAAAAGCCCGGCACCTCCTCTCGCTTTCTCTAAAAAATTCTTATAATACCAATCATATGGCACAGTCTATTCGCAATTTCGGCATAATCGCACATATCGACCATGGCAAGTCCACTCTGGCCGATAGGATGCTCGAACTCACTGGAACCAAGGAAAAACGCGAGATGAAAAATGCCCAAATGCTCGATACTATGGATATCGAGCAGGAACGTGGCATTACTATCAAGCTTACTCCAGTTAGGATGGCATGGAAAGACCATGAACTCAATCTCATTGATACACCAGGACATGTCGATTTTCAGTATGAAGTCTCTCGAAGTCTCGCTTCTGTCGAGGGTGTCATTCTCGTCATCGATGCGACACAAGGGATTGAAGCACAGACACTCTCAAATCTCTATATGGCGATTGAGCACAATCTCGTGATTATCCCTGTTTTGAACAAGATTGATCTCCCTTCTGCTGACATCGAACGAACAAAACGAGAAGTGATATCCTTGATTGGTTGTCCAGAATCAGATATTATCTGTGTTTCGGCAAAAGTAGGGACCAATGTAGATGATGTACTCGATGCTATCATCGAGCGAATCCCAGGACCTCGATCGGTCGCCGCAGAAGGCAAAATCATTCCAAACAATGCGCCTGGCAAGATACCTGATTCAGTCAAACTCGGACTCATCTTTGATTCACAATACGACTCCTATCGCGGTGTTGTCATCTATATCAAACTCTTTTCGTGAGAAATAAAACGCGGTGATAAAATCACACTCATGAGTACCAATACCGTTGTGGATATCCTCGAAGTCGGGTGTTTTCAACCAGAATATAAACCACTTGCTTCTCTCAGATCAGGCGAAATCGGCTATATCGTGACTGGCATCAAAACACTTCAAGAAGCCCGTGTTGGAGATACTATATTCGCAGGTGCAGAGGAATATAAACACCCTATCCCAGGATTTCAAAAAGTCGTTCCTTATGTCTTTGCAGGTGTTTACCCAGTTGATACAGAAGACTACAATCAGCTCAAAACTGATATCGAAAAACTCAAAATGAGTGACAGCTCACTCACCAACGAACATGAGGTCTCTCCTGCTCTCGGACACTGATTTCGGTGTGGTTTTCTCGGACTACTTCATATGGAAATAGTGAAAGAGCGTCTTGATCGAGAATTTGATATCGATGTCATCCTCACCTCACCTCAAGTTACCTATCAAGTGATGATGCCGGGTGATCACAGTCATGATTTCAAAAATACACCTCTCCGGGTGGAACAAGTCGGTGATAGGACCTTTACTCGACTCTGGATAAAAAATCCTGAACGCCTTCCTGAACCAGGAACGTATGACTGGATAGAAGAACCTATCGTAAAACTCGAGATAATCTCACGAAGTGATATGATAGGAGAAATGATGAAACTCGCTCAAGAGCACCGAGGTATTTACAAAAACCAAACTTATATCGATGAAACTCGCTCAATTATCACCTACGAAATCCCGATGGCGGAAATTATTACGGATTTCTATGATGATCTGAAGTCTCGCTCTTCTGGATATGCGAGTATGAGCTACGAGCAGCTCAATTATAAGCGGGATGACCTCGTAAAAATCGATATTCTCGTCAACAATGAGAGGATTTCAGCTTTTTCAACGATTACCCACAGGAGTAAGGCTTTTCATGTCGGTCAAGAACTGTGTGAAAAACTCAAGAAAGCTATTCCAAAACAACTCTTCTCTATTCCTATCCAGGCAGCTATTGGGGCAAAAGTCATCGCTCGAGAAACTATCAACGCGTATCGGAAAGATGTCACGGGATATCTCTACGGAGGTGATGTGACACGAAAAAATAAACTCCTCGATAAACAAAAAAAAGGAAAGAAAAAGATGAAAGAATTCGGCAAAGTCTCAATCCCGAGTGAAACCTTTATTGATATTTTGAAGAAGTAGTCCCTATTGCGTTGTTATTTTTGTAATCTTTCTCATTCTCGGAGCAAGAGCTTTTTGTGCTTGCGAAAGGTCTCGAATAGGAAGTCAATTTTTATGAGCATATTCGAGAATAGTATTTTTTCTGATAGCATTTAAACCAAACTTCTTGTCATATATAGCATCAAGTCATTCGACTGCCGAGGCAATAAACTGTCCTCATTTGACTGTTTTATCAGGGAAAACATCATAGAGAGTCCTCATTGCATCTGTTTTCATCTGGTCAAACATATCAGAACCTACGTTACTCAAAATATTGCTCACATATTGAACAACAATTGCAACTGTACGTTCGGATGATCGCTCTTTTTCGATATAGCAATTCTGGAGAACGGTCTGAATAGTATGTTGTTGACGAGCGAGTAAGCGATTGAGGAGCAGGTATCGGAAAACTCATCTCAAATACTGCACCTTATTATTGGAGGCTTCTCTTTCAAATTATGCACGTGCATTCTGTATGAATGTCTGTTCATACTGCTGATATTCTACTTCAAATTCACCAGATTTCATAAGTATATTATATACGAT
>Ga0163150_10005537_pt1 | contig 16053 bp, 18 predicted proteins | sample OliLakLV19P2IB_FD_148628 | JGI IMG/M metagenome (GOLD analysis project Ga0163150, IMG submission 148628) | Freshwater microbial mat bacterial communities from Lake Vanda, McMurdo Dry Valleys, Antarctica - Oligotrophic Lake LV.19.P2.IB | ecosystem: Environmental > Aquatic > Freshwater > Lake >...
ACCGTCCCGCCCCGCCGAAGTTGATCGTCCTGGAGCGTGTGGAAGCGCCGGAGTTTGCGGCGGGCTGGTTTGGGCCGGGAGCGCACGGCAAGTGACCGCCTGCGGGGGGGCACAGAGCACCCAGAGGAAGGCGTCGGATTTCGCCCCGGCGGGGCGCAGGGGTTGGCCTCGCTGGGTGGAAGTTCCAAATGATCGAGACTGGCTACGCCGCCAACTGCAACTGATGGTCCATGCGTGCGCTCCACGGGACCGGGACGATGTCGTACTGCTTCAACGCATCCACGACCTCGCCCGGAAGCTTGGCCTCCGAATCGTTGAGCATCGTGTACATCTGCGAGTCGGCGGCGCGGCTGGCCCGCACGTCATTCCACGCCGCGATGACGAGGAGCGCCTTGTCCTTGTTGGGCCGGTTTACGGCCCGGATCAGGCGCTCCGGCGCTTTGGCCGACTTGGGCAGCGCAAAGTCAAACTTGTGCTGGAAGCCGCTCTTGCCGACCAACTGGAAATCCGGGAACGCGTGCGCCCCGATGCTCTCCAAGTAGGCCGCGACATCTTCCAGAAAGAGGCTCTTGACGTGGCTCTGGGCCGTGGCGAAGAGATCGCCGACCGCGAGCATCGCCTGAATCAGCGCGTGCTTGCGCTGCGGGAAGTCGCCGTTGTGCGACACGGCCAGGAGTTCATCGCCGTCGCGCTGCACGCCAAAACCGTTGAGCACGGATGCGAGCAATCGCTTGCGGTGCTCCGAGTCCAGAGTGCAACCGCTCTGCCGAAGATCGGAGATCACGTATCCATCGTCGGAGAGCAGCGTGCGGTTGGCCTCTTGCCGAACGTAGATCTGAATGTGGTCGTTGTGCCGGTCGAGGAACGGCGTGGTCACTTCGTACGCATCGCCGACCTGAGCCACGGAGATACCGTCCCGCAGCCAGCGGGTGTACTCGTCGAGCAGGTCTTTGATGCTCTCGCTCATGGGTTACTGCATCGGATACTGGATCATCGGCACGTCCTGCACGCCGCAATGAGTCATGAACTCGCGGAGCGCCAGTACGAGGTCGGATGTCTGCTTGAAGCCCGCGTCGCCTGCGGGGATCGCCCAGCGGTCCTCGTAGCCCTCAACGTAGAAGTGATAGTGCGGGCACCGCACGACCGCTCCGTTGTACGGTGCGAGCATCGGGAGCGGGGGGGCGGCCGCGGCCGGGTTGGTGTGCGGCGGCCCGTCGATGTCCAGCCGCGCCAGGCAATCGACGACTCTGTACCGCTCCAGGTAGGAGCACCGCGTGAGCTTGATCCTGCCGCGCCGGTTCGCGTCGATCAGGAAGGCCGTGCGCCCGTCGAGCGATTCCAGTGCGAACGTCATTCCCTCACCCGCATTGGGCATGCCGAACTCCGCCCGCGCGGCGTTGGTCAACTGCTTGCGCATCGTGCGGAGCGCATCGGCCTCGGATTGGAGGAGCGGCGTGGACACACGTCCATTGTACGAGAGCGGAGCCATGCCTGCTTGGAGCTTCAGCCGCGCGGGTTCGGTTCCCTCCTCCGCCCCGCCGGGGCGGGTTCGTGCGAGCGAGATTCCTTCCACGGGCGGCGCGACCGCGCACCGGGCCGACGCGGAACCCGTGGATGGCGTGACCCCCACCCGGGGCCGCCCCGGCGGGGCGGGGGAGCGGTTCATGCGCCGTTACGCGCCCGTCGCGCGCTTGCGTCCCTTCGCGGGCGCGGTGAGGGGCGCGATGAGCTGCTGGTAGAGCGTGAAGAGATACTCGACTCTGGCCCGCTCAGACTCGAAGGGGGCGGGGCGGTAGCACTTGTCGACGGCGCGGTCGAGGTCTTTGTGGGCGTCGCGCAGGGGCTTGGGCATGGCGAGGGGGTCGTAGAGGTCGGCGAGGGTCTGGCCCTTGAAGGTGGCGCGGGTGTCGAGCACGGCCTGCGCGGCGGCTTCGACGGCGGCGCGTTGCTTGTCGCTCACGTCCTGCGGCCAGGGGAAGTTGTTGTAGACCAGCTTGTTGGAGTAGCGGTACCGGGATTCGAGCCGCCCGCAGACCTGGCGGACCCATGCCATGTGCATCTCGCTGGTGAGCACGCCGAAGTGGTAGGGCGTGGTACAGCGAAGTACGTATAGCCCCATCTACTGAATAGAAACGCGCCCGCTATGTGTCCTTGGGCGTCTTTCCAAACTTCCTGGACAGAAACTCGAACACCTCAAGCTGGACATCGCGGGGCTGACGACGGATCAGAGCCATGGCGCTGATCGCGTCACGGGAGGTTGGGACTTTGAGGTTGGCCTTGTCCTTGTTGTACCACACGCAGACGGCCCGGAGGTTGTGCTCTTCGTCCGTCCCGCCTTGGCCGATCGGGATGGTGTGGTCGATTTCGAGGCGGCATTTCTTGCCCGGCTCGCAGAGGGAGTCTTCGCCCGCGCTCCTCTTCGCCCCAACGGGGCGCTGGAATGTAGCCACGGGTGGAGCGCGGCCCGCGTCCTCGCGGGCGGAGCGCAACCCGTGGAGAGGATCGCGTGTTCTCTCTTCTGCCCCGGAAGGGCAGAGGAAGCGCACGACGGCGAGACCCGTCAGTCAAACACGTACTTCTCATCGAACTCCAAGCCGTGGGCATGGAGGATGCGCAACAGTTCGGACTTGAAATCCTCTCTCGTGTGATGCTCGGCCTGCCTTGCAATGTATTTCTCGACGGCCTCCTCTTGCGATTTGCTCACGGAGAACACGCTGTACCCCTCTTGCCACGCGAACTCGCCGAGCGTTCGAAACTCATCGTGAATCCACTTCGACGACCGCGACTTGATCGTGCGCATCAGGTCTGACACGGACTCATCGGGCCGCCACCGCAGGTACATGTGGACGTGGTCCTCGACGCCACCGATGTCGTAGAGCACGCCCTTCTCAGCCCGCACGATGCCGCCCATGTACGGATAGAGACGCTCGGCGACTTCTCGCGTGATCCAACGCGTGCGGCCCTTGGTCGAGAAGACGATGTGAAGCAGGAGTTGGGAGTACGTGCCGGGCATCGGGAATCCTTCGCCCCTCCGGGGCGAGGAGGAAATTAGAGCGACACGGTTCCACGGGTTCCGCGACGGGCGGCTTCGCCGCCGCGCCGCTCCACCCGTGGCTACAGCCCGACGCCCCGCTGGGGCGTTCAGAACCGATCAGAGTCCTGCTTCGCCGTCCTCAATCTGCATGGCGGATGCGAGCGACAGCGCGTTGCGGAGGATGGAAGTCCCGTACTTCCGAGCAAGTTGGAGTACTTCACACGCACCTTCCTCCGTCCACGCGGCATCTCGCATGAGCACCGCGATGATCTGCTCGTCGGTCGCGTGCTCGCCGACCTTGGCGATCATGATTTCATACTCAAAGAGAAGCATGTCGGTGACGACTTCGGACATGTATACGGCTCCGTGATTGGCGGGCGAGTTACGCGGCCACAAATATATTGTCCCGGTGCCAGCGCAGGCACGCCGGGTCGGGATAGAAGCGGGCGGGCGGGAGGATCTTCTGACCGTGCCGGGCGGTGATGAGGTCGGCGGCGCTCTGGTCCTTCAGGCCACGCACGCGATTGCTCACGCACAGCGTTAGATCGTCCTCGATCGTGACAAGCCCGGAGTCGAACAGCCGATCAAAGGTGGCCGACATGCACATGCCGTTGGTCGGGTCGGCGCGCCGGTGCTCATCCACGCTCCATGGAATGATGTGTCCAGCAACTAGGCACTCTATGAGCGGCAAGCCGGTCACGCAACATCGCGTGTTGTAACTGCTGATGACGGCGTCGCGGAAGAACGCTTGATGCAATCGCTGCTTGGCGGTGACGATCTTTTCCGACGGGCCGCTCGGCGCGATTAGCGGTTGAACCTCACGTTTGCCGGGCTCGTGCGCGCGGCGGAGGCCGTGCGCCTTGACAACAAGCCCACTCCAGTCCTTGTGGAACTCGTCCCAGATGGCTCGATCGAGTTCGCTGCCGTGCGTCAGCCCGGATACGTTGCGGGCAGCGAGTTCGGGGTCGAAGGCACCAAAGTTGCCGAGCTTACGGGTGACAGAGGCTGCTGTCCGACCAAGATCGTCGGCAAGTTCGCGGATGAGCGGATTGCGGGTGGTGATGCGACCAAAAGGCACACGAAAATACAGCTCGAACGCGAGGATCAGTTGTTCGCGCGTCCACGGTTGACCGTCATTGGCAGGCCGCGCATCCATCGGACTCCTTACGCTGCGATGCGGGCCGCCTCAACCACGGGGTCGAACAACTGGATAACGCGCGGGCCTTTGCCTTCGGGCTCGGTCTTGAAAATGAACGTCGTCGGGCACTCGCGTTGTTCCTTTGCCTCGAACGTCGCGATACGGAAGCGATGGGCGGTGATCCGTTCGATGCTGATCGTGTCGCCCGGCTTGATGCCGTGCTTGGCGAAGAACTCGCGGACCCACGCCCGCTTGCGGAAGAAGCGTCGCGGCTTGCCGGACTTTGCCTCCGTAGGGATGTCGGTCATCACCGGCTCGGTGAGGCCGTCCACGTCGAGCCGGAGCATCTTGCCGGGGGTGCCGCTCGCCGTCGCCGCGCCGTAGCAGTCCGCCGGGAAGAAGTCAGCGTGCCCGGTCAGGTACAAGTGGTTGGCGCGCAGGTTCGCTGCGTTGACGCAGATCAGCCGTTTGCGATGTCCTACTCGTCCGCTCATGGTGGGGTCTCGACAAGAGCCAATTCATAGTAGCAGGATTCTATTTGCGAACAGGCAGAAGAGGACCCGCACCAGGAACCGCTCAAGCTGGTGGCCGGTGTACCCGCCCTTCTCCAGGGCATCGTGCAGCGTGCCCAGCACCTCGACGGCCTCAATGTTGATCGGGTCTTCGGGGTCCACGGGCCGGGTCGTGTACCCCGACAGGAATCCCAGGTGCTTGATGTGCTCGTGGAGCTTGGCGGTCTTGAAGTCGGCGTAGGGCTTGGCGGGATCGACGGAGTCGAGGTCGTAGACGACGATCCGGGCGAAGTCGGAGACGACGATGAACTTCGGAAGATCGCCGTGCCGCCCCTCGCGTGTGAGCGACTGCACATAATCAAACGCCTGGCTCGCCGCGGCCGAAAGGTCTTCCCCCCGGCTCTTGTGTTCGCCGATCATCACGCCCGCGTAGAACACGTCGATGCGGTCGTACCGCTTGTCGAGGTTGCGGACCTTCTCCTCAAAGCTCGCCACGCTCCGGCGCTTGATGCCGAAGACGGCAAAGAACTCGTTCCAGAACGTCTGCGCTTCCGCCCGCTCGCTGGAGGCGTCCTCCCAGTCGGCGGCGAACGCCATCGCCTTGGCCCGGATTTCGGAAAGGGAGAGTCGCATGAGTGCGGGGAGTGTATTGGCGGTGGTCGCCAAGGCTGGCACCGTTGGCACTGCTGTGTCGAACGTACCGCCGTCGCGCCTCCGCCGCCCAACGGGCAACGCCGTGAACTCAAGGGCAAGTTTCGCGGAGTTTGCCGAGGGCTTTGTCGCGGATTTGAGGGGTGGCTTTGGTGAGGACCGGGTGTTTGCGGCGGGGGTTTGGGGTGTTGCGTGTAACCACCCGATATCTCGATCTCTTCCGGGACTTTCGTTCGTATTTATCCGTGACCGCGTGCCGGAGCCGCCGGACGACCGCGCGACCGGCATCCCGGCCCCTGCCGATGACGCGAAGCGCCTCCTCCACCCGCTGGCTACCGCCCTGCGCCCCTTCGGGGCGAAGAGAGACGCGTCCGCTCACTCGAAAAGCACTGGCTCACAGCTCCCCAATCTTCCTCTGAATCCGGCTGAACTGCTGCCGCACCGCTGCGCTCTCCTTGCCCAGCGCCCCCGCGATCTGCTCCCAGCTCAGCCCCTGGCCGCGCATCCGCACGAGCACCTGATCGTCCTCGCTCAGCGTCGACATCACCCGCGCCATCGCCTCCTGGGTGCGCATGTCGGCGCTCGCCTCGGACCCGCGTGCATATCCGCGTGCGGCCGGATCCAAGCCGCCGCCCGACTCCGATGAGTTCGGCCCGATGCGCTGCGCCGGCGCGAGCGGCCCGCCGCGTGCAGCACTTCCGTCGCCCACCCCACCTCCGCCGCCTCGCTTTGCGGCCGCGTCGTGCCGCGCCAGGTCCACCAGCTTGCTCTGAACGACGCGTTGCAGATACGCCGCCACCTGCGCCTCGGTCTCGAAGCTCACCCGCCCGCTCTCGAAATCTTCGACGAACGACTTGGCTACCGACTGGCAGACATCGGCCGACTCGCGGTGATCGCGCAGCCGCCGACCCATCCCCGCGCGAATCGAGATCATGACCAGGCGCATAAGCTCGGCAAACGCCGCCTCGCGGTCGGGCGCGGCCAGAGCTGCGCCGGTCGCGTCCCGCCCGCAAGCCCGTGCCAAGAGCGCCCCAAGCCCCCCGCCGCCCGTTCCGGATGGCCGACCTGTGCCCGTCGCCATGCCAGACGATAGCCTCTCGCCCGCGCGCGTCGTTGACGAATCGGGTTTGCCGGATGGAGCAACCGAGCGACTCGCTCGGTGTGCCGCCTTCGACTTCCTGCGAACGGCACCGCCGACTGCCCCCGCCGGTCGTCCCGGCCGGGTTCAATAATCGCATGGCCGGCCGCTCGCCCGCTTGCTCCGCTTTGCTCACAACCCCATCGCCCCCATGATCGATGCCACCCGCACAACCTCCGCTCTGCTCGACGCCTTGCACGACGCGGGCAACCGCGAGGCATGGTCAGAGTTCGACGGTCGCTACCGACCCATACTCATCAACCTCGGACGCCGCGCCGGCCTCTCCGATGTCGACTCCGCCGATGCCGCTCAGGACACGCTTGCGGATTTTTTCAAGAGCTACCGCGACAAGCGCTACGACCGCGCCCGCGGCCGCCTCCGCCAATGGCTTATCGGCATCGCACGCCTGAAGATCGCCGATGTGCGCCGCGCGCGAGCGAAGGGCGCAGCCCAGCCCGCCGACGGGGCGGAGGGGGGCACGCTCTCCGAAGCCGCCGACGAACCGGCATGGCATACCGCGTGGGATCAGGAGCAGCGTGCCGCGATCCTGCGGCAAGCCCTCGATCAGCTCCGCGCGTCCGACAAACTGCACGAAACCACCCTCGCAGCCTTCGAGCTGGTCGCCATCCGCGGCGTCCCCGCCGCCGAGGCCGCGAGCGCACTCAACCTCTCCACCCAAGAGGTGTATCTGGCCAAGAGCCGCTGCATGGAGCGCATCCGAACGCTCATCCAGCGCCTCGAATCGGCGTTCGATCAGGATTGAGAGAACCGCTTCAACGCTCAGATACGTCGCACGCCGCGCGGATGTAACCACCAAGATTGCGCATCCGCTTCACAGATCCGATGCGAGCGCGCACGTTCGCGCCGACACCCTGTTCGACTGTGTCTGTGGCCCCGTCGTATTCGCGACACCACCTGTTTAGGTCTTTCCAATCCAGTTGCGCTCCCGAGACATCGCCGGAATCGGTTGCGGGCGAACGCCGATCCCGACCATGTGCATCCGCTTATCCAGATCGCTCTGCTCGCCCATCGCAGGTTTCCGGCATGTTCCGCTATCTCGCACTTCGAGCAGACCTGCTCGAAGTTCTGCGTCATCTTCCTCATCTTGTCGCCTCCGGTATTACCAAACGTGCCGTCGCGGAGAGCGCGCGGCACATTCGTTGGCTCGCATGCCGCGAGCGAACAACAAGGAGTTTCATCAATGGCCAGTAACAGGTATGGTTCCAACGTGGTCGAGCAGAAGTCTGCCTCGCGTGAGAGCAACGAAGCCGAAGACGTGCTGAGCGGAAGCGCCGTCACGCAGACCGCCCCGGCGCAAACGCGCGCAACCCCGTACAACGGTGCGACCCGGGCCGCTCCGGCTCGCAGCACGTCCGCGCAGGACAGCCCGTTCTCCAAGGGCGAGGTGATGGGCGATCCGCCGATGAACTTCGGCGGCGGCAGCGGCGAATCCGGCACCGAAGCGGGGCCGCACGACGAAATCGGCACCGAGAGCGCCGAGTCGGGCGAGGAGTATCAGGAGGCAACGCCCGAGCAGTTGTCCGCCGCCGAATCTGGCGAGGAGAGCGCCGTCTCCGACCTTCGCAGCATCGAGGGCTTCGAGGGCCAGGAGTCGGGCGAAGAGGGCTATTCGGCACCGGTGCAGCCGCTGCTGCGCGATGCCGGTGCGGGCGCTGAGGGCAGCCAGGAAGAGTTCTTCCCGGCTCTGGCAGCGCTGATCCCCACCTTGGTTTCGACAATCGGACCCGCCGTCGCCAAGGGCGTGATGGGCAGGCTCTCGCCCCGCGCCAGGCGCGTCATCAAGCGCCTGCCGCGCCCGCCGATTCCGCCCGGTCCTTTGGGAAATGCCGTCGGCACCGTGCTCGGATCGCTGGGCGGCGCGGTGAAGACCGCCGGCCGCGGCACCAGCGGACCCTCCGGCCTGCTCGCCCTGCTCGCCAAACTGCTCGAAGCCGGTCAACAGGCACCCTCCGGCCCCGCTGGCGAGAGCACCTCCGAGTCCACCGAAGCCCTCATCGAGGAAGCCGTCGCCGCGATGGAAGTCATCATCGGCGTCGATGATCGCGTCCGTATCACGCAGACCAACATCATTCCGTGGCGACGCATCTGCGCCCTCCGCATCACCTTCCCCAGCGGAGCGACCTATCGCGGCACGGGCTTCCTCATCGGCCCGCGCGCCGTCTGCACCGCCGGTCACTGCGTTTATCTCCACAACCAGGGCGGCTGGGCCCGCAGCGTCGAGGTCATCCCCGGCTGCAACGGAACCTCCAGGCCCAACGGCTCGGCCACGTCGTCGTCTTTCCGCTCGGTCGCCGGTTGGGTGACGAATAAGAAACCCGAAAGCGACTACGGCTGCGTGGTCCTGCCCGCCGGTGCCTTCAGCGGCCGCGCCCTCGGCAGCTTCGGCTTCGCCGCCTTCCAGGCACCCACGCTGCTGGCCCAGTCGGCCGTGCTCGCCGGCTATCCCGGCGACAAGCCCTTCGCCGAGATGTGGGGCATGGCCCGCAAGGTCAAGGCCGTCACCTCCGCGACGCTCATCTACGACATCGACAGCGTCGGCGGCCAGAGCGGCGCACCCGTCTACATCATGCGCAACGGCGCACGCTACGTCGTCGGCATCCACAACTACGGCGCTTCCACCGGCAACTCCGCCACCCGCGTCACCCAGCCGGTCTACCAACGCATGCTCGCCTGGAGCAAGATCTAAGCGTTTCATCGATCCGCCCGCGTCGCACCGCCCTTGGACCCCGCAAGGGGGCGGGCGACGCGGGGCCTTTTCTTTGATTGGAGCCTCCCATGCGTGGAAGTGTTCGCGGATATGTCGTGTCGTCGGCCGACCGGAATCCCGTCCAGGATGCCACCGTCATGGCCGTTCGCGGCCCGGGGGTGACGGGCGCATCCCCCGCCCAACTCCCCACCACCGATCGCGACGGCTCGTTCTTCGTCGATGCGCTCCGAGCGGGCGAATGGGTGCTCTCGATCCGCGGCCCCAGCGGAAACGGCGCGATGGCCGTCGTCCACGTCCTCGACAACTCCGTCAGCGATGTCACCATCGAGATCGCGGACATTCGTTTGCCCTGCGCCGACCGCGGAATCACCGGAAACGGATCGGTGCGAGGCACGCTTCCCCGCCCGACACAGGATAACACCATGCTCGGAAGCATTCGCGGCTACGTCGTTCGAGACGGCGACGGAACGCCCATCGCCGACGCCGCCATCACCATCGTGAGCGGTGCCGGCCCCGCGCCCGATCTGTCACCCTTGACCGATGCCGAAGGCAGTTTCTCCCTCGATGGGCTACCCGAGGGCCGGTGGGTTCTTCGCGCGACCGGACCCGCCGGTGAGACCGGCGAGACCGCCGCACACGTCGTCGAAGGTGCCGTCACCGAGACCACGATCACCCTCATCTCGCGCCCGCCGTCACGCCGACGCTGAGACGACACCTTCAGCGCCCTGCCCGCCAAAGATCCCGCGTGGCCCACACCGCTGGATCTCTCTGTCCGCCGCTCTCCGACCTCCACGTCGCGGCCGATCAGCCTTCCGATGCAGACGGCAGTCCGCTCGCCGGTCATCTTGCCGACTGCGCCGCCTGCCGCGAGGCGCTCGCGACCATCCGCGCCGACAACGCCCTGGCGAACGAACTCGCCGGTGCCGCCACGCGCCCCGATTCTTTCGGCGGCGATCTGGCCCCCGGCACCCGCATCGGCCGCTACACGATCATCTCCGCCCTCGGCATCGGCGGAATGGGCGTCGTCTACGAAGCCGCGCAAGATGCCCCGCGCCGCGCCGTCGCCCTCAAGCTCATCAAGACCGAGTTCGCTTCCCCCGCTCTCCTGCGCCGCTTCGAGCACGAAGCCGCCGCACTCGCGCTGCTTCAGCATCCCGGCATCGCCCAGGTCTTCGAGGCCGGTGCGGCCGAGGTCGCCGGCCGCACACGCCCATATATCGCGATGGAGCTTGTCCGCGGCCTGCCGCTCGACAAGTTCGTCGAGCAATCCCCGCTGGACCTTCCGACGAAACTCCGCCTCCTCGCCGAGATCGCCGATGCCGTCGACCACGCCCACCGCCGCGGCGTCATCCATCGCGACCTCAAGCCCGCGAACATCCTCATCTCAAACTCTCCGTCCCAGAGGGAGGGAGCCGGGGGGTGGGTTTCCGCCCCGCAAGTCCCGCTCGCGATCCCTCCCGGCCACAGCGGCCACCTCTCCGCGAAAATCCTCGACTTCGGCGTCGCCAAGTTTCGCGATCCCTCCAACACGATCGACGCCACCCAGCCCGGCGGCTTCGTCGGCACGCTCGCCTATGCCTCACCCGAGCAGGTCGGCGGCGATCCGGCCGCGATCGATGCCCGCAGCGATGTCTACGCCCTCGGACTCATCCTCTATCGCCTGATCACGGGTCGCCATCCCTACACGCTCGAAACGTCGCTGAACGCGGCCGTGAAGACCATCACCGAGGCCCGCATCACCCCGCCGCGCGAGCTGGGCATGCGCCTCGACGACGACCTCGAGATCATCATCCGCACGGCACTGGCCCGCGACCCCGCGCGACGCTATCTCTCGGCCGCGGCCCTCGCCGAAGATCTCCGCCGCTTCCTCGACAAGCGTCCCATCCGCGCCCGCCCCGACAGCTCGCTCTATGTTCTTCGCAAGTCCGTCGCTCGCCACCCTTACCGCGCCGCCGCCGCGCTCGCCTTCGCGCTCCTGGCCGTCGGCGCGACCGTCGTCGCGGCCTCGCTTCGGTTCCGCGCCGCACGCGAGGAGCAGGCCAAGAGCCGCGTCCTCGACGCCGTGCTCTCGGGCCTCGAACGCACCAAGCAGGATGAGACCGATGCCCCGCGCCTCGAATCCATCAAAGACTTCCTCGCCGACGCCCGCCCCATCGTCGATGCCCAGCTCGCTGAGTTTCCCGAAGAGCACGCCCTCGTCCTCTGGCGGCTCGGTCGCGCCAGCCTCAGCCACCATCTCATCGACGAAGCCGCCGACATGCTGCAGCGCGTCGTCGACTATCGCGCCCGGCACGCCGGCGCGGACCCTCTGGCCTACACCGATGCCCTCATCGACCTCGGCCGCGCCCGCGTCCGCCGCGGCGAGTTCGAAACCGCGCTCGGTCACTTCACCACCGCCCACGACCTGCGCCGTAAGTCGCTCGGCGAAGATGACCGCCAGACCATCGCCGCCCGATACCAGATGGGTGCCGCCCTGCACGGCTGGAAAAAGTACGACTTCTCCGTGCAGCACTTCCGTGCCGCCGCGGCCGCGCAGCGCGCCCTCGCCGACCGCACCGGCACATCCGCCGATTACGCCAGCGCCGCCGAATACCTCAATGGTCAGGCCGCCAGCGTGCGGGCCTCCGGCGATACCCCGCAGGCGCTCGCGCTCGCGAGCGAATCGCTCGCGCTCGTCGAGAAAGCCAGCGGCACAGACTCGCGCTTCGTCGCGGTCGCCATTGCCAACGTCGTCGCCAACCTCATCACGCTCGAGCGCTACGACGAAGCCGAGCCGCTCATCGCCCGCGCCCTCGACATCCGCCGCAAGTGGTACACCGCCGACGACCCCCTCATCGCCGACACGCTCATCCAGCTCGCGGGCCTGAAGCGCCACCGCGCCGGCTTTGTCGGCGAGCCCGGCCCGCCGAATCAGTCGGCGCTCCTCGACGAAGCCGCCGACCTCGCCCAACAGAGCCTGACCCTCCGGCACAATGTCCACAAGGGCGACCACGAATCCATCGCCGAAGCCCTCAGCCTGCTCGGTCAGATCCGCATGCGCCAGGCCCGATACGCCGACGCGCTCCCCGCCCTCACCGCCGCGATGGACATGCGCACTCGCCTGCCCCGCCGCAACGACGGCGACCTCGGCCGCTCCGAATCGTTCCTCGGTGAGTGCCTCCGCCGCGCCGGCCGAGCACCGGAGGCCGAACCCCTCCTGCGCGCAGGGCTCGACAAGATCAAGGCCGCGTACGGCGACAAACACCGATACACGCTCGAAGCGATCGCGCGGCTCGAACCATTGAACAAGCAACCTGAGCCGGCGGCTCGCACCCGCTGATGCCATCGGCACCGCGCCCACGGATGCCCGAGTCACCGATGCCTCGGGCGGCGAAGCGGCTGGGTGCCGTCTGGGCTAGTTCGCCACTCGACAATCGCAGAACGCGGGGAGGAGAGTCCGCTCGGCATCGTATGCTTTGGCTATGGTCTCTCACTCAGCCGATGTGGCGTGGAAGCACGCTGAGGGCGTGCGCCGATCCGTCACCTGGCTTGCCGCGCTCGCTCTGGCCGCCGGGGCGCAGGCCGGCGTGCCGCCCAGTTACGATTTCGACTTCGCCACCATCGGCGATGTCCGCAACCCGGCCTACACCGACGGGCCGGGCGGCCCCAACGGAGGCTACCCACTCGGGCGGGGCTCGGTGGGATATCAATACCGCATGAGCCGGTTGGAGGTCTCCACCGCGCAGTGGATGGAGTTTGCCAATGCCGCCGCATCCTTCGGGGACGACTCCATCGGCGACCGGATCAACTTCGCGGGCTATGAGCGCGACGTGGGATCCGGGGCGCACTACTCGCTCCGGCCCTTCGCGGGCGCCGATCGGTACCCCGTCTTCGGAATCCCCTGGGACAACGCAGCCAAGTACTGCAACTGGCTTCAGAACGGCAAGGCCGCGAGCCCCGCGGCGCTCGTTACAGGAGCGTACGACCTTGCAGGGGTCCAGCCGCCGCTCTCGCGTTTGCCCGGAGCTCAATACTGGATTCCTAACATCGATGAGTGGATCAAGTCGGTTCATTACGACCCCGACCGCTACGGTGTGGGTCAGGGTGGGTATTGGCAATTCCCCAACTCGTCCGACACCCGACCGCTCACTGGGCCGCCGAGTGCGGGTGGCCAGACCAACGCAGGGTCGCGCGGCTTCGACGGTTCGCTGCTGGAACTCGGGTCGTATCCAAATACCCGCACGCCGTGGGGATTGTTGGATGCCTCGGGAGGGGCAGCGGAGTGGCTGGAGAATGCGTTCGATCCACAAATTAGCGCATGGCGTTACGACGGACGGGGAGCGCTGGACTCGACCGGATCAGGGGAAACGCTTGATCTCATCTGGGGCGGTGGTTCCGCAACATATTTTAGCTCTTCCTCCGCAATCGGATTGCGGATTGCGTCGAGCGTGCCGTCGACGCCTGGAGTTCTCACATTCGCCGCATTTGGCGCTTGGTTTTCAAGGAGGTACCGATGAAACTCTCGACCTTGTTCGCACTCACTCTGGTGTTCTTAATATTGCCGTCGGAGACCGCATTTGGTGCTCCAAGCGTGCAGTTCATGACCGCCGGTGGTGGAACATGGGGGGCACTACCTTCGGGGGTGACGGCGACGGCGTCCGGGATCAACCTCACGGTCGCCGACGCGACGGGCGGGTTCTATCGGGTCTTCGACTCGAACACCACCCCGGGCGATCTGGGTGTGATCAGTTTCACAAACTCCACCGCCACCATCACCGTGCTCATCGCTGACAGCAGCGCCACCAATATTGACCCCGATGGCTCGCTGGCTGGCGCTGGATGCAGAGATCTTGGAGGGTTCGCGCCCGGTGGATGCCAGGTTACTCTGCAGGCCAGGATCAGTCGAAACTTGGTTTCCAACGCGATCGTCCAGGCAAACCGGATCGTTCGACTGGACGTGGATGGCACGATGACCAATCCGCGCATCTATCACGATAGCACGACCGAAACGCTGTTCGCGATCAGCGTGGGTGGTCAAATCGCAGACGACCTGAACGCCGATCCAGTCGTGAGCGAGATTCGCTCACGCGGCGGACGGATCGAACGCGTCGCGTGCAACGTCGCAACCACGACGCCCGGCCCGACGCGCGGCCCGCTTGCCGTCCGCGTCCGGGTCCTCGACACGAGCAACAACGCGAGCGGCGACATCGGGTTTATCGAGGCGAACGGGTTCGATGTGGGCGGGGCTCGCCCAGGCAACGACCGGCCGCCCGATTACCAAGCGACCGAGATCAAGGCTCGCACCATCGACGCGATCTTCGGGGCCAGCATCCGCAGCAACATCGTCGCGACGGTCGGCATTAGGCACTTGGAATCGAGCGTCATGGGCATCCGTGGAAATCTCACCACGCCCACACTCCTGCCGCGGGGATCGAACATTGGCGGCCTCATCAAGTCGCGGGGCGGCTGCGACATGAACATGACGTTCACGCAGGAACTGCCCGCCGACGGCAAGGTCGAGTTCGCCACCTACTACGGTTATCCGTGCGGCTCGTTCGCCGATCAGCCCAAAATCAAGATTCCCAGTGAAGGCCTCAAAGGCCAGATTGTTGTGAACTCGCTCATCGCGCAGTTTCCCATCTCGATCGGGTGTTCGGTCCCACCGACGAACGTCACCAAGCCTCTCTTCGCCTCGGTCGAGGTTGGCTCGGGAACGAACACGATCGTCATCACCGAACCGGACTACCCGCAGACGCCGTCTCAGCTTGGCGGCGGGTGCGTCGCCGTCGCTCCGTTCCGGCTTCACCTCAACGACTCGATGCCCGGCTACGGCCAGGTCGGCCGCTACGAAGGCCCGCTTGAGTCCGCCTTCACGGCCGCCGCCGTGCCGGTGCTCATCTGCTCATACGGGCCTGTGCGGCTGGCGACCGGCGTTACAGACCCGAACCAAGCGGTGCGGATCGATTGCCGCTCCGAGAACACCTGCGATTGGATGCTCGACATGGGTGAAATGTTCGATGTGGTGCTGCACCCTTCGCAGGCGGGCGGCGCACAGGCGCGGTTGCGCGCCATCGGCCTGAAACGCCGCGGAGATTCGCCGCCGAAGGCCGGCATCTATCGCGTCGTACCGCTCAACTTGCAATGCGACGCTCTCGACCCTTCGGCACCGGTAGCGACGGGCGCCACCCGCGACGTGAACTGGCTCGCCGACTGCGATGACGAACCCGCATACGTCTTCCGCATCGGCCCCGACTGCGATCTGCATGGGCAAGCCAACGTGAACGACCTGTTCGAGATCGACCAATCTCGCAACAGCACGACCGGCATCAGTCCTCTGGACCTCAACGACAATGACTCGATCGACGCATGCGACGCAACAAACGCGTGCGCCTGCGACTGGAACCACAACCACACGGTGACCGTTCAGGACATCTTTGATTTCCTGGCGGATTACTTCAACAACAACGGCGACTTCAACCAGAGCGGCTCGACGAGCGTTCAGGACATCTTCGACTTCCTGACCTGCTATTTTTCGGCCCCGTCCTGGTGCTGAACGGCGTCAACGATTCGGCGCAAGAGTGCCGAGCGGCGTCGGGCGCACCGTCATCGATCACCGCTTCGGCCTCGAAAGCGGCGAGAACGAAAAGCCCATGACCCTGGAGCAGGTCGGCCAGATCATCGGTGTCACCAATAAGGAAGCCGCAGCGGTCGCGGTCGCGGCGGCCGGGGCCCCCGAAATCGTTGTGCCCGGGGCTGGCCCGAACATCATCGAGTCCGTCTGCGCCGCCACTTGGATCGTGCCCCGTCGTCAGGCGTAATCGGCATGGGTTCCTTCTTCGCCTTCACCCGCCGCGCCGCCGCCTCATCATCATC
>Ga0163150_10005539_pt1 | contig 16051 bp, 16 predicted proteins | sample OliLakLV19P2IB_FD_148628 | JGI IMG/M metagenome (GOLD analysis project Ga0163150, IMG submission 148628) | Freshwater microbial mat bacterial communities from Lake Vanda, McMurdo Dry Valleys, Antarctica - Oligotrophic Lake LV.19.P2.IB | ecosystem: Environmental > Aquatic > Freshwater > Lake >...
GTGATGACGAGCACGCCGACGAGCATCACCAGGAGCACCGGCAGGACCGCGCGGTAGACCATCGCCATGGGCTTGTTCAGCCGGTAGCTGGCCAGGAACAGGTTCATCCCGACCGGCGGCGTCAGGTAACCCAGCTCCAGATTCGCCAGGAACAGGATTCCCAGGTGGATCGGGTGGATCCCGTAGTGCTCGCCCAGCGGCACGATCAGCGGCACGACGACCACGATCGCCGAGAACACGTCCATCAGGCAGCCGACGCCGAGCAGGAACACGTTCAGGAGCAGCAGGAACACCCACTTCGACTCGACGCGCGCGGTGACGGTGTCGAGCATGTGCGTCGGCACGTCCTCGATGACGAGCCAGTTCGTGAACGCCAGCGCGACGCCCAGGATCAGGAGCACGCCGCCGATGACGAGGCCGGCCTCGACCAGCACCTTGACCGAGCCGCGGATCGGAGCGAGGTCTCTGTGCACGACGACCTGCGTGAACGCGGCGTAGATCGCCGTGATCGCGGCCGCTTCCACCGGCGTCGCCAACCCGCTGAACAGCGCGCCGATCGCGACGATCGGCAGCGCCAGCTCCCACTTCGCGGCCCACGCCGCACCGAGCGCGGCGCGGCGGTCGAACGCGCGCCGCTCGACGATCTTCGGACCGGCGCGCGCCCCCCACCAGGCCGTGACCACGACGAGCACGAAGCCCGGCACGATGCCGCCCAGGAACATGTCGCGCATCGGCACTCGAGCGATGATCGCGTACAGGATCAGCGGCAGGCAGGGCGGGAACAGCATGCCCAGCGAGCTCGCGCCGGTGAGCAGCCCGAGCGCCGGCCGCTCGCCGTAGCCGGCCGACAAGAGGATCGGGTAGAGCAGGCCGCCCAGCGCCAGGATCGTGACGCCCGACGCGCCGGTGAAGCTCGTGAAGAACGCGCACACGAGGGCCGTGACAACCGCCGGTCCGCCGCGGAACCCGCTGAACCAGGCCTGGAACACGAGGAGCAGCCGCTTCGACGCGCCGCCCTCGGCCAGGAAGTAGCCGGCCAACGTGAAGAGCGGGATCGAGGCCAGGCTCGGGTTCGTCACCAGCCGGTAGTGGTCGATCGCGATCGACGCGATCGGCTCGCCCGCGCCCCAGAAGAGGATCAGCGCCGCGCCGCCCAGCGTCACGAAGATCGGCGCACCCAGCAGCGTCGCGAGGCCCAGGAGGATCAGCGCCGGCGTGACGAGGTTCGAGGGATCCTCGGGCCCCCACACGCCGATCGCCACGACGGCGCCCAGGATCGCTAGCGCGAGCGCGCGCCCCGGCCACGTGCTCGAGGCGCCGAACGTCAGGCGCGCAGCGACGAGCACGAACCCGATCGGCAGCACGAGCTGCACGGTCCACAGCGGGATGCCCCAAGCGAGCTCGACGGCCAACGGACGCTCGTCCTGCACGAACAGCCAGCCCGCGACGGCCAGCCACGCGGCGACGCCGGCCGCCAGCGCGTGGGTCACGAGGTGCGCGACGTCGCGCTCGCGGCCCTTCAGGAACGCGTCGACGGTCGAGAGCGACAGCATGCGCCGCTCGCGCGCCGCGATCGCGCCGCCGACCATGCCGACGACGAGCACGAGGTGCTGCATCACCGCGCTGCTGCCCGGGATCCCCGCCCCGCCGGCCCCGCGCAGGATCATCTCGGCCACGGGCAGGATCGCGATGCCAGCCAGCGCGAGCGCCAGGATCGCGTTCTCGACGATCACGGCGGTGCGCGCGGCGGCCCCGCGTGGCGGTGCGGCGGTTGCAACGGACTCGTTCACGACTCGCTCACGTTTCGCTCACCGTTTCGCTCACCGACTCGCTCACCGACTCGCTCACGCCTCGCTCATCGTTTCGCCGCGCGCTCTTCCGCGACGACGCGCATGACCTCGTCGTACATCTCGGGTGGGATCTCGAGCCCGCGCAACTTGGGCCAGATCGGCTCGACGTACGTGCGCCACTTGGCCTTCAAGTCGGGCGTCATCGGCTGCGCGACGAGGCCGCGCTTCTTCATCGCTTCGACCGCCTCGTCGTTCTCGATGCGGCTGCGCAAGGTGATGTCGTCGCCGGCCTTCGTCGCCGCGCCGCGGCAATGCGCGCGCAACGGCTCGGGCAGGTCATCCCAGGTCTTCTTCGTCACGACGAGCGCGCCGACGAGCGGCGCCCAGTCGATCTCGAGCATGTGGTTCGCGACCGTGAAGAACTGCCCTTTCAGCGCGAAATACGGCACAACCGGCACGCCGTCGATCAGGCCCGTCTGCAGGCCGGGCAGGATGTCGGCCGTTTCGAGGAGCACGGGCTTCCAGCTCAGCGTCTTCATCAGGTCGGCCTGTTCCGTGGAGCCCGACCACGTGAAGAGCTTCACGCGTTTCATGTCCTCGGGCGTCCGCACGGGCTCCTTCGTGAAGAAGCGCACCCAGCCGACGTCGCCCCAGAAGAGCGCGACGAAGCCCTTGTCCGAGAGCGCCTTCTCGAGGCGCGGCAGGAGCTTCGCGCGCACGCTCGCCGCCTCGTCGAGGCTGTCGAACAGCATCGGCAGGTTCTGCAGCGCCGTGACCGACGGATCGATCTCGCGCAGGCCCGTCACGCTGATCAGCGCGGCCTGCAGCTGACCCGCGCGCATGCGCCGCACCATGTCGGCCTCGCCGCCCATCGTGCCGTCGGGGTAGACGCTCAGCGGCGCGCCGCCGTCGGGCCCGGCCTTCCAGGCCTCGCCCATCGCCAGCAGCGACTTGTGGTAGCTCGACCCCTTGGGCACGAGCGTGGCCAGCTTGATCGACTTGCGGTCGGGCAGCGGCACGATCGCCACCGCCGCCAGGAGGCAACGCGTCGTCCATTTCATCGTCACGTCCATGGTCAACCTGCCATCACTCGAGAAAGAGCTCGTCGACGCGGGAGAGGAGCCACCGCGCCCGCCGCTGCTGCACCAGGTTTTCGACGCGCCACTCGGGTGCGCGGTCGACGTCGATCGCGAGCGCGCGCCCCAGCAGGTCCTGGAATTCGGCCCGATTCTGCTCGGCGACGGAGACCGTCTCGGCCAGCGCCACGTACGCACTGGCGGAGAGCCCGTGCGAGAGGTCCACCGCGCGCCGGAAGTGCGCGCGCGAACGCTCGTAGGCCCCGCGCTCGCCGCCGATGCGCGACGGCTCGTAGGAGATCATCAGCGTGCGCAGCGCGCCGCTCGCGAACGCCTCGTCCAGGACGAACGCGCGATCGAGCAGCGCCTCGAGCTGGGGCTGGTCCGCGATCAGCTCGGGCCGCTCCTTCGAGAGCGCCAACGCCCCGCCCCACGCGGCCGACGTCCAGTACAGGACCGTGACGTCGTCGCGCCCCACGCGCTCCGCCGCCGCGCGCGCGTCACGCTCCAGGTCGGACCGGAAGCCCTTCACCGACACCTCGAGCGCGCGCAGCCCGTAGCCGCGCGCGCGCAGGTAGAGCTTGCGCGCCCGCTCGTGCTGCACGATCGCGACCGCGAGGCTCACCGGCTCGGCCTCGTCGCCCTCCATCTGGACGAAGGCGTAGGAGTACTGCGTGAAGCTGCTCGTCAGCGCGGTCAGCAGGTCGTAGTGCTCGGGCTGGGACTCGAGCACGTTCTCCATGAGCTTGAGGCCGAACGGCGAGGCAGCGCGCACGAGCTCGACGTCCTCGTCCGAAGCGAACGTGCCGCCGGTCGCGGCCAGCGCGTCGGCGACCTTCCCGGTTGCGTAGCGCTTGATCGAGCAGGCGCTCGCCACGAACAGGAGGGAGGCGGCGAGAGCGACGCTGCAAAGGGGCGGGTTCGCGCGCAAGGTGGGTGGAATCCTAGTGTCCGCCGGCGTCGGACGAAGCGGGACCCGGGGATCCCGTGTGCGGGACTGCGCCTCGCCTCCGCGCGATCCCTCGCTAGAATGGGGGCATGCCTGCCGCTCCCACCATGAAACCGGTAGCGGAAACACGTGAGGAGACCCGCGTCTCCCCGCGCTGGAAGGTGATTCTCCTCAACGACGACATCACCACGTTCGAGTTCGTGATCGACCTGCTCGTGCGCCTCTTCCACAAGAACCGCCACGAGGCCGTCCGCCTCACGCACGAGGTGCACGACACGGGCTCGGCGATCGTCACCGTCACGACGTTCGAGCGCGGCGAGCTGTACGTCGAGCAGATCCGCTCCACCGCCCGTCCTTCCGGTTTTCCGCTGTCGGCGACGCTCGAGCCCGAGTGAGTGCGTCGCGCGCCGAGGGCGCGCTGGTCCTGGGGACCGGCGTGTCGGGGCTGTCGTGTGCCCTGACGCTCGCGCGAGCCGGCTTCGCGGTCGAGGCCTGGGAGCGCGGCGACGTCGCGCGCGAGGTGTCGAGCGTCGCGGCCGCGATCTGGTACCCGTACCTGGCCGGCCCGGCCGGGCTCGTCGAGCGCTGGGCGCTGGAAACGCTGGCCGGTTTGGAGCGCATCGCCGCCGATCGGTCGAGCGGCGTGACGCTCTGCGACGGCATCGAGGTGTTCCCCGCCGGCGTCGAACCGCCGGCGTTCCTGCGCGACCTGCCCGCGTTCCGCGAGATCGACCCGCGCGAAGTCCCGGCCGGCCGCGCGCGCGGCTTCGCCTTCCGCTTGCCCGTCGTCGAGATGGAGATCTACCTGCCCTGGTTACGCGCGCGCTGCGCGGCGGCCGGCGTGCGCTTCTTCCAACGCGAGGTGCGCGCGCTGGACGAGGCGATCGAGCACAGCGCGCTGGTCGTGAACTGCACCGGGCTCGCTTCGCGCGAGCTGGCGCACGACCGCGCGCTCGTGCCGATCCGCGGCCAGGTCGTGCGCATCGCTGCACGCTTCACGCGCACGTTCGTCCTCGACGAGCGCGGCCCGGAGGGCCTCTGCTACATCGTGCCGCGCTCGCGCGACGTCATCCTGGGCAGCAGCATCGCGGAGGGCCGCACGGACCTCGATCCGGACCCGCTCGAGACAGCGCAGATCCTGGCGCGCGCGGCACGGCACCTGCCGGGCCTCACGGCGGCGGACGTGCTCGGCGTCAAGGTCGGCCTGCGTCCCGGTCGACCGGCCGTGCGACTGGAGGCCGAGCGGCCGCGACCCGGCCGTTTGCTCGTGCACGACTACGGCCACGGCGGCGCGGGCGTCACGCTGTCGCTCGGCTGCGCCGAGGCCGTGCTCGCGCTGGTGCAGGCGGCTCGCGCGGGCGCCGTTCCGCGCTAGCGTCGGGCCCGTCGCTTGGCGCGTGCGCGCGTCACGGGCGGCGCCCTCTTCGGCGGGACAACGGCCGCACCGACGAGTTGCGCGTCACGAGCTGGCGGCGCTAGCCTCGCACGCCGTCCGCCTGGAGGAAGCCATGCCCGAGATCCTGAGCGCCAAGTCCATCGTCGCCGAGCTGAAGGCGCTCGGCAGCGCCACCTACAAGCACACGATGATGGTGCATGGCGCGCGCGAGCCCATCTACGGCGTGAAGATCTCGGACATGAAGAAGATCCAGAAGCGCGCCGGTGGCACCGACTACCAGCTCGCGCTCGACCTGTGGGCCACCGGCGTCTACGACGCGATGTACATGGCCGGGCTCATGGCCGACGACGCGAAGATGACCAAGAAGGACCTGCAGCGCTGGCTCTCGGAGGCCTACTGCCCGGGGCTGTACCAGTACCCGGTGCCGTGGGTCGCGGCCGGCTCGGCGCACGGCTGGGAACTGGGCCTGAAGTGGATCGACTCCAAGCAGGAGGGCGCTGCTTCGGCGGGCTGGTTCACGCTGGCCGCCGTCGCCGCGCTCTTCGCCGACGAGGACCTCGACCTGCCCACCCTGAAGAAGCTGCTGGCGCGCGTCGAGAAGCAGATCCACTCGGCGCCCAACTACGTGCGCTACGCGATGAACAACTTCATCATCGCGCTAGGCAGCTACGTGAAGCCGCTCACCGCCGACGCCATCAAGGCCGCGAAGGCCATCGGCGAGGTGGAGGTGGACATGGGCGACACGTCGTGCCAGGTGCCCGCCGCCGCCGCGTACATCGACAAAGTGAAGCGGCACGGCTCGCTGGGGAAGAAGCGCAAGACGGTCAAGTGCTGAAACCGTCCAGGGCCCGGCGATCCCCGGCTGCAAGCCGACCGTGGAGCCGAGATGTGCACGGGCGACGCGAAGCCGCGAGCGCACTACGCGCGCTGCGGCCCGCCAATCGCCCCGCGATCCTTCGGTGAAGGATCGAACGCGCGAACCACCCAGGAACGCGACCGCTCCTCAGAGGCTGTGAAGAAATCACAGCCTCTCGCGCCGCGGAGCGGCGCCAACGAGATCAGAGAGCCCGTACGATCAATTTCTTCACGGGCTCTCAGTCGTGGAAAACGACCCGCAAGCCGTTCGACAGGCCGGCGCCGGTTCCGTCGGGATGCGCCACGTCGCGGAAGTAGCCTTGGAAGCAGCTCGTGGAGCCGACCACGCCCGGGGGAACGGGCACGCTCCAACTCGCGGCGCCAGCGGCGTCGAAGTTGCGTACGCCCAGGCGCACGAGCGGGCTCGCCACCCAGCGCGTCGCGTTCACGAAGGGCACGCGATTCGCGGTCGGGCCGCGGAACACGATGCCCACGCCGCCCGGCAAGGCTTGCGCCACGGTCACCGCGAAGTCGGCCGTCACGGGGCTCGGCGTCCCGGTCCAGCCGATCGCGGGCACGCTGCCGATCGACGTGGTCTTCCCGACGCCGTAGGCGAACGGCACGGGCCGGCGCAGGTACCACGCGCTGCCGATCGGATCGGCGTGCAGGAAGTCCAGCAGCGCTTGCGCGACCTTCGTACGTCCGGCCGGACCGGGGTGCGTGCCGTCCGCGCTGTAGTCGCTGCACAACCACACGAGCCCGTCGCTGCGCGGCGTCGTGCCGTCGGCCCAGTTGTAGGTGCCCCACGCGAGCCACGGCGCCTCGACGGGTCCGCGCGCCGGATCGAAGTTCAGCGCGGGCGCGCCGCCGATCTGGTCCTCGATGACCCACTTGACGGTGAAGCCCTGCTCGTAGGCGTAGGGCTCGGGGTTCAAGGTGCCGGTGGAGTAGCCCGCGTAGATGCGCGACGCGAGGAAGCACACCTTCAGGTTGGGGAAGCGGTCCTGCAGGATCTGCAGGATCGTCACGTACTGCGCCTGCAGGTTTTGCGCGTGCACCGGGAACGCCTGGTTGGGCGCGCGGTTCGCTTCCTTCAACCACACCACCTGTACCTGCTCGGCGCTGGCGCCGGCCGCCGTCAGGCGTTGCGCGACCAGGTTCCAGTACGGGGCGTTGGGGTCGGCGATGTCCTCGGCGGCCTGTCCGCCGATGGCTCCGTCGACCGGCTTGACGCGCGGATGGCGCAGTGTGTCCGCATCCGACAACTGCATGAAGCGGCTGAACTCCTGCGTGGCGTTCGACATCCCAATCGAGAGGAACACGACCGATCCGGCGGGATCGGGCGCGCCCGTCGCGTCGCGCGGCGTGATCTGCGCCGCTTGCCGGATCCCGTCCACGACGTGCGCAGTCGGCATCGTGTTCGTGCCGCCGGGGAACAACCCGCCTTGGAAGCCCAGGTGGAAACCGGTTCCCAGGTCGTTGATCGGCGTCAAGCCGACGGACGTGTTGGCGCAGTTCTGCGCTGGTGCGCCGACTGCGAGAACGGTGAGGACGGCGAGAACGAGGGTCGTGCGGCGCATGGTGGTGCTCCTGGCTGTTCGTGGCGAGCGGTCGGACCAGCCTGAACCGGCCTCGCGGGCGCAGGACACGGCGGTTTTCCCCGCAATCCGCGCGCACGTCGCGGGGCGCCGATTGGGATCCCCTCACCCGCGGGATCGAGTGCCCGGATGTTGCGTGTCGGCAGCGTCCCCTATCTGGTCGCGCGGCCCCTCGACGAGGTATCGAGAGCCGCTCGCTGGCGATGGCGGGGCGAGCGATGGTCCGACACAGCCGCTCGAGTCCGGCGCGGTCGTGCCCCTCGATCGCGACCTTGGCGTGCAGGGAGAAGCCCTCGAGGTCGCAGCACAGCTCGCCGGGAAGGAAGGCTGGCCGGCGGTCGCGCTGACGACCACGCCGCGTCCGGGGCTTGCTGCTCTCCGCTCCGAGCGCTTCGCGCCCTTGGACCGAGGGCTTCCGCGAGGCCTCGGCGAACCGCGCGGGATCCACGCTGCCCGCGTTGGCCAGGCATTCGGAACGAACCGTATCATCCGTCGATGCTGCTCTCCTGCGCGGTTCTTGGTTCGACACTCCTGCCGCAAGGCGGCGTCCCTGAACAGCGCGGCGGGGGCCTGCACGGCTACATCGCCTACAGCGCCGAGCAACCGTCCGACCGCGTCGAGTACGGGGCGGGTTGCGGCTTCTACTCGGCGGCTTGGCCGCTGATCGGCGAACCGCTCGCGGACTTTCAGATCGGCCTCGCGAGCACCTGGGTCGTGCCCGACAACCGCGACGACAAGGACGTGCCGCTCGCGCCGGAGGGCACGCTGGCGCGACAGTGGAAGGAACGTGGCCCGACGTGGGACAGCGTGTTCCAGACCGTCGAAGGCGGTCTCGGCTACTGGGCCGGCAACCGTTTCCGCTACGGGCCGCCCAAGTTCAGCATGAACGCGACGCCGCAGTGCTACGACTACGAGGTCGGTTCGCCGGGCTGGTCGTTCTTCTACGACACCGAGGCGCTACCCGACGATCGCCTCGGCATCGCGCAGCTCAGCAACCGACTGCTGATCCCACCCGACGCGCTGCCGTTCGCCGGCGATCCGGCGGGCCGTTTCCTCGGCTACACCTACATGGCGCTGCCGTTCACCGATCCGGTGCCGGCCAGCAACGGAAGAGCGCCGACCGGCGACCAGGCGTGGACCTGCTTCCTCGCCGCGAAGAACTTCAAAGGGCCGATCGCTTACTACATTCCGGAAACGTGGAGCAAGATCGCCGACGTATTCGGCTATCCGTATCTGCACGGCCGTGGGCTCGACACGCGCGCCGGGCTCGCCGGCGGCGGCGCGATGGAGATCAACACGGTGCCGCAGCTCGTGGCCACAGCGCGCGACGGCACTCGCTACTCGAAGATCCCGGCGCTGCGCTTTCCCGTCGATGCCGACGGCCGCGCGGTGCTCGTGCAGGACGTGACCTACTACTCGAGGAAGGCGCTCTACGATTCGTTCCTCGCATGGCGCCGCGGCAGCCAGGCGCCGAGCGGCCGTTTCGATCGGGCTGGCGCGTTGGTCGCAAAGCTCAGCACGCGCACACCGGGTTTCGACCAGGACGGCAAGCCGATCGAGGGCGTCGCGAGCACCTTTGACACGGCGGTCTTCTCCGACGACACCTGGGGCCTCGTGTGGAAAGACGGCGGCCACGCCCAACGCGGCCAATTCCCCCAGTACTACCGCCACGCCGGCGAGAAGCGCATCGCGGTCGCGCCCGGGGACGTGCCGGCGGAAACCGGGCTGCGCGAGGCGAAGTTCCGCCAAGCGGTGCCGCGCGAGCCTTTCACGTCGCCGGCGCGCGGCGCGTGGATCAAGCCGGGTCCGGCGGCGGGGCCGTTGCAGGTCAAGCTCGTCGACGGATCCCTCGTCACCTACTCCTGGTACCGCTTCGTCGACCAGCCGTCGTTCCAGCAATACCCCTGGAGCACGGAGAAGAAGCGCGCACTGCAGGCGTTCGTCGAGCAGATCCACCGCGCGTGGCCGATCGACCGCGACTACATGCCGCCGCCGACGCACGGCGAGTTGGTGGAACTCGATCCGGCGCTGCTGGTCAGTCCGCCGCCGGGAATGGAGGTGGGTTTCGTGCCGATCGTCACGAAACAGGAGCGCGCCCCGTAGCGCCCCGTGTGCGACACCGCCTCGGCCAGCCGCTCGCCGAGCCACGCGACGCCCGCTGTGTCGAGTGCGAGCGGTTGCTTCTGCCGCGGCGGATCGATGGCCTCGACGTGGATCACGTCCGCCGCATGGCCTCCGCCGTGAGGCAGTGCGCACCGTAGCCGAGGAACGAGAGGGCCGAGCCGAGGAGCAGGAGGGTCTGGAGGTCCACCTAGCGCAGGATTCCCGCGTGGACGCCGGCGATGAAGAGCGACAGGAGCAGGAGCGCCAGCGAGGGCACGAACGCCGGGAAGCTGTGCCGGACCTTGAAGTGCGAGTACTGGGCTCCGGCCATCAGCGCCGCCATGCCGAGCGCCGGCACGAGGACGAGCGCTGGATACCAGATCCCCGCCACGAGCAGCGTCGCGATGGAGACCTTGGCCGCGCCGGTCAGACTGCGGAACACGACCGGGTAGCCGTACTCGTGGAACTCCTTCTCGATGTTCTCGAACCGGAAGATCCAGACGTAGGCGACTGAGACCGCCACGAGGATCTGGGCTCCGATGGCGAGGTCGTTCATGAGGGATCCGATCTTCGTGGTGAGGGCGCGGCGACCCTGGTCGGCCTGACGCGAGTCCGATCCCGACGATCTCGCGACGAGGGCCGCGACAATCGCTCTGCCGCGCACGGAGGGAGGCGGAGCAATCGATATCGTACAAGTCCAGCGCCACCGATCGCGCGTTCCGGACCCGGAGGGTCGACGAGCGCTCGTCGTACCGATCGAGCGCGAAGAACTCCGCGAGAAGCTTGTCCGGACCCGCCGGCGAGGCCTTCTGGATGGCGGGAGCGGCCGAGAGGATCGTCAGGGGCAGCGCGAGCGCGAGCAGGGGGGGTGCGCATGGCTGCGAATCGATCGCAACCTCGGCTTCTGGATCGGTCCGTTCCCGCGTCATGACCCGGCGCAACCGGGACATTCTCGCGTTTTCGAAGAAAGGGGCAGCTCGGCCGTGCCTCCGGGGGTCCGTCCAGCGAGAGCCGCGTCGCGCGCGCCGACGATCGCGACTCACCCCGACGAACCCCGGAGCACGACCGTGAAGCCTTTTTCCGCCGCACTTCCTCTCACCCTCCTCACGCTGGCGGGCTCGTAGTGCCGGGACAACGCAGTCGAGTACGGCCCGACCCGACGAACGCAGCTCTCCAAAGCCCCAGTGCAGGGGACTTCTGCAGCATGTACTGCAGCGCCAGGGTGGGCTCGCGCACCTGATCCGTCGTCGCGCCGGGGTCGGTTGGGGCCGACGGCGGGCCAGCTCGAACGGGTCCTCGGTGGGATCCCACAGCAGGCGCACGAAGGCCTGCACGTTGAGCGCGACCCAGTCCTCGCGCGCCAGGTACGGACCGCGCCAGCCGCCGCCGCGCGCCCAGCACCAGGCGCCGCGCACGCCCGCCGCGCGGATCGCGGCCAGCCCGCCGGTCGGCGCGATTTCCACGGCAGCGCGCGCGCTTGCCGAAGCGCAGCAGCCAGACGTTGAGCACGCCCAAGGCGACCACGAGTGGAGCGACGATCAGGATCGCTTCCATGGGAACACTTCAGCGCGGGCGACCGAGGCGGAAGAACGGACGGGCCGCCCGCAGTTGCAGCGGTCGATGGCTCGAGTGCGGCTCATGACCGCGAGGCAGGACCGGGGCCGTCCGAACCCAAGGCGGCGCGAGCGGAGCCGGGGATGCGGCCGGTGTTCTGTTCCGCGCGGCGTTCCGCCTTCCGCGTGAGGCGCTTCAGCTCCAGGTACGACAACACCACGAAGGCCGCGCACAAGCTGCTGATGAAGCAGCCCATCGCAAAGACGAACAGGTCAGACACGGGACTTGCCCTCCGTGGCCAGACGGTAGAAGCAGCTGAAGGACAGGATGGAAGGGACCCAGATTCCTACGAACAAACCGGCGTCCTTCTGGCCCGTGAACCACAGGTACACCGACAGCAGGAAGGAGAGGAACGCGGCCGCGAGCAGCACGTAATCGCTTGTTTTCAGCATGACTACGGTCTATTCGCGCTCCGCCGCCCCTTGGATGCGCTGAATGTGCCCGAGGCGCGGTCTCGCCGAATTCCCGCGCTCCTGCATCCGAGCGCGCCGCCGGGGCGAACGGGTCCGGGAGGAGGAAGCTTGACCATGATCCAGCCAGCGCCGTCGATCGTCCGCCCGAGCGATCGTCCGGCCCCCGAGCGCGCCCCGGAGCCCTCGACCGTGCTGCGGCCGGTCACGCCTGTCCTGCCGCGGCCTTCGCGCTACGAAGCGGAAGCGGCCGTGCGGACCCTGCTGGCCTACGCGGGCGACGATCCGCAACGCGAGGGGCTTCGAGAGACACCGGAGCGGGTCGTGCGCGCCTATTCCGAGTTCTTCGGAGGCTACGGGCAGGATCCGCAGGACGTGCTCTCGAAGACCTTCGAGGAGGTCGAGGGCTACGACGAGATGGTGCTCGTGCGCGACATCGGGTTCGAATCGCACTGCGAGCACCATATGGTGCCCTTCGTCGGCCGGGCGCACGTCGCCTACCTGCCCGATCGGCGCGTGGTGGGCCTCAGCAAGCTCGCGCGGGTCGTGGACCTCTATGCGCGCAGGCTGCAGATCCAGGAGAAGCTCACCGCGCAGATCGCTGCTGCGATCGAACGCACTCTGAAACCCCGAGGCGTCGCGGTGGTCCTCGAAGCCCGCCACGAGTGCATGACCACCCGCGGCGTGCGCAAGCCCGACTCGGTGACCGTGACGAGCCGGATGACCGGCTCGTTCCGCCACGACGAGGCGACGCGGAACTACTTCCTGGCGCTGATCCGACCGGCATGAGCAGCCGCGTCCACATCGTCCTGGGAGCCACGGGCGGCATCGGCACCGCATTGGTGCGGCGCCTGACCCAGCGGGGAGAGACCGTCTTCGCGCTGGCCCGCGACGAGGGCCGACTGGCGGAACTCTCGCGCGAGACCGGGGCTTCCAGTGTGGTCTGCGATGCGCGCGGAGCCGAATCCGTGAGCACCGCCATCGAGAGCGTGCTCGAAAAGGCCGGGCGGATCGACGGCGCGACGTGCCTGGTGGGCTCGATCCTCATCAAACCGGTGCAGTCCACGAGCACGGCGGACTTCGTAGAAGCGCTGAGCCAGAACCTCCTCCCGGCGTTCCACCTCGTGCGTGCCGCCGCGCCTGCGATGGGTCGGGGCGAAGGCGGTTCGATCGTCCTGATGTCCTCGGCCGCGGCACGCATCGGACTCACCCACCACGAGGCCATCGGTGCGGCGAAGGCAGGAGTGGAGGGCCTGGCGCGCTCAGCCGCGGCCAGCTTTGCGGCGCGAAACGTGCGCGTGAACGCGGTGGCTCCGGGCCTCGTGCGAACACCGCTCAGCGCACGCCTGACCGCGTCACCGCAGGCCCTGGAGGCGTCGGCCAAGCTGCACGCGCTCGGGCGGATCGGCGAGGCGGACGAAGTTGCGTCGCTGCTCGACTGGCTGCTGTCCACCGACGCCGCATGGGTCACGGGCCAAGTACTGGGAATTGACGGGGGACTCGCCAGCCTCGCCGTGCGGCGGTAGCGGCCGCCCGAGTTCGAGTTCGCGGAGTAGCGGCCCGGATCCCCAGCGTGCTTCCTGAGCAGGCTCGGGCTGGCGGAACTACGCGGTCACTCACCCAAGTCGACTCCGAAACGACCCGCCGCGCCTCCGACATCAGCGTTTCAGCCAAGCTACAGACCGGACGGCGTACTGCGCGCTCCCGAGACGCCCAGCACGGTAACCGTTCCATGATCCCCGCCTGGATGTAATCCGTGCGCGCGCGACGATGTGGCCCAGGAGGCGACATCGATGGGTACGACGAGCGTAGAGCGGGCCAAGCGCCACGAACTGATCAGGGCGCTGCTGTCCGAGCGTGACCGCGAAGGACTGACCCTGGCCGAGCTCGCACGCCGCAGCGGCATCCCGGTCGGCACTTTGGCGGGATGGACCACTCGTATTCGGCGCAAGCGCCAAGCCGCGGAGGTCGAGGCGCCGGCGCGGCGATCGGTCGAGTTCATCGAAGTCGTCCCGCGCGTCGGCACTGGCCAGCATGGCGATGCGCGGTTCGAGGTCGTGCTCCGCGGCGAGCGTCGTGTGGTCGTCGGCCCAACATTCGACGAGCCGGCTCTCGTGCGCCTGGTGCGGGTGCTGGAAGCATGCTGAGCTTGCCGGCGAGCGTGCGCGTGTTCGTGGCGCGCGAGCGGGTCGACTTCCGGAAGGGGATCGATGGCTTGTACGCGGTCGTGCGCGACCACCTGCGCGAGGATGCGCTCTCGGGCCACTTGTACCTCTTCTTCAACCGGCGGCGAGACCGGTTGAAGATCCTCGTCTGGGATCGCAACGGCTTCTGGCTGTTCTTGAAGCGGCTCGAGTGCGGCACGTTCGAGCGCATCGAAGGCACGAGCGATCGCGTCGAGATCGACCGCGCGCGACTTGCGATGTTGCTCGACGGGATCGCCACGAAAAACGCGAGAATGCGGCAACACTTCGCGCGCGAGATTCGTCTCATGTCGCGTGATGGAGTCGAGCGTGCAGGATCTTCCCCGTGACATCGACGCGCTGATGGCGATCGTCATCACGCAGCGCGGCGAGATCGCGAAGCTCGAGCACCTCGTCAGTCGCCTGCAGAAGTGGGTCTGGGGGCCGCGCACGGAGAAGCAGAAGTCGCCCGTCGAGCCGATGATGGTCGGCACCGGCTACCTGCCGTTCCTCGAGATCGCGGAAGCGGCTCAGCGCCTGGCGGACAAGAGCGGTGCGCAGGGAGTCCTCGAAGGAACCCCGCCCCTCGAGCAGAAGCAGCCCACGAAGAAGCGCTCGAAGCGCCGCAGCGAGTTCCCCGCCCACCTGCCGCGCGTACGCACGACAATCGAAGTGCCCGAGCAGGACCGCATCTGTTGCCAGACGCCCATGGAGGTGATGGGCGAAGAGGTCACGCGTGAGCTCGAGCGCGTCGAGTTCGCCATCGTGCACGAGGTGGCGCGCAAGAAGTACTGCTGCCGCGTATGCCAGGAGCACGTGCTCACCGCTCCGGCTCCGACGCGTGCGCTGGACAAGGCGATCCTGGGCAACGGCTGGCTCTCGTCGCTCCTGGTCGAGCGCTTCGGGAACCACATGCCGTACAACCGGCTCGAGCAGAAGTACAAGAGCGAGGGGCTCGAGGTCTCGCGCTCGGTGCTGTGCCGCTCGTGCGGGGACCTGGGCGAGAGCTTCGAGCCGGTCTACCAGGCGCTGCGCGAGGAGGTGCTCGCGGAAGGAGTCGCCTTCGCCGACGAGACCGGGGTGCGCGTCCAGCAATCGAACAACGGTCCGCCGAAGGACGCCTTCATGTGGCTGTACGCCAACCGCCACGGAGACTGCGTCTTCGACTACAACGAATCGCGCGGGAGGGACTCGCCCAGCCGCATGCTCGCGGGCTTCAAGGGATACCTCCACGCCGACGGGTATGCCGTCTACGAGCTGTTGTTCGATCCCGACTGCTTGAAGCACGTGGCTTGTTGGGCTCACGCTCGGCGCTACTTCGTCGAGGCGCAGAGCCGCCACAAGGATCTCGCTCAGGAAGCCGTCGAGTGGATCGCGAAGCTCTTCGCCATCGAGAAGAGCGCGAAGGAGCGTGAACTCTCGGTCGACGCCATCCGTGAGCTTCGCCAACGGGAATCGTCCGTGGTGCTGAAGGGCTTCCGTGACTGGCTCGAGGTGGCCCTCAGCCAGGTCTTGCCGCAGAGCCCGATGGCCGACGCGATCAAGTACGTGTTCGCTCGCTGGGAAGCGCTGAGCTGCTTCCTCGAGGATGGGCGTCTCGAACTGGACAACAACCGCAGCGAGCGAGCGATCAGGGCCGTCGCGGTTGGCCGCAAGAATTGGAACGTCATCGGGAACGAGCGCGGCGGCCGGACGGCGTCGGTCTTCTACAGCCTGATCGTGACCTGCAAGGAACGCGGCATCGACCCGCGCACCTACCTGCGCGATGCGATGATCCGCCTCAAGGAAGGCACCGACCCCAAGACCCTGACGCCGGCGCAGTGGAAGCAGCGCTACGCGGCCGAGGTCGACGAGCGCCGCAGCTACGTCCTGGCCAGGATCCTGGGACAGCTGGCGGCGTAGCCCGGCGCGTGGCGGCGCCCGCAAACGGAGGCAGCAGGGCCGGGGGAGGGCGTCGCGGTGTTCCCGGAACGCTTACGGAGCAGGACCGCGCCGTCGGCGGCCACATGCACGAGATAGTGCGGCGCCAGCGGATAGCCCGGCTCGAACGCGCGACCGGCAGCCTCGCCCTCGGCCC
>Ga0163150_10005540_pt1 | contig 16048 bp, 13 predicted proteins | sample OliLakLV19P2IB_FD_148628 | JGI IMG/M metagenome (GOLD analysis project Ga0163150, IMG submission 148628) | Freshwater microbial mat bacterial communities from Lake Vanda, McMurdo Dry Valleys, Antarctica - Oligotrophic Lake LV.19.P2.IB | ecosystem: Environmental > Aquatic > Freshwater > Lake >...
GTCCTTGTAAATGGCAAAATGCTCGGAAAAGCACTAGATGTCACTGGTGCAGTGTCATGATAAAATTCAAAGTTTATTTCTTGTCCGTCTTGAGTTGTTATTTTAAATCCAGTCATATTTTATTTCTTTTGTTGTAAACGGTTCATTGTCTTTTAAAATGCCCTATAACGTTTCGCGTGCAGCCGCTGTTTGGGATTGGTGCCCGAAATCAATCAGCCAACGACGAAGTTACAAAGAAACCGAAATGATCAACCTTCCAAAATGCCCAAATTGCGGTTGCACGCTGTTAGGTGAAGTTTTTGTTTTGATTGGGCTGCACCAAAATTATTTCATCAGGATTTAGTCCTGGCCGTATAAATAGTTCTGGTGTATTTTCTTCTTCTATTCCTTCAAGCATCAGCTGTGCTTTTGCTTGTTGAAAAGCTTTATTGACCGAAACTCCAAAACCAATTGAAGAATAGAATTGTGACGAAAAAATTCTAGCGGCCTCGTCGCCAATTGAAGTATTCATTCCAATTGTTGCATCGGGATAGGAAATTCAATCGGGGTCGGTCGAGTATCCGGCGAACGTACGGCGCGATCGCGGACCCCGCGAGGGCCGCCGGGCGCGCGGCGGCCTGACCTCCGCCCGCCGCCGCGCCTCGGTGGCCGTCCGGACGGCGTTTTCCGTGGGCGCCCAGTCGCCGCGGGCACCGATCGGACGCCCCGGTGGGACGGACGCGCACGCCGAACGCCCCGGCGCGTCGTCGGGGCGTCGGGGTGAGGCTCAGCGGGCCTGGTGGGCCGCGGCGGGGCGTCGCGTGGGGCCCGGTCTGGACGGTCCCCGCGTCGAGGGGGGACTCCGCGCGTCGGCGTGGGCCGCCGTCGCGGCGCGGGTGCGGAGGTGCGCAAGGATCTGGTCGATCACCGACGGTTGCGTGATGAACGCCACGATCCGCATGGCGCCGTGGCAGGCTGGGCACGCGAGGGGGTCGACCTCGAAGATCTGCTGGAGCAGGGTCGCCCATCGGCGGCTGGCCTCGGTCGGTGCCAGCCGTGGCGCGGGGACGATGGCGGGCGGTATCTCGGCCTCGGCCGACTCGGCCTGTCGGCGCATCCCGCGCGGGCGGTTGGCGTACCAGCCATAGTACCGTGTCGTGACGTGCCCTTTGTCGGGGATGTGCACCAGCACCCGGGCCAGGAACTCGAGCGGGTCCACCGTCTCGGTGCCCGCCGTCGGTCCGTCGGACTTGTCGGAGCGGTAGGTGACCGCCTTCGCCGTCCGGTCGTAGGTCAACCGTTCCAGCGCGACGGGATTCCGGGCACAATAGCGCGCGAGCCGGGTCGCAAAGGCCCGGTCATCCTCCGACACCCAGACCGCCGTATGCACGTGGAAGCCCGAGTGCGGCCACGTGAGCATCCCGGCGGCTTGGTCCTCGTCGAAGAGGGCCAAGCGCACGAAGAGCCGGAGCACGGCGCGGCGAAACGCCTCCGTCAACCGGGCCGTGTCATGCACCGGCCACGAGACAAACGTGCCGTCGGGCCGGAAGCCGCCGTCGGTGACGAGGAGATGGAGGTGCGGATGCCAGTTGGCGCGCGAGCCGTGCGTCTGCAGACAGGCGACGATGCCGACCGTGAGCGCGCGCTCACCCGTCAGCGTGCGAATGGCGGCCGTGACGGTGCGGGCGGCGACGCGGGCGATCTCGCCAAGGAGACGGCGGCGATAGAGACAATACGCACGCAGCCGCTTGGGGATGGTGAGCACCACCTGCCGGTGCGGCACGGGCGCGAGGAGCGTGGCGTCGAGCCACTGCGTCCAGATCGCCAGTCGTTTGGCGTGGCAACTCGGGCAGAAATAGCGACACTTGCAAGAGAACGCCAGCAGATACTCGTGCGTGCAGGTGTCACAGCGGATGCGGGCGAAGCCGTGCTCGAGGATCCCACAGGCAAGGAACTTGTCGGCGACCTGCGTCACGACCGGGCGCCACGGGCCGTACTCGCGCGCGAAGCGCTCGTCATAGACGGTCTGCAGGCGGTGCAGCTGGTCCGACACCAACCGAAAGAGCGGCGACGCCTGGGGGCGCCGGGGTTTGTAGACGCCACGCGCCGCCGGCGTCGCGTCGGGCATGCGCGCTCCGGGACCGGGGAGCGCCGAGCATACGCTCGACTCGGGCGCGGCCCATCACCGTTGCGTGGCGCGACGGGCCGTTTCGACGCAACATCCGGTGTCTGAACGGGCCTAACGATGCTTGCTGCTGACGAGCGGACCCACCATGAGTGTGACGCTCGGCATCACGCGGTCCGCTCGCAGCAGAAGCCGGCGTTAGACCGCTGGAGCGGGTCTGGGCTACATCAGGTCAAGGAGGAGGTCGAAATGCTGCTGGGCGCTCAGTTCAGAATCGGGGCCCTTGCGTTTGTGGCTGCGTTGGTAACCATCCCGCCCAATGCGCACTCGCAACAACCACACGTCGGGCGCGTGGGGTTCGTTGGTACGGTAACTACGGCAGACGACCCCGCCGATCGAGGTATCCAAATTGTCTTTTCAAATCTGAATTCGCCAACCCCGACGGTTGCTTTTCCTAGCGGGTACTCGGATACGTTCACAAAGGTGTACGAGGATGAAGACCTGATTGTGCTGTTCTTTGTGGCATACTTGTCAGGTAGTACGACCACCTTTTATCTGAATAGGAAGTCGCTTCGCTTCTCCAGGGTGGATGTTGGTGTGTTAGAGGCACTGGCTCTTCGTGGGGATCCAAGGCCAACCGCACAGTATGGCACCCTTAAATGATTCCCTCGAGATGAAGGAGCCAGGAGCTGTCGGCCTAAAGGGTGGAGGCACCAGTTACCATCCAATCCAGAAAGCGATTCTGCTGGGTCGGAGCTACCGCGTTGGGATCCCGTGGGGCGAGGGGTTCCGCCAGTTGATGTGGCTTAGGGTGGCGCGCGACTTGAGCATTATTCTTGGAACAGGGGAGCAGCTGGCCTCGATCGCAGTTGCCGCTCGTCACAAGGATTCACTTGAGCCGTTGCCAGAAGCTCTCAGTTCGAAACTAGGGGTCCACCGCCCCGGCAAAGATTTCCACTTTTCATTTCATACCTCTGGCATCATTAATGCACGTGGCCTAATGAGAACGTACCGTGCGTCACACTCCAAGCCGGGAATTCACGAGTTTTGCGCAATTGATTTCCGGCACCCTCGCACGTTGCGAGTTGTCGACCGGGGGCGTGACAACATTCTGTTACCTTGGCAAAGTCCTCCATCCAGCTCGCTCCGAGGGGTGCTCATGGCCACCCCAGAAGATACGGTTGGATTCTTTCATGAACCGACTTTGCAGCTCCCGCTGATGCTCCGTCTTCCTGAAGATGGGCCAGGGCGTACGCTCTTCCTTCAGTTCTCGCTGCTGGCACAGGCAACCGATTGGCCGGAAGACACTAGGGTTCTGATGGTCGCGCGGGACCTAGAGAAGGGTGAGGTCATTTGCGAGCGTCCTACCGTGTTGGGTCAACCTGTACGTCGGACATCTTGCTGAGCGTTGCGCGGCGATGCCGTACCAGGTGATTGGTCCACGACCTCAATCCTCCCGACGGAGGGGGAGAGAACCACAGTGAGTGTCTCATTTGACCGTGTCCAGCAGTGGGAAACAATCCGTGATCGCCTTGTCACCCGACGTATTAGCTCCTTCGTGGAACCGCTCGTCATCGGAGCCTGTGGTGTGGCCGGCGCGTGGTTTAGCGGGGTAGCTTGGGTTGGGATTGGCATTGTGCTCCTCTATGGGATTCGGGTGGTCCTTCGTGAAGTATTGACTCTCAATCAGCTCTTGTACCAACAGTTCGCTTTCCAGGAGGATCAACACCGCAGGACTCGAATGGTTCTCGGCTGGCTACTCGCGAGGACCGACGATCCTGATTGGGCACAGAACCAGCGAGAGGGACTAGCCTATCAGGCAAAGCGGAGGGCTATGACCGGGAGCCCGCAAGGAGAAGAAAGTGATCTCGATGATGGCGATGATGAGGGCTATTTGGATCCTGAATGGATAGAGAAGCGGATTGATAAGTGGATCCAGCGCGGAGAAGAAGCCGACCGATGGTCCTAGCTCCCGAGAGCGATCCTTTCCCGCCCACGGGGCTTCCTGCATCCTGAGGACCATGTTTGCCCACTACGCGCGCGAAGGCCCCATCCGGAAGGGCAAACATCAGGCTCGGGATGACATGAGGGTACCTCCGACTACGATTCTCGTGCTAGAGTTCCGCTGTCCATGCGGCCTGATATCAAGTGTGAAGTGCAACATTCAGGTGTGAGGGACATAGCATTCCTCCGGGGTGCGGTCGCCGAGCCGTTTGCGGGGCCGTCGGTTGAGGTGGCGGGCGATGCGATTGCAGTCGGTCTGGGTGAGGTGGGCCATGCTGGCGCCCTTCGGGAGGTACTGCCGAAGCAGGCCGTTGGTGTTCTCGTTGGTGCCCCGTTCCCAGGAGTGGTGCGGGGTGGCGAAATAGAAGCGCGTGCCGGTGAGCTGCTCGAGCGCGGCGTACTCATGGAACTCGGTGCCGTGGTCCGCGGTGATGGTGCGCCCCGGCCGGGGCTGGGCGCGGATCAGTCGCGCGGCTCGGGGATTGACCGCGCTGGACCGGCGCTGGGGCAACCGTCCGACCGCGAGGTAGCCGGTCTTCCGCTCGACCAGGGTCAAGACGCAGGGCCCGGACTGGCCGTCGCTGAGCACGGTGTCGGCTTCCCAGTGCCCGATGCGGGTCCGCGCCTCGGCCGCGTGGGAGCGTTCGCTGATGGGGCGCTTCCCGGCCAGGCGGCCGCGGCTGTCGTAGGCCCCGTAGCGTTTCCGGCGGCGCTTCTGGGCACACCGGAGATGGCGGTACAGGGTGCCACCGCTGTGTTTATCGTCCCAGACGTAGCGATAGATGGTTTCATGGCTGATCCGGAGCCGCCCCTCCCGGCGGAGTCGGCCGGCGATCTGTTCGGGACTCCAGAGCTGCCCCAGGCACCGGGTCACCAGCTGCCAAGCTCGGCAGCCGAAGCGGCGATTGCGGCGCGAGAGGGAGCGGCGGTGCCGGGCATAGGAGTCGGCCTTCGCGGGGCGGTAACAGCCATCGTGGTGGGTCCGGTTCCGGCGAAGCTCCCGGCTCACGGTGCTGCGGTGCCGCCCCAGAACCCGGGCGATGGCGGCGGGCCGAAGGCCCTGCTGCCGGAGGAGGCCCAGGGTGTAGCGTTCGGCGGCGGTGATCTGGTGGTAAGTCATGGCAGGCTTCCTTCTCTTGGTGGAGATTGAAGACTACCAGCTGCCAGGTCATCGCTGCTCCCGGCCCCTTGTGTTGCACTTAGTATATGAATTCGCCCGGTCTAACATGCGCATGGACCCGACCGAGCGCGCCGGTCGCTAGAATCCCGTGAAGACCCTGCCGCGCGCTCGGCAGGTCATGCGCAGGTCGTTAGCCAGCAGCCACGAGGCCTCGCTATGAAACTGAGAATTGCGCTACTTGCTGCGGTGGTGGCGTCGCCACTCGTGTTGGGGCGAGATCTTCATCGACCGGAGTCGGCAACTCGAGCGCAGAGTGCAGCATGTAACACGGGAGTTGGCCTAGGCGACACGGCGCGGTTCACTGGCGTTATGGTCCCACAGGGTTGGTGGTTTGCCTCTGACCCTCACCCGGCGGGCAGTGCGCGAATCTGGACCGATTCACAAGGCCGGCTGCAGTACGAGGAATCCTGGCGACAGGACACGGTCACCTTCGCACTGAGCGGGAATGTCGAATTCGGCGCAACCGGCCTGCCGCGTTTGATCGTCACCACGAGAAAGCGCAATGGAGTCCAACTTGCAGCCGAACGTGTTGAGCACCTGAGTGATTCCGTGGTGATGATTCGTGACGGTCGCCGCACGACGGAGAGCCCGCGGGCCGGTGTCATCCGCCTTCCGGTTGGACGCGCAGTACTGCTCCGCACGCTCCTCCTGCAGTGTGCGCTTGGTCGAGGCGAGCAGTCTGTCCGCTCGGCGGATGGTGGCATTCTCCGTGCCCGCGAGCTCACGACGGTCAACTTCCCGATACGGGATCGCAGTGAACCCGCGACGCTGTATGTACTCAGCTCGGATTCCGTCGCACAGATGGCTGCCGTCTGGCTGCATCCAGTGACCCGCCGACTCATCGCCTACCGCAACGCCGAAGGCGTCATGGATCTCCTGGCGGAGGGCTGGGAGGGTAATCTTGCGGCAATCGGCACGGCTGAAGGGCAGGCGGCACGGGTGCCAGGCGCGCCGGAGACCTGCGCTGGTGGAACAGGGGTCGGTGCATGTGAACGTGACGCCGTTACGCTGAACGAAGTATGCAAGGACAAGGTCAAGAGCCTGACGCCGCGTCCGGGGCGTGTTGGAGGCACTTTCACCCTCAGCGACTCCGGCAACACCATCACGAGTGACGGACAGGGGCCGTATCGTAGCGGTTCAGCGAACGTAGGCGTCATAAGCGGTGGACCTGGGAACGCGTTCGTCCTCAGGGAAACACCTGCGGGACCCACGCGCACATTCAACGTGGACCTGAGTCGACCGATTCCCGGCGACGTCGGCGTTCCCCTTGATCGCATTACGGTCGACGCGGCACGGCGGAGACCGTTCGTGCCGGCCGCTACGAGCTATTCGCTCGAAATCGCTGCCCTGTATTTCAACGACGACACTACAGCGTTCACGGGCGACATCCCGGTGGGCACAACAGTCCGCGGCAGCGTCTTCATCAACTTCTACGTCAATGGTTTGCTTCACGTCTTGTCCATGGCACCTCCGGGCAAGGAGGGGATCTGTGGGACGTTTGGCGCCGATGCACTCCACGGTGGCGGAACCACGGCGGCGCTGATCTCAAGGCGAAGCGCCACCAGCTGGGTCGTAACCCTTCCTCCTGGCAGCGTCGGTCGGTTATTCGATTCCTCTCGTGAGGAGAAGAACGCGGCGAACCGCGGACTCTACCACGTGTCAATGCGCGCCGTGTGGGAACAGTAGTTGTCTAAGCACACGTGCAACCATCAGGTTCGGCCGCGGAGAGAAGCGGCTGGCTAACAAACCGGTTGCAGCAGACAGCGGAGCTATTGTGTGCTCGCTTCGCTCGCTTTATTTCATTCCGCTGCAGCTGAACCGTGGCGTTAGGCGCCATACAACCTTGAGGTGCGGATGCTGTTCCGACGTCTAGCATTGGTCGCGGTCGTGATGATTGTGGGTGGAACGCTCGCGAGCGCTGGCGCCCAGGGACCTCCCCAGCGCCCTAGCACTCCAGCCCTCGGCCGCGCACCGAGCAGCGATCACCTGATATGGGAAGTTCGGAGCGATGCATCGCTCGGTCGCGTATCCTTCGACGGCCGGTATATACCGTTCCTCTCCAACAACGATGAGCGGGGCCAGTTGCTCGATGGACGAGAGCTGTTCGTTCGCGATGGCCAGAGCGGAGCGATCAGGCGCTTGACCACTTCAGCTGGTGACCGCGGCGCAACGAACGAGGCTGCCCCCGGCGATGATTGGTGCGTCTGCGCCTTCTCACGTGACGCTCGGCAGCTGGCATATGTCTGGTGGACGTATGCACCGCGCGGCCAGCGGGGAAGCAGCTGGCGCGCCGAGCTTCGAATCCTCCGCCTCGATCGGCCCGCACTTGAGCCGCCGCGGGTGGCGTTCCCTGGCGACGAGAACACATGGATCGAGCCCTCCGATTGGACTCCGGATGGGCGCTGGATTGCCGCCCAGATATTTGACCGGCCGACGGCAACGGCGCGGATTGCGTTGGTCTCCTCGGAAACGGGCATTCCGCGCGTGCTCAAGACGCTGCCGGCCGACAGGCTGAACGGGTCGCTGGCCCTATCGTCCGATGGACGCTATCTCGCTGCGATGGTGCGCGAGGACGATAGCATCGATAGCGATATCCTGTTGCTCGACACGCGGGACGGTCGCGAGGTGCTGGCCGTCGCCCGCCCGGGAGATGACATGCTGGTGGGGTGGGCGCCGTCTGGTGACGGCCTGCTGTTCACGTCGCGGCGCAGCGGTTCCGCCGACCTCTGGATCATTCCGATCGTGAACGGCCGACCTGGCACCGCGCGAATGCTGAAACCCGGATTCGGCCACTCCGGCCAAGTCGGAGTGACAGCCGCAGGCATGCTCTTCCACCAGGTACGATTCCCGCCGCAGGGCATGATTCGGATCGATACGCTCGAGATTGGCGCGACCGGGGTAACACTTCATCCGATCAGCGCTGACGACCGTCCGTTTGCGTGGTCGCAAGTCAACCCCACGTGGTCGCACGACGGCGATCAACTCGCCTACGTGATCGACGACAACGGTCCGACGCTGATCCTTCGCAGGCCCGCGAGCGGCGACGAGAACAGGATCCGGCTCAGGTTGTCCGAAGTCACCGGCGTTGCGTGGGCTCCGGACGCGCACCGGATCGCGATCAGCGGCAACGACCTGAACGGCGCGGCCGGCACGTTCCTGTTGGATCGCGCTACTGGCCGAATTGGACGCTTGCCCGATGCGCAGCAGATGCTTGGATGGTCGCCCGACGGACGCCGCATCTTCCTCGGCCGAGCCGACGCGCAACACCCCGATTCCGTCTCGGTGGTCGAGCGCGACGTCGAATCTGGCATTGAGAGGGTAGTGTTCCGAGGTGAGTCCGGACCTCGGGGTCGCCGCGTGCTCTCGGTTGACGCGACAACGCTCTTCGTGCAACGGCCGGAATCTCCCGGAAGCCAGTCGTACGCATTGATGGCACGAGAACTCGCTTCCGGAATGGAGCGGGTCATCGCGAGCAAGTTGCCGCTTGGTGAACTCCGAGTATCCGCCGGTGGACGGCACGTGATCTCGGCGCCGCGTGATGGAAGCGGCGTGTGGGTATTTCCGGTAGACGGCACCCCAGGTCGATTCATACGCGGCATCTGGTTTCCCACGTGGACGCAGAACGACGCGTACTTCCTGGCAAGAACCACCAACGTGTTTCCCGGACGGCACGATCTCCCGTCTCTCGTGTGGGTGGATGCGAACGATGGGACAGTGGTGCGAGTAGATCTCCGCTCGGATCTCAGTTTGGGTGGTACTCCGTCGATCAGCCCCGATGGTCGGCATGTCGTGGAAGTGCTGTTCGACGCCATCGGTGGCTTCGCTACCACGCAGGGGCGGTCCACGAAGGAACTCTGGGCACTCGATCTTGGCGCGCTGCTTCGCGCCCCCGATGCCGCATCCTCGGCGACGATCACGATCACGGAGGCGCGGCCGGGCCCGATCCAACCCGGCTTCGCGGGCTACAACGTCGCGTTGATGACCTCGGGCATGTCGTATCGCAACCCCCGACTGGCTGCCGTCGCGCAACGAATGCAGGCGGGCTGGCTTCGGTACCCGGCAGGTGCGCGCGCCGGTGCGTTCGACTGGCGGAGCGGAAAGAGCAGGCAGGAGTGGGTGGATCGGTTCAGGGGGACTCCCTTCTTTTCGCAAATGCAGGATGCGTTCAACGTCCTTGGCGCAAAGGGCGGCGAGACGATTGGTGACGCAGATCGGCTGGCGCGAAGCATCGGCGCGAAGGGGCTGATCGTTTGCGTGAACGTGCTCACCGACACGCCGGAGTCAGCGGGCGCACTCGCCGCATACGCCAAGGCGCACGGGATCAGGGTGCTGGCCTGGGAACTCGGTAACGAGCCAACGCTCTTCCCCAGCTTCTTTTCCGATGCACGCGACTATGCCGCGAAGATGCAGCCGTTCGCTGAGGCGATCCGCGCGGCGGATTCGACCGCATCGCTTGCGTTGTCACTCGCGATCGCGGGGATCGATAAGGCGGGGTGGGACTCGACCCTTGCGGCGTTCCGACCGCGCTATTGGGACATGCTGGCATATCATCAGTATCCGCGCCTGCGTGCCGGGTCCCGAGACTTGATGGCGGCGCTGAATGAAGTGCTTGCGACTGAAACGACCGACTATGTGCGCAATCGGATCGGAAGACTGTTCGGCGCGATGCCTGTGATCGTCACTGAAGTCGCGCCGGGCAGCGGTAATGGAATGCCGCCGGGCAGCGGAATGGCCGGCACGTTGTATGGCGGCATCTGGGCCGCCGAGTACGCGATGCGGCTCTCCACCATTCCCACGGTGTTGCACGTCGGCGTGCATCAGCTACTCGGTGCCGGCGGCATCGGGCTTACGGACGATCACGTGGATGGACTGATTGCGGCCTCCGAGCGAGGTACGCGCCCGGATCCAGACGCCCTCGACTACGGACTCTATTCGGGCGCACAGGGCGCAGCGTACTCTGTGGCTGCGGGTACGCTCAACTCGGCAAGCGCTGTCTACCGGACCGCAGTCACCGGGGGAGGCAACGTACCACTTCACTCACCCGGCAGAACAATGCCAGCGGTGCATGCTCAGGCGTACGGCGCCGGGTCGGAAACGATCGTCCTCGTCACGAACAAAGGGGAGCAGACAGTGAGTGTCGAGCTAGTCGTCAGCGGCAGCCGAGTCGCGGCGCCGTTGCACATCGTCACCGTGACCGGCCCGTCGCCGGACGCGCGCAACTCGTTGTCGCGCATTCTGGTCGGTCCGACGGAGTCGACGGCGTCTGGCAGAGTGATGCTGCCTCCATTTTCCTTGACCCGAATCTCCTGGCCGACTGCCAGAGGGCTCGATGCGACGCCGCGCACGAAGCGGGAGGTCATCCGCAAATGAGCAGAGTGAACGTTCCGGTAAAAGGGAGGTGACGCGCGCTTCGCTCATACTCGGACCTCCAGCTCATCGGATCGCCCGGCGTTCATGAGAGGTTGCGCCGCCACGGCGCCTAACATTGCTTGCTGCCGACAGCCGAGCTATCGTAGGCGCGCTGCGCGCGCTTGATTTCATTCGGCTGCAGCAGAAGCTGGCGTTAGGTGGCTAGACTCCCGCCCTGAATTAGCGGTAAACGTCTCGGCGATTGCCTATCTTGACGACCATGACGATCAGCTCTCGGTTCACGATTTCATACAAGACCCGATAGTCCCCCTGGCGGAGGCGGTATTTCTCCTCCCCACTAAGCTTTTCGCAGCCGGGGGGCCGAGGGTCGGTGCCGAGGGCGTCAATGCGGTGAACGATGCGCCGCCGGTCTTTGAGCGGGATGCCCTCCAGCTCTTTGGCCGCCGACCGCTTGATGCGAACGCTATAGTTTGCCACGCTGCTTCATGCCGCGGATGAGATCCTCGAAGGCCAGCGTGGGTTCCTTGACGCGGTCGCGAAAGGCCTGGAGATCCTCGGCATCCTCGGCCAAGGTGTTGCGGACGGCGGTGTTGACCAGGTCAGAAATGCTCTGCTCGGTTTCGGCGGCTTTGAGCCGCAGGGCCTTATGAAGGCCTTCGTCGAAATACACGGTGGCGCGCTTGGCGGTAGACATAACCAAGTATAGCGTTATGACGTTACAACGTCAAGTAGCCACCTAACATGCGCTTGCTGCGGTCGGGGCCACACACCTCGACCCGCGCGCTGTAGTCTTAATCGAGGCACGCGCGGGCCTCGGCTGGCCCCGCAGCAGAAGCGCAGATCGTTATGCAACAAGAGGAGACTTCGTGATACGCAAGATTTGTGTGGCAATTCTATTGTGCGTTGCGGCTGCGTCGAGTCCTGTCACCGCCCAACAACCGGCCCCTAAGCCACATGCCGCAATCGTGATCTTGGGTGACGGCACGCCGTTACTCAGCGCCGATCGCTCCGGCACCAGCATTGGCGTCGTCGTGCGTGGCACGCTCTACGTCTTCGATGCCGGGCCGGGGGTACTGCGTCGCATCTTGGAGACGCGGGAACGCCTTCGACTGGGCATCCAGCGTCTTGGCCCCGTGTTTGTGACGCACTTGCACTCGGATCACACCCTTGGGTTACCGGAGCTGTTGTACTATCCGGGCGCACCGTCGCTGCAGCTTTTTGGCCCGCCCGGCATCCAGAGCATGCTCAAGCGACTCCAAGAGGCGTGGGCAGAGGACCGGCAGATCCGTTCCGCTAGCGGAATGCCGTCTGACCAGGGGCTGGCCGCCACTGTCAACGCAGCGACAGCTCAGGAGATCGCCGCGGGAATTGTGTACGCCGACTCCAACATCACCGTCACCGCTTTTGCGGTGCCCCACGGTACGTGGCCCCACGCCTTCGGGTACCGGATTGTGGCGCCGGACCGCGTGATCGTGATCTCCGGCGATACCAGTCCATCCGATGCGGTGGTCCAAGCGTGCAATGGCTGCGATGTCCTCTTGCACGCGGTCTACGATGGAGAGAACTCGCTCTCAGGGGGCGACCTCACCTACTTCGCGCGGTTCCATACCAACACACAAGAACTCGGCGGCCTTGCTGCGCGCGCACGTCCTGGTCTGCTGATTCTCTATCACCAACTCTTCATGGGCAAGCTTCCTGCTGATTTGGTTCGGCAGGTAGCGGCAACGTTTCGCGGCGCAGTAATGTCGGCGCGGGATCTAGACGTCTATTAGCTGCGGCGGACCGCATTTGTTGTTGCCTAACACGCGTTGCAGCAGCCAAACGCGGATCAATGCGGTAGCGTTCGCTGGCGCGAACGCATTTTTTCTTAGCGTTTGCAGCTGAACGCTATTCGTTAGGTAGCGAAACTATGACGCTTGTAGTGAGCGAGATTACAGGACTGGGAGTTGTCATGGTTGGCGACTCGGCGGTTACCTTCGACGAGGGTGCTGGGCCGTCCGTCCGCACGGGCGTAGCGAAGGTGCAGTATGCAGCACGCGCCAACATTGGGTTCGCGATATGGGGCAGGGCGTGCGTTGGGTCGACTTCGATGGACCTGTGGCTCCGCGACTTTATCGAGGCCAATGTGGGAGCCGGGGCGCAGCTAGAGGATGTGGCCAACCAACTCGCGGACTCCTTGAACCACGCCCTGGCAGCTGCCGGTGCCGTGTCGTGGAATCGGGAGCGACGAGGCATCCATATCTCCGGCTACGTCGACGGCCTTCCGCATCTGTATCATGTACACACTGGCGGCGACCCGGGTGCCCAGCATGAGCTGCGGGTTTTCCGTGATTTTCCCTTTGGTGTCCCGGGGAACTTGACGGACTTTGAGCTCCACTTGAAAACCGTCGGCGGATATCATCTTCGAAACGGGTTCCACGCCTTGTTCGGTCCGCTCTTTGATGCGGCGTTGACGTTCACGTCCCAACTTCCGCAATTTGGAATCCGATGGCCGGGCGGAAGCCTTGACAACCGCGGTTCCCTTTACCGTCTATTGAGCCAGCTGATTGCGGATATTCTCGTGGCGGAGGGCCAAGTGGCGCGAGTGTCAGCGCCCTTCTCTACCTTGGCCTTCAACGAAATGGGGCTGATGATCGACCAGCTTCTTATCCCAGGCTCAGGTTTGTTTCCATGCGGCTCATCCGCTGAACTCTGAAGGGTAGCGAGGTGGCAGCGTGCGGACGCTACCTAGCACGCATTTTCTGCCGCCGACGCCAACCGGTTCGGCCGCCGCGATGTATGCTCTACTGAGGGACTGCGTCGGCCTCACCTAGCCTCGCAGCAGAAGCGCAGGCCGTTACGTAGCTGGATTCCGATAGGCATGAGGGGGGAGGAGCGGGGCCGAATGAAATTGGAGCGGATAGTCCAGTACCGTGCACGCGCCCTCACGACGGCACAGCTTCACAAGATCTCGATAAGGGTCGAGTCAAAGGGCCTCGACTACGTCGCGGTTGTGACCATCGGGGACCAACTACGGCCACGGTGGGTCATGCCAAAGATTGGCGTGATTGGAGAGAAGCACCAGCTGCAGCCAGAGGGCGAGCCTGTGCAAGGGTTTCCGAAGGGTTCATGGGTCACCGTAGCCGTCTCACGACACATTCCGTTGCCGCCTGACCTGGAGGCTGCGTTTGACTCTGACATGCGCACTGCACTGGCGGCCGTCAAGGTGGTTGCTACTCAGGCCTCGGTGGATGAGCTCGACGCGCGAGTCCGCACAGCAGGTGCAATAGCGGCGGCGGCGTATCGGGGCACGGTATGGGAGCCCTGGTCCGAGGCTGTCAGGTATTGCAACACCAGGGCAGAGTTTATTGATGAGTGCAAGACGGAGCTGGTGGAGGTACTACCTGTCACCGAAGTACAGCCGGATCATCTCGACCCATTGGGACAGGCGCTTGCTAGCGGACTGACACAGGATCCTGAGACGGCTGCCCGGCTCGCGTTGGCATCCGATTGCTTCCTTGCCGCCAGCGCAAGTCGGTCAGGTTCCAACGAGCGGTTCCTTGGTTTCTTTCAGGTCATTGAAATCCTTGCGGGGCTGTTTGAGGCCGCTAGCGAAGATCTTGACAACCGGTATTCTGAACTTGAGGCTCTCGTAGCGGAGCGAGCGCCTGGCCTTTCCCCATTGGTAGCCCGGCTACGCGCGATGGGTGCGGATCCGGGGTTGCGGCAGCGATTTGAATGGCTTGCCGAGGCGATATGTGCCGAGACTTGCTCAGTTGACAACGCCAAGTTTAAGAAGCTCACTCGCTTGAGAGCGAAATTGGTTCATGGTGGTGTCCGTAGTATTCGCGCAACGAAAGAAGGAGATCCCCATGAGGATGTTAGATATCTTGCCTACCAATACCTGAGCGCCGTCGCCCGCAACCGCTCGCACTTGACCGCTACCTAACAAACAAATGCAGCGGTCGATGGCGCCATTCTCTCCGTGCATGAGCGAACTCTAGGTGCGGCGCCTTCGCCGCTGATTTGTAGGCCGTTAGGTGGCCATCCTGCACTACATGACAACGACTAAGGAGCGTAACAACGTGACTCCGCATCTGACGCCGCGCGGGACTGCCAGCGTCGCTTTAATGATCGCTCTGGCTTGCGCTTCCTCGCTCCCAGCTCAGGAACCGCCTCAGGGATGGGCGTGGAAACCTGTGGCCCCGGTGCTCAATCCTCTCCGCGTGTTGATCATTTATGACATGGAAGGACTAAGCGGGATCGACCGCCAAGCCATGACGTCGTGCAAGGATCTCGCCTCGTACGCGGCAGGCCAAGACCGGCTGGCGGAGGATGTCAACGCCGTCGTCGAAGGTCTCGTGGCCACTGGCGTCGCCAAGATTGATGTCATCGATCGCCACGGCAGCGGGTGTGATGCCACGCCTGACCTTCCAGCCTCCCGCTTGCACCCCCGCGCGACCCACGTTGACGAAACGAGCGGCGCGCTGTTCACGCGCGTCACGCAGCACCAATGGGATGCCATCGCCTTGGTTGGTGCCCATGCAAGTCCGGGTCACAACGGCTTTCTGGAGCACGTAGGGTCATTCGGTATTGAGCGGATTATCAATGGGGTTTCGGTGTCAGAGGGCGAGCAACAAGGCCTGATGGCTGGGAGTGGGGGCATCCCGATCATTTTTGCCTCGGGCGACGATCGGCTGGGTGCGCAACTGAAGGAACGCATGCCATGGGTGACGTTCGTCGAAGTAAAGCGCGCGACAAGTCGGTCATCGGCGGCGCTTCGCCCTGCGGACGCGGTGCGCGCCGACTTGATTGCTGGCGCGCGCGCGGCGGTCGGCGGCCGGGATCGCGCACGGCTATTGGCGCTGGTGCCGCCGTTTACCGGAGCCTACAAACCCGTCTGGCCCAACACGCTCGAGCCACTGAAGGCGCTTCCCGGGTTTGACATCAGCGAAGGGCTCATTCGAGTCACGGGAGCCACACCGCGCGACGTCAACCTCGCTATCAACCAGATCAGCAATCTCGTCGCGGGTGTACACACCGCCAATGCGCACTGGGAGTCGGTAGACCGCGACAGCAAGCTGGATCGGTTCAGGGATAGCCTGTTCATGAGCCAATGGCACGCTGGCCCGCCTCCACGCCAAACGCCCCTGCGGTGACATCTTGCTGCGCTGCGTTCCCGCCCGCCACCTAACCCCGAGTTGCTGCTGCCAAACGCAGATGGCTTCGGTAGCGTTCGCTGGCGCGAACGCGTTTTATTGGAGCGTTTGCAGCAGAACTCGATTCGTTAGCAACTGTCTTGAAAGTCAAGCGTGTTGTGGGTCCCATTTCCGGTTCTGATGCAGCATCGCATTCAGGATGGTGAGCAGTTTCCGCATGCACGCCGTGGCGGCCACCTTGAAGGGCTTGCC
>Ga0163150_10005542_pt1 | contig 16046 bp, 13 predicted proteins | sample OliLakLV19P2IB_FD_148628 | JGI IMG/M metagenome (GOLD analysis project Ga0163150, IMG submission 148628) | Freshwater microbial mat bacterial communities from Lake Vanda, McMurdo Dry Valleys, Antarctica - Oligotrophic Lake LV.19.P2.IB | ecosystem: Environmental > Aquatic > Freshwater > Lake >...
CTATATGCCATATATATACCTATACTTGCCTTGGCTATTGCAATAATTTCCTTTGTTCCATCAACAAAAATTTATAAAAGATGGAACAAGAAAATTTAATCCTCGACAAGCTCACAGAAATAGCAAACAAGCTGGATGAGCAAAACATTCTTCAAAAAACAGTTCTAAACTTCAACGAGGCATGTAAATACCTCGATGTAAGCCCATCGCATTTGTACAAACTCACCAGTACAAAGCACATTCCGCATTTCTGCCCACAGGGTAAAAAATTGTACTTCCGGCGGGAAGAACTTGACACTTGGTTACAACGTAACCGGCAATCCGCAGCCGACGAAATTGACCAGTTGGCAACGGATTATGTCATCCGTAACAAAAGGAAATAACAATTTTTTTACACTGAACTAAAGAACGGAAGAATGGCAGTATGCACTTTATTTAAAAACTTTACCATCCCGGTAGAGGATGTTTCCCTGATTATTCTATCCAACTGGATAGCATCAGAGATATACAAAGCACCGGTAGAAGAAATCCGGGACCTCATTGCACAAGGCAATGCGGAAGAGGCGCAGACAAAGAAGCAGCAGCTTCCTGCCTTCACTCCATCAGCCACATTCAAAGAAAAAAGATTGTTGCCCAACATGGAGCAGTACAGCGGTTTTGTGCACCTTGATTTTGATAAGCTAACCCCGGAACAATTAAATGCAGCTTTTCAAATCATTGTGGGCATCCCTTATACTTTCCTTTGCTTCATTAGCCCAAGCGGTAATGGCTTAAAAGTTTTCATTGAAGTAAACACAGGAGCAGAACACCACGATACAGCTTACCAGCAGGTAATGCAGTATTTTGAAAATGCCACCGGTTTAAAAGCCGATGAAAAATGCAAAGACATTACAAGGCTTTGCTTTGTAAGCCACGACCCACAGTTGTACAAAAACATTTACAACGAAAAGTTTCCCGTAACCGATGTACACACCCAGGCAAAGCCAGTTGCAGTTGCTCCCACACAGGAAGCAAAGGAAGAAACCACTACATCAGATGATTACATCTTTCTCTTTCAGCATCAGGTTTTATTCACCAATCAAAAATCAGAATACAGCAATGGAAACCGTAACAATTATATGTACCTGCTTGCTTCTAATTGCAACAGAGCTGGTTTATCGCAATCCGATACTGCATTTTTATGTTCTCAGCATTTTGATTTATCTGAAAGAGAAATTAAAGATTCGGTAAACAGTGCCTACAAACACCATCAACCCGAGTTTGCAAAGTTTGCAAACACTGCAAAGCTGCAAAGTGCAGAGCAGCCACCAACAGAAGACTATCTGAAAAATACACCAACCATTCCTGAAGAATTGTATCAGCAAATGCCCGACATTTTAAAACAAGGTGCATTAGCATTTACAGATGAAAGAGAACGGGATGTTTTCCTTACAGGTGCATTCGCAATACTCAGCGGATGTTTGCCCGGTGTAAAAGGTGTTTATGCTGGCAATGAAGTTTTTCCCAACCTGTTTCCTTTTGCCATTGCACCGGCAGCCAATGGCAAGGGTGCATTAAAGTTTGCTAAGATGCTGGCAGACGAATATCACAGCTTTGTACTCAAAGCAAGCTGGGAATCAGAAACACAATACAATCAGCAGGTATCCGAACACAAACAAAAACTGCACAGCAAAACTAAAAAGGATACTACCATTGAAGAAGTACCCATCAAGCCATCCTTTAAAGTAGTGTACATCCCTGCCAATACCAGCTTTGCAAAAATTCTTTGGCACTTGGAGCAAAACGAAGGCACAGGTATTATTTGCGAAACCGAAGCCGACAAATTGGGCAATGTGTTCAAACAGGAATGGGGTTCCTATTCGGATATGCTTCGCAAATCCTTTCTCCACGAAAGGCTATCCAGTTCCCGTAAAGGCAATAATGAATTTACAGAAGTAAATGCCCCAAGCCTTTTCATCGCATTGTCAGGCACACCCAACCAAGTTACAGGTTTAATATCTTCTTCCGAAGATGGCCTGTTCAGCCGTTTTATGTTTTATGCTTTTAAGGTAGAGCAAAAATGGAAAGATGTATCATCCAAAGCCAACAACATAAACCTGACAGAGCATTTTAAAACATTATCGCTAACCGTTTTTAAAATGGTTCTCTTTCTCCAAAGGGAAGAAACCATAGTAGAACTAACCGCTTAACAATGGCAGCAGCTAAACCAAACTTGTGAGGCATGGCTGAATGAAGTAACCATGTTTACAGCCGAAGAAGCCGCCAGCATAGTAAAACGATTAGGGTTGATACTGTACCGTATGGCAATGCTCTTTACAGCCTTGCGGAAGTTTGAAAACGGCGAGGCTGCAACACAGGTAACTTGCACCAATGAAGATTTTAGCACTGCTTTGCGGTTAGCTGAAATCTATTTGCACCACAGTATTTTAATGTTCAACAACCTGCCCAAACAAACCGATGCCACCCAATTTAAAACCGGCGATAGCAAACGCAAATTCTTTGATGCTTTGCCACAGGAGTTTACCCGGCAGCAAGCCGTAGAAACGGGCAAACAGTTTCAGTTGGCAGCCCGTACTGTAGATGATATACTCCGCAATGGTACTGGTAAGGCTTTGGAGAAACCAAAGGCTAGGCTCTACCGTAAAATATATCTAATTAAAATATTTTTCATTACACCCATCCATCCGTACGGTTTGATGGGTTTTTGCATTATTTGCAGACTTTGCAACGTTTGCAACTTTGCTATTGGTTTTAGTAATATTTGTTCGGTAGTTTCTTATATTTGCCAATATCTGTCAAGACAACTAAAATATAATGGCAACACAATTTGGCAACCGGGTAAGAGAACTGAGGGTAAAGCAAAAACTACTCTTGCGGCAGGTAGCTTCTTTGCTTGATGTGGACACTTCTATTATCAGCAAAATAGAACGGGGTGGCAGGCAAATAAAAAAAGAGCAGATTAAACCATTGGCCGGAATATTAAAAGCTGATAAAGACGAACTGCTTACACTTTGGCTTGCCGACCAGGTGTATGATGTTATACAAGGAGAACCAATGGCAGATGAAGCCTTAAAATCAGTTACTCAAAAACTAAAGAAATTAAGATAAATGATTGAAGTTCCTCTTAAAAATCAAATAATTGACTGGCTGAAAAATCAGTATTATTGGTTGCAGTATGCAGGTAATGAAGTGTTAGAAGGAATAGAAATAAATGATGCCCTAATAGACACTGCATACAAGTATTTCAAAGAGGATTTTAAATTAACCGAACAAACTGATGTAAGAACACCTATCACATTCAATGAAATTGCAGTAGCCTCAGGAGTTGCAAGCAAACTAAAATTACTTTCCATTAATAGCATTGAAAATGTAAACGCTTTAGTTACTGGACAAGAAATTGCAATAAATGAAAATCTTACACTTATTTATGGCGAAAATGGTACTGGTAAATCTGGCTACATCAGATTGCTAAATAACGCCTTCAGTTCGAGAGGAGATAAAAATATTTTAGGTAATGTCTATGATGTAACAGTGGTAGGTAAGCCAAAATGTAAATTTGTTTTTCAATCTGAAGCAGCCCAATATTCAAAAGAATTTCCAACAGATGTTAATTGTGTTGAGTTTTCGAAATTTGCCGTTTTTGACACACACAGCATAAAAGTGCATTTGGATGGAGATAATCAATTGAATTTTACTCCAAGTGGGTTTGAATTTTTTGATAAAGTGGTGCAATTATTTGAAGTATTAAAAAAGAAATTAGGAACAGAAATACTGTCAAATCAACCAATCAATAATTTCCTTATTCATTTTCAAAATGAAAATGTAATTAAAACCCATATTTCTGTTTTAGGTGTTCAATCTAATGAAGAAGAACTTAAAAGGTTAGGAACATTTACTGAAGAAGATGCTAAAAATTTAGAAGAAATTTCAGCCAAAATTGCAGCTCTCAAGGCATTGAACATAAAAGAACAAATTGCATTTTTTGAAAAATTGCTTATAGGACTTACAGAGTTTATGCTAAGGCAGCAAGCAATTCTTTCTTGCTTAACCGAAGAAAAAATAAAATATTATTCCAGCCTAATTAAATCGTTTCATTCACTACAAGGGCTTTCTAAAGCAGAAGGAATAAAAAGTTTAGAGCAATACAAAATTGATTTGATTGGTAGTTCACAATGGCGTGAATTTATTGTTGCTGCAAAAAATTACACATCTGCAATTGAACAAAGCAGAAAAGAAAATACAATTTATCCCTCGGATAAAGACCATTGTGTTTTTTGTTTACAACCACTTACAGAACAAGAAAATATTTTAATAAATACCTATTGGCAGTTTCTGAAAAGTGAAGCTGAAAAGGAACTCAATAGAACAGCCCGGAAAATCAAAGAAGCAATCAAAGAACTTAAAGGATTAGGCCCTATAAAATTCGATGATAGCGTAGGGCTATATGTTTATCTTAATACTACACAACCTGCTTTAACTGCTAAATGGAAAGGCATAGCAAGTAATACAGAAAAGGCAAGACAAAATATAATTGCCAATTTAGATAACCTTAATAATGATTTACCTACGACATCATTCATTGACAACACAAATGAATTTGATAAGGTTGTACTAATCATCAAAGTGGAAATTGATGCTTTGTTTGCGAAGAAACAAGACCAAGAAATTGCAACGTTAACATTTCAGATGCTTTTCCTAATGGATAAAAGTTTGCTGAGTAAACTTTTGCCTGAATTTTTAAAATTTATTTCTGCTTATAAATGGGCGGCAGCTGCTGAACAAACTGTTTCTGCTTTCAAAACAAATTCAATTACAGCATTGCAGGGGAATTTATTTACACAACATATTACAAATAACTATTCCACTACCTTCAGTGATGAGTGTACAATTTTAAAAGCACCAAATGTTGTAGAAATCTCACAGCACAATGCAAAGGCAGTTACTTACCGAAAATTATTAGTTGCAAAACAATCTGCAAGTCAAATTCTAAGTGAAGGCGAACAAAGAGCAATTTCATTGGCTGACTTTCTTACAGAAGTTCAGCTAAATCCGAATAACACAGGTGTAATATTTGATGACCCTGTTACATCGCTTGACCATAAACGCAGAGCAATTATTGCAAAAAGATTAGTTGAATTATCAGTAACCAAACAGGTTATAGTTTTTACACACGACATCGCATTCTTCGCAAAACTCACAAGCTATGCGGATAAAACTACCGGATTAAAAGTTACCAAAACCTCAATGAGAAAATTTGGGGATACCGTAGGAATAATAAAACCGGACTTACCTTGGGTTGCTCAAAAAATAACTGCAAGGATTGGATTTTTACGTAATGAATTAGTTAAGTTGAAAAAAATGGAAAAAGAAGGAGAAGAAGACCAATACAATATGCAAGTGAAGGGCTGGTATGGGATGCTTCGTGAAACTTGGGAAAGAAGTGTTGAGGAAAGATTGTTCAAAGGTGCAATTGAAAGGTTTTCTGGCGAAATACATACCAAGCCATTAGAAAGAATTGAAGTTACTCCTGAATTAGTCAAAATGATTGATGAAGGAATGACACAATCATCAAACTGGGTTCACGACCAAGCAATGGGACTAAACCCACCAATACCTGACAGTGCAAAAGCAGAAAATGATTTGAATTATTTAGAAGCATTTGCTGAAAAATGTAAAGCTAATTAATAGCTTTAAATAAAAGTACTAAAGACATTAATGATAATAATACACCTCTCAACATAACGAATTGCCAACTCATCGAAAAGGTTGAGGAGTTCAAAACGAGGGGCAAGGCAAGTAAAAGGTAACACAATATGCAGTTAAAAAAAGAACTCATACATCAAATACAGTTTATCATTGCCACCGCAAAAGACAGGGCTATCCGTTCGGTAGATACCGAAAGGGTGCTGATGTATTGGCAAATAGGCAAAGTGATTTTAGAAGAAGAGCAGGAAGGAAAAGAAAGGGCTGGTTATGGAGAGTTCCTTATAAAATCATTATCCCAAACCCTGCAACCACAGTTTGGTAGTGGTTTTTCCATCCGCCAGTTAGAGCGGTACAGGCAGTTTTACCGCACCTTTCCAATTGCGTCCGCACTGCGGACGCAATTCAGTTGGACACACTACCGCACTCTGATAGGCATTGATAAACAGGACAAAAGGGAGTTTTACATAGCCGAAGCCGCAAAAAATAACTGGACAGCCCGGCAATTAGAACGCCAGGTAAACAGCCAGCTTTTTGAAAGGCTTTTAATGAGTAATGAGGTTAAGGATGTACTGGCCGTAGCCAGGGAGGAAAAATTGCCATCCGATGCCAAAGAAATTATCAAAGACCCGATGGTATTGGAATTTTTGGGCTTAAAAAGGGAAGCAGCCTATTACGAAAAAGATTTGGAAGCGGCCATCATTACACACTTGCAGGAATTTTTACTGGAGATAGGCAACGGCTTCTCTTTTGTAGCAAAGCAAAAACGCATCCATATTGAAGGCGATGAATTTTCTATTGACCTTGTTTTTTACAACAGGTTGCTGCAATGCTTTGTAGTGTTTGAAATTAAAACCACCAAGCTAACCCACGAAGATATTGGGCAGTTGCAGATGTATGTAAATTATTACGACCGTTTTGAAAAGCAAGATTTTGAAAATTCTACCAGCGGTATTTTATTATGTGCCGATAAAAACGATGCCGTAGTATAAATTACATTGCCGGAAAACAACAAAAATATCATTGCCAGCAAATACCAGCTCTACCTGCCCACAGAGCAGCAGTTAATAGATGAAGTGAAAAAAGAAATTGAAAAATTGGATAATGAAGAAACTGATAACTGATGCAGCAAAACCTTATCCTTAATATCATTCCATTCAATCCACCTGTACAGCAGGTAAGCTTTCCTTTTTACAAAGAGTACAAAGAAGGCTATTGCCCCTGCTATATTGATGATGTTATGACGGGTTTGCTTGATGGCAAAATGTCAAAGCTGGAACAGGTGGACACTGAATGGCTCTACACAGATTTTAAAGAACCGCAAGACGGAGCTTTAGTGCTTGATATAGACATTACAGTACATACAGATTTTGCAGCCCATTATTACCGGCATTTAGTTTTCACTTATTTCAAAGGTGTGTCAGATATTATGCACCGGAATTTTACAAAAGAAGTAGAAGTTTGGTTTTTGAATGAAGGAAGTACAAGCGATAAGTACAAAGTTTATGGTCAGTACACTCTAAAAGTTCAGCATAGTAAAGTAACCAATGGCCCTGAGTTAGTAGTTTCTTTTGATGGTAAAACAAAAGTGTACAAGAAAAGTCTGTCCGAAATGGTAGGTGTGCCAACAGGAAATTTTAATTGGATGAATTGCAACGGCATATTGCATAAATGGGATAACCTGCCGCCGGATGCCAAACTAAACCTCGACAAAGTTTTTCCTGTAATAAGTAATAAACTGAAACCGGAATTGGGAATACGGGTTGATACACCTGACCTTACCAACCGTTATCCTAAATACTTTAAAGCTCTAAATGATTTTTATTCAAAATACCTTGATAACAAAAAATTCAGGTCAGTAATACCCATTTCCGCAGCAGGGTTTATGAATGCACCTGCCGGTTCTGTAGAACAGATTCACGGTGATTCCAATAAGCTGCAGTTTGGAAAAGATATTGGTACAGAGCCTAAAACAGACCTGAAAAGATTGGGGCCTTTCAAGCCGGTTCCGCCACCCAATAATGTAAAGTTCTTTTTCATCTATCAAAAAGCAGATAAACCTTTGTGCGATAAGCTGAAGGAATATTTTCTTAATGGCTACAAGTATCATCCCAACATGCAGGCTTTTATTCATCAGCCTTTTTCATTTGATGAAAGCCTTGATATTTCATTTGATTCAATTGATACAGCAGTTACAACTATCTGGAATGAAATAAAGGACAGGAGTAAACATCCCGATACAAAATATTTTGCCATCTATGTAAGCCCTGTTGCAAAATTTGAAACCAATTTTGAACGGAAGCGGATTTATTACAGGGTTAAGGAAATGTTGCTCAACGAAAGCTATCTGTCCCAGGTAATATTTAAAGAAAATGTAAGCAAAGAAAGTTTCAATTTTTTCTTACCCAATATTCAGATAGCCATATTGGCAAAGTTGGGCGGTATACCCTGGCGGCTGAGCAGGGAGCCGAATGATGAATTGATTGTAGGCATCGGTGCTTTTTATTCGCAAACACTTAAAACAAGATATGTAGGTTCAGCATTTTGTTTTAACAACGAAGGGGAGTTTAAAGGCTTTGATTGTTTTGGCAGTGCAGATACAATTAGTCTGGCAGGCTCCATCCGGGAAGCGGTTACTAAGTTTTTAGAAATTAATAAAAATGCAAGCCGCCTGATTATACACTTTTACAAAGTAATGAGTAAAAGGAAATTGAAACCCATCTTAGACACATTATACAACAGCCTTAATTTATCAACACCTGTAATTATTGTAACCATTAATAAAACTGCCAGTAAGGAATTACTGGCCTTTTATACAGCACACACTGAGTTAATGCCCATCAGTGGTACATACATCAGGGTAGCAGAACGGGAATACTTATTGTTCAATAATACACGGTATAATGAAACCTCAAAGCCCACAGCAAGAGAGTATCATTTTCCGGTTAAAATAAAATTCACTTCCACTCATTTGGAGTTGCTGGAAGATATTGACCTGGTAAATTTACTGATAGACCAGGTCTATCAGTTCAGCCGTATGTACTGGAAAAGTGTAAGCCAGCAAAACCTGCCGGTTACTATCAAATACCCGGAAGTGGTGGCTGAGATTTATCCGTATTTCAAATATGATAAGCTGCCGGAATTTGGGAAAGAGAACTTGTGGTTTTTGTAGTAAAAATATAAAGTATAATAATGTATGAAAAAGAATAAACAACCAAATGTGCTGCTCAAACCACTTGCCCCATATCAGCAATTTATTAACATAGAAGCGCTGAGCGGCATTGTTTTATTTATCTGTTCTGCCATAGCCCTTATTTTAGCTAATTCTTCATTGTCAGAAAACTTTGAACATCTATGGCATACGGAAATTGGATTTTCTATTGGAACATTTGAAGTACATCATTCGCTTCATCATTGGATAAATGATGGCCTGATGGCGGTTTTCTTTTTTGTGATTGGCCTTGAAATAAAACGGGAACTATTGACGGGGGAGCTATCCTCCAAAGAAAAAGTAATGCTGCCGGTATTAGCTGCAGCAGGCGGTGCAGTAATTCCTGCTTTGATTTTTGTGGCCTTTAATTATGGTAGTGATGGAGTGCATGGCTGGGGTATCCCAATGGCAACAGATATTGCATTTGTTTTGGGCATCATAGCACTGCTTGGAAAAAGAGTACCAGCATCTATAAAAATATTTGTGCTTGCATTTGCCATTATTGACGACCTGATTGCAATTTTGGTGATTGCAATTTTTTATACTGCTGAAATAAATTGGGTTTCACTTTTTTTTGGTGTCGGGCTACTTGCTTCTGCATTTGTTCTTAAAAAATTAGGATTTTACAACACCGTTGTTTTTTTGATACTAGGTATTATAAGTTGGTTTGCATTTTCAGCATCGGGAATTCACCCAACCATCGCAGGTGTTATCATAGCTATGTCTGTACCCTCCTTACGTAAAACAAGTAAAGATGAATATCCTGACAAAGTAACTTCATTACTTACTGAATATAATGAAACAGGAAGTGAAACTAAATTCGAAAAGAAACAGCAACAGGTAATCATTAACGAAATTGAAGAAGTGAGTGCAAGCACTGAATCGCCTTTGTATAAACTGGAACATATATTGCACCCCATTTCTTCTTTCGTTATTATGCCTGTATTTGCCTTAGCCAATGCAGGCATAGCTGTTGATGCCACTATGTTCAGTTCCCTTACGCACCCGGTAAGCTTTGGAATTATTGCAGCCTTGTTTATCGGAAAGCCGGTTGGTATATGTTTATCAATATGGGTTGGCATAAAATTAAAAATCGCAACTTTACCAACCGGTGCTAACTGGAAACATATATTGGCAATGGCAAGCCTTGGTGGGATGGGCTTTACTTTATCCTTATTTATTTCCGTACTTGCATTTAAAGATGCCCAACTGCTCAGTTATGCTAAAATTGGAGTGCTGGCTGGTTCACTGATTTCTATTATTGCCGGCATAACTTTATTTATGCTTAACAATAAAAGCAATGCAGCAGCGGAGCATGAATTGCACTGATTAAAATCATAGTTGGCTACCAAATAATATTTTAATTTATAACAAAATAGATATGCTATGCTAAAAGTACTTGTCCCAACCGATTTTTCAAAGAACGCCAATAAGGCAATAGAATATGCTTATAAGATGGCGGGTAAAGGTAAAGCTGAAATAATTTTGTTACATGCTTACCAGGTAATTGATACCAACTCCGCAAGCAGAAAGCTATTGTTTGAAGAATACAATTATAGTATTGCCAGGAAATTGCATGATGAACTGGAAACACAAAAGAGGAAAATAGCAAAGGCTAATCCGGGAATAAAAGTATCAGCAGAGCTTTATGATAATAATATAAATAATTCTATTGTTGAAGCAAGTGAGAAATCAGCCGTTGATTTTATTGTGATGGGTACGCAAGGAGCATCTGGTTTGAAGAAAGTATTTATGGGTAGTATTACAGCCAGTGTAATAGGTAATGCAACTGTTCCGGTTTTAGCTGTACCCCGTTCGTATAAATGGACGCAGCCTGCAAATATTCTTCTTGCCACCAATAGCTTTGAAACAGCCCCTGAAACCATCAAGCCAATCATTAAAATTGTTGAATTATTCCATGCTCATCTTCATGTAATTGTATTTACTGACAGTGATACAGCAGCAGCAGATTATATAAGCAATGAAAACAAATTGAAAGTTTATCAAAAAGAATTGGAGAAAATATTCAAGGAAGTAAAAATATCATCAGCTCATTTAAAAGGAAGTGAATTTGAAGATACCATGCAGCAGTATATTAATGACAACTCCATTGACATGGTAGCTATGATTACACGTAAAAGAAGTTTCCTGGAAAAAATATTTAATCGCTCTGTTACAAAGAAAATGGCATACCGTACTCAAATACCATTACTCGCTGTTCCCGGCGCAGATGAATAAGAATTTATTTTTAAATGAAACAAACTTAAAAAAATAGCGGCTGCACCAATTAATAAAAATAGCAGCAACATCATTTTCCATATTTTTTTAATAATACTACTTTCCAATCCTTTTTCATTTAATACTGCCTGTACCATTGCAATGTTTTGTATGGATATTGCATTGCCCAATGCTGCACCGGCTAACTGGCAGGCTAATAAAAGGGGAATTTGCAATTGATATTGTTGCCCAACCTGATACCATTCTGTTCCAAATAATAAATTAGATACGGTTGCGCTGCCGGCCATAAAACTGCCAATAAAACCGGTGGCAACCGCCAATACATAAAATAATATAACAGGCATATTGGTGGTGCTGCCAAATAGTTGCTGTACATTCAGGTTTTGTGATAACAGTTTTGCCAATATGGCCAAACAGGCAATGGTCATAAAAGTAGTAGGTACCCTTAACGCCGTTTGTTTAAAGACAGTTTTAAGTGAAATGCTTTTCCTGTTTTTAGTAAACAAATAAAGAATGAACAAGCCGAGTATAAAAAATAATCCAGGTTGAAAAAGAGCTATGTTTTTCTGTAACCCGATAGCAGGCCATTCAATGCTGAACTTTGTGCTGCCCAATAATAATTTACCTGCAACCAATAATGCCGCAATAAACAGGTAGGGTTTAAAAGTGTGAAAGAATTGTATAAGTGATGCCCTGTTGATTGTTGCATAAGATTTGCCTGTTGCTTTTACAAGAAACAACCAAAACAATAACCCGGTAACTGCTGCTAAAATAGAAGGGAAATCAGGGCCAATGTAAGAGAAGAAAATAAAAGGTATAATAAAAGATAGCCCTGCGCTGATTGCAATCCAATAGGTTCTAATTTTATTGGTATCTGTTGCCAATAAATTATCTGCTTCTAAATATCGTTTGAATGCAAGCGGCAACAGCATGGCAGGCATCAGCATCAGCAGGCTTGCATAAACTGCTACTTGTTCTATCGGCAAATCTGCAAAGCCTACTTTAATAGGTGTGCCTGCTGCGCCAAAGATTACCGGGATGGTATTGGCTAATAAAGGCAATGCTGCTGCTAAATATGCTGGAAACCGCAGCCCCAATAATAACGGTGCAATTATCATAGCCGGTGTGCCAAAACCCGAAACGCCTTCAATAAAGCTGCCAAAAAAGAAAGCCAGGAAAATAACAATGATTAGTTTGTTGGACGAAAACTGTTGCAATGCGCCTTCAAATTGTTGAATAAACTTATCGGCCTTTAAATAATTATAAAAAACCAATGCGCCAAAAACCAACAGGCTAATCTCTGTTGCAGTTAATAGCCCGTGCATACCCGCTTGTAAAAGATTTTGCAGTTTAAAACCAAAGAGCAAATTGCTTAAAAGCAGGGAAACAAGTAAAGCAACTGCTGAAGATAATAACAGACTTTTCTTCAATACTAATGTGAAGAAAAGTAACACCCCAAATGCAGCCGCTATTATCAGTAAGCTCATGCCAGTTTATTATTTAACGTTGATTGACTGATGCTGCTGTAGCATTGATTACCATAATGTATTCCAGAATGTTTTCCATATCCACCACACCATACAACTCTTTTTTCTTTGTTACAATCAGCAAGGGGTATTTATGTTGCTGCATCAGCAGTAAAGCTTTTTCAACCGGTTCAGCATCTTCTATATAACCGATATCATTATCTGTTACAGTCTCAACAGTTATTTTACTTCCATGTGCAGTCAATGCCTTAATTATACCATCCCTGTTCAGCGTACCATAAGGTGATTCACCATCCATCACTAAAAAGTTTTTGGCCTGTCCGTCCAATAACAATTGCACTGCTTTTTCAATAGTATCTGTTCTGTTTAAAATCGGCAATTGTTTCATGGTTAATTCACCAATGGTATGGCCTTTTAAAACGGATTGTGTTTTTACCATTTCTGTTTCTGTCATGGCTGCCAGAAAAATAAAGATGCCAATAAATATCATGAAAGGATTTCCAAAAAAAACCAAGTAAAACAAAACCCATTGCTATTACCTGGCCGATTCTGCCTGCAATTTGTGTGGCTAATGACCTGTTTAATTTCATAGCTAATAAAGCTCTGAGTACCCTGCCACCATCCATCGGGAAAGCCGGTATCATATTAAATACCGCCAGCCAAATATTTAAGATGGCCAGGTTAAAAAGAAAATTGTCCGCCGTAATATGTGTTATCGCAGTAAAATCAAAAGGTATGCTGGCTATTTGCAAAGCTATATAGAGAATCAAAAATATTATCACATTTACGGCAGGCCCTGCTAATGCCACAATCAGTTCCTGCATGGGTTTCTCCGGCATGTTTTCTAACCGTGCCACGCCACCAATGGGCAACAGGGTTATATCTTTTGTTTTGATATGAAAACGTTTTGCGGCTAAAGCATGTCCAAGTTCATGAAGGGTTACACATACAAAAAGCGTTAACACAAAAAGGACAGACCAGATTATCTGTTCTGTATTTAATCCACTTCTTACATTGGAAAAAATAATCCATAGGATAATAAGTGGGAATGACCAGTGTATAAATATCTGTATGCCTGCAATTTTACCTATGGAGAGAGAATTTTTCATTTAACGTGTTTTATATACCTGTTTCAATTTTTATACTTTTACTTTGGCAGTGCATTTTAGTTTTTGCATACAGTCTGATAAAAAATCAAAGTTATTACCTCTTCTACATCACTGCTTATGATTTTCAGTATGGCAACAAGATTACTGCAAGGATTACCCACAAACATTTCAGATATAAACCTGTGCATGTTTAATTTTGATTCAAAGCCTTTATTTTGAAGGTAGCTTTAAGATCTGTTACACAAACCCGCTACTTCAATTAAAGCCTGTTCTATCCTTGCAGCAGTTATGCCCGGCAATTTTAAAAGCTGCGGTTCCTGCAGCAATTGGTTGCTTAACACAATATTTTTATCCAGTAAAAACTGTTTCTCCGATTGGCGCAGTGTAGTAAGGCAGGTTACCGGATGCAATCCCATCCTGTCAATCATATCTTTCAGCCCATTGTCTTTGGGATAATCCCATCCCAACAAATGCAAACTGGCACATTCACCATATTGTATGGCATCGGTTGAAAAATGCGTATTGGTTACCACCCAGCCTTCATGAACTTTACCATTTGTTTCCGGTTGTTTGCTGAACTGATTTTCTATATCCCTGAAACGGGAATGTACATACAGCGGAATTTTTACATCACATTTTATGCCTGGCCTGTTGTGAAATTTACATTCTGCAAACAATAATATATTTTCTTTACTTGCAATCACATCCACTTCATGGTTTACACATGCTCCTTTGATAATCTGGCCCGTTTTTACTTTGTAGTGCAGTTGTTTAAATAACTCGCCAATATAAATTTCAAAGGGATAGCCGGTGGGCCCCAGTTCCATAATAGCCTGTTTTAATTTATACCGGGCTGCCTGTTGCCTTGAATTTTGCCTTAATAGCCCGAATGCTTTTTTATATATTTCCTGTGTGGTAATGCCATCATAAGCATCCATTGAAATTGCATCTATAATTTGTTTACTGGTTGCGTCATCCGCCCCGGAGCGTTGCAGCGAATGATTCAGCTTACCCGGTAAAAAAATCATCTGCTGGCCAGAAGCTTTGGTTACATGGAATTTTTTATGATGGGAAGATGACATCGAGTATTATTGTTTGTATTTGCAAGTAAAAAATGTATACCTTCCTCTCAATTATGGTATCATTATTTCTTCTTCAGTTTTTTAGTTTCTTTCAACAAATATTTGTCTGCTGCTTTTACTTTTCTTTCAATTTTTTTCAGGTCTTCTTCTGCTGGCAAACTTTCAGGTTTAATACCGCTTTTCAATAACAGCCCTCTTACGTCCTGGTTATTTTTAACATGTTCATTTGTAATGGAAGATTCTGTTTTCAAATCGGCTTTGCGAATATTTACATTGGTCAGTTCATTGCAAAATCCTTTGCTTTGATAGTTATTGTTGGAAGAAAATCGGCAAGCGGCCTGTTATCGGGAATATCAAGCCTGGCTTTCATATCCTGTGTTGTTTTGCCGCCAAATAAAGCCTGGTCGCCCTTGCTTCTTATTCTTGCAAAACCGATATTGTCAATTCCCTTTTGAAAAATAAGCCCCGATAATTCTTTCTCAGATATAGTTAGTTTTTCTCTTGCTTGTAACCGTTCCCATTCCTTCAATCTTTGTTCAAGTAGTTCCTGCTTTCTTGTTTGTATAGCAAAGTAATTCATAGCAAACGCAATCTCATCTTTGCGGGGGTCACCGTTTTGTGCTATAAGATAACAGGCATATCTTGTCAGCATAATATCTTCAATTTCCCTTTTTGCACCCGAACCCACATCAACCATTTTGTTGACGTCAACAAAATGGTCTAAAACCTTTTGTTTAGAAGTTTCGCAGGCAATTCTTGCTTTATCAATTACTTTTAAAAAATTTCGCCATTCATTGTAACCCAGTAAAAACTGAAGGTCTCTTGCAAACCAATATTCAACGCCATCCGTTTCATTAACGGCCAGTTCAAAACTGTTGTGAAGTTTTGTAATTATTTCGTTTTTCATACTATTAATTTGCTTTGATGTTTAAAGATAAAACATGAATTTAAAAACCATTATGTTGACGTCAACAAAATGGTCTGAATCATTTATTCAATTCTAATCTTCTTTTTCTCCTGAAAATCGCTTTTTCAAATTCGACTGCAAAAAATACGATAGAACCAAGAGCGCCAACCAATAAAAACTCATTTAATGTTAATGCTTCTGTTCTAAAGATGGGTTGTAAAAACGGAACATAGGTAACTGCTATCTGAAGTAATAAAGTAAGCAGTACTGCGCCAACCAATGGTTTGTTACTGAACATACCCATTGAAA
>Ga0163150_10005544_pt1 | contig 16042 bp, 8 predicted proteins | sample OliLakLV19P2IB_FD_148628 | JGI IMG/M metagenome (GOLD analysis project Ga0163150, IMG submission 148628) | Freshwater microbial mat bacterial communities from Lake Vanda, McMurdo Dry Valleys, Antarctica - Oligotrophic Lake LV.19.P2.IB | ecosystem: Environmental > Aquatic > Freshwater > Lake >...
CTCCCCACCTCCTCCCCCGTCTTCACATCCCGCATCAGCTCCGGCTTAAACCCGCAGTCCGCCAGCACCGCCCACTGAAACCGCAAGAGCAACGCTTGCGGTTTAGCGTCCGCTTCCCCCACCCCCTCCAAAAACCCCACCAGCGCCTCAAACACCTTCGGATGCGCATCATGCTCCGCCGTCAGCGCCCCGACAAACTCCGCCGCGTACATCCCCAACCGGTGCGCCGCCAGGTCGGTGCGCAGGTGCGAGTAAGGCTCCTGCAAGTCCCACTCGGTGATCGCCGCGAGGTCGCTGCTCGCCTTGATCGTCGCCACCACCTCGCCGCGCGTGAGCAGCTCGATGCCGCCGGAGAACCGCGCGACCGCCCCGGGGCTGGTGCGCTTGCTGCCCTTGGCGAGCCCGCGCACCTTGCCGTGCCCGCGCGTGAACAGCGCCACCACCTGGCTGGTCTCCGACCAGTCAATGAGGCGGATGCACACGGCTTGGTCTTTGAAGCGAGGCATGGCGAATCCAATGACGAAGCACGAATGACGGAATATCTAATGAATGACGAAGCACAAATGACGGCAACAAATGGCGGAGAGGTTTGCTCGTCAACGGTGCCTGTTCATCCGTTCTTAGTCATTTGTCATTGTCTCATTCGTCATTCATTAGACATTCGTGATTTGACATTCGTCATTACAAAGCACTCAGCTGCGCCTTCACCGCCTCTAACTCCTTCTTCGCGCTCTCAAGCTGATCGCGGGTCTCCTGCACGAGCTTCGCGGGGGCTTTGTCGGTGTACGCCTTGTTCGTGAGCCGGCCTTCGAGACCCGCCACCGATTTCGTCAGCTCCGCGAGGCGTTTTTCGAGGCGCGTCTTCTCCGCGCCCTTGTCGATCAGGCCGGACAGGTAGATTTCGACATCGCCCACCGTCACGGCGGCCGCGTCTTCGCCGCGCTCCGTCTGCGCGCCGAACGCGCCGATCTCGACGTTCGCCATCGTCGCGATCAGGTCCTTGTCGTCGCGCAGGCGTTCGAGCTTGTCGTTGGGGGCCTTGATGGCGGCCGGCACCTTGTTCCGCGGCGGCACCTTGTAGGTCGAGCGGGCCTCGCGGATGGCGGAGACGATCTGTCGCGTCGACTCGAAGCGGGCCTCGATCTCGGCGGCCTTGCCTTCGTGCAGCCCGGCGGTGGGCCAGCCGGAGCGCACGAGCAGTTCGCCCGTGTTCGGCAGCTTCAATTCAAACAGGCCGTCCATGGTGAGGTCGGTGCGCTTGGGTGCGACGGTGTTGAGCCGCTCCCACAGCTTCTCCGTGATGAACGGCATCGCCGGGTGCAGCAGACGCAGGATCACATCGATCACCGTCACCAGCGCGCGCTGCTGCCCGCCGGAAGTGGCCACCGTCGGCTTGATCGCCTCGATGTACCAATCGCAGAAGTCGCGCCAGATGAAGTCATACAGCGTGTCGGCGTACACCTTGAACTCGAACGACTCAAGGGCCTTGGTGGTGGCGATGATCGTCTTCGACAGCCGGGCGAGAATCCATTGGTCGGCCACCCCCGGAAGGATCCAATGATCGGCCTCGGTTGCCTTCACGTGGCCCAGCGCGAAGCGCACCGCGTTCCAGAACTTGTTGGCGAAGTTCCGGCCGTAGTCAAACTTTTCGCTGGTGTTGCGGGCGGCGGGTGCTTCATCGGTGGGCTTCGCTTTGCCGGAGGCCACTCCATAGCTGGAGACCAGCTTCTTCTTGCATCCGGGGGCGGGGCATTCCTGGTTCGGTGCGGCCACCGTGTAACCCGCCTTGTCCTTCGTGAACTTCGGCGTGAAACTCTGCGCGCAGTGCGGGCAGACCATCTCCACGGTCATGCGCACGTCCTGCGTCTGCGTGGTCATGGCGGCGAGCGTGAAGCGCATCGCATCGGAGCCGTGCGAGTGGATGATGTCGAGCGGGTCGACGCCGTTGCCGAGTGACTTCGACATCTTCTGCCCGTGCCCGTCCTGGATCATGGCGTGGATGAACACGTCCTTGAAGGGCAGGCACCCGCGGAAGTAGATGTTGAACATCACCATGCGCGAGACCCAGAGCGTGATGATCTCGCGGGCGGTGCAGAGGGTGTTGGAGGGGTTCCACTTGTTGAGCGCGGCATCGCCCCCCGGAAACTCCGCGGGGAACTTCGCGGGGTCGGGCCAGCCGAGCGTGGAGATGGGCCAGAGGCCGGAGGAGAACCAGGTGTCGAGGACGTCAGGGTCTTGGGTGAAGCCGGCGGTTTCCAGTCTTCGCCGGAGTTCCTGGGGTTGCCTTTCGTAATGATCGGAGATTGTGATATCGCTCGGCAAGCACACGAACGCCGTGAAGCCGCCGATCTTCGGCGCAGTGAACGGGATCATACGAGTTGGGTCTTCATCAGAGACGAAAGCAATGGCGATCGCGCCGCCAAGATCGTTCTCACTGAGCACCGTCAACGTGTCTTGCAAATCATCCTGTTCAGTGCCAGGCTCGCCCCAATATTCCCGCTCGTTCTCAAAATGCTTGCTCCACACCGGGATCCGATGCCCCCACCACAGTTGCCGGCTGATGCACCAGTCGCGGATGTTTTCGTGCCACTGCTGGAAGGTCTTCGCGTAGCGCTGCGGGTAGAAGCGGAGCTGAGACTCGTCGGTGTCTTTGCGAGCCGGGGCGTGTTCGCCCCGGAGCGGGCCGGCACGGCCCGGCTCGCTGCGCTCATCGAACTGATCGCGCGCCATCGCGCGCAGGGCGGCGCCGCGCAGGCGGTCGTCCGTCACCTTGACGTACCACTGGTCGCTCAGGTACGGCTCGATGGGCACGTGGCTGCGGTAGCTGTGACCCACCGAGTGCTTGTAGGGTTTCATGTCTTCGAACAGGCCGTGCTCGCGGAACCAGTTGACGATGAGTTTGCGGGCGTCTTCGCGGGACTTGCCCAGGAGCGTGTGCGCGAAGGGGTCGACGGTTGGGATCACCGTCCCGGCAGGGCGGTGCTGATGCGATGTCGTTGACGCGTGGGTATCCGGGGCAGCACCACCCTGCCGGGATGGTGCTCCTGCGGATGGTGCATCCTGCCATTCCTCCGCGGGCCAGCCGTGGTCTTTGCTGATGGAGGCGTCGGGGGCCATCACGTTGATGAGCCAGTTGGGGCCGAGCGTTTTTTCGTGACGCCGGCCGATGTCGTAGTCGTTGGGGTCGTGGGCGGGGGTGACCTTGAGGAAGCCGGTGGCGAAGAGGGCTTTGGGGTCGATTTTTGCGGCGGCGGCGGCGCTGGATTCCTCGGCGACGCGACCCTCCCCCTGCCCCTCCCTAAGAGGGAGGGGAGTCGAACCGGTCGCCTGCAAGTTGGCGGGCATCACGACGTAGTCGTCTTCGATGATGGGGATGATGCGGTTGACGATGGGGAGGCGGACGAACTTGCCGCGCAGGGCGGCGGCGCGGGGGTCGCGCGGATTGATGGCGACGGCGGTGTCGCCGAGCATGGTTTCGGGGCGGGTGGTGGCGACGGTGATGAAAGAGAGTTCGGAATTCGGAGTTGGGAGTTCGGAGTTTGGAGTTCCTTGGCCCTCTGCGTCCACCACCGGGTACTTCAAGTAGTAGAAGTGCCCGTCCACTTCCTCCATCTCCACCTCGTCATCCGCGAGCGCGGTCTGCGACACCGGGTCCCAGTTGACGAGGCGTTTGCCTCTGTAAATCAGGCCGTCCTTGAAGAGCTGGAAGAACGCCTCGCGCACGGAGGCGGCGCAGACCGGGTCCATCGTAAACCGCTGGCGTTCCCAGTCGCAGGAGCAGCCCATCATCTTGAGCTGGTTGGTGATCCGGCCTTCGTAATCGTCTTTCCACTGCTGGACGATGGCGATGAACTCATCGCGCGTGAAGTCGGTGCGGCGCTTGCCTTCCTGCTGGAGGCGTTTCTCGACGACGGACTGCGTGGCGATGCCGGCGTGGTCGGTGCCGGGCATCCACATGGCATTGTCGCCGGCCATGCGCCGCCAGCGGGTAAGGATGTCCTGGAGCGTGTTGTTGAGCGCGTGGCCCATGTGCAGCGCGGCGGTCACGTTGGGCGGGGGGATGACGATGGCATACGGCGCGCCGGGGTCGGAAGGCTCGGCATGAAACGCGCGGGCGGCGGACCACTGCGCGGCGACGGCCGGCTCGATGGCGGCGGGCGCGTATTTGGTGGCTAGGTCGCTCGTGGCGGTCGCATCGGGCGGCGAGATCGCGGCGGGATCGGAGGTCGACATGGGAGGGTCCATCAAAAGGGAAGCACCGGCGGAAACTCAAAGGGCTCCGCGGCACGGCTCAATGTAAGCGAAATCAAGGGGGATCAGCGCGAGAAGGACACAGCACCAGCAGAGATGCGGGGGTCGGCCCCTCAGCTAACGGCGACCGGATGGAGACGGGTGCGTGGCATCCGACTGATTATCGTGGCTTCCGATGGATGGGTCAAAGCGGAAATGCGTGATCACTCCGTTTCTACAAACTCCCATCGCTCCCATTTACCACGATGGACGGCTCCGCTGTCGATCTCCAGCGTCACCCAACTCACCCGATTTCCTTCTTCCAGCGGATGCTCAGGGGCTGTCCACTCGAACCAGTAAGTAATGAGTCGGCGGGTCGGCCCATAGGCGTACTCGCCTTCGGCCTTTTGCTGCGCATGATCGGGCGCGCGAGTCGCCTTCCTTGCCAGGGGCAACAGCGCCGCAACGGTGGCTTCGTCGGGTTCCCACTTCGTCGGCACAACGACGCGATCCGTCATGTTCACGGTAACACGGTGCTGCCAGCCCACCTCGGAGTCGAGGTCCAGGTGAATCAGGCGGTGTTTGATGTACTCACCGGACCCGTGGGCGAGGAAGGCGATGATTGTGCCGTCTCTGCGGGTCACCCGAACGCGCACACGCTGATCTTTCGTTGAGAGTTCACGTCCAGCGGGATTGATGGGATGTTCGCGGAAAGGATCGCGCCCGGCGTCCAACTCGGCTTGCAGGTTTGCCTGCGCGATCCGCGCGGCCGACTCAATGTCACTTCGAGTCGCGTCGAACCGGCCGTCAAAGCGATGCCGCGGAGCCGGATCCCATACCTCTTTAACAAGAGAGCCGTCCCAGGGCCGCTCAAATTCCACGGACAGTTCGACGCCGTTCTCGAATCCATAGCGACGAAACATCCCCATGATCGTGTCATCGTGAACCCACTCCTCCGCCAGAGGCGCGAGAACGGCGTGCACGTCCTTTAGCTTGTCGCCTATCTTGATCGTCGCGACGACAGTGGCTGCGGCCGGTGGAAGCGACACTTTCCGCGCGGTGGTGGGCTCGGTCGGCGGCGATCGACACGCAGACAGACACCCCGCCACAGCCCCAGCCACGACAAGTGCTGCAATCAATCGCATGTGACCCTCCTGATTCTGCTGCGGTCACCGGCTCTTCTTCCTTCGCACCTTGAACTTCGGCCCGCTCTTGCCTTCGTCGCCTCCGCTGAAGGTCGGCGCCTGGGCGTTGCGGCCGGAGAGCGCCGACAGATCCATCTTGCCCAGGCCCGCCATCGCTTTCAGCCGCGACAGCATGCCCATGCCCGCGAGCTGCTTGCTCATCTGGCTCACCATCTCGAAGCCCTTGACCAACTGGCTCACATCGGCGGCGCCGGTGCCCGAGCCGCGGGCGATGCGGCGGCGCCTCGCGTTGTTGAGCACATCGATGTCGGTGCGCTCGTCCTTGGTCATGCTCTGAATGATCGCCTCGGTCCGGTCGATCTGCTTCTCGTCGATGTCGATGCCCTTAAGCTGCGAGCCGATGCCCGGCATCATCCCGAGCAGGCTCTTCATCGAGCCCATCTTGCGGATCGACTTGAGCTGCCCGAGGAAGTCGTCCATCGTCATCTTGCCTTTGGCCATCTTCTCCTGAAGCGCCGCGGCCTCCTCCTCGCTCACCTGCTGCTGGGCTTTTTCGACGAGGCTGATGACGTCGCCCATGCCGAGGATGCGCGAGGCGATGCGCTCGGGGTGGAATTCCTCGAGCGCGTCCAAGTGCTCACCGACGCCGATGTACTTGATCGGCTTGCCGGTGATGTACTTCACGGAGAGCGCTGCTCCGCCTCGCGTGTCGGAGTCGAACTTGGTGAGGATGACGCCGTCGAGTTCGAGCTCGTCGTTGAAGGCCTTGGCGGACTTGACCGCGTCCTGCCCGGTCATGGCGTCGATGACGAGGAAGATCTGATGCGGATTGACTGCCGTATTGACGCGGCGCAGCTCGTCCATCAGTTGATCGTTGATGTGCAGGCGGCCGGCGGTGTCGAGGATGAGGACATCCACCTTGTCGCGACGGGCCTGGTTGAGCGCATTCTTCGCCACGGTCACGGCCGCGCCGACCGCCTTGCCGTACTCGGCGACCTTGTCCATCTCGGCGTAGAAGGACACCTTGCCCTTGCCCTCGACCTTCTCCTCGACCTGCTTCGAGAGAGTTTCCAGTTGCAGCACCGCCGCCGGCCGCTGAAGGTCGGCCGCGACGAGCATGACGCTCTTGCCCTTCTTCTTGAGCACGGCCGCGAGCTTGCCGCAGGTGGTGGTTTTGCCGGAGCCTTGCAGGCCGCACATCATCAGCACGGTGGGGCCGGGGCTGACCATCATCACGCCCGGCTCGTCCGCCTCGCCGCCGGTCATCAGCTTGACCAGCTCGTCATAGACGATCTTGATCATCTGCTGCCCGGGCTTGACGCTGGCGATGACCTTCTGGCCCTCCGCCTCGGCGAGCACATCAGCCGTGAACTTGTCGACGACTTCGTAGTGGGCATCGGCCTCGAGCAGCGCGGTGCGCACCTCGACCATCGCCTCCTGCACGTTGGATTCAGAGATCTTCCCCTTGCCCGAAAGATTTCGCAGGACGTTGGAGAAACGGTCGGTGAGATTTTCAAACATAGGCTGCCTTGGTGAGGGGCGGCCTTGACCGGGAGAGGAAGGATAGATGAGAGGTTCGCGACGTGCAAGGAAGGCGGAAAAGGCGATTTAGGAAAGAAGATTTGAAATTTGAAAGTGGTGATATTGGAAGACCGCCGAATCGGTCGCACCCTGCTGTATCTCACCTTGGAAATCACCAATCTTCCTTTCGAAATTCCGCATCACAGAACTCCCGCATCTTCATTTACCGCTCCGCCCTTAACTCCCCTCCCTCGCCACCCGATTGTCAAAGTAGGCAATCTGGGCGGTCTGCGCGCCGAGCGCCCCGCCCTGCCTTATCCAAGGGTGTGCATCCATGAGAGGTCCGGTCATGAGCAACGATAACGGGGACAACGCGACCGATCTGGCGGGCAAGCAGGTGTTCACCACCGGCGAGGCGGCCGCGGTCTGCAAGGTGTCGCAGCAGACGATCATCCGCTGCTTCGACTCGGGCCGGCTCAAGGGGTTCCGCGTGCCGGGGTCACGCTTCCGGCGGATCCCGCGCGAAGAACTGCTCCGCTTCATGCGCGACAACGACATCCCCGTCGACGCCCTCGAAGGCGGCAAGAAGCGCATCCTCGTCGTCGATGACGACGAGCAGATCGTGCAGCTCTTCGTCGATGTGCTCGGCCGCGACGGCCGCTTCGAGGTGAAGACGGCCGGCAGCGGGTATGAGGCCGGCGCCCTGACTGAAAGCTTCAAGCCTGATCTGATGATCCTCGACTTCATGCTGCCGGACATCAACGGCAACGTGGTGTGCCGGATGGTGCGGTCGAACCCGGCGCTGTCGGCGATGAAGATCGTCATCGTGTCCGGCGTTGTGAAGCGCGAGGAGATCGACGACCTGCTCGCCTCCGGCGCCGACGAGTTCATCAAGAAGCCGTTCAATATCGAGCACCTGTTGGCGCGGATCGGCGAGCTGCTGATGCTTTGAACGAGTTTCGAGTTCGGAGTTCCGAGTTCCGAGTTGTCGAACACGGATTCGGTCGCGATCGCTCTCCACCCACTCGGAACTCCGAACTCGGAACTCGGAACTCGGAACTCATGCCTTCCGTTGCCCTCCAAGACGCGACCAAATCCCGCCGGCTGGAGCTGATCCTCCGGCAGGTCGATTCCCTGCCCACGCTGCCCGCCGTCGCCACGCGCCTGCTCACCATCACCGCCGACGAGAACGCCGACGCCCGGCAGGTCATCGAGCTTGTCTCCTCCGATCAGTCGCTTACCGCCAAGGTGCTGTCGATGGTCCGGGCCGCCTCGCGCGGGGTGCGCGACATCACCACGGTCGACAAGGCCGTCGTGCTGCTGGGCTTCGATGAGATCCGCAACGCGGTGCTCTCGATCAAGGTGATCGAGATGTTCGCGCCTGCTCAGCCGGCGGGTAACACCCCGCCGATGGGTCATGCTGGACGCGGCAGGTTGGTCGCGGAAAGCGAGACGGTAGAGGAGACGACGGCGGGGCGCTACCCGCCGGCTAGCGCACCCACCTTCAACCACACCGAGTTCTGGCTCCACGCCCTCGCCGTCGCCGTCGCCGCCGAGCGCATCGCCGCGGCTCACCCCGGCGACAAGATGCTCCGCCCCGCCGAGGCATTCGTCTGCGGCCTGCTGCACGACATCGGCAAGCTGGCGCTGGAGCGTGTCCTTCCAAAAAGCTACGAACGCGTCATCGAGCTCGTCGAGCTGAACCAGGGCAACATCGCCGAGTTCGAGCGCCGCGTCATCGGCATGGACCATCACACGGCCGGCAAGCGCCTCGCCGAGCAGTGGGAGCTGCCGCATTTGATTCAGGACTGCATCTGGCTGCACGGCCAGCCGTGGGACACGCTCCCGCCGCTGGAGCATCGCCGGATGATCGGCCTGGTCACGCTCGCCGACCTGATCGCCCGTTCGCAGCACATCGGGTACAGCGGCAACTTCAACCTGCGCTCCAACATTCAAACCCTCGCGCAGCAGCTCACGCTCGACCCGGCGAAGATCGAAGCCGCGACGCGCGACCTGCACGAGGTCGTCGCCGGCCGGGCCGCGGCGCTGGGCCTTAACGATTCGCCATCGCAGGCCTCGTTCCTCAAGGCGATCCAGCACGCCAACGAGATGCTCGGCAAGCTCAACGGCGCGCTCGCACGCCGGAGCCAGATCGTCGCTCGGCAACAGCAGGTGCTCGAAGCCATCGGCGCGTTCCACGGCACGGCCGCCCCGGGCCGCAGCGTCGAGGACGTCATCGCCGCCGTGATGGCCAGCGCCGCCGGCGTGCTGGGGCAGGGCTACTACGGCATCGTCTACCAGCCGTCGCAGACGCAGCAGTGGCAGATCAACTCGTACGCGTTTCCCGGGTGGCACGGGCAGGCCGCGGCTTTGAGCGGTTTGCCCGTGGCGGATCGCGAGGGATGGACCGCCACGGGTAAACCGCCGCAGACGGCGGCCTACCCGTGCCACCCCGTCACCAACCACACCATCGACCCGCCGCCCGGCGCGCCCGACCTCAGCACGCTCGACGCCAACCATCCCGCGATGCTGAACCAGATGGGCATCCTCCCCTGGCTCGCCGATTACTTGGGCGACAGCGTCGATGTCCGGCAGGTGCGCCTGCTGCCGCTGGGCTGCGGCTGGGGCACCGCCGCGGTGATGATCCACGACCGGCCCGTGCTGCCCGCCTGGCAACTGCTCAGCGCGCTGACCAGCACATGGGGCGCCGCCATCGCCGCCGCCGCGCAGCACGACGGCGCCAAGCGCCTCGGCGAACAGCTCGCCGACGCCAACATCGCGCTGGCCGAGACGCAGGATCGTTTGCTCCGCAGCGAGTCGATGGCCCGCCTCGGCGAAATGGCTGCCGGCGCCGCCCACGAGATGAACAACCCGCTCGCCGTCATCTCCGGCCGCAGCCAGCTCCTCGCCCAAAGCCTCTCGCCCGGCAGCCCCGATCAGAAGGCCGCACAGATGATCGTCGAGCAGTCGCACCGCTTGAGCGACCTGATCACCTCGCTGCGCCTCTACGCCGACCCGCCCAAGGCCGACCGCCGGGCCACCGACATCGCCGCGCTGCTTGACGACACCGTCAAGCGCATCCATCAGCAGATCCCCAAAAACCTGCACGCACCGATCAACCTTCAGGTCCGCAAGGACATGCCCGTTGTCCAGGTTGATGGCGAGCTGCTGCGGCAGGTGGTTTCCGAGCTCCTGACCAACGCGCTCCAGGCGCTGCCGCGCACCGGGGTGCATGTGAACGTCCGCGTCGAGCCGGCGCGTCAGAGCCTGATCATCCAGGTCGCCGATGACGGTCACGGCATGGACGAGCACACCTTGGCGCACGCGATGGACCCCTTCTTCAGCAACCGCCCCGCCGGCCGCAGCGTCGGCATGGGCCTGCCCCGCGCCCAGCAGTTCGCCGCCGCTCACCACGGCAAAGTCGAGCTGCGCAGCACGCCGGGCGAAGGAACGCTGGCGACGGTGACGATCCCGCTTGAGACGGGGGAATAAAAGGTCGAAGAGGTTAAGGCAGAAATTCCAATGACCAATTTTCAAGCTTCAAACAAGCTTCAATTTCCAACTTTCAAGTCGTGGTTGGAAGTTTGATCAGCATCATGAGGAGCTACGCACAGCAGCTTGGAACTTTGAAGTTGGAGCTTGTTTGGAATTTGGAACTTGAGACTTGGAATTTAAGCGGGAGCGTCTCGTGCTGAAGAAGGAAGAGAAACTCAAAGCCCATCGCCGCCGCAAGCGGACCTTCCATGTGCTGCTGGTCGACAACGACCCGCGTTGCCGGGAGGTGTTCGTGCAGGTGGCGAGCCAGCAGCGGACGCACGAATTGAACCTCTTCACCGCCGGCTCCGTCGCCGAGGCCCGCCAGCGCCTGGCGCAGCAGCATGTCGATCTGCTCGTCGTCGAGCCGTCCATCTCCAATAACCACGGCCTCGAACTCGCGTCCGAAGTCGTCCACAATTACGCCGCGACGCAGGCGATCGTCATGACCTCCCGGGCGTCGTTCGAGAGCGCCGTCGCCGCGATGCGGGCCGGCGCCGCCGATGTGCTCACCAAGCCGCTCGACCCCGAAGACCTGAATCAGCGCGTCACGCTGGCGATCGAGCGCGGCGAGCAGGAATCGAAGAAGGCCGACCGCGTCCGCCGACTGCGCCGCATCTGCAAAAAGCTCAACGCCGCCCGCAATGAAGTCACGCAGCAGGTCGACATCCTGTGCAGCGACCTGGTGACCGCCTACCAGGAGCTGGCGGACCAGTTCCATAACGTCGTCGAGACCAGCGAGTATGCCGCGCTGCTCCGCCGGGAGCTCGACCTCGAACGCCTGCTGCACCAGACGCTGGAGTTCATCCTCGAGAAGGCCGGCCCGACCAACGCCGCGATCTTCCTGCCCGTCACCGTCGATGAGTACACGCTCGGCGGCTACGTGAACTACGACTGCGCCGACGGCTCGCCGGAGATCCTGCTTAATCACTTGGCCGATGTGCTCGCCCCACGCGCCGCCGAGCACGACCTGGCGGTACACCTGACCGACAACCAGTCGATGACCGACTGGCTCGGCGACGACTCGGCCTACCTCGTCGACAGCCACATGCTGGCGATCCCCTGCTACGCCGAGAACGAGCCGCTGGCGGTCATGGCGATCTTCCGCGACGGCACGCAGCCCTTCAGCGACGAGATGATCAACACCTGCAAGGCCATCGCCCCGATGCTGGGCGCCTACCTTGCCAAGATCGTCCGCGTGCACCACCGCCACATCCACGACTGACCCGAGCCGCGACGCAACGCGTCGCGGACGCCAACGACCGGCTTGCTGGTAATGCGCGCCTAAGTCCGGCGGCCTCTGGCTGCAATCGTTATCGCCTGCACGTCCCACCCGTCCGCGACGTGTTACGTCGCGGCTGAAAGCCATGTCGCGGCATTCGCTACACTGTCCCGCATGGCAGCGAAAAAACCCCGCAAATCACCGCCAAAATCCAAGCCCGCCAAGAAGAAGCCCGCGGCAAAGCCCAAGCCGCTTGCGGCTTCGCACACCGCCAAACCCCGCGCCGCAAAAGCGCCCACCCCCACGCTTGCGCCTCCGCGCGCCTCAACGCCTCCCGCCCCATCCTCCAAGCCTTGGGAACACGCCAAGTCCGGCTCCGGCTCCGCCGCCGACCCCCTCGCCGCCCGCTTCGTCGAGTCTCTCTCCTACGACCGCCGGCTCTACAAGCACGACATCGCCGGCTCCATCGCCCACGCCCGCATGCTCCAGAAGGTCGGCCTGATCAGCAAAGTCGAACTGAAGGAAATCGAGCGCGGCCTCAAGACGATCGAGAAGGAAATCGAGGCCGCGGGCCCCGACTACGGCGCGGCGTGGCCGGGGTGGAAGGTCGAGCTCGAAGATGTACACATGTGCATCGAAGCGGCGCTGATCGAGAAGATCGGCGACCCCGGAAGAAAGCTGCACACGGGGCGGAGCCGGAATGATCAGGTGGCGCTGGATCTGCGCTTGTGGATCAACGAAGTGACCCACAATGTTGAGGCTGCATGCAAAACACTAAGACAGGCATTCGTAAAGTTGGCAGAGCGTGATGGCCGTTTCGTCATGCCGTCTTATACACACATGCAGCGCGCACAACCTATTGTTGTCGGAGGGGAGCTCGGCGCATGGTGCGAAGCATTCGATCGTTGTCGCAGTCGATTCCTGGTCCACGTTCGATCATGGTGCAACTATAACCCGCTTGGCTCCGGCGCAATCGCGGGTTCGTCTCTCCCACTTAATCGCGACGAAACAGGTCACTTCATTTATCCCGAGCGTGAAGGTGGCTGGACCTCAACAAGAAACTCAATTGATGCGACCGCGTCTCGCGACGTGGCCGTCGACTTCGTTTATGCGCTGAGCATGACTTCCCAATGGCTCTCCCGCTGGGCCGAGCAGTGGATCATCTACGCCACCACCGAGTTCTCCTTCATCACCCTCGACTCACGCTACACCACCGGCTCGTCCATGATGCCGCAGAAGCGCAACCCCGATATGCTCGAGCTCATCCGCGGCCGCTGCGGCAATGTCTACGGCCACCTCGTCGCGCTGCTCACCATCCTCAAGGGCCTGCCCATCGGCTACAACCGCGACCTCCAGGAAGACAAGCGCCACGTCTTCGCCGCGTACGACATCGTCGTCGACTGCCTTGAGATGGCCACGCGCATCGTCAAGACCACCAAGTTCAACGAGGAGAAGATCAAGGCCGGCCTCGACCGCGGCTTCCTCGATGCGACCTCGCTCGCCGAATACCTCGTCACCAGGGGCGTCCCCTTCCGCACCGCCCACCAGATCGTCGGCTCCCTCGTCCGCGTCTGCGAGGGCCACGGTTACCACAAGCTCGCCCAGCTCTCGCTCACGCACTTCAACGCCGCCTGCGAAGCCGCCAAGCAGCGACACGTCGTCGGCAAAGACGTCTACGACTGGCTCGGCCCCGAGAACGTCGTCAAGCGCTACCGCACCTACGGCAACGCCGGCGTCAGCGGGTTCCAGGAACAGCTCAAGGCGTGGGAGGCGCGCTTGGGCGGGGAGGAGGAAAAGCAGAACATTAAGAAACCAGAAAAGCAGAAAAGCGGAAAATAGAACCGGCCATTTCGAGCCGGCGGCGTCCGTGCGGCAATCGCATCTACCGGTGCCACGGGTCGGCTTTGCGACCCGTGACGCGCCACCCCGCCGCACGGGTCGCCGAGCCGACCCGTGGCACCAATCCGCGTCTCACAGATTCATCCGCCTGCCTTATTTTCCGCTTTTCCGCTTTTCTGCTTTTCTGCTTTTCTGCTTTCCCGCTTTCTCCCCGCTCCACAGTAAAATGCCTCCGTGTCCCTCGTCTACCTCTTCCGCAAGCTCGTCTTCATCCAGGTGATGCTCGGCATCGTCGCCTTCTGCATGGCGGAGCCGGGCGGCAATCCGGGGCTCATGCTCGTCGCCGGCACCATCTGCGCCCTCTCCTGGTACGTCGTCGAAGGACCCACCGGCAAGCCGCTGCCGCAGTGGGCCATCAATATCGCCGCCCTCGCCGCCGTCGGCGGCCTCGGCCTCGACATGGTCATCCAGCGCGGCAACGTCATCATCGCCATGGGCCACTTCACCATGTGGCTCCAGATCCTCCAGCTCTACGGCAAGAAGACCAACCGCGAGTACGGCCTCATCCTCGTCCTCTCGCTCCTGCAAATGGTCGGCGCGTCCATCCTCTCGATCACCATGATCTTCGGCATCCTGCTCGGTGCGTACTGCATCCTCAGCCTCTTCACCATCCTCCTCTTCCAGCTCAAGAGCACCAGCGACGAAGTGCTCGAAGCCAATCAGGCCGCGTCGCCCAGGCCGGAGGAAGCGCTGCGGCCCAAGGCCGTCGTCGGCCGCGGGCACCGCTGGCAGTTCCGCCTGATGGCGACCGTCATCGGCTTCGTCTGCGGCCTGGCGGCGCTGGTCATCTTCATCCTCATCCCCCGCACCAGCCGCATGAGCGATATCGCGCTCTCCTCGGCGCTGGCCCGCGCCCAGACCGGCTTCAGCCCGCGCGTGCAGCTCGGCGGCTCGCCGCCCGGCGAGGGCAGCCGCGAACCCGTGCTCAACCTCCGCATCGAGCGGGCCCAGTCGCACTATCTCCTCCGCGGCGCGCCGCTGGACGTCTACAACAAGAAGACCAACACCTGGTTCCGCGGCAGCGACATCAAGACCCACGACAAACCCGGCCTCGCCAAGGCCGGCGTCGATATCACCGAATCCATCCCCAACACCACCACGCTCACCGCCGAGCTCACCCTCCGCTCCGCACGCCATACCACGCTCTTCACTCTCTACCCCACGTTCCACCTCGAGTGCGCCGCCCTCGACCACATCAACTACAACCGCTTCGACCAGCAGGTCACCACCGACACGCCCGGCACCGGCGTGCTGGTCTACCGCATCCAACACGCGCCCAACCTTGAGCAGCGCCTCCCCGCCGGCAACCCGCCGCCGTCGAGCCGGCGGATGTACCGCGATATCGAGAGCGTCCACGCCGAGGGCTACGCCCGCGGCTGGGATGTCGAGCGCGACCTCATCCGTAGCTACGCCCTCGAAGCCCTCCGCGCCGCCACTGGCGATGCGACGCTCGACCGCGACAGCAGCGTCGCCAACGACCCGCGCGACCTCGCCTTCGCCCGCGCCTTGGAGCGCCATCTCCACACCGCCTTCACCTACTCCACCACGCACCGCCCCTCCAACACCCGCGACCCCATCGTCGAGTTCCTCTCCGTCGACCGTCAGGGCCACTGCGAGCTCTTCGCCTCCGCGCTGGCCGCCATGGCGCGGTCGCTGGGCATGCGGGCACGCGTCGTCACCGGCTATCTCGCCAGTGAGTACAACGGCATCGGCGGGTACTACATCGTCCGCGAACGCAACGCCCACGCCTGGGTCGAGATCGACTGCGGCGAGCAAGGCTGGCAGGTCTTCGACGGCACGCCGCCGGCCGACATCCAGCGCGAGCATGCCGTCGACCGCTCCATCCTCTCCACCCTCCGCGAGCTCTACGAGCACCTCGAGTTCATGTGGCTCGACACCTTCGTCACCTACGACAAGGAAACCCGCGACGAGATGCTCACCGGCATCGGCGACTCCATCCGCAAGACCACCGGCGACAAGTCCTCCGTCCTCGGCAGCCTGCTCGCCGCCATCGCCGAGCTCCCCGAGCTATGGCGCCTCAACCGCGTCAACTTCCTGCTGATGGTGGTCATCCTCATCTTCATCATCCTCGGCGTCTCCAGCCTGATCCGCACCGTGCTCATCCGCCGCCGCCGGCTCGCCGCCCTCCAGCTCACCCGCCTGCCCCGCGCCGAGCGCCGCACCCTCGCCCGCCGGCTCAGCTTCTACCTCCACATGCTCGACCTCCTCGAACGCCACGGCCAGGTCCGCCCCGTCTGGCAAAGCCCCTTCAAGTTCGCCACCGACCTGCAAACCGCCAGCCCGCAGCGTTACGCCCCCGTCGTCGCCCTCACCGAAGAGTTCTACGAGATCCGCTTCGGCCACCGCGACCTCGACGACCCGCGCCAGTCCCGCATCAAGGCTCTGCTCAAGCAACTCGAACAGACGCTCCTGGGCCGGACGCAGGTGTGAAGCCGTAAGCCTGACTGGACCCGTCCCGTTTCCTCCTCCC
>Ga0163150_10005545_pt1 | contig 16042 bp, 19 predicted proteins | sample OliLakLV19P2IB_FD_148628 | JGI IMG/M metagenome (GOLD analysis project Ga0163150, IMG submission 148628) | Freshwater microbial mat bacterial communities from Lake Vanda, McMurdo Dry Valleys, Antarctica - Oligotrophic Lake LV.19.P2.IB | ecosystem: Environmental > Aquatic > Freshwater > Lake >...
TTGATCGAGCGGTCGACGCGCCATTTCATCGGCTTGTCGTCACGAGATGAGAGTTCCATCACGGGCTCCAGGGCGGCGCGGAAAGCAGCTTGATCAGGCGGGCGTACCGCTTCCGGTCGGCGCCGCAGGACTCGGTTTCTGCGGCGGTGTGGGCGAGGATCTCTTCGGCACCAGCGGCTGCGGTTCCGCCGGCGGCTCTAGGAGTTCCTGCGGGATCGGCGGGCACGAGCGTGCCGGCCCCTCGCCAGGCATCGTTGTACAGCTCGACAAAACGGCCGCTGAACAGCACCACAGTGCTGGGAACAAACGGGCGAGCAGGCTCGGCGGATGGGCAGCCTTCGGTGAGCGTTGAAGGATCGGCATTGGCGATGTTCTCCAGGAGGGTTCGGTAGTACTTGCGGTTCAGCGAGCGCAATCGTTGGTTGTCCGCGACGGCTTCGCGCCCTTTCTTAAGGTACTTCGCGTAGGCCTTGCCCTCGTCCGCCACGCGCTTGAGCTCGACGGCGTCGCGCCGATCGGATTCGCGCTCGATGCCCTGCATGTAGGCCCAGCCCATCGCGGCGGCGGCGACGACGGCGATCACGAGCCAGCGGATGGCCAGAGCGCTCACATCACTCCCTGCATGCACATCGTGCGCTCGGTCTGCCGGCGCTTCACCAGGCCCGGCAGCTCGACGCGCACGCCAGCCTTGGTCGCCTTCGTCCAGCGCAGCAGCTCGTTGCACGCGCCCACTGTGTCGCCGGCGTTCATCTTCTTCACCAGCGTGGAGGTGCAATACGCGCTGCCGCCGACGTTGTAGGTAAACGAGACGAGCGCGGCGCGCCGCGTGTCGGAGAGCGGCACCTTCGTGCACACGTTCACCGAGGCGTTCGCCTTTTCGAGCGAGCTGGCCAGCATGGCCTTGCACTCGTCGACGGTTGCGACCTGGCCGAGCTTTACGCCCTGCGTTTCGCCGAAGCAGATGGTCGGGATCCCGACCGGGTCGGCATACGCGGCCGTGCGCAGGCCTTCGAAGCCAGAGACGCATCCGACTGCGATGAGGCACCACGTGGCCGTCTTCTTCGATTGGAACCCGACGGCCGGAACGATCGCGCCAAGCATGGGCACCGCATGGCCGGCCATCGGCATGAAGAGGCCGATGGCGCCGCACAGCACCGCGACGAGCGTAAGCCAGGTGAGCGTCTTCGTCGGCGCGTTCATGGCAGCGTCTTCTGCTGGACGACGCGTGAGACCGCGCTGCCGATCGCGGTAACGATCGACAGGATTGCGAACACGTGCGGGGGGACGACGCCGGTGAGCGCCGGCAGGACTTGCTCGAGGATCCCGAACAGCGCCGTGAGCAGCGCGAAGCGAATGCTCCAGAGCTTGTGCCACTTGGCCTTCCATCCTTCGATCAGCGTCATTTCGACGTGCTCCCGATCAAGTCGGCGATCCACCAGAGGCCGTAGCCCGCGGCCGCCAGCGCGATCACGAGCAACACCAGGAGGATCCTCAACACGATGCGGCCTCGGCGCGTCACGGCACGTACTCCAGGCTGCAGCTGATCCAGCCCTCGGGGTGCTCCATCTGCCCGCTTTGCTGCCAGCTCTGCAGGTTGAACATGCAAAGGGCCGCGGGCAGGTTGCGGCACAGGCCCTTCACCTCGTCCAGCATCGTGAACTCGGCATCTTCGATGGCCTTGCCCTCCGCCGTCTCCGCGAGCCGGAACTCGCCGATCACGACCACGCGCTGCGTGCCGTCCATCGCGTTGTACTGCGGCGCGTTCGTCAACCCGTGCTCGCCCATTGAAAGGAGGGTGAAGACGCCCGCGGTGAGCTCGGCGGCCGGCCGCAGCGCCCGGTCGAGATAGCTCCTGGTCACGACGCGCAACGGCTGCCGGGCGGCCATCGCGGCCACCAGCGCGTCCATGCGGTCGCTGAGCTCGCTCATGCCCCGAAGACCTCCTTGAGGCCGGCCGCCACGCCCATGGCAACCTGGTCGCGCGCGCCGGGGCGGTGTTTCTCGACCGCGGGCTTCATGTAGGGGTGGGGTTTCGTGCCGTGCGCCTTGATCCAGCGGGCCAGCGCCCAGGCGCGGTCGCGGATCTCGCGCACCGGGTCCAGGCGCTTGGGGCTGCCGGGCTTGCCGGTGAGGCCGATGCCCGCGCGCAGCTTCACGTAGGCGTACAGATTCATCGGGTTCGGCATGTAAGCCTTGCGGCCCACAGCCGGCCCTGTGCCCTCTTCGACTGCTCGGGCATGTCTCATTGCCGGGTCGCCGTTGCCAGTGCTCACCTGCCAGCGCAGCATCGCCAGGCGCCGGTGCTGGATCGAGTTGGCGAGGTTCGAGAACGCGGAACTGACGCCGAGCTTCGCGTCGCGCGCCACCTTCGCAGCGACCACACCCAGGCGGGCGTCCGCGTGGCGTTCGACCACGCCGGGCGACTTCGCGATCGCCGCCTGCGCTCTTGCGTCGTCGATCGTGACCTTGATGTCCATCAGGTCACCTCCGCCGCGTTGAACTCATCGATGAGCTTCTCGTAGAGCGCCGCGGCCGTGCCGTTCCTTGCCTGGCTCATCATCCCTTCGCGCATCTGCACGGGCTTGGCGATGTTCCTCATGGCCATCTCGCGCATCGCCTCGGCCTGCGCGCGCAGGATCAGCACGCCGCGCTCACCGGGCAGGATCGTGGTGCCCGAAGCGGCCTGGCCGATCACGTGGCCGGCGAAGTAGTAGTAGCGGAACTCGTTGCCGATCACCGAGATCTGGAACGACGTCGGCGCCGGCTCCAGGGTGAGCATGCTGCCCTCGGCGGTCTCGACGTAGCGCGCATCCGGCAGCCGCCCTGGCCAGTTCGTTTCCCACGGCTGGCACTTGGCGATCGGGGTCACCCCCCACAGGTGCGACTTGAAGGCCAGGAAGCTCGCCGGCGCGGCGTAATCGGCCTGGGCGGCCACCAGCGCGAGCGTGCCCAGCAGCGTGCGGCTGCGCTTCTTGCCGAAGGCGCGGGCCGCGGTGGCCAGGTGGCGCTTGAAGTCGGCATCCGACGCGGCCGTGAAGACCAAGGCCGCGTCCTGCAGCGACGCCTTCAGGTCGACGACGAGATCCGCCTCGGACAGGGTTCCGGGCATGGCTGGGCTAGCCCTCGCCCCCGGCGCGCTTCAGCATCTCGGCCTCGAGCGCCTCGAGCACGGTCTTGCGGGCGAACGCGTCGGCCTTCTCTAACGTCTCGAGCGCGCTGAGATCGGTGTCGCTCAAGCCCGGGAGGGCCGCGGCGATCTCCTTCACGTTCTTCGCCTTGAGCGCGGCGATCGCGGCCGCGCCGTTCGCCTGGTCCTCCGCCTGGCGCCGGGCGAGCTCCGCGGAGGCGGCCTGGGCTTGGGCATCGGCCGCGGCCTGGCGCGCTGCTGCGGCCTCCTGCTCGGCCTTCTCGCGGGCCTCACGCTCGGCATCGAGCTGCGCGAACATCGCCTTCTCGATCGCGGTCAGCACGCCGTCACGGCGCGCGCCGGGGCCTTTGTCGAACTCGCGCTGGCCGAGCGCATTGAGCTGCTCCTTGCTCATGCCCGGAAGCGCATTACGCAGCTCGGGCAGCGGCTTGGCCAACAGCTGGTCGACCTCGTCGCCCGCCGGCTTGGGCGCCACCGCCACGGGCGCGTCCGGCCGCAGGTGGCGCGGCACCTCGTGCAGGAAAAAATGCCGGGTGTCGCCGGCGGCGATCATCGCCGAGCCGACGTACATCACGTTGGGCCCGGGGTTGTGGACTGGGATGTTGCGCTCTTGCATCGGGTTTCCTTGTGACGGGGTCCTTGCGTTAAGCCGAAGGCCCGCGCCTCCGTATCCGGGGCGCGGGCCGTTCGTGGCGAAAGTCGCCTGCTCTGGTCGCCGAATAATTACGGAGCTGCGCGCGCCACCCTGGCCGACACGCTGTAGAGCACGATCGAGGTGAGCGCGGATTTCAACAGCGTCGGCGTGTGCACGATCACGAACTGGTCGCCGTAGGCCTCTTTCTTGCCGATGAACCGCCCGTCGGAGTTCTTCTGGTCCTGCAGCGCGCCCATCGTCCAGGCCTTGCACATCCTCCAGCGCGTCGTGCGGCGCTCGCCCATCACGATGCGGCGGTCACCGGCGGAGAGGCCCGGCGCGTACGAGCGCCAGGTCGGCACGTCCTTGATGCGCCCCACGTTGCCCGACGAATCGAGATCGGTGCCCTCCCGCTTGAAGTTCGCCGCGAACTGCTTGGCCTGGCTGATCGAGTCGCGCAGCGCGCCGGACATGATCGCCATGCTCGCCATGTGCTGGCGGTCTTCGAGCACGGTCTTGCGCGTGCCGAAGCGGTAGAGGAACTTGTCCCAGTGGACATCGGTCTCGTCGGCGTTTTCGTCCAGGTCCCACTTGTAGACGTTGGTCGTGTAGCTGTAGCTGATCGTGTACGCGGTGGCGTTGGCCGGGGTCTGGATCACGCCGTCCTCGTCGACCAGGTAGATCTCGCCCAGGTTGTGGTCGAGCACGTAGTAGATGCCGTTGGCCATCCCGCCGATGCCGTTGTAGGCCGCGCGCGCGACGCTGTCGTAGGTCACCGTCACCGGGTACAGCACCGAGCCCACCGTCGAGCCCTGCAGGTCCTTGATGGTCTTCGGGCGCAATACCGGGAAGCCCGCGAGGATGAACACCTTTTTCGTGTCGTCGGCCTGCAGCTCGAGGTCCTCGGTCGTCACGTCGGTCTTCGCGTACTGGTCGGCCGCGTTGAGGTGCTCGTTGTAGATCAGCTGCTCGCCGTCCTCGCCGATGATGCGCGTCGCGTTGAGCGAGCTCTCGGCCAAGATGTCGAAGCTGATCTGCCCGTTGGCGGCCAGGTACCGCAGCTCGTCGGTGACTTCGAAGGCGAGCTTCTGCGGCAGCGGGCGCATTTCCTCGAGCGCCTGCTTCACCGCGGCGCGCGCGACAGCGCCGCCTTCGTACGTGCGCACGCTCGACACGCCGGCCGCGCCGGTGTCGCGGTAGCTGTAGGGCAACTGCGTCACCGCGGCGAACTGCGCGGTGCCCACGTCGCACAGCGCGAGGCCCGTCATCTGGAAGAGCGTCTCGCGAAGGACGTTCCGCTCGAAGCTCACGGGGATCGCGACGTCAGACACCAGCGTGTCGCCCGAGGCGAGCAGCTTGAAGCGGCGATGCTCTTCGTGCAGGCGGTGGCCGTTTTCGGCGTCGAACTTGGCCAGGGCCATCTTGACGAACGGCTCGTTGGCGCTGAGCTTCACGCCGTCCGAGAGCTTGTAGCGCCGGTCCGAGGGGATCCGGTCCAGGCGCTTGTCGAACTCGGCCTGCAGCGCGAGCACCTCGTTCGAGCTGTCCACCGTGATGCGCGGGGAGCCCTCGACGTGGTAGCCCATGCCGGCGAGTTGCCGGGCGGCCGCCAGGCGGTTGCCCGAGCCGATCTGCACGTCCGCGAGCTTTTTCACCTGCTCGTCGGTCATGTCGACGCTGACGAGGTCGATCACCGCCTCCGCCAACTCTTTCTTCACCGTGTCGCTAAACGCCGCCACCGCGCCGATCGCGTCGGTGAGGATCTTCCTCTTGGCGCCCAGGTCCTCGGTGAGCTTCTTCGCCTTGTTGGCGTTCTCGGTGGCGGTCTCGGCGAGCAGCTTCCTCACCTCGTCGGCCGAGAGGCCCGCGCGGATCTCCGGGACGTTGATCGCGAGCGTGACGACGTTCGCGCCGATCGACTCGGCGAGCTGCTTGCCCGAGGCCTCGAAGGAGGCGAGGATCGTCTTGGCGACCGCTTCGTCGGTGATCGCGCCGAGCGACTTCTCGGCCGCCGCGGCGAGGCTGGCGACGACCGGCTCGGCCAGCTTCAGCGCTTTGAGGTTTTCGGTGAGTTTCTTGATGAGTTCGGACCACTTCATGGCGTGCTCCTGCAATAGGATGATTTGGAGGTCGGGGTGTACGAGGGTCGGCGGCGAGCCATCCGGCTCGGCCAGCTGGAACGGGTCCAGCCCTTTCAATCGCGGGCGAATAGTCAGGCCCGCGCCGCACAGCAGCGCGCCGTGCTTGTCGCCCTTTTCGTTGTCTTTCCAGTTCTCGCAGTACTCGGCTGAGAGATAACAAAAGCCGCGGTTGCGATGGGCGTCCACGCCATAGGGCGTGAACTTCACCAGGCCGCGCAGCCTGCCTGCCTCGATGGCGAGCTTCAAGAACTTTCCGGCAGCCCCGTCCGAGGGCCGGTGCGACACGTCCAGGAAGACGTCCTGGCCGTAGGTTCGTGCATCGAAATTCCTGACCATCTCGGCGAGCATGGTCTTGGTGATTTCGAAATCACCGTAGAACGCATCCTGGAAGGACCCGCACTTGGTGATGGTCACCCAGGCCTCCGGCTCGTCCCCATCCAGGGTGAGCGTCTCCGGCAGCTGCGTGATGAAGCGGCGAACCCCCTCCGGGAGCTCGCCTTCGAGCATGAGGTGCCGGCTGCCGGCAGCGATGGCCGGAGCGCCGAGCGCCCCAGCCACCGCAACCGCCAGCAGCCTCTGTTTATGCATTACGTGAAGTCGCCCACCGCGAGGACGCTCACGTCGGCGCCGGTGGTGACCAACCAGCCGCCGGCCGCCAGGCTGACCGCATCGATATCGACGACGATCGGCCGCAGCTCGTTGATCGAGGCCGTCCCGCCCGCGAAGAGCGTGCGGCTTGTGCCGCTCGTGCCGTCCTTCATCGTCACCGCGCCGGGGTTGAGGCTCGCCGGGACCATGATCAGGCGCTTGATGTAGTCGCCCACCGCGCCGGTCGCGCCGAGCGCGTTGTTGGTCTGGCTCGCGGCGACGTGCTCGAACTCGCCGACCTCGCGCGTCTTGATGGCCGGCTGGTCGCTCGCCATCGTGACCGGGACCGAGTTCGCCTTCGTTGCCTGCCCGAACGAGAGCGCCGTCCAGACCGACGCCAGCATGAGGTAGAGCTTGCTTTTCATCTCTGGACTCCCGTGTCGAGTGGCCGCGAAAGGCGCAGCCGTAGATGGGGATGATCCGGATCGGGCAAAGACGAATCTAGGGCGGTTCGTGTCACCCGGAAAAGCGAAACCCCGCTGAGCGGGGTTTCGGGTGGTGCGTGAGGCCGGCTACTTATTCGGGATGCCGAACCTCTCGCGGATTTCGCTCTGGAAGATACGCACGAAGTCGCGCGCGAACCGCTCCGGGTCGGGCACGCCCTCGGGGAGCGGGCTCACGACTTCGAGCCGCGGGGGTTCGCCGGGTGCGTGCTCGGCTTGGATTTCGATGGTGAGCTTGTGGCCGCGATTCCGGGCCGCCATCAGTTCACCCTCAGCGCGAAGGCCGAGAGCTCGTCGGCAGCGCCTTCGAGGTCCGTTTCGATGCCCCGCATCAGCTTGGCGATGCCCGCCGGCTCGATGCGTTCTTGCTTCGGCGCTTCGTTGGCGGCGGTGAGCAGGTCCAAGAGCGTGCGCAGCGCGGTTTGCGCATGCGTGACGAGGTGGCTTGCCTGGATAACGCCTTCGAAGTCGGGCGGGGGTGGGGTGGTGCTTGAGGTGGTGTGCGCGGATGCGCTTGAGGTGGAACGAGCCATGAGAGGCCTCCTTTACTTTCAGAGAGGCCACCCCATTTATGCGGGGGTGGCCGGGCGCACTCTCGGGAGTAAAGAACCCGCGTCAGGGTTTTCCCCTTGCGGGGTGTTGTATGCCCTGTCTCAACCCCGGCCGTCGATCGTGAAGCACAAAAGAAAAAAGCCGCTGGCTGACGGGGCGACTGACCGCTTTACACTTTCGAGAGGACGCCAGATTACGGCCGCGCGGCTGCCCGTGTCAAATCCGGATCTTTGGCTAGAGTGCTCAGGTGACTAACCAAGCCGGTACGGGGAGGTGGGCGATGCGAGCGTTCGGGGCACTTTTGTGGGTTCTTTCTCTTGTGTGCTTCATGGGGGCATGCGGCATCGATACGACCGTTCCTACCTCGGGCGACCGGCGAGTGCACAACATCGGCCTCATGCGCGATCAGGAATATGCCGTGTTCGCGGGCATCGGCCTGTTCGTCGCCGGCTCGATCTTCATTGGGCTGGGGGGCAAGAAGAGCGCTCCAGAGGCCGCGGTGGAACCGGGCTTTGCAGACGTAAGGAAATGTCCGTTCTGTGCCGAAAAAATCAAGCTGGAGGCAATTGTTTGCCGGTTTTGCGGGCGGGACGTTGGCCCGGTCAGTAAGGCCAAGTTCGTCGAGAGTCCACCGACGATTGTAGAAGTTGGTCCGCAAGGGCGCTGTCCCAACTGCTCGAAGGAGATCCCGTTGGCCGCCGAGGCTTGTCCACATTGCAAAGCCTCTTTCGGGCCGACAAGTGCCTGGAAGGTTCAGCCGCTGTAAACCTCAACCTCTTTTCACGCTACGGAGCGGGGTTCGAATCATCCCCTGGGTAAGCTTGCCCTCGTCGAAGATCTCCTTCTTCCCCGCCCCGAGCGCTCCCTTCTGCTGCTCTGGCGTCAGCCGCTTCAGCGCCTCGAGCGCGGTCTCCTTGCCGGCGCGGTCTGCGTCGGTCACCTCGTCCTCGAACACGATCACCACGAAGCTGAGCGTGTTGGGGTGCGCGGGCCATGGCGTCTTCGCGCGCGTCGGGTAGACGCCCGCACCCAGGCCGTGCAGGTTCTGCGTCGAAAGGAGGTCGCAGATGTCGGGCTTCGGATGCGCGGGCGAGAGCAGGTAGCGCCACCCGGCGAATCCCGGCGTGCTCTCGCCGGCGGCCATGTACGCCTCGCCGTGCGCGCGGTTGAGCTCGGTGCGCATGAGGCGCATCGCGTTGGTGAGCGGCGAGCCTTCGTCTTTCAGAAGCGCATCGTTGACCAGGCGCCCGATCGCGCCGGCGTTGGCCTGGTCGCGCTTGGCAAACAAGCCGCCGGGGATTTTTTCGCCTTTCGTGAGCAGCTCGAGCGCGGCCTGGCTCGCGCCGTAGCCCTGGATCACCGCGCGCTCGACCGTGTTCATGACCAGGTCCCGCGCCTGGCGGTCGGTCCTCCAGATCCGGTCGGAGAGCTGCAGGCCGTCGGTCGCGACTGCATTGCGCACGCCCTTCACCGCTTCCTGCGCGATCGCCGCCCCAACGCCGACGGAGATCACCGCGATCGCGCCAGCCTCGGCCGCGGTGAACGGTGCTACGCCGAGCTCCGCGCCGGTGGCCAGCGTGGCGCCCAGCAGCGCGTCGCGCTTGCCGGCGAGGTCGAGCAGGATCCCGTTGAGCTGGTCGAGCAGGCTTCGCAGCTCCTGCAGGGCGACGTTGCCATCGCTGCCGGCGCGCGCTGCGATGAGCGCCGCGAGGTCCGCAGCCGCGGCCTTGTAGATGCGCTGCAGGTCGGCCAGCGTGGCGGCGTCGAGCTTCTCGACGGCTTTGTGCGCCTCCAGGCTCGCGCGGCGGATCGCCGCATGGAGTGCCTGCTTATCCACCGCGAGCCAGGGCGTTCTTGCCGGCGCTCATCTACTTGTTCTTGATCGAGGTCGCGCTCTCGCCCTTGGGGGCGTTGTTCGGCGTGATCGTCACCTTCGGGGTGGCGGGATCCTCGGCACCGTCTCCCATGCCCGGGTACGGATCGTAGTTCTCGGCCTCCCACTTGAGCCGCTCCTGCACCTTCGCCGGGTTATAGCCCATCTCCTCCCACACCATGCCGGCCGGCAGTCCCAGGGCGCGCATCTTGAGCGCGCGATCGGCGGTCTGGTTCGGCGTCTCGGTGCGGCGCTCGGCGAAGTCGATGCAGAAATCCTCGTTGTCCGGGTTGATGCCCTTCAGGAGCAGGTGCAGCCGAAAGCCCCGCTCGTAGGCAAACGACACGGTGTCCTGGATATCGTCGATCTCGTCGTAGTAGTCGCGCTTGAGGTCCTCCAGGATGTCGCGGTTGAGGTCGGCGGTGTAGCCGGCCAGCGCCTTGGGCAGCGGGCTCCCGGAGAAGAACGTGTCGAGCAGGTGCACGATGTCCTTCATGTGGTCCAGGTTCGCGTCGCCCTGCACCGCCTGCACCGAGCCTTCCTTGTTCGAGAACGTGTCGGTGGTGATCTCCTGCTGCTTCTGCATGACCTTGGCCTCGTAGGCCTCGAGCTCACCCGGCGGCGCCCCTTTGAGGACGTGGTGCAGGCGCAGCGGCGCGCGCACGCGCCGGCGGATCACGAGGTCCTCTTCGGTCATGCGCAGCTTCCTCCACGTCGCGCGACTGCTGTCGAGGAACGGGCGGCCCATCGCGCCCATGTCGTCGAAGTTGTCCGGGTCGAACCGGGCGAGAAAGAGCTGCCAGAGCGGAAAGACGGCGATCTCGCGCCCGGTCATCACCTCGAGCTGGCTGTACGCGCGGTAGACGTCCTTGAACCGCCCGGCGCCGTCGACGTTCGGCAGGAGCGTTTCCGAGGGCATGCGGATGCACGCCGCCACGTTGAAATCGCCATCGAGCACCCACTGCAGCGGCAGATTGCCTTCCATCACCAGACCGCGCGCGTCGCTCTTCAGTTTCTCCGGCCGGTCGAGCTGCAGGCGCCGTCCGTACTCCTGCCACATCGCCTGCAAGCGCTTGTTCTCCGTGGCCTGCTGCAGGATCAGCCCGCCGCGCGTCACGTCGCGCGCGATCCGCGAGTGGATGCGCTTCACGCGGCCGTCGGCCCGGTCCATCTCGCGCACGTCGAGAATCGCCTGGCGAACCTCCGGGTCCACCCACATCGTGCGGTACAGGTACTTGAGCTGGTTCTCGGGCGTCGCGCGCGCCCCCTGTTCGCTCGATCGATCGGGTGGCTCATTGTTGACCTGTGCCGAGGTGTCCGGCGTGGCCGCCGGCGCCGGCAGATCCTTGCGGCCGATCCAGGGAAAAGTGCGTTTGAGCATGAGCATGGCGTCAGTCCTTTTTGCAGCACTCGTATCCGCTCTGGTGCGGGCCCGTCACCTCGACGATGCCCCGCATGTCGCGCGGCTCGTCATAGCGAAGCAAGCCGCTCCAGCCCTCGACCAGCCCGGCGGCGTAGAACTCCCGGAAGATCTTGTCGCCGCCTGGCGTGGCCATCATCCGGCGCCGCCGAGCGGCAGCGACCTCCGGGTCTCGTTCCTTGAAGTTGACGACAGCCATCAGGCGACCTCGACCGATTCGGCCGGCGCCAGCACGCGCACCGCCTCGCCGAGCAGCTGCTCGCGCGTCTGCGTGCGGCTGGAGATCACCGTGGCCACGTCGCCGGCGCCGCGCGTCACCAGCGCCCACACGCCGGCGCATGCGGCGTCGAAGCCGTCGTCGCCCACCTTGTTGTCCGCCATCACGTAACTCGAGTAGGAGGACTTCGTCGGCTCGGTCTTGATGTTGCCCAGCTGCCGCACGAACGTGTCGAAGGCCTCGAGCTCGGGATCGACCTCCACGTCGTCGAAGAAAGGCATTGCCGCCTGGGCGTTGTAGAACGCGGCCCGCAGCGTGGTGGCCATGCTGTGCTTGACCATGCCCTCGAAGCGGATCGGCGCGAACGCCCACTGCGACCAGGTCGACGCCGTGCTCTGCCCCTCGCCGATCGTCTGCCGGTCGATCTCGGTGAGACCGCGGTTGAAGAGCACGTCGTTCACGCTGGTGAGCATGCCGATGCCATAGGCGTCGCCCATCCCGTGGTCCGGGCGGAAATAGTCCCAGTAGCCCACCAGATCCCGCTCGATCACCTTCTCGTCGGTCCCGGCCGGCCAGTAACGGATGAACGGGAAGGTGACGAAGCTGCCGATCTGCTCGCACACGACCAGGCACGATTTCGAGGCCTCCGGCCGCTCGCCGTGGCCGGTGTGGTCGTAGCCGAACGAGATGAGCCCTCGGCGCCGGTACCGCATGCCCGGTAAGGGCGCTGCCGGCTGCAGGTTGGCCGACAGGCCCACGGCCTTCGCCTTCTTGATCCACTTTTCCCAGATGAAGTTCTGCGACGCGATGTCCATGCAAAGGAACTGCCGCAGCCACTCGCTCTCGGTCTGCTGCGCGCGCATCGTATCCACCCAACTCTGGCTGATGATGCCGAGCTCGCAGCCCATGTAGACATCGACCGGCGGCAGTGTGTGGTACTCGCCCGTGGCCAGCAGGCTCTTGAGCACACCCGCGCCCTTGAACACGCCGGAGATCCTGATCACCGGGTCGATCTTCACGTCCGACCCGAGACGTTCGGACGCGCCCAGCATCGGCAGGAACTTGGAGAGCAGACGGTCCTGCGGCATGTCGTCGACTTCCTCGAGGCTCGCGATCGCCAGGGAATCCCCGTCGATCTCGCCCATGATCCCGTAGGTCTGCGCCTTCGAGGAATTCATGAACTCGAACTTCGTGTCGCTCAATTGCCGCCGGCCGGCGCGGTACTGCAGGTATCCCGTGAGCATCGGCGAGCGCAGGATCGAGTCGACCATGTACTTCATATTGTTCTGCGCCTGGCGCTCACGCGGCGCCACGATCCCGAGCTCGAGGAAGCCGCGGGTGGCGAGCTGCTCGAGGTTGTAGAGCTCCTTGGTCGACGTCTTGCGCGTGCGCCGGCAGGAGTAGTCGACCGTGTTCGAATGCTCGTCCATCTCGATCATGCGCAGCACCTGCATCGGGTCGAGGTCCACGTTGTGCACGTGCTTGTGCCACAGCGCATGCGGTCGAAGGCCCGTCGCCGGATCCGGCGCCGCGTACTTCATGAGCGCATCCTCGGCCCGGTTGGCCACGCGCACGCGTTCGGCGGCGGAGATCCTCATTCGATCGAACCGTTAGTGATGAACCCGTGCCAATGCCCAGAGTTGCTCGCGTCGATCGACGCCCTCACGGTCATCGTCGCGAAGTCTCGGCTCGAAATAGTCCACGCGTACTCATTGCGTGAACCGGCCACCAGGTAATCGTCATCGCCGAAGGCCTGCTCAATGATCTCGCGCTGCTGCTTCATCGACATAGCGACGTCCTTACAGGTGAGCCATGTCTCCCCGCAATGCGGGCACCGGAACGTGAACATGTTCGCGTGGATCCAGCGCGGCTCGAGTTCGGTGAGCCTCACCCCTGGTCCTCCCCGCCGTTCTGCTGCCGATGCTCGATCAACACAGGATCCCGATCGCGCTGGCTCCTGGAGCGATCAAGGTGCCCGCGCAGCGCCGCGATGTTGTCCGCCTGCTTCCTCGCGAAGTCCTCGATCGAGCCGCCGCCGGCGCCGCCGGCCGGCGCCTTGATGAAGCCGAGCTCCTCGTCTTCGTCGCGCGTGACCTCGCGTGCCGTCATGCCCATGTCGGAGAGCGAAAGGTTGCACCGCGAGATCAGCTCACCCAGCGGCTTGAAGAGCGGATGCGCCTGGACCTCGTTGATGACGTGCTCGTCCCCCTTCGCGTCTAAGTAGCGCGCGATGATCACGGCGCCGTCCTGGATGGCGAACTTCGGTGAGACCAGCGTCACGCCCTCGCCGATGATCTGCTGCAGGATCTGCTGCAGCATGGCGAGAATGCTCGCGTGCAGGTCCGAATACACGCCGTTGAGCCGCTTGGGATCGTTCTGCTCGAACGCGGCCTGGTGGAGCATGAAGAGCTCGGTCTTCTTCGTGCACGCCGGCTGCCGGCGGCACCAGTCCCGCTCGACCTCGCACCCCTTGCAGAACGCATAGCCGTCGGGCTTTGCGGGGAAATACGTGGCCACGCGTGCGTTCAGGCCATGCTTCAGCGCGTTGAAGCGCGTGAGCTTCGCTTCCGCCGGCGTCGGGTGGCCCTCCAGGTTCTTCGCCGCGGCCGCCTTGCCCTCGGTCGAGGTCGGGCCCGTTGCGCTCGACCAGGCCTTGAGCAGCGCCCGCTCCCAGCTGGCCTGTTCGGCCTCGGATCCGCACACCTGGCAGCGCGCGAAATACCGGTACGGGTGGTGGAGCTGCCCGGGGTCGTCGTCGACGCGAAGCGGCGTCGCGTCGAAGGTCCAGCCGGGCCCGGGCTTTTCGTCCAGGGTCAGGAGCGCCGTGCAGGTGCAATGAAATGTGACCTTGCCTAGCGGCCTGGTCAGGTCAGCTCTCGCCATGCCGCGCAGGTTACGCGGCACCCGCCTGACTAAACTAGGGCGGGGGCCGTCTAGGCAGCTCTTCGCACGAACCGATCAGGCAGCCGGGCGGCCAGTTGGACGGTTCGCAGCATGCCCAGGTCGGGGAGCCAATTTCCGCCGCTCTGAACCGCGTCCCAGCCGGACGAGTTCACGAGCTTGCTGGGGTGGTACCGGATCAGGGCCTCGTCGCCCGTGATGGTCACTTTTTCGATGAATGAGCCGAGGAACTCCCGGATTTTCTTCGGCTCCTGGCACCCCTCCACCATTTCCCGGACGAACGCGGCCACTTGGGCGAGCTGGACGTCGTCGATCTTCGAAATCGGCACCGGCTGGCTCTCCAATGCGTCCAGGGATGCCTCGAGGACCTTGATCTCGCCGTTCAGCTCGCGCAGCCGTGGGCCCATGTCGCTCAGGTTAGGCGCTTCCACCCCGTGCTTCTCCAGGACCGCGTACAGCTTGGCCCGCCGCCCTTCGGCGCTTCGCAGCTGTCCGACCAAGGCGCGGCGATCGGCCTCCCGCGTCTTAACCCAGTCGCCTTTGATCTCGTAGATTTGCGTGGCGATCTCCGCCAGCCGCACCGGCGTCAGGATCCTGTCCAGGATGTAGTCGACCAGGAACGCGTCGAGCTCGGACGCCGGTATCCGCCGGCTTTTGCACGAACTGCTGCCGCTCACGGCGCCGGCGCAGTTGTAGTAGCTGTAGACCTTGCTGCGGCCCGTGCCAGTCACGATCTGCAGGCCCTTGTCGCAGGCCTCGCACCGAAGCAGGCCGGTGAAAAGAAACGAGCTCATCGAGTTGCCGCCTCCCTCGGTTGGCGCGCGCGCGCCCAACATTCTTTGCACAGTCATGAAGTCCTCCTCGTTGACGAGCGCAGCGTGGCTCTTCGTGCGGATCCAGTCTGTGACCGGCCGCACGCTCCTCTCTGCGCGGTTGCGTTTGTTGAATGTGATGTAGCCCAGGTACACCCAGTTCTTCAGCAGGTTGTTCACGGTGTTCTTGGTCCACCGCTTACCGCGTCGCTTCACCCCGCGGTGATTGAGCGCGCGCATGATCGTCACGACGCCGACGCCCCCGATGTATTCCCTGAAGATCTCGCGCACCAGGTGCGACTCCGTCGGATCCTCGACCATGCGCTTTCGTCGACCCTCCGCGACCACGCCGTACCCGAACGGCACGGCGCCCCCGTTGAAGAACCCGTCCCGCGCGTTCTTCATCAGCGAGCGTTTCGTATCCCTGCTGATCTTCCTGCTGTACTGCTCGTCCATCATCTCGAAGACGCTCTCGAGGAGCCAGCCCTCGTCGGTGTCGCCATCGATATCGTTCGACGCGTAAACCATGCTCGTGCCGTCTCGGCGCAGCAGCTGCTTGTACCTGGCCGCGTCGAGTTTATTTCGCGCGAACCTCGAGGTGTCCCAAGTGATGAAGTACTTCACCTCGAACACCGCGCAGTACTCGATCGCCTCCTGGAACGCCGGCCGAATGTCGCTGCGCCCGGAGATCCCGGCATCCTTGAAGATTCGCACGACGGTCGCCTCGAGCGCGGCCGCCTTCCGCTGGCACTGGTCGATTTGGCTTTCGATCGGCAGGCCTTCGTCGGCTTGCTTCACGCTGCTCACGCGAGCGTAGATCACGGCAGTCGTTGTAGGCGTGGCCACGTCGATCGACTCTATCGTTTGCTCACGATGCGCGATATGTGACGTGGGCTCAGCTTTTCACACAAGTCCTCTTCGATGCGCTTCCGGATCTCCGAGATGCTCAGCCCCTCCGCACGCAGCGCCTCGGCGAACCGGTTGCGCTGGTAGCGCAAATACGTCTCGTAGGAGCGCATGTGGATCCGAAGGCCGCCGCCATCGATGCGACACGACGGCGCCTGGTCGTAGATCCGCCACATCGTCATGAACGCCACGAAGCCGATCTCCTCGGCGACGCGCAGGTGAATCGCCTCGAGCCCCATCCTGTCGAGCTCATCGACGAGCGTATCGGGCTCGAGCGGGGTTCCGTCGATTTTGGAAACATTGCGACTGCCTTGGTACCCACCCCCCCGGGCCGAGGCAAGCGATCC
>Ga0163150_10005546_pt1 | contig 16041 bp, 11 predicted proteins | sample OliLakLV19P2IB_FD_148628 | JGI IMG/M metagenome (GOLD analysis project Ga0163150, IMG submission 148628) | Freshwater microbial mat bacterial communities from Lake Vanda, McMurdo Dry Valleys, Antarctica - Oligotrophic Lake LV.19.P2.IB | ecosystem: Environmental > Aquatic > Freshwater > Lake >...
GCTATAGTGCCCTCAAACGCGCCATTATCGCTTGCGTTCCCGAAAGTCGAGATATTGTGGTGGATTATGATGCAACTCAGGCAGTAATTGTTTTTGCTGATGATAGCGTGACTTTGTTTGATGATCTGAGCGACGGTCAGCGCACGATGGTGACGTTGGTGGGGGATTTGGCCCGGCGTGCCGTCATTCTAAATCCAGGGCTTGGAGATAGGGTGTTGGAAAAAACTTCAGGTGTGGTTTTAATTGATGAAATCGATCTCCATCTTCATCCAATATGGCAACGAAGGATTGTCAAAGATTTAAAAGCAACCTTTCCCGGGGTCCAATTTATTTGCACTTCGCACTCGCCGCAGGTCATTGGGGAAGTGTCACGAGAGGAAGTGCGATTGCTGACTGCTGAAGGAATTAAGTGGCCATCTGTCGCCCTTGGAGCCGATTCAAATTGGATTCTGGATCATGTCATGGAAGGAGCCACCTCTGAAACTCCAAAAGCCCGCTTATTGCAAATCGAGGCTGAGGATGCCTTGGCGGACGGATATTTGGCGGTTGCCCGGGAAAGACTCCAGCAACTACGACTGTTGCTGGATGGGGATACCGGTGAATTGGTTCGTCTGGAAAGCAGCCTAAATAGTTTGGAAATGCTTTCTGAAGAATCGAGTCAGGGGAGCTAGTTGGGTGAGAACCATCATTAAACTCCCTCAGCCCGTTCAACTGACCCAATGGCGGGCTCCCAGAATGGTTGCTGCGCAACTACAAGGGATGGATTGCAACTATGCTTCGATGCGTCATTCGCCGGAAGTAATCAAGGCGGTTGAGGATGGATTGATTGCGGAGCAAGGTGGAATTTGTGCTTACACTTTCATATTCCTGTTCGAAATCTCACCAATCCGCCGATGACGATGGCGATGTCCTGAAAGCGCGAAAAACCTGAAATCAAAAGCTCCAATCGTAATTGTGGGTGGTGGTGCCGCCGGTTTTTTTGCAGCGATTTCCTGCGCTGAAAGTTCGACCGGCCGTGAAGTCGTGCTGTTGGAAAAAACCGCTCATTTTCTTTCAAAAGTCCGCATTTCGGGAGGTGGCCGATGCAATGTCACACACGCCTGTTTTGAGCCGAAGGAATTCACCACCCGTTATCCACGTGGCGAACGAACTTTGATCTCGCCTTTCCATCAATTCCAAGCGGCGGATACGGTGCGTTGGTTCGAAGAACGCGGTGTGAAACTAAAAACCGAGGCTGACGGACGGATGTTTCCCGTCACCGATTCTTCTGAAACGGTGATTGAATGCCTGGTCGGGGAGGCTCGGAAATTGGGTGTCCGGCTGGTGGCCGGTCAGGGGGTTGATTCAGTGGAGAAAACCGAAAATGGTTTCCGGCTCGGCCTGCACCAGGGCCAGCCCTTGGATTGTGCCGCACTGCTTTTGGCCACGGGTGGTTGTCGAACCCCGGCTTTGGGACACCTTGCAACATCCCTGGGGCATTCATTGCAACCGCCGGTTCCTTCATTATTCACCTTCCATGTTGAAACGGATTGGGTTCAGGCATTGGCCGGGCTCGCGGTCCCTCGGGTTTCACTGGAAGTTCCAGAAGGTGACCTGCACGAAACCGGTCCGTTGTTGTTTACTCATTGGGGATTGAGCGGTCCGGTGGTGCTTCGCACTTCGGCCTGGGGGGCGCGAAAATTGCATCAGGTCGATTACCAGTTCGAGTTGCGAGTGAATTTTGTTCCCACACTTTCAGAGGAAAAAGTTCGTTCTGAGCTTCAGTTCAAAGCAGGGGAACAGCCGGCAAAATGGGTGGTGAACACACCGCAGTTTCAGATTCCTTCAAGATTGTGGGAGCAATTGGTGATTCAGTCCGGTTTACCGCGTGAGACACGCTGGTCCGCAGTCAAAAAATCTGAAATGCACAGCCTGGTGCAGCAGTTGATCCGAACCCGGCTGAAAGTTTCCGGCAAAAGCTTGAACAAGGAGGAATTTGTGACCTGTGGCGGGGTTGACTTGAAACAGGTCGATTTTAAAACCATGGAAAGCAAAATATGTCCTCGCTTGTTTTTTGCGGGTGAGGTGCTGGATGTGGACGGGATCACCGGAGGTTTTAATTTTCAAGCCGCCTGGACCACCGGCTGGATTGCGGGGAAATCGATGGCAAAAATTTGAGACTCGTAAAAGTCAGCTGATGCTGGCCGGTGCCAGGCGTTTCGCCATTTTCCGGTGGGGGCCGGCGGTTGGTATGTCAAAGATATCGGACTCAACCCGCCAGAATTGTTTGAGATAGAAGCGGACCGCAGGTTCCCTGGCGTTGCACCAGAAAAGTCGGATGCCAGTGCTGGTTGCGATCGTTTCCTCTGCGTAGGAGAGCAGACTTTTTCCTATTCCCCGGTTTTGTAATTCACCCGTGATGGCCATGCCTCGCAGTTGCCAGGCTGGTTCTTCCTGCCAGATATTCAGCATAAAACTGGCGCAGGCAACCGGTTCGCAGGGCTGTTTCAAGATCCCTGACTTCTCTCTCTCCTCGATCCTAAGGAGGAGAGGGTCGGGGAGAGGAGGCTCGTTTTTGTTGGTTGCCCCTCTCCTCGGTCCTCTCCCCCGCGAGGAACGCGGGGGAGAGGATGGGGATCTTGAAACACCCCTGACCGGCTCGATTTTATCCTTTGGATTTGGTTCAAGGAACACGGCGAAATGCCAGGTGGTGGGTTCGTGATCTCCTGGAAACTGAGCGCTCTCCTCAGGCAATCCTTGGCGCAATATCCGATGACGAAGCCGAAGGATGCGTTCAACGGCGACTTGATGAATCACCAACGACGTCATTTATGTGTGGATACTCTTGTTCTGCTTTGACCGGTACTCACAAGGGCACATGTAACCATGACGGGAGCAGCCGTAACGGGAAATCAGTCCACAAAAGCCATTTCGTTCGACATCAACAAAATCTGGGCAAATTGTTCCCAAGTGGTCAAGGGTGGTTTCTTCGCGGGTTGCGGACCGGAGAAATTTGCTTTTGCCTCCCATTTCAGGTCCGTCAGCTCCAATCCTGAGGATTTTTCCATGGCGGTGTAGGCGATTTCCGGGGCCCATGTGAAACTGTCGCTATCGGGTCCATCTTTTGGATCCGCAATAAAGTTGATGCTCTCACCTTTCTCCACGGCTTGGGTGAGTTCGTTTTTGACGGAATCATTTTTTACTGACCATTCACTGATCAACCCGGTCCGGGAACTGACAATGGAAGCCCTTACTCCGTCGCCATTGGTGCTGGAATGTTTCAGGGAGAAGGAGATTTTGATCGTGCCTGAAACCGGAGATTCCCATCGGCGGACTGCGGCGTGTTTTAAGTCGTTCCCGGGATGACCTCCCTCCGCGTTAAGCGTCACCCATCCGATCTTTTCGTCTGGGAGTTTTTCACCGCCCTGCCAGGTGTTGCCTTTGAAGTGCGGCAGTTTGGTAAAGCTCTTCAATAACTTCGCGTTCGGATCATATTCACCATAACCGTAAGACCATTGCCTGGATTTGTCCGGGAGCAGGTCCATCTCCAACTGTTTCTCGACAAACTTGAGGGCCATCTTCAACTCCTCGGATGAAGGATCGCGTTGGTAAGCCCAGCGATAGAGGGCTCTGATTTTTTCCTTCGGATTTTTTTCCGAAGCTGCCTGCTTTTTCAAGAACTCACGCGATTGATCAATCAGAAACGGACTGTTCATCATAAACAGAGCCTGTTGTGGCACGGTGGTAAAGAAACGTTGCGGTGTGCTGGAATCCGGGCTGGCAAAATCAAAAGTGCGGAACATTCCAGGAAGATTTTGGCGGTCGATAAAACCGTAAACGGTCCGGCGACGGACGTTCGGATCGGCGACAATATCGACGGCGTGACCTCCGGATGTTTCGTCAAGATTTCCGGTAACGGCCAGCACGGAATCCCGCATGCCCTCAAAACCGAGCCTTTGCCTGTTCATTTTCCAGTAGAGATCGTTCAAGGGATCTTTGACCGCGTAGTCCGGGTTGTCCGTGCTGCCCTGCTGGTAAACGCTGGAGAGCATGATCAACCGATGCAGTTTTTTCACCGACCATCCGTTCGAGACAAAATAGCCGGCCAGGTAGTCGAGCAGTTCGGGGTGTGTGGGAGGATCTGAGCGGACACCAAAATCTCCCGGCGTCCTGACCAAGGCGCTCCCAAAATGGTTGAGCCAGACCCGGTTGACCAGAACACGGGCGGTCAGCGGGTTTTTAGGATCAGCGATGGCTTGTGCCATCTCCAGTCTTCCGCTGTTCGTGGGGGAAAACGGCTGGCGATTTTCACCGGCCAAAATAAGCGGAAACTGCCTTGGCACCTCTGGACCTTGATTGCTCGGATTGCCACGTATGAAAACTTTGGGTTTGGACGGAGAGGCATTGTCTTGCAGTGCCATCGCCCGGGGAGGAGCGCCGGGATGCGTGGCGTCGAGTTCTTCCACCTTGCGACGCAATTTACGGACCTCCTGGATGGAGGGCACATCAAAAAGAGTGTGAAATTCCTTCTCCGCAAGGATCAGGGGCCCGTCTGCTCCGGTTAAAATATCGACGAGTTCCTGGTCGCTTTTGGCGAGGACCACGTTTTGGTTGGTTTGTTTTGCTTGGGCCTCGAGCAGCGGGTTCAGAGAACGAAAAAGTTCATTGTAAATTTTTGAAAGATCTTTCAGTCCCTGGATCGCATTGGTGCTGATCGATGTTTCCAGGCCGGGATGAACTTTTCCAAATGCCGCCAGCTTTGTGCTCAGCAGGGATGGTGAGGCATCATTGGTGAGTGAAAGCGCCAGCTTCCATGGACCTAGAATCGAATCGTTGGTTCCCGACTGGTTTAGTTTTGCCTTCCATTTGCGAACCATCAGGGGATCCAGACTTCGTTGCCGGACGAAGGCCTCGCTTTTGTCCATTTCCAATCCTTCGGTCTCGGCGATTGCCAGCAGGTAATCTCCCACCTGCCCGCGCAGTTTGATCAAGGTTTCGCTCTGCTTTTTTTGATCAAAAGATTGAAGTTTTTCCTCACGTTCCAGGCGTTCTTTCACATATTCCGCATGTTTGGGCGGAAGAGAAGATTGACCCAGCAGAGGTTTTTCCTTGGGTTCGTGCGAGCTGGAGAAAACACCATACAATGAATAATAATCTCGGGTTGGGATCGGGTCATACTTGTGGTCATGACACCGGGCACAGGCCACGGTCAGCCCCATGAGTCCGCGGGTGACGACGTCGATGCGATCATCAATGATATCTGGTTCGTTGTTCAAGAAACGGCGGCCGAGGGTCAAGAAGCCGAGACCGGCGAGCGGGCGTTTGTCATCACCGAGTGGAAGGAGGTCGGCGGCCAGCTGCTCGATGATGAACTGGTTATAGGGAAGGTCTTCGTTGAAAGCGCGGATGACATAATCGCGGTAGGTGTAGGCGTAGGGATAGCGGCGTTCCTCTTCAAAGACGTAACCTTTGGTGTCGGCATAACGTGCGACATCGAGCCAGTGGCGTCCCCACTTTTCTCCATACCGGGGGGAGGCGAGGAGCCGGTCGATGAGTTTTTCGTAGGCTTTCGGCGAGGAATCTTCCAGGAATGATATTACCTCCTGGGGAGTAGGCGGCAGCCCGGTGAGATCCTGGGCGGCCCGACGGATGAGCGTCCGTTTATCGGCCTGCTTGGCGGGTGCCAGTCCATTTGTTTCCAGTCTTGAGAGGATGAAACGATCCACATCAGTCTTCGGCCAGGAACGGTTTTTCACCGATGGCAAGGATGGCGAAGAAAGTGGTTTGAATGCCCAGTGCTCGCGTGCTTTGCCGAGATCCTGGACCAGGGAATTGGTGATGGTCACGCGGGGGTCGGGAGCCCCCATGGCAACCCATTTTTCCAGAATTTCGATTTGATCGGCTTTGAGCTTTTTTCCTTTGGGAGGCATCTGCAAGTTTTCGTCGTTGTAACGAACAGCTTTGATCAGAAGGCTTTCATCCGGTTTGCCGGGCACCACGGATGGTCCGGAATCGCCTCCTGTCAAGAGCCCTGATTTTGTGTCCACCACCAGCCCGCCTTTCACCTTGTCCGACTCGTGGCTGTGACATTTGTAACAATGATCAACCAGAATCGGGCTGACTTTGGTTTTGAAAAACTGGATTTTTTCCTGGGTCAGCTCAACCGCCCCGGTTTGGGAGACAAAAAGTGACAGGGTCAGGAACCCTGCGACGGTTGCCCTGGCTGCCGCCAAGCAGGGACGGATGGATTTGAGAGTAGGGTGATTCACGAGCGTTTATAGCGACGACTTAAAGCTGCACGATATTCAGGATTGGAGCAAATAGTCTTGGGACCAAAGAAGCCAAAGAAGGTCGGGAATGGCTGCATACTTGAAACTTAACTGAGTTTTCCGGGGCGGGGTGAGCGGGGTGAATAGCCGACGAATTTCCTGTCGCGATCTCTCTTCGGAAAGCTTACTTGTCCGACTTACATGGGCCTTGCCTCGCGTCTCGTGTAATGAAGACTCTACTATCACGCTACAGATTGCTTCCGCGTGCTATCGAGCGCGTCATCAGTGTCTGGTGGTTCGTCGGGTTCCTTGCCATCGCGGCCGCCCCGTGTTGGCTCTTCGCGGGCCGCGCTGGCGTCATTGCCTTTGGCGCATTCATCGGCATCGTGCTTCTCGGCATAGCTCTCGCCGCCTTCGTGGCATCGCAGCCGCGCGCTCTGCGGAGTCTATTTGCACCTTTGCCCGTGGGTTCGATTGCCACAGCACCGACACAGCCATTGTCCGCGCCGTTTATGAGGAGCTTCAGGTTTAGGCTTCTTACAGCAATCCAAAATAACGCAACGCCTTGTAGATCATGTATCCCCACATGGCGAAATAGACCACAAACCACATTGCGGCCAGGAACCCATATGTCAAACTCACAACCAGAGGTTTCATGGTTGCATAGTTAGCAGGGACAAGACCCTTCTTAAATCTGAGAATCCTTTGTTTGGAAGCACGGTTTTGCATCATGAAAAAAGCTTGATCAGTTTTTGTCATCCAGGCAGGCACAGTCCTTACCCAAACCCAGGAACGATTCCATCCTTTAAGATCAATAGCCAAATCTTGGCTTTTTGGGAATATAAAAGTCAAACAGCCCAAACAGCCCTATCATCCATTCCAGCTAAACAGCCTTTCGAAGGATCTCTTGAGCCAGCTTGCGGCCCAGGTTTTCGAAACAAGACGCTTCACCCCGGCATTGGCCCGCCAGACGCCGTCCCTCACGCATCAATATTCCGTACAACCGAAGATCGGCTCCCACATGCTCTGAAAATGCACCGATCGGACTGATGCATCCTCCGCCCATATGACGGAGAAAACTTCGTTCGGCCCCAGTGGATTGGAAGGTGGGAAGGTGATTGAGTTTGGCGCAGATTTTTTCCGCGAGGGAATCGTCCTTTCGGGTTTCGATTCCGATTGCCGCCTGTCCCACACAGGGGACCATTTCGCCTGGAGAAATGTAAAATGCCTTCAATTTCCCTGCGATCTGACGTTCCTCGGACGATTCCGGAAATGAAAGCAAACCATCCGCTCCGATGATAAAACCGAGCCGATGCAGTCCGGCCGCCGCCAGCACCAAAAAATCGAAAGATTCCGTTTCAACCAGTTTTTTCAGGCGGGTGCCGACATTTCCACGGATCGGAACGATTTTTGTCCGGGGTTGATGGAATAAGATCTGGGAAGATCTTCGCAAGCTGGTGGTGGCCACGGTGCGACCTCCCGGGATCTGCGCGAGGCTGGAAGGATCGGTTGACTTCCCATCATCCGGCCAGGAGAAATCTGTGCGAAAAATTAAAACATCACGCACATCTTCCCGGGGTGGCGTCGCCGCCAGTCGCAGACCATCGGGGAGTTCGGTGGGAAGGTCCTTCAGGCTGTGCACTGCCAGCGTGGCCTCGTTTTGCAGAAGCGTTTCTTCAATTTCCTTGGTGAACAAACCTTTTGGCAGGTTTTGAGGGGATTCCTCGGGACGGATACTTTGAAGTTTGTCACCGGTGGTTTTGACGATCTTGATTTTAAATTCCAATTCTGGAAAAAGCAGTCGGCATTGAGCCTGGACCATTTTGGATTGTGCCAGGGCCAGCGCACTGCCTCTGGTGGCGATCTGGATGGGATTGCTGCTCACATCGCCCTTTCGCTCATGGTTCACCGAAGACCAGTCCGCCATTTTCCGCAGGAGGCCGCGATCCTTGATGAGGAAAAAGCGTGGCGACCTTGGACTGGATTATTTCCTCGCACCGAGCGATTTCTTCCTTCCGTTGCTTAAGGTAGTCGTCAGCGATGGCATGGAGATCATCAATGTTGTAGAGATAGACATTTTCAAGGTAATTGACGTCCGGATCTATGTCCCTTGGGACCGCTATGTCAATCAACAGAAGCGGACGCTGATTCCGGAGTTTCATCATCGGTTCCAGTCTTTGACGATCCAATACGTAATGGGGAGCCGAGGTGCTGCTGATGGCGATATCAATGTTTTTGAACTCCTGGCACCATTCATCAAAGTGAACGGCGCGCCCCCCGAGCTGTTCCGCCAGGGATGCTGCGCGATCGAATGAACGGTTGGCGACGATGATGCTTTTGGCTCCGCGGCTCAGGAGCGCCCGGGCGGTCTTTTCACTGGTATCTCCTGCGCCGATCACCATCACGTGCCGGTCGTTCAGTTCGGAAAAAATTGTTTCCGCCAGTTCGACGGCAACCGATCCGACCGAAATGCTCCCGCGTTGGATGTTGGTTTCGGTACGGATCTGCTTCGCGACATTAAAGGCCCGTTGAAACGCTTTGTTCAACCGGATGCCGGTATGTTTGCCATGCAGAGCCGTTTCATAGGATTTTTTCAACTGACCGAGGATTTCGGTTTCACCCAGGACCATCGAATCCAATCCGCTGGCAACCTTGAACAGGTGGACGAGACTCTCAGGTTCCGACAGGGAATAGATCTCGTCTCCGACAGGGCCGTCATATTGGTGATGGCGCACCAGGAAATCTTTGAGTGCGGAACAGGCCGAACCGACATTGGTACCCGGAGAACTGGCGTACAATTCAACCCGGTTGCAGGTGGAGAGAATCACCGCCTCCTCGACCAGTTTTTCATCCTTCAGTTTTTGCAGGACGTGTGGAATGACCTCGTCTTTGAAAGCGAATTTTTCCCGGAAAGTAACCGGGGAGCTGTGGTGACTGAGGCCGACAACAATCAAAGACATGTCAAAATCGAGGTGACGGTTCGCTGGTGTTTACCTGCCTTGGCCCGGAGTTGTGGGTGGGTGAAATCAGGCTCGATCCCCAAAAGGTCAGGGCTACAAAAACAAACAGGCCGATGGTTCCCCAGGCAAATTTGCGGACGGATTGATGTGCCACCCATCGGAGGCAGACCAGCGCCAGACCCATGAGCCAGACCAGAACCGCCCAGATAAGTTTCGGATCAAAATGGGGGGAGGGGGAGAGTTCAATCGAATGGAGCCAGACAACGCTGACCAGCAATGCCAGGCTGAGCAGTGCGAATCCAAGGGTCACAAGTCTGACCATGATGACTTCCAGACGTTGAATGGGGGGCAGCCGCGAGAGCACCACCTTGATCCGGTGCATTTTGAGGTCGTGTTCCTGCGATAAATACATGAACCCAGCGACGGCGCTCAATCCAAACGCACCATATGAAAGCGCAAAAAGGGCGACATGCAGACTGAGCCATCCGCCGGTGAATTCTGGTTTTGGCCCGTGATGATCCAAAGCAGGCATCAAGGCAAAAACTCCAATCGAAAACAGCACCGGGCTGGCAAAGGCCCCGATAAAACTGATCCTCGGCCAGGCACCGAAAAGTAAATAAATCAATGCCATGGCCCAGGTGATAAAGGTGGTTGCTTCGTAAAGATTGTTGACCGGACATTGCTGGAGTGACAACCCCCTCTTGAACATGGCGGCGGAATGAAAAAGAAAGGCTGCCAACAGTAACAAATAATTGACTTTGTTGTCTTCCCTGAAGCCCCGCCTCCAGAGAAAAATCGAGTAAAGCACGCTCAAGCCATAGAGTATGACTGCAAAGGAGAAATATTGTCTGTCCGTAAAAGACACGAGCGTAGGTTAAACCACGAAGCCCGGTGCGCAAGCCGCAAAAGCCTATTTGCCGGGGCTTGCACCCGGCTTGATGGAAAGTTGTCGCCGGATTTCCGCTTCAATTTCGCGGGGCGGTTTGTTCATTTGCTCCGCCAGCGCCGCCGCCACACCAGCAGAATAGGCCGTGGCGGCAGAAGTTCCAGATATCAAGTAAGATTGATTCCCAAAATGCACCACCGTGGCGCCAGGGGCGATAATATCCACGAAATCACCCCTGTTGGCGTAGGAAGCGACGTTGCCGCGCCGGTCACCTGCGGTCACCGCGATCACTTCCTCATAGGCGGCAGGGTAGGTGGGGGAGGATGTGGGTTCGTTGCCTGCCGCGCCAAAAAACAGAACGCCTTTTCCCTGGGCGTTCTTGATCACGTTGTGAAGGAAGGCGCTGTCGGTCTCCCCACCCAGGCTCAAGTTGATGATATTGGCCCCTTTGTTCACCGCCTCGTAAATCCCATTGGCCACCTGGAACGTAGAAGTCTGATCAGCGGTGCCATAGATATCCACCGGCAGAACCCGGGCCCTTGTTTCTCCGGTCTCGGACAGGGCTGCGAGCGATTTCAGAATGGTTTGATACATGGAGGTGCCATGGGAAGGCGAGTTTGGATCCAGAGCGCCTCCATTTTCAGCAACGGAAATTCCCGGGAGCAGAAAAAGATCGCTGTTGTTTCCTGCCGTCTGGACTTGTTGATCAATCAGGCCAATGACCAGACGGTTGGGATCCGCATCCAGGGGTGGTGAAGGTTTGAGATCGAGGGATTGCATTGAGGCTGAAGCCAGTCGTTCTGCTGTTGGAGGCTTCTGGATGTTTTGATTGTAGTCGGTCTCCTGGACATCCGGGTTTTCATCCAGGTCGGTTTTAGTTGCCGTCGCTGCAGACTCGTCTTCGAAACGCAGACGGTAGGCATTTAAACCATCAATTTTTCCCACAATTTTGGCACCATTTTTACCCGCCAGTCCTGCAATGTTCGAAGATCCTGGTTTCAGTGTGACCAGAAGTTCATTCCCAATTCTACTTTTGGACCGGGGTAGGGGTTTGACCAGTTTCGTGGCTTCCTGGATGTTTGATTGGAAGACAAAAAGTTTGGAAGGCCCGTTGGTTTGTGGAAGGAGCGCAAAACTTAGTTTTCCCAACACCAGGGGAAGGGCTTCTCCGTAGGTCACGTTGGTAAACTTTGAGGAAACCTGGCGGCTGGAGGTGGGTTCCACATAAATCTCCCAACCGGTGGCGGTCGATAATTCCTGCAAAACTTTATCCAGCGACCAATCTTTGATGTCCGCCTGCAACCGTTGTTTGTCCGGACCAGAACGCAGATAGTCGGCGTGGGTTGAAAAAGCGGCTGAAAACAATAATCCCGCAAGAACGATTCTCTGAACCGCTGAACAAACCCCTTTGATCATGTAAGTTATACGTTCCATTTGGCGAAAAGTTGCTTCCAGAGCGGTGAAATCTCAAAACTGTCGTTCCAAGGCCGACGGTTCCCCGCACTATTTGTGGCTAGGTTTTCAGCTGCATTCGAAAATCCTGCTGTTGAATGATCTACGAATCTCACGGTTGTCGCAGTCGGAAAAAGCCGGTTTCTTCGTTGGCCATAAATCTGGCGGTCACTTTTCCTCCCAGAGATTCGACCGGTCCTTGGTATCGTTTCCAAAACAATATTGCTCCGGAATAACGTCCGATTTCCAATATCAAGCCTGACTTGGACCCGATCCACGATACCTCTAGTTCCCCTTCTTTTCGCAAAACGTTCAATTCGACATTCTGACTCACCAACTGCCAGGCCAAAGCGTAGATTTCCTGGTTTCCGGTCGATGTGGATCCACCGCCCTTTTTCACCACTACCAGGTCATATTCGCCCGCTGGAAGGGTTGGAAGGTAAATATGTTCCACGTTATCGATCTTGCTGACACTTGAGCCGATCAAGGTCCGCGTGTCGGACTGAAAAAGAAAAAGGTCGAGATCAGTGATCTGAGGTTGGGCGAAACGTTTGTTCCAGGTGAGGGTAAAAAAACCCGAGGAAGTTGAGCCGGTGGAAAAAGGATAATGATTGGCGGAATCTTGAGTGAACGAGCTGGTGATGGTGTTCAAATCCCAACCTGTGGTTCCCACCCCCGACGCCGAAGGGATGCCTGCCGCCGGTTCAACCCCCTTGGTCGTTTCCGAAAAGGACTGCTTTCCGGCGATGAGTTGTTGGTGAGAATGAAACAAGTTCACAACACCCGCACCATGGCGATGGTCCAGTGGTTCCATGGGCGAATTGGTCCAACCATCGGGTTTTCGAGATCCGTTTAGAATCAAGGACTTAAGAACCAGCGAACGTTTTGCTTCAGATATCGTGTTGGTTCCGCCGTGTCCATCCTGGGCGGCCTGTAAGAGTACCGCCGCCACTCCAGAAACCAACGGTGCCGAAAAACTGGTGGCGAAGGCCGGTGCGGTGATGTCCGGCTTCGACCTTCCATCGGTTGTCGGACCGACGCTGGAACTTCCCATCATCGAGGCCACGCTGATCGCGTTGTAGCTTGTTGACGGAGGTTGAACCATGCCGCTGTTTCCGCTGGAGGAAATGATCAAAACATCCTGGCGATCAATAAAATCGTCGTATTCTGCTTCGATGGCGGAGGGTGGAGGCCCGGCCAGGATAAAACTTTGATTGATGATCCGGGCCGGAGGCTGACGGTTCGGCACGACAAATTCATTAAAGAAAAAAATGCCGTCAAAGTTGTCAATATGCGAAACATTGGGTGCAACTCCGGACTCTTTACCGATAAAAATGTTGCCCACCGTGTTGGCGTGCCCGGAGTTTTTTCCAATATCATTGGGAAATTGGGATGATTGGCCCAACTTGGAGTAATAGGTAAAAAGGGATAATGGCTGGCCGACCATCACCGGATCGATCTGAAAAGTGTTCGGGGTCTCTCCTGCTTCCGCAATGATCACGCGGATTCCATCTCCTAAATAGCCGGGAAACTGGTCTCGGAAGGCCGGTATGCCCGTAAGGTCGAAGTCCGTATTTTCGGCTACCGCGACCGGCACGACCAGGAGGAAAGCGGTCGCGAAACGGGTCGACCAGGATTTGATTAGACTTCGAAACATAGCTCTTAAAAGGGGTTAAACATACCGGGGAGGATTTATATTTCCAGCGTCATTCGTCGAAAATCCGAATTTCGACTTGCGAACAGGGGGTGGTTTTTGTTATGAACCACTGACTTATTTATGGCAGCAATTGGCCGATTTCAAAAAGGCGACGAAATCTTTTATGCAAAAGTAGTTGATGGGGAATTATTCCGATTGCAGGGAGATGTCTTCGGGTCACCATCATTCGAAAAAAAACCGACTCCTTTTAAAGGAGTCAAAACCTTAACCCCAGTAGCTCCCTCAAAAATTATAGCCGTTGGCCTGAACTACGCAGATCATGCGCGGGAATCAGGAAAGTCGCTCCCGAAAGAACCGTTGTTCTGGTTTAAAGCCACTACTTCGCTCATTCCTGATGGCGGAAAAATCGAGATCCCGTTTCCCAGTCACCGGACCGATTTCGAAGCTGAACTGGCGATCGTCATCGGACGTCGGGTTCGAAACGTAACTCCGGCAGCTGCGGCTCGTTACATATTTGGATACACGGCGGCGCAGGATATCAGTGATCGAACGATTCAAAACTCCGAAAGCCAGTGGGCTAGGTGTAAATCGTTTGATACTTTCACACCACTTGGCCCTTATGTGGAAACCAAGATCGATCCGCATGATCTTACCATTCAGTTGTTCCAAAACGGGCAATTGCGACAGAATTCCAACACCAGCCAGTTGATTTTTAACTGTTTTCACGTGGTAAGTTTTGTCTCCACCAACATGACTTTGTTGCCGGGCGACGTGATTTTAACCGGCACACCCAGCGGTGTGGGAGCCATTGAATCCGGGGATCGCCTGGAAGTTCGTATCCAAGGACTTGCTCCGCTCGTCAATACAGTGAAGTAAATTTTGTGCGGGAGCGCAGGAAGTTCTGCGCACTTTTTTCAAACGAATGCGCCACGATCTGAGTGGCGCATTTTTCTTTTCGGCCTGGTGATCCGGCATTCGGGGGTGATTTCTCCGGATTTACCCTGAAATTCCTTTTCCTCACGGACTTTTCGTGTTCAATACCCGGACTTTATGCGTTGGACACAAGCACTGATCCCCACACTAAAAGAAACTCCCGCCGAAGCGGAGATCGTTTCCCATAAACTTCTCCTTCGCGCCGGTTTAATTCGAAAGTTAACTGGCGGCCTTTACACCTTCCTCCCACTCGGGTTGCGCGCTTTGCGCAAGGTGGAGCGGATTGTCCGGGAGGAAATGGATCGCGCTGGTGCCCTTGAAGTTCTGATGCCGGCATTGCAACCACCTGAAATATGGGTGCAAAGCGGCCGCTACGAAACCGCAAAGGATGTCTTTTTCAAAGTGAGGGATCGCGCCAAGAAAGAATGGATCCTCGGACCAACGCATGAGGAAGTGATCACCACGCTGGTGGCAGGAGAAATCAGCTCCTACCGTCAGATGCCGAAGAATTTTTACCAGATCCAGACAAAATTTCGTGATGAAATCCGGCCCCGGTTCGGGTTGATGCGGGCCAAGGAATTCATCATGAAAGACGCTTACAGTTTCGACGCCACCGACGAAGCTTCTCAAATCAGCTATCAGAAAATGTATGATGCCTATACCCGGATATTTCAACGGTGCGGCCTCAAAGCTTTTCCGGTGGAAGCGGATACAGGGGTGATGGGCGGAAAGTTTTCGCACGAATTCATGGTTCCAGCAGAAACCGGTGAGAACGAGGTGGTCTATTGCGATGCGTGCAAATATGCCGCCAACATCGAAAAGGCCCAAAGCAGGGCGGCACTGGTTGCGAACTCCCAAACCACCGCAGAAGTTGTCGCTAAATTTCCGACACCCGGGGTGACTACCATCGAGCACCTGACCAAGGCCCCCTACTCAGTTTCCGCTGATAGCCAGATCAAAACATTGGTTTATATCGTGGCCAACAAACCGGTGCTGGTCCTGCTTCGGGGGGATCATCAACTGAACGAAGCAAAATTAACCGGATTTCTCGGTACAGCAGAGTTTCGGGCGGCCACATCCGAGGAAATCTTTGAGCTTCTAAAAGCGCATCCAGGCAGCCTGGGAGCAGTTGGCGTTGGTGTCGCACCGGTTTATGCCGACGAAACTTTGAAAGAGGCGACGGAAATGACCACGGGCGCCAATGAAGACGGGTTCCATCTTGGGCACGTCTCCATGAGCCGGGATGTTTCTGTGACCCGATGGGGGGACTTACGCACTGCGAAGATCGGTGAGGGATGTCCGAAATGCGGTGCTCCGTTGCAGATTCAGCGGGCCATCGAGGTGGGGCATGTCTTTAAACTTGGAACAAATTACAGTGAAAAACTTGGGGCGCTGTTCCTGGATGAGCATGGGAAAAAAGTGCCGGCCACGATGGGGTGTTACGGCATCGGCGTGACCCGCACACTTCAGGCGGTGATTGAACAATCGAATGACAAGGACGGGATTATCTGGCCGATCAGCGTTGCGCCTTACACAGTTTGCATCACACCTTTGAATTTTACTCCGGGCGGTCCGGTGATGACCTTGGCAGAAAACCTTTATCAAGAATTACAATCCCGGAACATAGATGTCATTCTGGATGATCGGGATGAACGTCCCGGATTTAAGTTCAAGGATTCTGAATTGATCGGATTCCCCATCCGTATTGGGATTGGAGAAAAATCACTGGCCAAGGGGGAAGTGGAGATCAAGCCGCGGGGCGGAGCATTGCAACCGGTGAAAACCGAAGAAGCTTTGGAAAAGGTTTTGGAATTGATCGCGGCTGGACGGATCGCGGTTCTGTGAACCGCAGCTCATTGCAAGACCTGAACGTCTGGAACCTACCATAACCCCCGACGGTTCCCT
>Ga0163150_10005547_pt1 | contig 16039 bp, 10 predicted proteins | sample OliLakLV19P2IB_FD_148628 | JGI IMG/M metagenome (GOLD analysis project Ga0163150, IMG submission 148628) | Freshwater microbial mat bacterial communities from Lake Vanda, McMurdo Dry Valleys, Antarctica - Oligotrophic Lake LV.19.P2.IB | ecosystem: Environmental > Aquatic > Freshwater > Lake >...
TGCGGCGGCGGCAGCGACGCGACCGCATCCTGCTGCCGCCGCCGCACGCCCTCGCGATCGGCAAGCACCGCCGTCACGGCGGCTGCCATCGCCTCGGGCGATCGCGGATCGAAGAACGGAACCGCCTCGCCGAAATCGGCGAACGCCTCCCGAATCGCCGGGATGTCGCTCGCCGTTGCGGGGCAGCCGCACCGGATTGCCTCCATCACCGGAAACGATCCCTGCTCGTAGAGCGAAGGCACGACCGTGACCATCGCGGCTCGATACAGGGCCGAGAGCACGGCACGCTCCACCGATCCGACAGCATGCACCACACCCGCGACACCGAGTGTCGACGCAAGCTCGTCAAGCTCGGGGGGGAGCGGTCCAAAGCCGGTGAAGACAAGTTCGAGGTGAGGGTGGCCACTGCGCCGGATGATCGCGAGGGCCTCGATCAGGCGGGCGTGATTCTTGTACGTCCGGTAGGCCGCGGGGTAGAGCAGAAACGGCCGACTCGCAGCCGGGATGACGGCAAGAAGCGTGGCTTCGTCGACGGGTGTTCCCAAGTCGTTTGGCGGCGCCGGAGCCACGATCCGCACTTTCTCGCGCGGGCAGCCGAGCACGCCGACGATGTCGACGTCGCAAATTGTCTGCGACATCGTGCCGACCAACGCCGCGTTTTCCACGACGCGCTGCGTACGACGTCGGAACGACTCCATGTCGCTGGCCTTGATCACGCCAGCGAAGTGAAACGGCACCATGTCGTGGACCACGACAACGCTCGGTGCGCTGAGGATCCGATCGACGGCGACGTGAGGCAGAAGCCAGACATCGCGAGCCGCTGCGCCGGGTGGCGTCACGATTCGCTGCCGCGCGAAGAGCCGCTCGATCGACCGCTCGGTCGCGTCGCGTTGGGCCGTGAGTCGGGGGTCGTTGGCACCCGCGGCGATCCGGTCACAGAGCTGGCGGTGGCGGCGGCGCGTGAGTTTCCACCGCCAGCGGTCGAGCCATGCCTGACGCTCGACCGCTGCGACGTGGATTCTGCCTCCACCTGCGTCAACGGTGGTTGCCACGAGCCGATCGTCGCCGGCGTGGATCACTAACTGAACGTCATCCACGCCGGGCAGGGTCGCCAAGCCGCGGGCGAGCCCGTGGGTGAAGACGCCGATCCCTTCGGTAGGTGATAGCGTGCGACCGTAGGCACACCAGATTCCGATCCGCATCGAGTCCTGCCTCCGCGTTCCCGGCTAGTCGCGGGACAGACCGATTTTTCTGGCGATCTTCCCGAAGAATCGCCGCGGCCCGCGGAAGCGCCAGGTTCCGAAGCGTCGCTCCGCTGCTGGGGGCAGGCTCGCAACCGGGGGCACAAACGCAGGTGCTCCTGGGTCGTAGCCGGTGATGGCCTCGCGCAGGATCGCGACCGTCGCAGCGGCCAGGTCGTCCCAGGTGCGGCCGCACCCGCTGTTGTCGGCTGCCAAAGCGCGGCGTTCGTCGGCATGGTCGCAGGCGTCGTCGAGGGCGTCGGCGATCGCCGCGGGGCACTCAGGATCGATCCAGCGGATCGCGCGAGATCGGCGGTCGTAGTGCTCGCGGAGCACTTCGATGTCGGAGCAGATGACAGGCACGCCAGAGTCGATGGCTTCGTGAATTGGCAGCCCCATGCCCTCGGCTCGCGTCGGCATCACGAGCGCCATAGCAGACCGGAGGAGCGCCGTGGCCGTCGGGTCGTCAACGTAGCCGAGGCTCTTGAAGTCGCGGCCCGCGACCAGCCCACGGTCGCGAATGAGACGGTTGATCCGGTTCACATGGGCCTGCTCGGCGAGCGCCGCGGCCCCGATCTGTTCGATGCCGTAGCCATACAACACCACGGGCACATCGCGGCGGCGACGACGGGCCAGGGCGAGCATGAGGGTCTCGTGATTCTTGTGCTCCGAGGCATTCGCAGGATAGACGATGAAGGGCGGGCGAATGTTCCACGGCAAGGTGGCCGTGGGGGCATCCGCCGCGAGATCCGGTTCCGTTGCCATGTGTGGCAGCACGCTGATCCGATCGGCGTGGTCGCTGCCGGCGGTTTCCAGAATGCGCCGTCGCGTGTAGTGCGACGTCACGATCATGTGGTCGTGATAGGCGATCGTCTCCCGCACACCGCGGGCTATGCCCTCCAGAAAGTCGCGCGTGGCGTGGCCACCGAGGGCATCCATCAGGATGGTGTCTTGAAAGACGCAGACCTTCGGAAGCGCCGCGGGCATGTGTGGCGTGCCATGCGGCCAGGGAATGTAGGCCACGTCGTGGCCGGCGGCATGTGCTGCCAGCGGCGTTCCGACATCGACGCGGACGATCCGTACGCGGCGGCCGAGCGCGAGCGGGGCGAGAGCCGCGTTCGAGTACCGTCGATTGGCTGCGAGCGTGATCGAGTCGATGGCGGGGTGGCGACCGAGCGCGGCGACCATCCGCCGCAGGACCTCGAGGCCGCCGCCAAGCACATACACCGGATGCCACACGAGCAGTTTCATAAAGGACGTTTGACCATGGGATGGATGCGGGGAAACGCGTCCGGCGTTGACGCGACGAGATCGACCGGAGGGAGTGGATCAACACTCACGACGTGGTTCCCCGGACGATGGGCAGGAAGTTTTCTCGCCACGCACGGGCACAGGATGCGGGCTCGAAATGGGCGAGGATGGCCTGCTGCTTCGAGCGAATCGCATTCCGCAGGCTGTGGTCGTCATCGCGGAGCCGGCCGATCTTCTCGCGGGCCTCGGCATAGGTGCGGCACAGGCCTGGCTGGTCGGCACCGCCGAGCGCCTCGAGTAAGCCGCCCGCCATGAATACCAGCGGCTGCCCCGTCGCGATCGCCTCCAGAGGGTGATAGTGAAGGTGCCGCGGCTCCTGCGAGTGATAGAACATGCAGAAGCAGCGGCGGAGCAACTCGTCGAGTCGTTCGCGGGGGATGTAGCCGAGAATCCTCTCATCTTGGGTCGCGAGTGGCGAATCCACGCCATGAAGGTCTTGCCTGCCGGCGATCCAGGAAGGAATCTCGCCAAGCTCCGCGCGGAACCGCAGATAGATCCGTCGGTAGTAGTCGATCTGATCGATGTTCGGACAGATGAAGAGCATGCGGTCCTCGCCCCCCGTCCACGAGTCGTCGCCGGCCAGGAGGGAGTCGGGCAGGGCGAGCGGCATGAATACGGATCGCCGCCGCAGGAACGGCCGCTCATGATCGATGATCTGCTCGTAGGCAGCGGCGAGGTGAAGCCGGCTGCGGACCCGCGTCATTTCCGTCATGACGACGTTGCGAAACACAGGGCGGTCTTCGATGGGCAGCCGGTTTCTGAGGCGGGCGAGGAGGCGCCTGGGCCAGGTTGTCGCTTGAGTGAATGAGGAGGCGTCGAGCGTGTCGAAGGGAATCGTTGCCGTGGCCGACTCGTAGTCGAAGTCGCCGGCATGGCCAAACGCCCGCATGAAAATCCTGCCTTCGAAGCACCGCATGAGGTAGTAGAGGCCGGGATAGATCGATGCAGCGATGGCGACGTCGAAGTGGCGGTTGATCGTCTCGGCGGTGCGGCGGGAAAGGGGCTGGTCGTAGAAGTTGACCGTGTTCAGGTGGGCGATGTCGGCGGCCGGGATCGTAAGCGATGCGTCGTAGACGTCGGTGACCGTGGCCGTGCGGCCATTGGGGCCAACGGGAAGAACCTTAGGCACGAACACCTCGAAGCCCTCCGCCAGGAGCATGGGAACCTCCCACTCCATGAGAGTGGTGTGGTTGAGGATCCACAAAATCCGGCGCGGCCGGTTGGCACGAGGTGGCATGGTCTGGTGATCCTTCGCCGCTCGGGGCACGCGGGTGGTCGAGCAGCGTCGCGAGTGTATCGGCGGCTGGGAAAGCCATCCACATTCTGCCGGGGCGACTCATTCCCAAGGGGCCGCACACCAGGGGTCCGCTCTCGCATACGGCCGGGAATTGACCTAGTCTTTCAGCCCATGGCCGGCATTCACCTGATCATTCAGTACTGCAACGATCCGCGGCCGCAGCGACAGGCGGAATTCGACGAGTGCCTGAGGCGAAATCTCGCTCATCCGGCCATCGTCGCGATTCATAATCTGGTCGAACATCACACGATCGTGCCCGATGAGTTCCGGACCCATGCGAAGGTTCAGGAGCATCGCGTGAATCGATGGATGACGTACCAGGATGCCTTCGCCTACGCCAACGAGCATCTGAAGGATCAGGTCGTCGCCATCATGAACCTGGATATTTTTCTTGATCCTTCATCCAACTGGGGCGACCTCGGCTTGCTCGCCAGCGGTGTCGTCTTGTGCCTCTCTCGATTCGAATGGGACATCGACGGCCGCGTGTTCAGAGATCCGGGCTTCGAGAGGATCGGCTGCGCCAACTCGCAGGACGCTTGGATTTTTCAGGCGCCCTTTGATGTGCCCGACTGCGATTTTGAAATCGGAACACTCGGTTGCGACAATGCGATCGCGGAACGCATCAAGCGAACGGGGAGAATCCCACTGAATGCGGCCAGCCGATACCGGATCTTCCACTTTGATCGCTTCCGAGGAAAAACGTCTGCCAATCAGCAGGACGTGCACCGGGGAGACCGTGCGGCCCGTCCACGGCGCCGGCCCGAGGAGGAGGGGCAATACCTTCTGCCCGACATGGATCAGGTGCGGAGCGTCGATCAGCTCCTCACCGCTCTGAACGTGCCGGACTTGCAGCGCTACGCGGTAATATGCGACGTCATCAGTCGGTTCGTTCGTATCCACAACGGCGAATAGACGACCGCGGGACATTGCTACACTGCCATCCCTATGAAGCGACTGTGGATCGAAACCGTGGGCTGCCAGATGAACGTGCTCGATAGCGAGCTCGTCGTGGCGGCGCTGCGCCGTCAGGGATGGGAAATGGCCACGGGGCCAGGCGGCGCCGATGCGATCTTCTACAACACCTGCTCGGTGCGGCAGCATGCCGAAGACAAGATCTACTCGGCCCTCGGACGCATCCGCGTTCTCAAGGAAAAAAACTCCAAGATCGTCGTGGGCGTGCTGGGCTGCATGGCTCAGAAGGATCAAGACCTGATCCGCCGCCGGGCCCCGTGGGTCGATCTCATTGTGGGGCCGGGGCAGCTCCATCAGGTGCCGTCCCTCGTGGACGGCGTGCTCGCCGGCAGCGGGCCGCGGATGGAGGTGAGCCTCGAACGCAAAGGGGCCGCCCGCGATGTGATCGCACGATCCTTCGAGAGCTACGACCCCGATCGTGATCCGGCGATGCGGCCCACGCCGTTTCAGGCGTTCATCCGCACGCAGACGGGCTGCGACAAGTTCTGCGCGTTTTGTGTTGTGCCGCATGTGCGCGGGCCGGAGCAGGCACGGGCCCCGCAGACGATCCTGGCCGAAGCCCAGAAACTCGTGGCCGACGGCTGCCGTGAGATCACGCTCATCGGCCAAACCGTGAACTCCTACAAGTATGTCGATGGTGGTCGCACCACGCGACTTGCCGACCTGCTCGTGATCCTTGATGGGATCGAGGGTCTCGACCGGATCAAGTTTCTCACGAACTACCCGCGGGACATGACCGACGACCTCATCGCGGCGGTCCGCGATCTGCCGAAGGTGTCTCATTATCTCCATGTGCCGGCCCAGCACGGCTCCGACGCGGTGCTGGCGCGGATGAAGCGGGGCTACGCGATCGGGGAATACATGGAGATGCTCGGCCGCGTACGGGAAGCCATCCCCGAAGCGGCGGTGACCAGCGATTTCATCGTGGGGTTCTGCGGTGAGACCGACGCGGAATTCCAGCTCACGCTCGACCTCGTCCGCACCGCCGACTTCAAGAACAGCTATATCTTTAAGTACAGTCCGCGGCCCGGCACGAAGGCCTATGAGCGGCTGCCGGACGATGTGCCCGAAAACGTGAAGAAGGAGCGAAACCAGCTTCTGCTCGACGCGCAGACCGACGCGAGCCTCGCGGGCAATCTTCGGTTCATCGGCACCCGCCGGCAGGTGCTCGTCGAAGGGTTCTCCGCGCGGCATGAGAGGCTGGAGATTGTGGTCGGGCCCGACGACACGGTCCAGCTTTCGGGCCGCACGATGTGTGATCGCATTGTCGTGTTCGACGCCCCGCAGCGGCTCATTGGCCGGCTCGTGGACGTGGATATCGACGATGTCGCAGCGTGGTCGCTCTCGGGCACGGTGGCTGACGGCCTGGCAGACGCGGTGCCGCTCGACGGGCTGTCGTTTACGGACGAAGCGACTCCCGTCGTGTACCAGATCGCTCCGCCGTCGCGCGGGTAGTGCCGCTCGGGGGGGCTTCTACGGCGACCTCAACAGCCTTCAATCGCGCTCAGCAATAGAAGCCCTCGGCGCTCTATCCTCGGGCGGTCGCGGCCATTCTCATCTGCTGCTTCAATCGCGCTGAACAATAGAAGCCCTCGGCGCTAGCCGGGGGACGGCGGGTGGAAGGCCATCTCATTTGCCATCATGTGCGGGCTCGCCCAACAACCCGCCGTCCCCTCGCTCTCCGCGAGGGGCTTCTACGCGAGGGGCTTCTACGCGAGGGGCTTCTATTGGAGCAATCGCCCCCCGAGTGGCTAGACTACGTCGAGCGGCGAGGCGGCTGCACTCGGGGAACCTGTTCATGCTGCGCGCCCACGCCTCTGCTCCGCCGCCTCCTGGTGGCTGTCCGCTGCTCGATGATCCCGACGCTGCAGCAGCATGGGGTCGTTCCGCCGGGCTCACCGATCCGTCGCTCGCGCACCGCGTGCTCACCGGGCTGGCGGACCACGGCCTCACGTTCGACCTCATCACCAGCGTCTGCCACCAGTTCGCGAGCATCCTCCCGACGGTGAGCGACCCCGACCGCGTTTTTGTGACGCTTGGCCGATTTATCGCAGCGGTACGCAGCCCGCTTTCCACAGCCACGCTTTTCGAGCGCGATCCCGGGAGCCTGGGCGTGCTCCTGTCGCTCTTCTCGGCGAGTCCGTTTCTCGCCGACGCGGTCATCGCCGATCCCGAGGCATGGGAGGATGTCCGCCTTGGCCGCGGTCGCCCCGAGTCGAAGGAGGCGCTCGCCGCGATGCTCGCTGCCGAGATCGGCGGCAGCGATGATTCGGAGGTGGTGCTCGCGGCGCTGCGACGATTCCGGCGGCGGCAGACGCTGCGGATCGCGTACGGGGATATCGTCTCCGGCAATCGACTCGAGACCGTCGTTGCCCAGCTCTCGCATGTGGCCGACTGCATCGTCGCCGCGGCGGTCCGCACGGCGATGGCGACCATTGAGCGGCAGCGGGGCGTGCCGCGTGGGCCCGACGGTGCCCGAGCCACGCTCGCGGTGCTCGCCCTGGGCAAGCTTGGCGGTGCGGAGCTGAACTACTCGAGCGACATCGATCTCGTCTTCGTTCACTCCGCGGACGGCCGCGTGGATGGTCCAAAGCCGTGTACGACGCAGGAGTTTTTCGACCGTGTTGTGAAGGAGACCGTGCGGCTTGTTTCAGCGTCGTCGCCGCACGGGGCAGGGTACCGGGTCGATCTGCGTCTGCGGCCGCATGGTTCGGCGGGTTCGGCGTCGCTCTCGCACGATGCGATGCTCCACTACTACGACCGCTACGGACGCACATGGGAGCGGCAGGCCTGGGTGAAGGCGCGGTGCATCGCGGGCGACGAGGTGCTCGGCGGACGAGTTCTTTCGGAGCTCCAGCCATGGGTCTATCGCCGCTGGCTCACGCGGGCCGACATCAGCGGCATCAAGGCGCTCAAGCGGCGGATCGAGCGGCGGGCGATCCGCGCTGGCACCGACGCGGCTGACGTGAAGGAGGGTCGCGGGGGGATTCGCGATGTGGAGTTCACGATCCAGTTCCTGCAGTTGCTCGGCGGCGGCGATGCCCCAGCAGTCCGCACGCCCAACACGCTCGAGGCCATTCGCCGCCTCGCCGCTGCGGGAAGCCTCACCGACCAAGAGCGAGAGATTCTGGAGCGGACCTACACCTTTCTGCGGACGGTCGAGCATCGCCTCCAGGTGCTCTATGACCGGCAGACCCATCTCGTGCCAGATGACTCCGTCGAGCTTGGCCGCCTGGCCGTGCGGTGCGGTGAGCCGCCAGGCCCCGAGGGGCGTGACCGACTTCGCACGGCGCTCGTCGAGGCAGCTGACCTGAACCGTCGAATTCTCGACCACCTTCTCCACGATGCGTTTCCCGACGACGCGCCGCCGGAGCCGGAGGTCGATCTCGTGCTCGACCCGGAGCCGTCGGAGGAGACGATCCGCGACGTGCTTGGCCGACACGGATTTCGTGATCCGCTGACCGCGTACCGATCGGTCGTGGCGCTCGCGGAGGAGCGGGTACGGTTCCTCGCGACCCGCCGCTGCCGACATTTTCTGGCGGCGATCGCGCCGCGGCTTTTGGCGACGATTGGCCGCACGCCCGACCCTGATACGACGCTCGTCACGCTCCGCGATGTGAGCGATTCGCTCGGGGGCAAAGGCGTGCTCTGGGAGCTCTTCAGCTCCAGCACGCAAACCCTCGACATGGTCGTGCAGTTGTGTGCGTCGAGTCCGTTTCTCGCGAGGCTCCTCGTGACGAGTCCGGGCATGATCGACGAGTTGCTCGATAGCCTTCTCATCGCGCGGCTTCCGATCCCAGCCGAGCTCGAGGCCGGCCTCGCCGATCTCTGCTACGGCGCGGTGGATGCCGCGCCGATCCTCCATGCGTTCAAGGCTTCACAGCAGCTTCGCGTGGGGGTTCGGGACGTCCTTGGCCGCCAGGATGCCGAGACGACGACGGCTGCCCTCACGGCAATCGCCGAGACGCTCGTTCGCCGAGTGGTGGCGATCGAGGAGGAGCGTCTCGTGGAGAAGCTGGGCGAGCCGCAGGTGGCGGAGGGGCCGCGAGCGGGAGCGCGCGCCGCTCCTGTGGTGCTCGCGATGGGAAAATTCGGCGGCCGCGAGATGAACTACGCCAGCGATATCGACGTCGTGTTTCTGTACGACCACGACGGGGAGTCGCGGCATCGGCGTCGTCCCGCAGCCGGCACGAGCAACGCCCACTTCTTCGGCGAGCTCGCGGGACGCACGACGCGGGCGTTCAACGAGTTTGGCCCGCAGGGACGGCTCTATGAGATGGACTCGCGGCTCCGGCCGTCGGGTCGCAGTGGTCCACCGGCCATCTCACTCGCTGAGTTTGCCCGCTACTTCGCCCCCGACGGTCCCGCGGCGGTGTGGGAGCGGCAGGCGCTCGTGAAGGCGCGGTTGGTGGTCGGTGCCGAAGACGCTGCGGCGGAGGCTCGAAGGATCATCGATGGGGCGACCTTCAACCGCACGTGGACGGCGGCCGAGGTGGAGAGCATTCGTCGGATGCGGTATCGGATGGAGGAGGGGGCGAAGGTCTCGAACCTCAAGCGGGGCCCCGGAGGGGTCGTCGATATCGAGTTCATCGTGCAGATGCTCCAACTCGTGCACGGTGGTAAGAACCGCTCCCTGCGGACCACGGAGACCCTCGCGGGCCTCGTGGCGCTCCACGCGGCGGGCCATCTCACAGAAGAACGTATGACGTTTCTCAAACGTGCCTACCGCACATTGCGGGCGATCGAGGGTCGGCTTCGGCTGCTCGATACCGCGGGCCGTCATGATTTCCCATCGGACCCGGAGGAGCAGCGGAAGCTCGCCCACCTGCTTGGGTACGAAGCCCCCGATGCGCTTGTTGCCGACGTGCAGGAGATCACCGCCCGCACCCGCGCCGAGTTCGAAACGATCTTTGCCGCGACCGAAGCCGCGCTCGCATAGCCGCCGCTCCCGGGACGATCGGCATCCGATTTGCGGCGGACGGCAGAGTGGCATCAAAGCGAATGAACCCACAATGCAGCGACCGATGACCACTCCCGGCTACTTCCGGTACTGCCGGAAGTTTTCCAGTTCCTCGAGCTCCCGCTGGAGCCCGCCGGCCTGTTCGTCGCCGGCTTCAGGGCTCGTGATCTGAAGGTTGCGGGCGAATTCGAGGGTGTAGTCGTAATCAACTGCAGCCGCCTTCTCGCCAGCAGCACCGGCGGGCACTTCCACATCCCATCGCAGGATGCCACGGGGACGCTCGCGACGGAGATAGAACGCGTCGTCCGAGAGCTTCCGCTTGCCGGTGTCGAGCGTCACCTTGATCTCGTTCTCACGCTGGGCGAACGGCAGACGGTCGATCACGCGAACCTTCACCGGCTCCCGCTTGAAGTTGTCGATCGTGAGCCGGTAGTCGAACGAGAGCACACGGTTCCCACCCTGCACCAGCTCGTCCTTCGTGACAAGCTCGCGACGGGCCCGCAACTGCGGGTCGGCGCCAAAGCCCACTACAAACGTCTGGCCTCGGGCCACCGTGCCAATCTCGCCGCGGCCCACGAAGCGGCCATCGAGGTAGACGCTGATCGGCCCGCCGAGCAAATCCTCGTCGCTCGTGTTGACGATCTCCGCCTCGCGGTAGACATAGGTGGTCAAGACGGGCGTGGCCACGTGGGTGAGCGAGCCCTCCAGGTCGGCACGCATAACCTGCACGATCTGCTGGTCGTCGCGGCTGGCCATGCTGATCCGGTTCGGCAGCCGATAGTCGATGCTTGGCCCTTCACCGACCGTAGGCGACTCCTGCTCGAGGGTGCGAAGCGCGTCGCTGGGGCACACGAGCTCGAGCACCTGGGCACCGTTGGCGGCCATGTTGAACCGCCAGGCGTTGTCGAGCGAGGCCCTGTTTCCATATGCCTGAACCTGCCCCTGCTGGGCTTCCTGCCTCTGCTGCTGAATGCCCTTGAACTGCTGGGAGACAGCCGCGTTTTGCTGCGATGCAAGGGCGTCGGCACCCGCCTTCCCGCCTGGCATCACCTGCGCGGCTGCCGCCAGCGTGACTTCGAACGGCGCGAGGCCCGGGCCCCTCGCACTGAGCACCGGTGAGGCGGTTGAGAGCGTGAGCGAGACGTCATCCCAATCCTCGCCACTCCGCTGCGAAATGATGGCGTTGTATTCCACCCCCACGGTCTTGGCCTCGGCCACCGCGCGGAAATTGTACGACGGGCTCCATCCGCAGCCTCCCGCAAGGTAGTTGAGCTTCAGGGCCACCGGTTCGTTGACCTTCTTGTCGAGAAACACGACCGCCTCGAGAAGCGTCTTCGAGGAGTTTGTCGTCAGCTCGGCGCGTTTCCGCTCGAGAAGGTTCATCTCCTCGGCGAGCTTGCGTTGCCGTTGGTCGAGCGCGAGCCGCTGTTTCGTGGCCTCCAGACGTCGCGAGAAGGTGAACTCGGTCACTTTCATCAACTGCTCGGCATCCAGCACTCCCTTGGTCAATTCCGCCTGGGCGGTGGGAGCCACGAAGCCCTCGAGCTTGTCGAGGTATTGAAGTTGCTGCGCGACCAGCGCGAGCGAAGCGGCGATCTGTTGACGCTCTGCCTGGAGAGCCTCGACCTGCTCATCGAGCTTGCGGACCTCCTCGTGCGGAGCCGCGCCGACCGCCCGGGTGCGGAAACGGACCGCACGCACCTGAAGCCCCTGGGTACCCTCCGCAAAAAGGCTGTCTGGCACGACTCCCGACGGAAGGTCAGGCACGACGAGCTCGACGGCCCCACTGGGCGCATCAACCGGAACGGTTCGGGAGACCATCGCCTGGCCGCGGTAGAGCGTCACGGAATCGACCGTGCCAGCGTGGGTGATGGCTTTGGCGTCACCGGCCATTGCGGTGGCGACCGACGTGAACGTCATGGCAAGTGCGAAGGCGGCGAAGCGAAGCGATGGCATGAAGGTGGTTTCCAGAAGGTGAAGGTCGAGTGGGATGGTAGCAGCGGCGGCGGGGGGATGGCAGTAACGCGGACGTAACGACTTCAAGCGAGTATCATCCCCGCGTGCACGTCATTCTCACTTCCCTCGTTCCGCTCGCCCTGCTGGTTGCCATCGGCGCGGCACTCTTGCACTTCGGGCTCTATGACGACACCGTCCGTCGATCGCTTGACCGGCTGACGTATTGGGTATGCCTGCCCGCGATGATCATCCACTCGCTCCTGGAACCGCAGACCGGTGGACTGGGCGACGCCGGATGGATGACGCTGGCGCTGGCGATCGCCACGCTCGGCGGCGTGGCCCTCGCGCTGGTTGTCACGCAAGCGGTGCGCATGACGCGGGACGTGTCTGGCGTGTTTGCTCAGGCGGCGATGCGTGGCAACCTGGCGTTTGTCGGTCTGCCGGTGATCGATCTGGTGGTCAACGGCGAGCCCACCACGATGGCGAAAGCCGCGATCGTGCTCGCGCCGACCATGCTGCTCTTTAACGTCGTCGGCGTGTTTGTGCTCGTCGGCGCGAAGCACTACGGCCATGGCGACGCAGAGATCGGGGCCACGGGTCGGATGCTCTGGAAGTCACTCCTGACCAATCCCCTTCTCATCGCGAGTGCCGGAGGGATCGCCCTGTGGTGGTTCGGTGTCACCCTCGGCCAGGTGCCCATGGCCACGCTCGGCCTGCTCGCCAAGCCCGCCGCGCCCCTCGCGCTTCTGAGCCTTGGCGGGGCGATGGTGGTTCACCCGGTGCACGGTCGACTGGGCTTGGCCGTCGGCGGGGCGATCATCAAGTGTGGCGTGGTTCCCGTGATTGCGTATGGCTGCTGCGTGCTCCTGGGCATTCACGGTATCGACCGGCAGGTGGTGCTCGTCTACGCCGCCACGCCCACGGCGGTGGCGTCGTACGTGCTCGCGACGCAGCTCGGTGGCGACGAGCCGCTTGCCGCGGCGGGCATCGTGGTGAGCACGATCCTGAGTGCCGCAAGTCTTGCGGTGGTGCTCGCCATGGGGTGATGCACATTCGCTGCGGTTGCCTGATGAGCCGCAGCTCGGGGTTGCAGTGCCAGGCAGTTTGGCACGCTGCGCGGGCTTCGGCCGCTGCGTGCCCAGGCAGCGATTCGTCGCGTTGGGCGCACCCCGCCGCACAGCGGACGCAAACAGCGAGCGCCCCGGCTGCTCGGGCGCACCACACCACCACGCGTACGAGCAAGCGAGCATCCGGTGCGAGCAGCGGCCGGAGGGCCGCGAAGGCCGCCGGGGCCATGGATGGCCCGCCGGCCGTGAAGCATCCGGAGGTGCGAGCAGCGGCCGGAGGTCCGCGAAGGCCGCCGGGGGCATGGATGCCCCTGCGGCCGTAAAGAATGGAGGCAGCGGGAGTCGAAGTACCCACGAATACCTCAGAGAAAGCGCCATTCGAGCCACAGGGAGGCGCAGAAACAGGCGCACTGAAAACCGATCCGCTCCTCGCTCTCGTGGTGGAACGGTGGAGCAGCCTGAGCCCTCAGCAACGGCTCGCCGTGATTGAGGCCGCAATCCGACCTACGCCGTAAGCAGCCTATCAAAGCCCAGCCAACTCACGGATCGCGTAGCGAGACAATTCATTTAACGGGCCTATATTCCATCCAGTCAGAAAGTCACCGATTTTGGACGCCGTTACGATGAAGACAGTCCGCTCGCGAGCGAAATTGGCCGCATTCAGGTCGCGGATTTCACCTTTGGGAAATTCGGTGGCGAGGCTCTTATCGGAATCGAATGAATGGAACGCATTCAAATTTGCATGCGATGGGTCAAGTGTGCCGTCGATGAGGGCGACTTGGCCGGCGTCAAAGCGGCAAGCGATCAGTTCGGCATTCGTGACAATGACTGGGACAAAAAACTCCGGTCCAAAGCTCGACCTGCCCTGCGACTTCCTTACGCGTGCCTCATCGTGTGCGATTCCTTCAGTGCATGACAGAATGTTCGCAGCCAAGGACTCCAGCGTCGGGCGTCTGCCTGGATCATCGCTCGCACTCCACTTCCATTGGACGCGAGAAGTTCAGTCACGGCGATTCAATGGCCTCCGGCCCGGGCGGCACGACTCCAGCTCGTGGTGGGCGGCTTCCGTCGTGCCGCGCAGACAACAAGAAGGAGGTCGGGCATCCTGCCCTCCCGCTGTTCTGAGCAGCGGCATTCGCCGCTGCCCCCGGCACTCCGCGGCCGGATGCCCCCTCGGAAATCCGAAAGGTGGGCAAACAACCCTGTCTGGCTATAGAAGCGGGGCACGCCCAAAAGTAGTGGCCTTGCCGCAAAATGAGGCTAGAGTGAGCGTAGGGCGAGAACGGGTGGTGCGTTTGGCAATGGTCCGCTGCTGGGTCTCTCGGCTGACTCGGATCGGCCCAGAAAGCCGGGCCACCCCGATTTTGGCATGCTTCTTGTGTGCCAAAAGCCGATGAACCACACTAACTCGCGGGCTTGATGCCCGTTGCATTTGCGGTCACTGGAGCCTTTCTCATCCATTTGCGTGGATTGGAGAACCCATGTCAGTCGCCCCTACAAATCCACGATCCCAAAACCGCATCACCCTGCTTGACGAGTCTATGGGCAGGGATGTGCTCGTTGTGTCCCGCAGCGAGGATCGGTTCTTCATAACTGCCCAGGCGGCTGTCGAGGCTTGCCGGGCCGCCAACGACAGTGCTCGATTTCCGCAGCAGTTCGGTGACTTGCTCGACTTTCTGAGCAAGTGGATCGAGGCGAACAAACCGAAGATTCACCGCGCGCAGGTTGCCGTGCGGGAAAATGACCTCCTGTTCTTGGTGACCCAGGCGGGCGCTGCCTACGACGACGAGTTGATGGATAGCCTTTCGGACTTGGACATCGAAGTAGCCAACAGCGAAAGCTTCAGCCTGGTCAAAATGAACGTCCTCGCGATTCCGCGCACGCCCGATGAGGCTTCTACGGCGTTCATCTCAGACTCGGGCAACGGCTGCTTGGTCTATGCCAAGTAGTGCGGCTCATATCAAAGCCGCCGAAGGCAATCAGCAGGCGATCGACTATCTGATCCTGGGCGGCGACGCCTACACGCCATGGATCGTGACCATCGCCTTCTACAAGGCTCTGCACATGATTGAAGCGGTGCTTGCCGAAGGGAATCCGCCTTGCCACAGCGTTGACCACAGCACCAGAAACGACCTTCTCAAGAAAACGAGCAAGTACCAACAACTCTGGAAGAACTACTCGCCCCTCTACCAAGCGTCGCTGGTCGCGCGATATCTCTCGGACCTCAGCGGTTCCAAGCCGATGGAGTCCTACCTCACAGTCGATGATTGCAAAAACAAAATCCTGAATCATCGGTTGCGCCAGATTGCTTTGAGCGCCAACAAGCTCATTGGGAAGGATGTCTTTGCGACGACATGACCGCGGAGGTTGCCACGTCGTGATTCTTCCACGCTTTTGCAGTGTCGCCTGTCGCGGACATTCGTTGCGCACGAGCATGATCGCCGTGCGAGTGATCGCCGTTGCCTCTTCGTCGCGAACCGTCCGCCTGCGGTAGAATCCTTGCCTTCACCAGCAAGGCAGCGACGGCGAAACGAGCGACGGCGAGCAAGGGTAGAGCGACTGCGAAAGTCCCGTCAGAGGCAGCGGACGTGCGGCGGGTCATCGAACACGCCCCGAATCACGAGTGGCGGCTCCTGATCGCCCTTTCGCGTTTCGTGGGCTTCCGGGTGCCGAGCGAGGCCATGAGCCTGCGATGGCAGGGACATCGACTGGGAGCGCGGCCGAGTCACTGTCCCCTGCCCGAAACTGGAACACCTCGTGGGCAAGGGCTACCGCGTGATCCCGTTGTTCGCCGACGTGAGGCCATACCTCGAGGCTGCTTGGGATCAAGCGCCTGAAGGCGCCGAGTACGTCTTTCCGGAGGAGTACCGTCGTCGCGCCAAGGGGAAGCACGGCTGGGCTGGCTGCAATCTCCGCTCGACGCTCGAAAAGATCATCAAGCGAGCCAAGGTGTCGCAGTGGACGAGGCTCTGGCATTCCATGCGGGCATCGTGCGAAACGGACTTGGCCCGAGAGTATCCGCTCGCGGTTGTGGCCAAGTGGCTCGGCAACACCGTGGCCGTGGCGATGCGGCACTACGTCGATGTGACTGACGCCGATTTTGAACGGGCCGCACAGCGGACGCAAACAGCGAGCGCCCCGGCTGCTCGGGCGCACCACACCACCACGCGTACGAGCAAGCGAGCATCCGGTGCGAGCAGCGGCCGGAGGGCCGCGAAGGCCGCCGGGGCCATGG
>Ga0163150_10005548_pt1 | contig 16034 bp, 13 predicted proteins | sample OliLakLV19P2IB_FD_148628 | JGI IMG/M metagenome (GOLD analysis project Ga0163150, IMG submission 148628) | Freshwater microbial mat bacterial communities from Lake Vanda, McMurdo Dry Valleys, Antarctica - Oligotrophic Lake LV.19.P2.IB | ecosystem: Environmental > Aquatic > Freshwater > Lake >...
GTCACGTTCCGAGCCATCGCGCGTCTCCTTGCCGCACGCGACGCAACCTGACGAACTGCTTCGTCCACACGGTTCCACCGCAGGACCGTAGTTATCGCAGATTACCCAGCATGGCGCAATCGCCCTGCCGAAAACGGTTCGCTATCCGGGTAACAACGATGTCTACAGCCAGTCGGTGCCAACCTTTCTTTGCCCATCGGATCCCAGCGTCGAGTCGGACGGCATTGTGATGGTCGATGGCATTCCCTGGGGCGCGTTGTGTTACGCGGTCAATGCCATGCTGTCGGCACGGAATCCCCTCACCAACTCGCCCATCGACATTCCCCAGGGCAAGCTCCGCTTTGCCGAGCTCGCGGACGGCACGTCGAACACCATTCTCCATGCCGAGAAATATGCCCGCTGCTCCAATACGAGCATGGTGCCGGTGGTCGGCGACGGTGGCACGGCGTGGGCGTATTGCGTAGCCCTCGTTTTCCCTTGGTTGCCGCCGCCCATGCAGCCACCGGGCAAGGCGTTCCAAACGGGCATCGCGATCGGCGCCTTGGTGGCCCGAGGCGCCCCCAATGCGATAGGCCCTGCGTCGAAATTTCAGGTCCAGCCGCTGTTTCTAGGCGAATGCGATCCGACAAGGGCCTCGACATCTCACGCCGGTGGCATCCTGGTCGGCCTGGCCGACGGCAGCGTGCGTACGCTGGCCCCGACTATGAGCGGCGACATCTGGTGGGCCGCCCTGACGCCCTCGGGGGGCGAAGTGCTGGGCTCGGAGTGGTAAGTAGGTATCGAAACAAAAAAAGCGGCCGGTGAGTCCCAACCGCGAAGAAGGACACTCACCGGCCCGGCATCTCCCCGGCGCTCGGTCTGCGCGCTCACGGGCGATGACTCTTTTAATTATGTCGCCGACCGCATTCAAAGCGAAAGGACGGTTGTCGATGAGAATTCTCCGCCGCGCGAAGTAGTCGCGGCGCCGGTGAAAGCTAGCGAAAGTCACTGCCCCTTGAAACTCGCATCCCTAACCCCAAAGCATCCAATGAACACACTCGCCTTATCGAGCTCACAGGTCCGGCCACTGTTCCACCCTATCCGGAGGAGAACCGCCATGAAAGCTCATTTGAGACAGATCATTTGTCTACTAGTTGTCGGGACTATCGCCTGCTCGGGCGCCAGCGTTGAAGGTGATTGGAACTACAACTTTGAGTCGCCGCTCCCCGCATCGTTTGTTTTTAATCAGATTGGACCTCCGTCAGGGACATTCTCGGGAGGCATCGACAGCGGCGCGCTCCGCCTATCCGACCCTCAAATCCTTACGGGAGGGCCAAATTTTGGCGGGATCGGCCGCGAAACCAGCCAGATTTTTTCCGACGCGCGAATGTCGGGAACCCTCAACGCCGCGGGAAACTCCAATGATCTTCTTGGTCTGAGTATTCGTAATCAGGCTCTTGGAAACAACACCTATGGCGCGAGGATCGACTTTAACACCGGTCGGTTGGGTGTGTTCAAAATCGTCAATTTCGTCGGGGTATTTGATATTGCGAGCGACTCCCCAGAACAGGGCAGCCAACCGCTCCTTGCCGATCTTGCCAGAGGCTACTTTGTGCAGTTCGACGTGATCGGCAATGCCCTCGACGCGCGCGTCTTCGACGGGCCGGGGGGAAGTCAGCTATTGCACGTGCATTACCTCGATGACCAGGGCATCGGAGGTCCACCGCTGGGGCCGGGCTTTGCGGGTGTCTCGGCGCTACGCAATGTGGGCAGCCTCGACGGCGCCTTTGACAACCTCTCCGTGACGGCCATACCCGAACCCGGCACCTGCGTGCTCGCCGTCGTCGGGCTGACGGTCTTGGTGCTGTTCCGGCGGAGCAACTTGTTGAAAAGGACGTCACTCTGAGTAGGCTCGATGTCCCAGGTCCGATGGCATCGGACACCTGCACCTAGAGACGGCATGGTTGCTTGGAATCGAACGGAAGGAAGATCAACCGCAGAGTTAGCTTTGTGGCTCAAAAAAGCGGCCGGTGAGTCCCAACCGCGAAGAAGGACACTCACCGGCCCGGCATCTCCACGGCGCACGGTCTGCGCGCCAGAACGGGATCCGTTGCCAATCCTCGAGCAGACCACAGCCGCAAAGGAGATTCTCATGTGGTTCCACGCTAAAGTCGATTCACTGCAATCTCGTTCGTCACCTGCACCGTCGCGGCAGTCGTTGCGGCAATGCGCTCACCCGCGGTTCGCCGCGCGGCGCGTCCGCCTCGAACCTCTAGAAGACCGCCGCATGCTCAGCTTCAGTCCGGCAATCGACTACTCCGTCGGGGCGTATCCGGTGGCCGTGGTGAGCGCCGATTTCAACGCCGATGGCCGGCTGGATCTGGCGACGGCTAACGCCAGCGGCAGCAGCGTAAGCGTCATGCTGGGCAATGCGGACGGCACGTTCCAGGCGGCCCAGGACTCCGCCACGGGTGCTAGTCCGCTCTCTCTTGCGGTTGGAGACTTCAACGCGGACGGCAAGCTTGACCTCACGACCGCCAACGGGGGTAACGTGAGCGTGCTGCTGGGCAACGGCAATGGCACCTTCCAGGCGCCGACCAACATCGACATCGGTTCGAGTCCGGCGTCCGTGGCGGTGGGCGACTTCAACACCGACGGCACGCTCGACCTCGGCGTGACGTCGAATTTCTATTACCCTGGTTCATACGGCTATTACGGTTGGTATCCCGGTTACTACGTCGGCCGCGCCAACGTGCTGCTGGGCACCGGCGGAGGCTCCTTCTCGGCGCCGAGCTCCACCTCGCTCGGCTACGGGGCGTACGCTTCCGCGGTCGTGGCGGACTTCAACGGCGATGGGAACGGCGACTTCGCGACGGCCAACAACGACTATGGAAATGTAATCGTGCTGCCGGGCACCGGCACCGGTGCCTTCGGGGCGCCGAACTACCTCAGCGCCGCACCATCCCGGTCGTTGGCCGCGGGAGACGTGAACGGCGACGGCAAGCTCGACCTGGTGACGACAAACCGCTACAGCAGCGAGGTCGGCGTGTTGCTGGGCACCGGCGCCGGCGTCTTTGGGGCCATCCAGTACTACGCCGCCGGCTCAGCGCCCAGTTCCGCGGCGGTGGCCGACTTCAACGGCGACGGCAAGGCCGATCTCGTGACGGCCAACTCGGGCGACGGTACCGTCAGCGTACTTCTCGGCACGGGCGCCGGCGCCTTTAAGCCGCCTGTGATTGCCGCTGCCGGAGCGGGGGCTGCGGGGGTAGCGGTGGGCAATTTCAACGGCGACAGCCGCATGGACGCGGCGACGGCCAACCCCGGCGCTAATAACGTCTCGGCGTTGCTCAACGATGGGAATTGGCCCGCGCTAGACGCCCCTTCGATCGCCATCGGCGACGCGGTTGCGGTCACCGAGGGTAACGTCGGGACCGTCAGCGCTTTCTTCACCCTGAACCTCACGGCCCCCTCCAACCAGGCCGTGACCGTCCATTACGCCACGGAGGACGGCAGCGCCACGCTGGCCGGCAGCGACTATCAGGCCACGTCGGGCATGGTGACGTTCGCCCCCGGAGAAACGAGCAAGACGGTGCCCGTGCAGGTCAATGGCGACCGGATCGGCGAGACCAGTGAGTCGTTCTCTGTCCGCCTCACCAACGCAACCAACGCCTTCCTGGCCGACCCGCTGGGCGTGGGCACCATCCTGGACGACGAGCCCTACGTCAGCATCGACGGCTACGCAAGCGGCACGGAAGGGAACATCGGAACGACTCCTTTGACATTCACTGTGACGCTATCGGTCGCGTACGACATTCCCGTGACTGTCGATTATGCTACCGCGGACCTCACGCCCGATGAAGAGTACTACTATGGGCCCAGCGCCACGGCCGGCGTCGATTATGCGGCTGCGGCAGGCACGGTGACCTTCGCCGCCGGCGAGACCAGCCAGACCATCACGGTGCTGGTCAATGGCGATCGGATTGCTGAATCGTACGAAAACTTTTGGGTCAATCTCAGTAACGCAAGTGGTGCGCAACTCAGCTCCAGTCAGGCCTTCGGCTCGATCCTGGACGACGAGCCGTACTTCAGCATCGATAGTGGCGCGAGCGTTACGGAGGGGAACACGGGTACGACGAACCTGGTCTTCACTGTCAGCCTCTCGACCGCCTACGACGTACCCGTGAGCGTGGACTTTGACACAGCCGACGGCAGCGCTTTAGCCGGCAGCGACTACGTGGCTGCCTCGGGCACCCTGACTTTTGCCGCTGGACAGACGAGCCTGCCCATCCCGGTCATGGTCAAGGGCGACGTGCTGGCTGAGACCGACGAGTATTTCTCCGTTAGCCTATCCAACGCGACCGGTGGTTCGATCGCCAACGGCTGGGGTTATGGGACCATCCACGATGACGATACGCCGCCCGCGATCACCATCGGCGACGCCTCGATTGTCGAGGGAAACAGCGGCACACGGCTGATGGTTTTCACCGTGTACCTGTCGCAAGCCAGCGGCAACGACGTGTGGGTGAATTACACAACGGCCAACGGCACCGCCAGGACCAGCGACAACGACTATGTCGCCCAGTCGGGGACCGTCTACTTTGCACCTGGCGAAACGACCAAGACGATTGAGATTGTTGTGAAAGGAGACACCAGGAAGGAGAAAAACGAGAGTCTCTACGTCAATCTGTCGGGCGCGATCGCCGACGGTCGGGGCGTGGGATCCATTCTGAACGACGACGGCGGCAAGGGGCACAATCATAAGGGGCACAATCGGATGGCGCTGGCAGCGGCCGTCGATGCCGCGATCGATGATTGGATGAGCTCCGGACGGAAGAAGCGTGGCCGGTAGGCGCCTTGTTGCAGGACGTTTATCCTCCCGCGAGCCACCGGGTTTGGACCGGGGTTCGCGGGGGGGCGACCATCTCTAGCGAAGGTGATGTACGCTATGAACGCTCGAACCACGCACACTGCGCAGCCCGTCGCCAGCAATACTATGCAGGACACGTCTCCTGACTACGCACCGGCGCGCACTCCACACCAGCCCGTGGCCTTTCACTACGTCCAGACTGAAAGCTTCGCGGCCCTGCTCGCAGAACTTGGCGCGTCGCTGGTGGTTAGCACGTACCAGGCCAACAAGTTGCTGGTGGCTCGGGTGCAGGGCCCAGGGCTCTCCATGCTGGTCCGCACGTTCGATCGGCCGATGGGGATCGCGGCCGATGCGCGCCGCCTTGCCGTGGGCACCCGCAACCAGATCTGGACGCTACGGAATGCCCCGGATATTGCCTCGCAAGTCGAACCCAAAGGGATGCACGATGCTTGCTACCTGCCGCGTTCGGCCCACGTCACCGGCGACATCGGCATTCACGAAATCGCCTGGGCCGGCGACGAGTTGTGGATCGTCAGCACGCGGTTTTCGTGCCTCAGCACGCTCGCGGACGATTACAGCTTCGTGCCGCGCTGGCAGCCGCCGTTTATCACCGCGCTGGCCGCCGAGGACCGCTGTCACCTCAACGGCCTGGCAATGCGCGAGGGACGGCCGGCTTTCGTCACCGCCCTGGGCGAGACCGACACGCCAGGCGGCTGGCGCCCCGGGAAGTCGCAAGGCGGCATCCTCATGGACATTGCCAGCGGCCAGTTGTTGGCCCGCGGTCTTTCGATGCCCCACTCGCCGCGCTGGCACGAGGGTCGGCTGTGGGTACTGGAGTCGGGCACCGGCGGCGTGGTGAAGGTCGATCCGGCCACGGGCCAGCGCGAAACCGTAGTGCAACTGCCCGGCTTCACCCGTGGCTGGGCCTTAGTTGGCCCTTACGCCTTCGTGGGATTGTCGAAGATTCGCCCGACTTCTGCCATGGATGGAGTGCCGATTGCAACGCGGCGCGATGAACTGAAGTGCGGCGTGGCCGTCGTGGACTTGCGCCGCGGAATATCGATCGGCCTGCTCGAGTTCCAAACCGCGATTGAGGAGATCTTCGACGTGCAGCTTCTCGCAGGACTTCGCTTTCCGGAGGTAATCGGCTTTCAGAAAGAAACCATCGATCACACGTTTGTCGTACCGCCGATGGACGGATAGCAGGGCAAAAACATTGGCCGGCGATGTGAACTTCGATGATGTTGTGAATCTCGTCTCCGCTGATTGAGATGTGGCAGGACCCGCCAACGGCAACGTCAACTACTTTGACATCAACCTCAACCTCATCCGCACGAACTGGGTCGCCTCAGCCGGTTTGACCGCCGTTCCGGAGCATTCGACTTTGATCCTGGCGTTGTGCAGCCTAGTCGGTGCCGCCTTCTTGTACAGCACACACCGATCATAGGCGTGTGGCGTTTTGACAGTTCGCGGTGAGCGCCACGGTGTTCTTCTATTTGCCGCGTATGGTCACGCTCTGGGATGGTTTACACTCTTGCGACGGTTAGACCTCCCGGCCTACGAGCCGAAGGCGTCACGCGCGGGAGCGGGAAAGCGGAACGTGCCGACTTCCAGCCGCGTGTACCACAACACATAACCGTGCGTGTTCCAATAAAGAATCTTCACCCGGTCGCCACGCTTCGAGCGAAACACGAACAGATGGCCCGACAAGGGATCTTGGCGCAGCACTTCGCTCGCTAGCGCGGCCAGCGAATCAAAACTCCTCCGCAGGTCGGTCGGCTGGGCGGCGAGAAGCACTTTCACTTGCCCGCTGATGCTCAACATGCTCGGCCCTCCAGCAGGTCGAGGAGCGTCCGCAGGGCGACTGCGTCGTGCGCCGGAACGCGAAGGATCAGGCCGCTGGCAAGCACGGCTTCAATGCAGTGGTGAGTCGGCGGAGAAATCGTGACCGGCAGAAACCTCGGTCGCAAACCGGTTGAGGGACGCGCGGTTCGCGGCCGCGCGCGGCGAATCCGAGGCGCGGGCGAGTCGGCCTGCTGATCTTGCACGGACAGTGAGCCTGCCGCGGCATCACGCTGGGCCAGTTCGCGTCGCCACGCATAGAACGACGGTTCCGAGACGCCTGCCGCCGCGCAATAATCTCGAACGGATCGCCTGCCCTTGGCCTGCCGCCGCACATGTCGCCGCCATATCCGCTCCTTGACCGCATCCCGTCGCGGCCCACGCTCCGCTTGAGCTTGTGAGCTCATCATGGCTTGGTCCCCTGAATGGAATTCGTGACAATTCCCCCCAGGCTACCACGCCCCGCAACACGGGCCGCACCGGACGCTTACAGTTTTTCTATGTGGCCGGGCGTCGTAGGAGGCACCAACCAGCCGCCGTCAGCATCATCAGCATTGCCGTTGTTGGTTCGGGCACCGGCGTCGCGCTGGCAACGGCGCCCGTTGGTGTCCAGTTTCTGCTGATCAAATTGATGTCGAAGATATCGACGATCATATCGCCGTTGGCGTCGCCGGCGGGTCCCGACTCGCCCCAATGGCTGGACACAAGATTGATATCGAAGATGTTGACAACGCCGTCGCGATTTACATCGCCCGCGGGGCGGATGAGAAAGGCCGTCGGCTCAAACGCCCCGGCCGCCAGCGGATTGAAGCTCTGATAACGAACTTCGTCCATCCACCCATTGAAAAGGAACTCACCACCCGCCAGCGGATCACCATAGCCGCCCAACCAGAATCCATCCGTCGCTTTTTGGGGAATCGGGTCGCTCTGGGTTTCGGCCACCAACGACCCATCAAAAAAGTAGGCCGCAGTATCGAACGCCTTGACATAGGCCAAGTGGTGCCACTCACCTACGGTGGCCGGGCCCAGAATATGTTCGAAAACTCCCACACGCGCGACGTAGCTCCTATCGCGTTGAAAGAATCCGAATCCATTCGAGTTTGGATTTCCATTGTAGGCCAACAAGCTGATAATCGGTCCCTGTGGACCGTCCAGGTCAAGTGGACCCGCTTTCACCCACATTTCGAGCGCGTATCCCTGCTCCACCATCGTCAATGATTCGCTTTGTCCGTAGACGCTGGGAAAGGCTGGTCCACCCAGTCCGACGTTGGCGAACGCCATCGACAACTTCGAGTCGACGGGCCCCCGCGGTGGCACATCGGAGGAATACTTGGGTGATCCAAAGCGATTGAGATGCAATCCCTCGCCAAAGGAATCGAGCGTCGGATTGGCAGCCAAGGTGCCGGAAACAGCCCCCGGGTCCTGGTCGCCGAGCCGGTAGTACGCTCCGCCCACGAAGGCGGAGGCCGATACCTCCTCGACCAAAACGCCAAAAGCAATCCCTGCAGCGACCATGCGCAAGCGCCACATAGAGCACCTCCGGCGAAAGAAGTTCGATCTCTTTTTACGAACATACCGATCAACGGAAGTTACAACAAGCGTTTGGGCTTAACGAGTCTGGCACCGAAAGATCCGGTGTTAGCGGCGGAATGATTTCGGTCCCGAGGAGGTCGACCGGCGGCTCGGCGGCGCGCCGAACGGGGCTCGATCTAATGAGCCGCCCGTACGTAACCCATCAGCGCACCAAACGCGGATTGCCTGCTCGACGAGGGCGACGCCGAAACGGTCGATATCTGCATTCACGGGTTGCGAGCGGTTTCAATGCGGAGGAAGATGAAAGTTCAAGCCTGATTGGGTCGGGCTCAATTCTCGCTAACTTTGCAAGCGTCGATGGGCAGTCACCGTCCCGGTCAATGGGATTACAGCATGCGAGCCATTTCGACATGCCATTTCCTGGCCGTTTCTGCGGCCATGACCATTCTCATGGTTCCGCTCTGGCCCCGCAGTATCGCAAGTGCGGCGATCATCTATTCGGGAACCAACCTCGACGTCCAGGCGACCTCACTCGTAGCACCCGGCGGTACTCTGCGTGCCTTCACTCGTTCGGCTGTGGGCAAGAACGGAGCTCAACCGCGCGTTTTCGACAGCACGAAGAGCGGTCAGGGGGGCACTGGCATCACAACAACCGGAAACCTGCTGCACCAGGTATGGGAGGGCGGCTTCGTACCCACGCCCACAGCGAATCTGGTCGTTCCGGGCAGTATCCCGCAGTCGATCGACACGCATTTCCTGGTCGACACCGCATCCTTGTTCATTGCGCAGTTGCCCGCCGAAAACCGCCCGCTACTCGCCCCCTCCCTACACCCGTTTGCCGGCTACGGCAGTTTTCTTACCGGAGCGTTTGCGCTGGTAGGGCCTGCCAATCTGACTTGGAACTTTGCGTATATCGTTGTTCCTGTTGGCACGACCGTACACTTTGACTTCGAACTCGGCGCCGCTGGTTTCAGCTCCGAGACGGTCGCCGCCGCATTGGCCGTCGTGTTTGCTCCCGGGGACTTGAACATGGATGGACTGGTCAACATCTTTGATCTCAATCTTGTCTCGGCGAACTGGGGTGGGATTGGGCCGGCAGGTGATGCCAACGGTGACGGGACGGTCAACATTTTCGACATTAACCTGATCAGCGCGCATTGGACCGTGGCCGGCGACATGAACGGCGACAGGTTGGTCAACATTTTCGACATCAACCTCGTATCGAGCCATTGAAACGAAACCGGCCCGGCGGGTGACGCCAACCACGACGGCGCGGTCAATATCTTTGACATCAATCTAATTAGCGCCAACTGGACCCAAACTAGCAGCGCGGCCGCCGTGCCCGAGCCAGCGACACTCATCCTTGGGCTATGCGGCCTGCTCGGTGTAGTCTGCTTACGCGGCCGCCACCGACAAACGCCGCACGGCTCGGCAACCGGCAATCATTCGCGGTGAGTGCCAGGGTGCTTTACAACCGCCCGGCCGGCCCAACGGTAAACGCCTTTGCGAGCAGTTTCTTGCGAACCTCTTCAAAGCCCAAGGCCAAATCGTATTCGAACATCACCTCGGATCGGTACGGCTTCACTGCGATTCTCCTCGAATGCGTACAACGATCGTACTCCACTCCAGCGTAGTGCGATCCTTCCCTGAGTACGGTCGTACCCGTCCAACGACCGCCTCTTTCATGATCGATGGGCGTCAACGTCGCACAAGCGATTTGCGCTACATGTCAGCCGCAGCTGAGTTTGCCGATCCGCTTGCAATCCAATGCGGGACTTGTTGCAGCACGGCTCCAGTGTGCTCTCGAAAGATGAGCACGATCATCGCCGGCGCCGCCAAGTCTAACGCGGCAGCGCGTTGTGGTCGACTGCCGGCGCCTCTATACCGGCCCTTCGGGCTGCCACACAGTGGTTCCATTCGTAAACGTTTGATGGAGTTGGTTTGCGGATGACCGCCACGGGAAGACGCGGCGGCAGAGTCTACGCCGCCGGCGGTTTTTAACAGGCGGGTAGCAGGGTATGTAGCGCTTCGGACGTGGCGTAACCGTGGATAGAACAGTAGCATCACGCCGGTCGGCGTGTTATCGTGATCGGACCGCGGGACGGCCGAATACCACGCGACACCCAAGGAAGCCGGAAAGCCGCCCGCGGACTCTTGCTTGCTCCCAGAACGCCGGGCGCGTACGTGCAACTCGGTGCCCAACTCCCACCGAAGGCGTGGTGGCGCGGCCGGCGGTTTCACTTCGGCACACAATTCCGCAAGTTCGCCGAAAATGCCGGGTGCGGCGAGGTCGGACCTAGTGGGCCATCGCGAGCGACTTTCCATTTGCCACCGTTAGCAACACAACACCACGCGCACGGAATTCCTGCGCTGCACTCACATCGCCGTCGCCGCCCGATTGTCGATCCGATCTCCGATCGGACCGGTCGTGAAGGATGAGGTGGCAATACTGGATGCGGCGCAACGACCTGTGATCCTTCGCCGGGAGGACCGTTTATGACACTGCCACTGAGGGCCACGGCGTTCGAGCGTTACATGCTGAAAGACGACCGCCCCAGCCATCCAATGACCTACACCATCCGGCTCAAGTTCCTGGGCCAGATCGACCGCGCGGCGTTTGATGCGGCGGTCGATCGAGGCGTGCGGCGCCATCCCCTGTTGTGCGCCCACCTGGTCGGCGACCGGCCCAGCCAATTGACCTGGGTGCAGGCGAGCAATCCATTCCCGTACGTCGACTATGGCGACGAGGCGAAGCCGCTCCGTTTTCCGGGCACGGAGCAAATCGACCTACGCACCCACACCGGTCTAAGGATCTGGGTGCGCGGCGGCGACGAGCGCACCGAGATGCGATTTCAGTTCCACCACTGCTGCTGCGACGGCCTCGGTGCCTATCGGCTGATCGAAGACGTGCTGTGCGCTTATCACATGGCGCTCTGCCCCGACGACCGCGACGTCACGTTCCGCCCACTCGACCCGGAGTTGCTCGCTGCGCGCATGCGGTTTGGTCTTGCCTGGTGGCGTGTGCTACTGCGGATGCCGCTGGAAATTTGGGGGGCGGTGGTGGGCATGGCCATGTTCCTGCTGGTACGGCCGCAGCCGCTTGTCTCCCCCGAGCGGCCGGTCGAAGAGGACGCCGATAGCCCACTGCTGCTTGATGTTCCGGCGCATACCTTCGAGGCCGACGAATCGGACCGCCTGCGCGATGCGGCTCGCTCCGCCGGGGCGACCATGAACGACCTGTTGCTCCGCGATCTGCTCCTGGCGATGCACGAGTGGAACGCGAGCCTCGACCCGCGCACCGGCGGGCGGTTGATGCGAGTGATGATTCCGATGAACCTACGAAGTGCCGGCGACGAGGTCATGCCCGCGGCCAATGTGATTGGCATGGTGAACCTCGACCGGTGGCTCAAGTGGTATCGCAACCCGGCGCGCCTGTTGACGAGCATCGCCTGGGAGACGCGGATTCTGCAATATTTTCGATTCGCCCTGGCGTTCATCCGCTGCGTCGCGATGCTGGAGAGGATCCCTGGCGGCCTGGAGTTCATGACGCGAACTAAGCGCTGCTACGCCACGAGCGTGCTCAGTAATCTGGGGCGAATACTCGGCCAGGCGCCGCTGCCGCGTCGCGAGGGTAAACTGGTGGCGGGTGGGCTGTTGCTGGAAGGAATCGAGTCGGCCCCGCCCGTGCGATCGTTTGTCGCCACCGGCCTGACTTGCCTGTACTACTGCGGCCGCTTGACGCTAGTCCAGAACTACGACCGGCATTATTTCACCCCACAGGCTGCCGCCCAACTGATGGTCCTCACCGTGCGGCAAATCCTCAAATCCGCGGGGCCCGGCGTCGAGCAACCAGCGACGTTGTCGCGGCCCACGATATTGGCTTCGACACGCCGACCGGATGCCGCGAACGCAGGCGTTGCCCCGGCGGCATTGACATGAGCCCCGTCGCCCCACCGCCTTGCCTAACGCCCAGTGTTTCGCACAAGCCTCCCTGGTGGACGCCGCGGATTTGGCTGGGCGCGACACTGCCTGGTTGGCTTCGGATACTTGCAAGCAACCGCTGTGCGGTCGCCTGGCCGTTCTGGTACGAGGCAACGCTGACCATTGTGGCCGCGGCTGTCAACAGCCTGTTGGGACTCCTACAGGACCTGTGCTATGCCCGCCGCCTGGCGAGGACGGAGATCACTCAACAGCCGCTTTTCATTCTCGGCCACTGGCGAAGCGGCACGACACTTTTGCACGAGTTGTTGGCGCTCGACCCGCGGCATACATTCCCCACGAACTATATGTGCATCGCGCCGGCTCACTTTCTACTCACCGAGCGGATCGCTCGGCGGTGGTTCAATTGGGTCATCCCCAAGCAACGGGCGATGGACAACATGCCGCTGAGTTGGGACCGTCCGCAAGAGGATGAGTTCGCGTTGTGCAACTTGGGAGTACCGTCGCCCTATCGGACGATCGCGTTTCCCAATCACCCTCCTCAGGACCAGGAGTATCTCGATCTTCGGCAGGTCAGTTGGGCTGACCGCGAGGCCTGGAAGCGAGCGTTCCTCAAATTCCTCAAGCAGATTACCCTACGGGAGCCCAAGCGGATCGTACTCAAATCGCCCACGCACACCTGTCGAGTACGGACGCTACTGGAGTTGTTCCCCGACGCCCGCTTTGTGCATATCGTGCGTAACCCGCACGCGATCTTTCCGTCGACGGTCCACCTCTGGAAGTCTCTCTACCTAACGCAGGGCTTGCAACGGCCAAAATTTGCGGGGCTGCAGGATTACGTCTTCGACACATTTGTCGTGCTGCACGAGCGGCTCGACGAGGATCGCCCGTTGGTGCCACCGCACCGATTCCACGAACTGCGTTATGAAAACCTGGTGGCAGACCCACTCGGACAAATGCGCGAACTGTACGAAAAGCTGGATTTGGGTGAGTTTGATCGCGTGCGGCCACGGTTTGAAGCATACCTTGCCGAGATCGGCGACTACCAGCCTAATCGCTTTCAGCAAGATCCAGCGCTGCGTGCTGAAATTACCCGACGTTGGGGCCGGCAGATTCGCCAACAAGGCTACGCCGAAGAACCCGCGACTGCTTAGCACAGTTTGTTGAGCCAACCGACCCGTTGTCTGACATCTCAACAACGTGAATCACGCCTCTGGTGGCGCAGGCGAACGTCGCCCTTGAAGGGCAACGAATCGGCACGGCAGGTATGTGTCGAGGGCTAAAAAGGGGTCAGGGCTAAAAAGGGGGGCTAAAAAGGGGTCAGAACTATTTATTTAATAGTTCTGACCCCTTTTCTTTCCCAGCCCAAGCGGTCGCCCACTGGTGGGGAAATTCCTTACAGACGGTCTCGAAGTGGCGGCGTGAGATTGGGGCTCCGCGCATGACGGAGGGAGAGACGCTCCTACGCCAAGCGTACGGCCAGGAAGACTGGTTCAAGCAAGCTCAGAAGAAGGCATGGACCAAGGCACGTGACCCGGTTTACGACGTAAACATAACCGTTTAGCCAACTACATGGGGTCGGGGCGAGCGGTTGGGGATGAAGCAACGAGGGTTTGTCGACGTCCGGGAATCGAACCCGCGTTCGGTTTTCTCGCAACCGGCAAGCTACCTTGTTGTTGCGCTATTTGCGAAGAGTGCCGCGCTGCAGGGGCGCTGCATTTTCCGCACACTGCCTGGCTTGAATTGGCGTCGTTTGACCCTGATTTGCGGCGTGTGATTGCCGCCTGGAGTGGGCTACCTGCGGCGATCCGCAAGGCGATTCTCGTCCTCGTCGGCTCGCTTGAGTGGTCATCCTTGTCTCGTCTCTTGCGTTGGAGTCTTAAGGTGAATAGAACGAAGGCGTTCGGCCGACATATTGCGCGAGGTGCTCCCGGTTCGGAACCAAATACAACGCCCGACGTCTGTCTAACAGCTCAGCCATTGACTTTGCTCTAGTCTACGAGGTGATCGATCACTTGGAATGTGAAGCTAGCAACCTTGCGAACAGGAAACCCAAACTGGGATTGAGCGAAAACTGCAGGTGCCGTAGCATGTTCAGCCTGCGGGAACCAAACGCCGCGAGGCTTAGTCCTATTCGCGCAATCTCGCTGCGCGTGACTATCGACTTCAGTGGAGGCAGGCATGAGAAAGCGATTAGCAAGCATGTTTGGGGCATTCGCATTGGCGATTCTGTTGGCAGACTTCGCGACCGCCGCGCCAACGTTTACAGGCATAGGCGATTTGTCTGGCGGTCAACCTTTCAGCAGAGCATCAGATATTTCGGGAAATGGACTCGTTGTGGTTGGGTACAGCGGTGCTACCGAAGGAACCGAGCCCTTTCGATGGACAGCGACAACTGGCATTGTCACGCTTACCGGCGCACCACAGATGATCGGAGTGGCGCGGGGCGTGTCGGCCGATGGATCTATTGTCGTGGGAGATCGATCTTCGACCGCGAGCAGCGCTGGCGGACCGTACCTCTGGACCGAGTCCGGAGGAATCGTCCCCCTGAATACGATGAATGGCGCCGTCGTGCAAATTGGCGCCTATGCCATCTCCGCCGACGGATCAACGGTTGGCGGGAAGGCGTTTGAGTATCCGTCGCGCGGGTCGCTCGCCACAGGCTGGGTTCCGCAGACTCCTGCGAATACGCCGGGAACCACGTTCGGGCTTTCTGCCGATGGCTCTGTCGCAGTGGGTACTTACTACCGAGGCCAGGGGCCGATGCCGGTTCGGTGGACGAGCACGGAGGGCTTCCAAGAACTTGGCGACCTGCCTGGTGGACGTACTTTCGGTGAGGCCTACGGAATCTCCGCCGACGGATCCGTCGTGGTGGGCTACAGCGAAGTGGTCGAACCTTACGGCAATCAGGCGTTCCGTTGGACAAATGAATCCGGGATGTTGGGCCTAGAGAGCCCGCCCAGTGGCAGCGTGGCGTTTTCTGTTTCGGCGGACGGCACTCTCGTGGGCGGAGTTGGCTACTGGGGGAAATTTACGGAAGGCGTGCTTTGGGACGAAGCAGGCCACCTGCATTCTGTCCGCGAGTTGCTCCGTAGCATGGGCGCCGGCGACGCAATGGCAGGATGGTCGCTTTATGAAGTCGTGGGGATTTCGGAGGACCTGCGGACAATCACCGGGAACGGCGCGAATCCACTTGGTCGCGCCGAAGCCTGGATTGCCACGACTTCGCCGGCTGATGTTAATGGCGACTGGGTGGTGAATGTTTTTGATATCAACTTGGTCGTGAGTCATTGGGGAGAGGTGGGGTCGGCGGGTGATGCTAATGGAGATGGGGCAGTGAACATCTTCGATATTAACGCTATTAGCGCGGGCTGGTCGCATGCTCCGGGCAGCGCTTCCGCAGCCGTGCCGGAGCCTTCGACGTGGGTCTTGCTGGTTGCGGCATTGTCCGGCCTGGCCTTGTGGCGCGGCTGGCTCGGGATTCGATGCGGCCGATGACGACAGCGTTGAGACTTGAATGGACAGGGTCTTTTAGCGCCCAATGCCACGACGTCTACCCACAGCGCTACCTCACCAGCGTCCTGGCCAAGCTGCCGTTGCTCGCGACCAGACATGCCAGCCCGGCCAGCAGCGCGCCAACGGCAAGCGCCTCGCGCCATTCCTGCCCGACATCTGGGTCAAGGAAAACGCCGCCGAACCCAACCCGGCCAGCAACTGACCTCGCCCACCGCTCCTCCCCGCCCCACGCCAAATCATCCCCCTGCGGTCGGCGGAACGTAAGCGCACACCACTGCCACTCTTGAAGCGGCGGTTATGCTGCAGGGGCGTCGAGGAATTCTCGAACCCTGGCCGTGGAGTGGACGATGAGTGGCGA
>Ga0163150_10005552_pt1 | contig 16030 bp, 17 predicted proteins | sample OliLakLV19P2IB_FD_148628 | JGI IMG/M metagenome (GOLD analysis project Ga0163150, IMG submission 148628) | Freshwater microbial mat bacterial communities from Lake Vanda, McMurdo Dry Valleys, Antarctica - Oligotrophic Lake LV.19.P2.IB | ecosystem: Environmental > Aquatic > Freshwater > Lake >...
CCCTTATCCGCGGCATTCCCGGCAAGTCGCGCCGGATGAAAACGATTCCCGTTCCGGCCGGAGCCGGACGGAAATCAACTGTCGCGTCCAGCCCGCTCCAGAATCCGAAGCCCTGCACGGAGCATCTTTCGCGGATCGTCTGTTCGTTACGTGAAGGAGACAAGTTGTTGGATCCCGGTGCAAATGATTGGGGAGGATTCCTCGCCACGATGCTGCCTAACGGTTGTTCGTGGCATTTGGTACGGCCGACACTCGCGACTGGGCCTGGCCCATCTGTCGCAGAATCTGTGGCGTGATGTCCCGGTCCTCGCGATGCCAGATCACCGAAGCATTCACTTGAAGCATGATGGATTCAGGGTCGTTCTCGCTTGCATTCACGGCGGCGTGCCGGATCACCATCATGGTCCCCGTCTGCTGGCAGTACTGGGAGATCATCTGGTTGATTTCGGTGTAGGTATCGAAATGCAGGCGGGCTTCGCGACGCATCAGCAATCGCATTTTTTCGCGTGCGTCGAGTTCCAGCTTGGCGTTGTCCATCGCCAGTGTCTTTTCCTTTTCGCTGTACTCGGGAGTACCCTGCTGATAGACCAGCGACAACTGTTCGGCCTGGGCCGCAAGTTGTTGCCGCTGTTGCATGACCGAAGCCTGAAGTGTCTCGGCCTCGATTCGCAACCGTTCCAGTTCGGCAGGAAACACCGGATGCTTGTCGAACACCTGGTTGATGTCGACGATGGCAACACCGGCCTGGGCAAACAGCGTTACGGGCACAATCATGCAGATTGCAAATATCGCGACAAAAGAACTGGTCGCACGATGATTTCGAATCACTTCAGCACTCCCTTGCTTGAAGATTGATCTCAGTATTCAAAAGTTGTTTGGTGGTTCAATGACATTGGGCTTCCTGCCCGTCACACTCCACCTGACTCCGGAATTCCCTGCTTGCCATCCAGCCGTTTCATGGCCGGACTCGCTTGCGGAAAGTCGCGGGGTATTCTGCCGACAGCAGCCTTTCGAGTAAATAGCGATTTTGCCGAATATTTCCAGTTAATTCCGGTTAATCAGCCGCCGGTCGAAAACGTTTCCCGCAATTCGTCGGCAAGGTCCGCATAGCGTACGTACAATCCGCGGGCGATCATGCCGAGGTAAATGTTCAACCCAATCGAGCCGGCCAGAAACAGCCACAGCAGCATGAATCTCGCGTCGTCCGTTCGCCTCGCAACTTCAGGCCCCGGAATATTTGCAGGCTGGCCCAGCGACGCCGGGCGCGACTGGCCCGCATTTGTCCGGTTGCCAAATTGCCCGGCAGCATTTGGATCAGGCAGGCCCGCCAGCGATGTCCCGGCACTTCCGAAGGGTTCATCGCGGGTTGCCAATTGACCAGCCGCCCGATCGTTTCGCAAATTGTAATTGTCCTGTTGGAGTTGGCTCACACGCGTGCTTTGGTAGTCCAGTTGATCATTCAGAGCCTGAACGCGATTGATCAACCGGTCCAGCATGAGATTGCCGGTGGACTGGCCCGCCGGAACTACGCCGAATTCCGGCATGCCGTTCAGGGCTGTCCCCGGACGCTGATTAATTCCCACCATCGGCGAACCGCCTGTTTGCAAGTTGGGCAACTGGCTATGGTAGGCAGGAAGCGAATTCTGCGATTGGGTGTTATTCATAGGGAACTGATCTGCTGGGCGCCGCTCGGGGATTCCAGGTGCCGGAATCCGGTTGGCGTTGGGGTCGGCTTGGGGCTCCATCACGCTATTCCCGCCGGTACCTGGGGCACCAAAATCAAAGCGGCTGTTATTGCCTCCCAGCATCAAGTTGTCCTGGCGGTTGGAGCCCGGCTGCGTTTGCGGATTGGCCGGATTGCCCATAGCAACGTTGTTTTGCGCGGCCGCCTGTGATTGCTGGGTCTGCATTTGCGCCAAACGCTGGGCTGGAGGAACATAAGTTCCGTTTTTCGCCTGCTTGAGCAGCGAAATGATTTCGTCGATCGCCTGTTCGTTATGCGATCCAGCTTCCGGATAGAAAACGACAACCTTGTTGACGGAGTTGCCGAGCGGGCCGGGTGGAGGGGTGAACTTGATCCCGTCCGGATTGGTCAGCAGCAAACGGAGCGCGACATCCGAACAGCTCAGTTCGATATCCTGCGGTTGCGCGGCCGGTGGTTGCTGGCCAGCCTGCGGTTGCGGGGCGCCAGGATTAGGCCCCTGGGCAGCGATGGCCTTTGGGAACAACGACAGACAAATAAGAACCAGTGCAAGTCGCATTTGACTCACTCCCTTTTTCCGCGATTCAGCAATTGGTAATGGCTGATGATTGCATGCAAACCCAAAATCCGTGCCGGATTTGCCTGTCAGCATCCGGTATCCTAGTCCGTTTGGCCGGACCAGGTAAATAGCGAAAAAAGGGACGGAGCAAGCCAGGGTGCAAGTCGCGGTTTGCAGGGAATCTGAAATCGTTGATACCTGGAACTTGAAATTGGGGGATGGAGCTGCCGATTGTTGTGAAGTTGTGATGGATGAGGTAAGCAGGGATGGAAATTAGCATCGAAAACAGGACTCGGATTGAGGCTCTGGCCCGTGAGTTGGCCAACGAACTGGGGAAATTTTCTGGCGAGGGTTTCGGCTCGCCGTTTGAAGCGGTCGAGGTTCTTGGTGCGGAACTGGGTGATAGCTTGATGCGAGAATGCACCCAGCAGCTATTTCGAATCGAGACCGAGGCCCCGCCGCCCAAAAGCCAGACCTGCTGCCCGGATTGCGGAATGACCGGGAAGCTGAAAAAGCTCCGGCCACGAACGCTGCAAACGATTCGTGGCGAGATCGAAATTCCCGAACTTGAGTATCACTGCAAATCCTGTCGCAAGTCTTTTTTTCCCGACGACCCGTTGGTTGGGAGTTGAACCCGACAGCAGCCTCTCGCCGCGGATGATGCAGAAAGCGATCCGAGCGTCAGTGACGTCGAGCGGATTCGACGAAGCGTCGGACAGCTTGCGCTTCCTTGCCGAAGGCGAAGTTTCGGCCTGTCGCCTTCGACGCCTGACCGAACGAATTGGCAACGAACGAATCGCGCAGGTCGATCAGCAAACGAGAGCCTATCACTCGATGGCGTTGCCTGCCCAGCAACAATGTCCGATCGGGATGGCTCCCGATGTTGCGTGTGTCGAAAGTGATGGTGGCCGGATACAGATTCGGGATCGTTATGCGGCCAACGCTCAGGGGGAGTTTCGTGACGGCCAGCCACGCGCCAGTTACTGGCGCGAGACCAAAGCGGTGGTGCTGTTGAAAATGACGAGCCAGACGTACGCCGAAGACCCCTGTCCGACGATCCCCGAAGTCTTTGTCAGCGCGCCGCGGATGCAGCGTTTGAGCCGTGAAATCAAGGGGTTTTTGGCACAAACGAGCGATAACGAAACGACAGCTCCAGTCGCTTCACCCATCATCGATGTTCCGCAGGACACGCTCCTGAGCGCCAACGAACTGCACGCCTCGACTCGCCCGGAAATCGTCTTGCGAACGGTGCTGGCGAGCACCCGGAACATTCAAGAGTTTGGCAAACAGATCGCAAACAGGGGTTGCCGATCACCAGCGCTCACATCGAATCGACGATCAAGCAACTGAATCGAAGGGTGAAAGGAACCGAAAAGTTCTGGTCAACCAACGCCGACCCGATCCTCCAGCTTCGGGCCGACTACCTGAGCGAAACGGAGTCAATGAAAACATTCTGGCAAACCCGCTGCCAGCACCTCCCATTGTCAACCCACTACAAAATCGCAAACCAATACAAACCGCGACTTGCACCCTTTCGGCCGTCGTTCGGTCGACGCAAAAGAGAACCGGAACGTTTCTAAGATGGCCCTTGCCCTGGGCTGCTACGTCGTCAGCAGTTCGCGGGCTCGCGTCCGAATTTTGTAACGCTGTTGACGACAACGGCTGCGCGTCGATTCGATCACTTTCGGCTTGCCCGCAACGGTGCCAAACAAGCGCCCGAACTCTTTCGTCAGCTCACACCACACATCTGCGTCGATCCCCAGCCGCTCAAAGATCGGTTTCGCACACGCGGGAGTCGATCCACGCTTGTCCGTTCGCATCTGACGAGCGGTCCAATCCAGCAGATCCAGATAATCCGCCACACTCATCGGCAAAAAGCCTTTGTCACTCGCTCGATTGCCCGCTTGATGGCAGCACGCTCCAAGCTCGCCTCCTAACTCATCGAGCGTCAATGGACACAGCGATTGGGCGATCGGCTTGGCCGTTAACGCTATCTCACATGGCACCTCGAATGACATCTCAGTGGGCTCGGCTGGCGGTTCGATTGAAGCAGCCATCGCCTGCGCCTGCGGCTTTGTGCCCTGAATAAAATCCTTCAATTCAAACGCTCGTTGTTGGGCGGATGTATAGTCGCTGGTCTCGATCGTCTGGGCCATCGCCGCCCGGATCGGGTTCAAATCGACATAGGCTGCACAAGCCAGGATTGCTGTTTCATCGAGCAAACGAACAGCTCGATAGCGGGCTTGCCAGAATTTTCCGACTTCCTGGTCATCCTCATTGGCCCTCTTGCCGATCTTCTGGGAAAGCAACCTTATCCACCAGGAGATATCGCTCAGCCTGGAACGAATCTCCGTCAGACGCGCTGGATCGTTGCGGATCATGTTCAGTTCGTATTCATTGGGTGTTTCCGGTTGTTTGTCGGCCTGCCGGCGTTTGGGGCAGAGCATCAGCCAACGGCGAGCAACCTCGGTGTCATCCCAGGCAGCGACAACATCGGGCCTGGACCTGAGCACCAAATGAAAGTGATTCGAGAGTATGGCATAGCACAGCAGGTCGATTCCGAACCAGGCGGCCAGATGTTGGAGTTCGGCTTCCATCCAGGCCTTACGGTGGTCGAAGTTCTTGCCTGTCAGGGGATCATTACCCATCAAGAAGCAACGACGAACCGTCCGATTCATGACATGAACGATGGCAATTTCATCCGGTGCAAAGACTTCGACGCGAGCCAACCGAGCCATAAACCACCTCCTCAAAATCGAAACAACCGTCAAAAAGTACCAAAACACTTCCCGTTGTCAATAGTCTGTGTGTGTCCCCATGCCGACCCATGCAGTCTGTGTGTGTCCCCATGCCTGTGTGCCATGCCTGATAGTCTGTGTGTGTCCCCATGCCTGACCGCGAACGCCGTGAGCGTACTTGGAACTGCAAGTTGACAGTACTTTTAGGCTGGAGGTTTTTGGAACTTCTGCCTGAAAGGACGAGCGATGGTTTGGAGATCGGAGAAGGAAGCGTTTTGGCGACTTGTGCTTTAGGAGTATTCACGGAGCGGATTAACGGTTCGTGAATTTTGCCGGAAAGAGGGAGTTTCGGAGCCGTCGTTTTATTCCTGGCGGAAAAAGGTTTCGCAGCGGGAGGGGCAGCGATCAGCGTTTCCGGAATTGGTGCCGGTCAGGGTTGTTCCAAATCCTGCTTCCTCAACACACGGGCAGAGCAGCTGGACCCACAGGGCTGACGAAAACTCTGGGAAGGTTGGGCTGCCAGGGATGATGGGTGCCTTGTCCATTCAGAGTCTGTTTTTTCCAGTCTTTTCTAAAGGCTATTAGGATTTTTAGGACGAAAAACTGTCTGATCAGCGTTTACCGTTAGCCGCAAGGTTACCGATGTGCCGAAAAACTGGCGAAAATCCCCCCAAAAAACCGTACAAAGTATGCGTCGGCCCTGGCTGGACCCACAACCCCGGCTAACAGCACCGAATCAAGACTTTCAAACCAGGTCGAAGTGATGTAGATTGATTCATGGCGTTCGTTGCTTTCTCTTTCTGTAACTATTCAGCCTGTTGAAGTCCCGGTTTTCAATGTTGGTGGCATTGGCGGGAGATCTCCCGTTTTTGCCCAGTCAGCCAGGTCTGACAGGATTGTATCGAGCGGTTGATGGCCACGTTGACGCAAGGTCCGCAGGACCGACATCAGGACCGACTGCGTAAGCGCTCCGCGGTCGCTCTGGTTGCAGTAACTGTTCTTGCGCATCCATCACCGCCGGACGAATCGCCCGCTGGCCAGCGTTGTTGTCCGATGGCATTTCCCGATACCACAGAAAAGTCAGCAATTCCGTTCCATATTTCTCCAGGCGATTGGCGTCCGGATGAGTCCACGACTGGCTTGCCACGTTCGCCACACGACCCTCCAGCCGTGCCACGGCAATGTCATAATCAGCCACTTCCATTTCGTCGCGCGATCCATGCAGTTTCTTCGCATCGCGATAGACGCTGACTATACGCCTGGAAAACGATTTCCATTCCGGCTCGTCGGGCAAACTGCTCGTCTACCCTGGCCATGTCGCGCAGCAGGTGCGGCCAGCATTTCTGCTTGTCGTCCGAACTGACTGCATCGTACGGAGACCAGAAATCCGTGATCAGCGTGCCCTCGAAATGTTTCGTGAAAAACCGGTTCAGGGCCGGAGAACCACGCGTCCGGTCGATCATGTAAAAGGTGTTTTCGGCGTTGGTAAAGCACCACAACCAGTGAGTCTTGCCCTGCACCCGCCAGCCGGTTTCATCCGCATGAAGCCGGGCCGAATCAAGACTCTCGCGATGGATCTGCTCGTACCAGCCAAACAGCAAGTCGGCCAGCCGGTGCCACATCTGCACCAGCCCGCCACCGGTGACTTTCATTCGCAGATGAAAATTGAACGTATCGACAATCTGCCCGATGGTAAGCCCCTGCAAAAAGTGCAGCAGCGTCGCCAGGACCAGCGTTCGGTTGCCCAGCGTGCAGGCCGGCAACACGTCGGGGATTTTGGGTTCGACCTGCTTCTTGCAGTTCGGGCACCAGTCGCGATGCACGATATCTTCGGTGATGACAGGATGCAGGTCTTCCGGTATGTCTTCGCTGCGGCGGCTGCGGGCCTGGCCCGTTCGGCGAAGTTCTCCCTTGCAGTCGGGACAGCACGGCAGTTGATGTTCGCGCGTCCGGTCCGGCTCGGCCAGCGGGTCGCGAGTCCGACCCGGATGTCCGGGCTGGCCGCCCCGTTTCTTTTTGTTCCTGGCAGTCGATCGGCCGGATGCATTCGGTTTGGCATAAGGCGGAATCGCGCCCGAAGGTGTGTTGGGGCCGCTCCCCTGGAGCGACTGGGCCACCCGCATTTGCAAAGCCAGCAGCGTAAACACAACCACCTCCGGCCCCGACCGGGCAAAGGCCCACGCCTCCTGTTCACTCAGCTGGTTGGCCAGCATCTTGTCCAGCAGCGCAGCATCCACCTGCGGCTGCAAACCCGCTGTCGAGAGGTTATCCTTCGTTTCGGATCCAATTCCATTCATGACCCCCAAATCAGAACCAATTTCCCGTTTTCAGCCAACCGCGATTTCATCGGGCTGAATGGTTACATCTGTCTAAACTGGTCCCACTGCCACGAGCCGATTGTCGAGACGGCAAAATGCACTGCGCAGTCTAACGTGAGCGTTCCGTGAACTACACGTCTTTTTTTGTTCTTTCCTGGCGGCGGATGGTGTCGATGGTCCATTTGTGTGGCGGGTTTTCGATCAACCAGTGATCGGGGAGAAGGTAGTCCAGTTCGCTGGAGATCACCGGCTCGCCTGACTCGCACTGGGTGAATGCATCTCCGCCACGATGATGCGGCAGGTGACCGAAGACATCGGTCAGCCAGGCCAGCGGTTCGACGCCGTTGCTCTTGGCGCTGCTGACAAGCGAATAGTGAATCGCCGCACGCTTGCCCCCGTTCACACTGGCCACGAACAGATAATTCTTCCGCCCGATCGCAGGGATCGACCACAAAAGCCATATCTTTATTTGAGTTTTGGCGAGCACAGTATTGAACAGTTCACCTACTCGCCCGAAAAAAGTCCATTTTTTTCGGAAATAATTCCTAAAAACTCGCACCTTCCAAAAAACGCAAGGCAAAAATAGCCTTTCCCCTTGACATCCCTAAAAAACCAGTTAGTCTAAGCGACTGCCCTTTTTCCACGCTTCCAACCGCCTTCAAGAATGGCTCCGAGTAAGGATGGCTCCGGTAATGCTGCGCTAGGGCAATGAATTTGGTGCCGAATCATGAAACTATCTGGACTTACGTTAGTCGAAGTTCTGGTCGTTCTTGGGATTATCGGAATTCTCGTGGCGCTTTCGTTGCCCGCAGTGCAGGCAATCCGAGAGTTGTCTCGCCGGACGTCTTGCATGAACTCAGTAAGGCAATGCTTGATTGCATCGCATCAATCTGAGTCCCGCCTTGGAAAACTCCCGGAATTCCTATTCCTCAAAGACCCTAGGACTGAAAATGGTCCCGGAAATGAAATCCCCCCTTTCATTCAAATTTGTCCTGATCTCGGCGGCACATCGTCGGTTTCTCAGCAATCCGGAATGATTGGCGTCGATAGCTACTACTCTATAGCATCCTTGCTAACATGTCCTTCGGCGCCAGAAAAATCCGCTTTCGATAGTTTTCCAGAGAATTTCCTAGGACATGCAAAGACAATTGGCCCGGTCTTTTCGGTAGACTATGCATTTAACGGTGGATATCTGGAACGTGGCAAACAAATCAAATTAGGGACTGCAATTTCGCGCGTTCAATCGCTTCGACGTCCATTGGGGTTTGCCGATGTTCATAAGGGTACTTCGAACGTCATTCACATTTGGGAAAGTGTTGGTGGCGTAGCTTTTTCAAGCAAACGGAGCCTCCTTGCACCAACGGCAGAATACCGGTCCCCACTGATCACCATAATGATTTCCGAAAGCGTCGGTGTCTTGGCGAACTCAAACGAGACCAGTTCCGTTTATTCATGGACTGGAGTTGGGCCAAGGATCGGTCTCGTTCCGTCGTCATTGAAAATCAATGATTCAAACCTCTCGATTGGTCCTTTTTCGATGCATCCCGGCGGTGTTCCAATTGGGCGACTAGATGGTTCAGTGGATTTTCTTGCTGAGAATGTAGACGCTGCAATTTTGGGAGAGATAATAACGTCGCAATAACAACTAGACTTTTTGCTGACCCGTGTTACATTTTGGGGAGTGGTGCGGGTTTTATTTCAATTCCCCTTTTTTTTGGAGCTACTAAAATGAAGACCCAAGTTATTCTTTTCTGTGTGCTCGTTTTGCCGTTTTTGCTGGCAATGATTTCAACTGAATTGCCAAATAGTGCTATTGCTGGAGGCCAAGTAGTGACCGTGGAGTGCGGAGATGTGGGCGAGTTGGTATGCGCCTCCGAAGTGCCTCAGGAAACTTGTTTGCCGTCACAGAAATGGCTTAACAGTGCCGCCGATCCAACGGACGACGATTTCTACGTTTCTGATGCGTTAAATACCTGTTTAGACAAGAACCCCGGCACCAGTTGTAAGGGAGCTGGGAATGGCCCCACAAGAGATGTCGTTAATTGCGTGATTGACCCATAACATCATTTACTGGTCCAGAGAATTGCCTTGGGCAGATGGGCTGGTCGGTTCGACCAGCCTGTTTTTTCTCAAATGGATGAAAGAAAGGAGCCAACGTAAAGCCATATACCTGCGGTCGCAATACCGCGGTATAAATTCGAAACGTAATCAGATTTTTTTATCGGGGAAATTAATTGTGTGTTCGTGGCAATCGGCGATCGGCCATATTATTTTTTCATTTGCCGCAATTTCTTGCGTGTCTTGCAATGCTTTGGCAGTCGAAGATGGCGTTGTTTTTGGCTCAGTCGAACTTTCCTCAGGTGACAGGCCTGACGAAAACGTTCTGGTGGAATTTATTGTTTTGAGAACTTCGCAGGTTTTACTTTTCGGGAATCAAAGTCCAAAACCGCCGCTAGGAAATGTGGCCTTTTTTCTTTTTTTTGATACACGAAATCCGTTTGGAGTTAGCGTGGAAACCGATCGGAGAATTCGCATGCCATTCAACGGCAAGTTTGGTGTCGAAGAATCAGTTAATTTTGCACAGGAATACCCAGGTTTAGCCGGAGGTCACGCCAATTTTTTTGGAAACATTACGCTGGGCGTATTTGGCCAACAATTTTTTCTCGGAATAGATGACATCGGGGCTCACTTAATTCCAGACACCCCTCAAAACCCGTTTGTTTCGGAATTTGAGATCGAAGGTTCAGAAAGCAATTGCGAGGGCTTCAGAATTACACAGCGCGAGGAATGTATTCTAACAAAGGCAGCGCCTTCGTTGAAATTAAGAGACTACAAGGTTGGAAAAGGTAGAACCGAGACAATTTCTAGTATAGTTACGTCAGTAAGGTATTCCAAACCCGTAGATCTCAGGGTTCCAATTACAATTCCTTTTTCCGTTGAGGTCAAAACTACATATTCAGACGGAAAGGAAACACTAACGTCTGCATTGGTTCGGGACCTGAATTGGCAATCGAAAGCGGCGGCCGAAGCTATAATTGAAGATTTTTATAGATTTTTAGGAACAGGCCTTGAATGCATGACCAAAAGCAACATCCAGCTTGCAATTGATAAAGGGGTTATAATGGTTGCAACCGAGGCTGGAATGCAGGACAGAATCACAGCATTAAGCTATTTTGAAAAAAATAAAGCAGAATTCCCAGCTGTTCGACTAATGATAATCTGTTTTGTATTGTTATTGGCGGTCGTTATATTGGTTTTTAAGCAAAAAAGAAAATCAAATGTCTAGGTTTCGCTTTTTCGCTTCGTGTTTGCTTCGGTGTTTTTGGTCATTCTGGCTTCCCGCGTGGCAATTACTTCTAGTCAAGAGACGCCAAGGCCATCCGCTACCGTGTCGGCGAAACAATTGGGAACGATAGAGCTGGAAAATTTTGGAAATCAGCGATATTGCGGGGTCTATTCCGTCGTAGTGGCGGCAAAGATGCTAGGGAAAGAATTGCAAATCGACGATTTTCTCGACAACAAATACGTCACGTCGGTACAAGGGAGTACGATTTCCGATATATGTAAGATGCTGGAATTGTCCGGCCTAAGGGGTGAGCCCTTGTCCGGAGGAACGGCAGGCTGGCTTGAGCTAACCGCTACACCAACAATTATCCATATTAGGGGACAGCTCGAAAAGGCGACGGTTAATCATTGGGTTGTCAGCGGAGGTGGAAGAGACAATCTTTTTCGGGTTGTTGACGGTGGAAATGGCGATCTTTATCTAACGAGAGCTGAGCTTCTTGCAGTATGGGATGGAATAGGAATTGCGGTCAGCAAAGCAGGCGATGGAGCTTCCGGAGCTAGGTTCGCCATGTTTTTCGATGAAAATGTGCAACTGCTTTTTGCATTCGGGATTTTCATCGTCGTGTTTTCGGACAAAAACGCACCAATCGTCGCACGACTTTTTTTTGGCCTTGCAGTTAGTTGGGCGATTTTTGCATTTAAATCTGACAGTCCATTTTTAAACTTGAGTGCGGCTTCCGCTGCAAGAGCCTCTACGGTTTTTCAGGCGCGTTTGGTGGATTCGATTGGGAGCGAGGACCTCGCAAGAGAAATTGAGGCGGGTCGGGTTATTTTGGTCGATGCGCGAACTGAGAAACAGTATTCGAGCTACCACATCCCTTCTGCTATTTCACTACCGATAGATGCGAGCATTCTTGATTATATTATATTTGCGAGAACGTATGGAGACCGTCGCCATACGGTTGTTACGTATTGCAATAGTTATAGTTGCATTTGGGCGGAGAGAGTGGCCAAGCGTCTTTCGTCATTGGGAATGGAGGTTAAAGTCTTTTCCGGAGGCATTGCCAAGTGGACCGAAAACTGAATGTGGCCTCGAGAATTGGTGTGGCTGTGTGCTTATTGTTTGCGTTAACGATTTCCTACTTTTTTACCAAGTCATCGATTGTTCATATCTCGAATCCTTATCAGTTCATTGGCCATATAGACTCTTATCGGATTCTGCCTGGTTTTGCAACTCAGGTCGCGGCACTTTTTTTACCGATTTTGCAGTTGACACTCGCAATTGGTTTGATGTTTGGAAATATACGTTTTTACTCCGTTTTTTCGGTGATATTGCTGGTTGTTTTTTTCATTGCCCAGTTGTCGACGGTCGCCAGAGGGATAGATCTTTCTTGTGGTTGTTTTTCGAGTGGAAACGAGAACTTAATTGGCATTAGGACAATGATTATTCCCTTGGGATTGGCAATCGGGCTTGGCATACCCACATTTCTTCAATGGCGATATTTCGACAGGCCGTTCGGAAAATGTTTTTCTGCGCTAGTCGATTGTTCTTAGATTAACTTTTGATGAGCAGTGGGCCCATTTTTTGGCAGGAGAATGTAGTTGCCTTCGTTGGGATTGTTTCACGAAAGTGGGCTAGGCTCTGTTTCTAAAGTCATGAAGTGAGGATCTTGAGGTATCGCTGGATGAACGCCAATCAAAATTGAGACCAATCTCTCGAAGAACAAACCACAGCCGCCGAGCAATGCCAACAGGCACAAAGACAAGACCAGCTGAAGCTGTTTGACTCAAATCTCTGGGGCCATTGAGGTGAGGATCGACAACCGGTGAAAGTCAGGCGACAGCCATCAGAGTGAACGTCATCCTATGAAGTTATGGGCAGCAGTCAAGAAAAATCTGGCTCATTCCAAGAAATAATTGCAACCGGAGACGCCACGATCAACTGGCCAGTGTCCGTAGCCAGTCAAAGGCATTTAACCTCGAGCCCGCATTCCAGAACTGGCCGATTTTCTGCTGATTTTCATATTGGAGAAAATAGGCAAGCGATAGTCCATTTGGGTCAGTGGCTCCCGCCCCTTCGCATCCAGTCTCGCTGGCGATGATGCTGGCTCGCATTGTTTTCGTTCCTAATCCTGCTCGTACTCCTACTCGTACTCGTACTCGTACTCGAATTGAAGCAGTTTCAGATGCGATCAAGATCAAGATTAGGATTAAGAGTACGAGTAAGAACAATGGCAGGGGTGGAAGTGGAATCGGCCTGTTGCGGCTGTCGGAATCCGGGCTGAGGACTGCAAGTTTCCGGTTCGCAATTCTGTTTCGCGTTGACTCTGGATTGGCAAATTGATCGAATCATCGCCTGGTCCATGTTTTGCCAGCACTTCCATTGACAGGAGTTCGTTCCCATCGACCCGGGCCCATCCAGCGAGATATTGAACAAATCCAGCGGCAAACGCCGTTCGCTGGTGTATTGGATCCGAATCTCTGTTGCGGTCGTGACAGTTGCCGGGCTGGTCTGGGCGGCGCGGGATGCGATTCGGCAGTTGGCGACCAATCCGCCCGCGTGGGGCCAGGTCGATTGGTTGGGCCTGGCGATGTGCGTATTGATCGTTGCGGCGTCGCAGTTGCTGGCAGGATTTTTTTGGCATCGGGTGGTGGCCGGATTCGGATACACAGTGCCCCTCTCGAGATCGTTGACCGCATTTTTTTTGAGCCAGTTTGGCAAATACGTTCCTGGCAAGGCGATGGTGGTGCTGGTCCGGACCGGGATGATTTCACCAGCCGGCGTGCCTGTACCGATCGGTGTGGCCAGCGTGTTTGTCGAAACACTGCTGTGGGTTTCGGTGGGAGCAACAGTTGGGTCGGTGGCTCTGGCCGTGGCGGGAGCCGGTATCGCCTGGCTGAACTGGTTAGCCGTGGGGATGGCGGTGTTTTTCGGCTTTTTGACGACGCCACTGGTTTTTGGGAAGATAACCGGGCGGATTTTTACCAGGTTCGGTGTTGAAACAACGGGCAGAACGACACGGCCTTTATGGCGGACATGGGCGCTCGGCACGGTTTTGATGGCGGCCGGGTGGCTGCTGGCCGGTTGGGCGATGTTGGTGGTTGTCGATTCAGTCGGACCGGCGGCCGGGAACTGGCAATATCTTCCGGTTTGTGTGGCGGCAGTCAGCCTGGCGACGGTTGTTGGATTCGTGACTTTGATTCCTGGTGGACTGGGAGTTCGGGAACTGGTGATACTGCCCGTTTTGTCGACTACGTTTCCGCCGGCCCAGGCCCTGGTAGCAGCAATCATGTTCCGGCTGATATCGATGTCGGCTGAATTGCTGATGGCGTCTATACTGATGGCAGTTTCGTACACAACACGGATGGGAGCCGTCCCCTCCAAAGGGCAGACCCCTTGAAAATTCCAGGTGGTCAGCCCCTGGCGGCGAAGGCAATTACACAGGGATTGGAGCAGGCAGCGTGAAACATTCCATTTCCATTCTTTGCCCGGTGCTCAACGAGCAATTGAGCCTGGAACCGCTGGCCACAGAATTGCTGAAGATGCTGGAAGCCAACCAGATCGAAGGCGAGGTCATCTTCATCGATGACGGTTCGGTGGACGGTACCTGGGAAACGATCAATACACTTTCGGAGGCACACCCGGAAATCAGGGGCGTTCGCCTTCAGCGCAACTATGGAAAGTCGTCGGCCCTCGCCGCCGGAACAGTTGCCAGCCGGTATCCGGTGATCGTCACGATCGATGGCGACTTGCAGGATGATCCCGCCGAGATTCCCGGGATGGTCGCGGAATTGGACAGGGGATTTGACCTGGTCAGCGGCTGGAAGCAGAATCGCCAGGACGTTTGGCACCGCCTGTTGGCTTCAAAGATTTTCAACGGCACGGTTTCCCGGGTGACAGGAGTCCGGTTGCACGACCACAACTGCGGGCTGAAGGCGGCCCGTCGCGAAGTGTATGATTCGCTGTCCCTTTCCGGCGGTATGCACCGGTTCATTCCGGTCCTGGCTGCGTCGAACGGGTTCCGTGTTACCGAGCGTGCGATCAGTCACCGGCCCCGAAAACACGGCCGTTCGCGGTATGGACTGGAGCGTGTCCCCCGGGGATTCTGGGATCTGTTGACCGTCTGCTTCGTGACCGTGCACCGCGAACGAATGCAGTTTATGCTGGGATTGACCGGCGCTGTCTCGTTTTTGGCAGGAACCGGCGGGCTGATCTGGATGGCTGTTTACTGGGTGCTGAGAATGAGTGGCGTGGTCGAAGGGCCACCCGTTCATGACCGGCCGGTTGTATGGTACTCCCTGGGAGGCATGCTGGCGGGACTTCAAATCCTGGTGATGGGATTTTTGGCAGAACTGATTGTCCAGCGAACCCAAACAAAGTCGGACGGTTATTTGATCTCGGGCGAATCCAGGCCGTATGACCAATCTTCGAACCAGTCAGATGCGGGCCGTCATTCGCGAATTGGTTAGTCCGGCATTGAACCCCTCAAGAGTCTATGGCCAGTAACGAAGCCGGTTCGGGATGTCCTGCAGAGTTCGCGACGATCTGTTCGCGCCGGCACTGGGCGATTTACTGGTTGTTGATCGTGCTGGCTTTGACCCCTGTCGCGTGGCGCACGGCCAACGTGACCAATCACGGCGCGACGGGTGAAAGTCCGATGTTTAGCGCGAATGACCGGAGCCGCTGGTGCCAGGTCGCGTCTCTGGTCGAGCATGGCGAGTGGGAAATTGACAAGGTCATCCGCCCTGGCAGCGCGATCGAGTGGGACACGATTGACAAAGTGGTCCATCGAGGGCGGGACGGCCTGATTCACAGCTACAGCAGCAAACCTCCGTTGCTGGCAACCATCGTCGCCGGTGAATACTGGTTGCTGGCCAGCCAGACCGGATGGGTCCTGACCGAATCGCCGTTGCCGGTGGTCCGCGCGTTGTTGACGATCAACAGCGTGATCTGTTTGGCAATCCTGATGATATTGCTGGCCAGTTTTCTGGAGCCGATGTTTGTCTCCGACTGGACCCGATATTTTGTGCTTGCGGCGGCAGGCTGGGGCACGTTTCTGACGACATTTGCGATAACGCTGAACAATCACCTCCCCGCTGCAACAACGGCGATGGCCACGATCTGGCTGGCCGACCGGATCGTACGGCAGCCTGGGCAACGCGTTTGGAGCCGCTGTTTCTGGATGGGAATTTGGGCTGCGATGACCGTGGCCTTTGAATTGCCTGCTGTGTCCCTGTTTGGGGTGGTCGCTCTGGTCGCACTGGTTCGGGCTCCGAAAGGGTTGCTGGCCGGCTTTCTTCCGGGGCTGTCCTGGTCGGAGCCGTCACAGTTGGACTGAACTTTTGGGCTCACAACACCTGGCGACCGGCCTATTCTTTCCGGTCCGACGGGGAAGTTATCGCGACAATCACCGGCGATTTTTCCGAA
>Ga0163150_10005553_pt1 | contig 16029 bp, 13 predicted proteins | sample OliLakLV19P2IB_FD_148628 | JGI IMG/M metagenome (GOLD analysis project Ga0163150, IMG submission 148628) | Freshwater microbial mat bacterial communities from Lake Vanda, McMurdo Dry Valleys, Antarctica - Oligotrophic Lake LV.19.P2.IB | ecosystem: Environmental > Aquatic > Freshwater > Lake >...
GATCGAGAACGGCTCGCTCACGCGGATCGTGAGCGAGCCGTTCTCGATCCTTGTCGCGGCGTCCGTGCGCCGGCCACGCGCGTCGACGACGACGGCGCGGCTGTAGGTGATGCGCCCGCGGTCGGACCGGAACTCCAGGCCCTCGGCCGACTCGACCGCGTCCAGCTCGCTCGCGACGGGGATGCGCAGCACGAGATCTCCCGCTCGCGGCAGCGTCTCGAACACGAAGGACTGCTCGAGCGACTCGAGCGCGCAGTCGTACCGCTCGGTGAAGCTGCCGCGGTCGAGCTCGATGCGGTCGCCGTCGCGGACGGCCTGCGCCGCGCGCTCGAACGCGATCGATTCGCCGCCCAGCGTGACGAGGTCGGGCGAGAGCGCGAGCGGCAACTTGCGCGGCTCTTTCGAGCCGACCCGCGGGTAGTACACGGCGCCCTCGGCTCCGAAGCTCGCCTTCCACGTGGCGCCGACGGCCCATAGCCGGCCGTCGCCGGGCTCGTCGTGGAGCACGCGCAACCACGCCGCGGACGGCGCGAAGTCGGGCGCGGACGGGAGCGGGCCGGCTTCGGCCACTGCGGCCGCGGCGCCGCTCGACTGGGCGAAGGCCCGGGACCCCAGGAGGGGCAGGAATGCCGGCGCGATCAGCGCGACGACAGGCAGAAGGACAGTGGTGTTCATGGCGGTGGCTCTGCGCCGGAAGGGGAGGACCGCCCCGACGACCCGCCGTGGATCGCGACCGGCCCCGGTCACCGATCTGCGGGCTCCGTCCCCGCCACCACCGGGATTCCGCCGAAAACTCCCGGGTCAGCGCGGAAGTCCGGCCGCTGCGAGCCGCTCGAGGGCGATGTCGCGCAACCGGACGTGATCCGGCTCGGCCGGGTTCAGCTCCATCGCGATCTCCGCCGCCAGCAGGCCGTCGCGCGGGTTCTTGAGCGAAATCTGCGCGGCCGCCATGTGCCCCCAAGTGGAGGCGGTGCGCGCGTCGAAACCGACCGCGATCTCGTACTCGGCCAGCTCTCCCGCGTAGTCGCGCAGGCCGTGGAGGGTCCGGCCCATCAGCACGCGCGTGATCGGCTCCTGCGGCGCGAACCCCAGGGCGATGCGAAGCGGGGGCACGGCCGCCTCGAAGTTCCCGGCCTCGAGTTCCAGGCTGCCGAGGTTGTTCCAGGCCTCGAACATCCGCGGCCGGAGGGCCAGCGCGGACGTGAACGCCGCGCGCGCATCGTCCGTGCAGGCCAGCGCGCCGTTGGCGAGCGCCAGCGTGTTGTAGGCATCGGCGTCGCGCGGATCGAGCCGGATCGCCTCGTGGAGCTCGACGATCGCCTTCTCGTGGTCCTTGGCGAAGTAGTACACGTTGCCGAGCAGTTGATGGGGAGGTCCCCAGTTGGGATCGAGCTCGATCGATCGGCGCAGGAGTTGCGCCGCGGCATTCCTGTCGTACTTGGTCAGGGTATTGCCGGCGGTGAAGACGGCCCGCGCCGAGTCAGGCCAGAGCGCCATCAACGCTGCGGCCGCCGAGCGCACGCCGACTTCGTCGCCGGCGTCGCGCGCGGAGAACGCGCGCTTCATCTGGTAGAACCCGCGCGCGCCGGGCGAACGGTTCACCGCTTCCGCGAAGCGCTGGGACGCGAGCTGGTACGACGCCTTGCGCTCGTGACGCGGGCCGCGGTCGGCCTGCTTCGAGATTCGCATCCCGTCGACGAACAGCTCGATCGACGTCGCGCTCGCGAGCCACTCGGATCCGAAGTCGAGGTCGGGCGATCCGCCGTCCGCCACGGCCCGCAGGGCCTCCATCGCCGGCGAGTCGGGCGCCTGTGCGAGGAGCTCATTCGCCTCCTCCTCGCGGTGGCTCTCGACCAGCACGGTCGCGCGCCCGACCAAGGCCTCGATGCTGTCGGGTCGCAGAGCGAGCGCGTGCGCGAAGTGCTGCTCCGCGGTCGCGGCTCGTCGCGTGGCCAGATCGGCATAGCCGTCCTGCAGGTCCTGCTCGAAGCGGCGCTCGCGGTCCATCCGATCCGCCGCCAGGACGCGGTCGCGCGACGACCACCACGAACCGCCGAACACGGCCAGCCCGACCACGGCGAGCGCGAGCAGGCTCACGAGTGTCGCTTGCCGCGGCTCGCGCCGTGCCCAGCGCGAGAGGCGGCCGTGGAGCGGGACAGGGCGCGCGAAAATCGGGCGGCCCGCCGCTACGGCCTCAAGGTCCGTCGCGAGCGCCGCCGCGCTGCTGTAGCGCCGGGCGGGCTCGCGCTCCATCGCCGTCGCGACTACGACCGCGAGGTCGCGCGGAATGTCGCGGTTGTGCGCGCGCACGTCGGAGGTGACGCCCGACGCGATGGCGCGGTAGAGAGCGATCTGCGTCGGGCCGTCGAACGGCCGGTGCAGCGTCAAGCACTCGTAGAGCGTGACGCCCAGCGCGTACAGGTCGCTCAGCGCGTCGGGTCGCGCGCGCTCGCCGCTGACGAGCTCCGGCGGCAGGTAGGCCGGCGTGCCCGCGGTCTGTCCCGTGCGGGTCAGCGTCGCAGCGTCCGACTCCGCCCCGATCGCGAGGCCGAAGTCGAGCAGCACCGGCGCGCCCTCCGGCGTGACGACGACGTTGGACGGCTTCACGTCACGGTGCACGATGCCCCGCTCGTGCGCGTACTGGAGCGCGCGCGCGACACCCGCGATGCAGCCCGCGACCCGCAGTGCCATCTCGCGTCCCGTCGAGGGGGGCGGATCCAGCCGGATGCAAGCGTCGCCGACGTCGCGCGCCTGGGCGATCTTGTGCGCCAGCGACTCGCCCTCGACGAAGCGCATCGCGATCCAGGGCTGGTCCGCGTCGACGCCCGCGCCGAAGATCGTCGCGATGCCCGAGTGATCGAGCTGCGACGCGAGCTTCGCCTCGCGACGGAAGCGCTCGCGAGCCACCGCGCTCTCCAGCTGCTCGGGCGGCAGGATCTTCAGCGCAACACGCCGGCCGAGCGGTTCTTCGACCGCCTCCAGCACGACGCCCATGCCGCCTCGGCCGATCCGGCGCACCACGCGGTAGGAGGCGATCCGCGCCGGGATCGCGCCGTCGGGCTCCTCGTCCGATCGGGATTCTTCGAGCGTCAGCAGTGCGTCGAGCGCCAGCAGGAGATCGGCCTCGTGATCGGGGAAGCGCGCCGCGAACTCCGCCGGATCGACAGGATCGCCGCGACGACGGAGCTCGAGGAACTGCTCGAATGCCTCCCCAGCCGACGCGGGGCCGGAACTCAAGCGCCCCCTCCCGTACCGGCGACACCGAGTGCCTTCAGCTCCGGGCGCAGACGCATGAGGGCCCGCATGAACCGCATGCTGGCCGCGGACGGCTCGATCTCGAGCTCCAGCGCCGTCTCCTCGTTGGTCAGACCCTCGAAATGACGCATCGCGACGATCTCGCGGTCGATCTCCTCGAGGTTCTCGATCGCCGCGCGGACGCGCTGCCGGAGCTCCTCGCGCGCGACCGCCTGCGACGGCGACGTACCGGTGTCGATGAAGCCGTCGGCCACGCTTGCACTGCTGACGTTCGGACGATGGCCGCGCTGCGGCGCGTCGCGCATCGCGTCGCGCATGTGCGCCGCCAGGTGACGGCGTTGCGCGCCGGCGAGCGATTGGCCGGTGATCAGACGCAACCAGACGTGCAGGGGCAGCTTGTCCTGCGCGCACCACTCGCCGAAGCGACGCACGACCTCGACCCAGGCGTCCTGCACGATGTCGGCCGCGTCCAGGCGGCGGCGCAAGCGCCGGTCGAGGCGCAGCTCGACCATGCGCAAGAGCCGCTGCTCGTGGAGTCGGAACAACTCCGCCAGCGCGTGCTCGTCACCGAGACGAGCCCGCGCGACCGGATCGAGTGCGGGTTCGGGCATGCTGTTTCCCGTCGGCGGAGGAACCACTCCGTGCGGGCGATCGTCCGAGGAGGATACCCTCGAGGTCCCGCGCTGTCCGCTTGCGAGCCCCAGCTCGGGTCGGTCCGTCTGCAGGACGGGCCAGGTCTCCCGGGGCTTGCAGGCGATCACGTCGCCGTGCTCGTCTTCGCGACGACGCGCACCACGGCCAGCCGTTCGCGTCGGCCGAAGTCCGAGGAGCACAGCGCGAACGTGCGTTCTACGATCGCGCGGCTCGCCGGCTTCACTCCGCCGCGAGCTCCGACCAGCGGATCGTGTCGCCCAATACGCTGGCGAACCGGACGGTCCGGCCGTCCTCCGACCACACGAGGGGGGACACCTCATCGAAGGCCACGCTCTTGGCTTTTCCCGCCACGACGCGCCAACCCTCCTTCGCATGAACGGCGTAGGCACAGCGCGATCCGTCCGGCGACCACGACGGCTCTCCGACGAAGGAATGCTCCTGGCTCCGATCGTCGCCGTGCACGACGAGCCAAGTGCCTCCGCTGGCTGTGCCGCCGTGGAGCACCGCATCCTCCCGCAGGCCCTTGAGCTTGCAGCCTTGCGCCGCCCGGTACGCGACCCGGTCGCCCTGCGGGCTGATGCGGATCGCGTCGACGAAGTCGAACTCGAGCTTCGCGCCGCCCGCTCCGTCGAGGACGACACCGAACTTGGTGCCGGACCGCGCGCGGAACGACAGGTGCTTCCCGTCTGCGGAGTACACGGGCGCACCCGCCGACTCGTAGCCTGCACTCGCGTCCCGCGGCCGGTTCTTCGGATCGCGTCCTTCGATCCGCTCCCGGCGCACGGCGAACATCGACTCGGCGTTGGAATGCGCAGGCCGCTGGGGGTTGACCATGTACGTGTAGGCCACTTCGCGACCGTCAGGGCTGACGACCGCTTCCAAGGGATAGCTCGCGTCGTGCTCGAGCCGTTCCTCCTTGCCCTTGGCGTCCACGCGGAAGATGCTCGACTCGCCGCCCTTCGTGCCGACGCACACGAGGAACCCGCCGTCCGACGGAAAGGACGGCGCCAGGTTCGTGGAGGAGATGACCCACTTCTTGCCCTTCGCCTTGCCGTAGTGGATCGCCATGGGTGCGTGGGACAGGCTCCCGTCCGCGTTGTTGACCCCGCCACCGGAAACGAGGTACGCCGGCGTGCCGTTCGTCGGATCCAGTGACACGGGTCCGATCCACTCGTCCGTCGCGACGGCCTTCCCGTTGTAGATGACGCTGACCGTGGCCCCGAGCGCTGTGCTCTTCGTCACGCGGAACGCCACGTGCTTCCCGCTCGGGTGCATCACCGGCGGCCAGACGTCGTACCAGCCGGCACCCAGGTCGTCGCCGTCGAGCGGGTACTCCTTTTCGCCCTTGCGCACGACGCAGGCCGCGCGCGAACCGTCGTGTGCGGCGCGCACGGTCCCGAACACGAGCTCGTAACCGGCCGGAATGCGCGCGAGAACCGCGTCATCGGGGAAACCGAGGGCCATTGCGAGCGCGACCGAGGCGAGGGGGAGCATGCGGATCTCCGGGAAGGTGCGGTCGATGGCGCGTGGGAAGCACGCGCTCGAAGCCGGCGTCACTCTAAGCTCCGCCGCGCGCGACTGCAGCGAGGCCTCGAGCCCGCTCGTCCCTTCCAGCCGTCGGGATTTGGAACGAAGGGGTGCAACCGTTCCGCATCCCGCGCGTCCTGGGGGTGGAGGGCCTCATGCAGGAACGGACGAGGGCGGACGAGCTGGTGAACCCGACAACGTCGGAACCACGACACGGTGGCCTCACGAGCGCGTTGCTCGCGCTGGGGCTCGGCACGCTGCTGGCGTGTCTCGTGGCGCTGGCCGGAGCGGGTCCCGGGCCGCCGCCGCCTGGCCCGGTCGTGTTGTGGGCGGCGGACCGCGACGGGGGGCGCGTGTTCGGGCTCGACCGCGACCTGTTCCTGGCGCAGCGCATCCCGGTCGATTGGCCGCTCGACGTCGAGCCGGCCGGCGACGGTGGACTGTGGGTGCTGCGCTCGGGCGGCGGCACGTCTCAGTCGACGCACCGTCTGGACCGCTTCGCATCGGACGGCGCGTTGATCACCGAGCTGTGGCTCGAGCACGCGCGGGACCTGGATGTGCTGGCGGGCGGCGAGCAGGCGTTGATCGTCGAGGCGCGCGAGCAGGCGCTGACGCGGTTATTGCGCGTGCGCGACGAAGGCAGCTTGTTCGTGCTGCTCGAGCGCGACGGCCTCGCGTGCATCGCCGGCGAACGCGCGGCGGCGCTGGTGGGAACCACCGACGGAACCGTGTTGCGCGTCGACGTCGCCAGCGCGAGCGTCGTGGCGACTGCGCAGCTCGGCGGCAGCATCGTGGACCTCGCGCCCGGTCCGGAACGCGGCACGGTGTGGGCGCTCGACGGCGCGGGGACGGGGCGCGTGCTGCTCCTCGCGCCCGACTTGACCGTGCGCTGGACCGTGAACCTGCCACGCCGCGCTGCGCATCTGGCAGCCGTGCGCGGCGAGGAGCGTGTTTGGCTGGCCAACACGGACAGCGCGTGTGTCCTGCGCTACGGTCCGGGAGGCGCGCTCGAGCTCGATCGCTGTGGGTTGCCGCTGCCGGGTCTCGATCGCGCCGTGGCGTGGCGCGACGGACTCGTCGTGGCGGCGGTGGGGGCGATCCTCAGGCTCGACGCGTCCGGGAACCTGATGCCCGGGCAAGGCGGATTCGACGCGCTGAGCGATCTCGCGCCGCGAATCCGCTGAAAGAGAGGAAAGACAGAAAGGACCAGAAGTGCTGGTGGCACCGCGCTCACGCGCGCCGCTGTGCCAGCCCACGCGCCACGATCAACGACGCGGCGATCAACGTTTTCGCGTCCAGCGAGCCCTCGGCCAGGATCCTGTCGGCCGACAGGCGTTCGACCGCCAGCTCTTCGTCGTCGTCGGCCGCCTTGGCGTCCGAGCCGACGTGCACGAGCCCGCGCGCCAGGTACACCGACAGGAACTCGCTGCAGAATCCGGGTGCGGCGAAAAACTCGACCAGGAGCTCCCATGATGCGGCGCGGTGCCGCGTCTCCTCCTCGAGCTCGCGCTTTGCCGCCGCGAGACGGTCCTCTCCCGGCTCGACGCGGCCGGCGGGGATCTCGAGCATCCAGTCGCCGCACGCGTGCCGATACTGGCGCACGAGCAGCAAGTCGCCATGTTCGTCGAGCGCCGCGACGCCGACCGCGCCCGGGTGGTCGACGATCTCGAGGTCCTGCCGCAGGCCCGAGGGCAGCACGAGCTCCTCGCGCACGACCTCGAAGATGCGACCCGGGTGCACGACGCGGCTGGAGAGCACGCGCACGTCCGGGTGGTGGCGGATCGGCATGCACGCTCAGAACGTGAACTCGTCGCCGTTGGCCGACGCGGTCTTCGGCCTCGCGCGCTTGATCGGCACGGTCTCGACGTGCGGCCTCAGCGAGCGCTCGGTCCCGGCCATGAAGGCCTGGATCGAGTTCGCCAGGTCCTCGCGCCCGTGATCGGCCGCGACCTGCGCGAACTGGCTCAGTGTGCGCTGGACCTTCGGCCATTCGCGCACGACGGGCAGGTCCTTGCGCTGCTTGGCCTCGACCTTGGCCTTGAGCGAGGCGACCTTTTCCTCGAGCTCGCGAATCTTGTCTTCTTCGGTGCGACGGTTGTACGAACGCTTCGTCAAGGAGGATTCCATTGGCAATCTTGGGAACGGAACCGGCGCCGGGACTGGAGTGCGAGCGTCGCGGCGTGTGCGGATCGTCTGGCCGGATTCCCGGCCCGATTCCGCGCGGGACAGCGGAGCCGCGAAGTCCCGAGAAGGGCCTCGCGCGCACTGCTGGAACGACTCGAAAGTAGCATTGGGTCCGAAGCGGACAAGCCTCGGCGACGAAAAACGGGATCCACCCGCATTGCGTGCGCCGGGGGGTGCACGAAAGGCCTCCCACGCTCGACGGGAGAGCCCTTTCGGCGATATCCTACCCGGCTCGAAACCAGCCCCCGATGCACGCCGACATCGATCGCATCCTCTTCAGCGAGGCCGAAATCCTCTCCGGGATCGACCGTGTCGCCCGGGAAGTGACGCGCGCCTACAACGGGCGGGATTTCACGGTGGTGTCGGTCCTGAAAGGCTCCTGCGTCTTCGCGTCCGATTTGATCCGGCGCATCCCGATCCCGCTCGAGCTGGCCTTCCTGGCCGCGTCGAGCTACGGCGACGGGACCGAGAGCCGGAAGCTGGAGATCAACTTCATCCCGGCCGGCAACGAGATCGAGGGACGCAACCTGCTGCTCGTGGACGACATCCTCGACACGGGACGGACGCTGCATGGGCTCAAGCAGGAGCTCGCGCGGCGCGGCGCCGGCGAAGTGCGCACGTGCGTCTTCCTCGACAAGCCCTCGCGCCGCGCGGTGGCGCTGCAGGCCGACTTCCGAGCGTTCGAGGTCGAGAACCTGTTCGTCGTCGGGTACGGCCTCGATTACGCCGGCCGCTACCGCAACCTGCCGTACGTGGCTTCGCTGCGCGAGGAGATCTACGCCGCGCCCACGGTGCGAAAGGCCTGATCCGCTCCGGCGCGCGCGGCGCGCCGACGCTTCCCGTGCTCCACATCCCGATCCCGCCCGAGCGTGCCGGCATGGAACTGGACGAGTTCCTGTGCCTGTCGTTCCCGCTCCTGCCCAAGGGTTTCCTGCGTCGCCAGGTGCGCGACGGCAAGGTTTCGCTCGACGGGCGCGCGACGACGCCGGGCCACAAGCTGCGCGAGAACGAGGTCCTGATCGTCGATTTCGACGAAGAGGACGAGATGCCCGACGTGCCCGCGCCGCGCGTGGAACTCGACGTGCTCTACGAGGACGAGCACGTGCTGGCCGTCGACAAGCCCTCCGGACTCGCGGCCGAGCCCGAGCGCTGGGCGCGCGACAAGGCCTGCCTGTCGGGCGCGCTGCTCGACCTCGCGCTCGACCGTGCCGGCCTCGAGCGTTCGGAAGAGGGCCACGACACCGACCGTTTCGAGGGCCTCGGCTTCCGGCCGAGGCTCGTGCACCGCCTCGACAAGGATACGACCGGCGTCGTGCTCGTCGCGAAGTCGATCGAGGCCGAGCGCGCCTTGCGCGCCGCGTTCGACGCGGGCGAGGTGCGCAAGACCTACCTGGCGCTGGTCGAGGGCGAGCACCGGCTGCCCGACGGCGAGGAGGAGATCATCGACCTCCCGATCGGGCCCGACGAGCGCAAGAGCGGCCGCATGCGCGTCGACCGCCAGCACGGCAAGCCGTCGCGCACGAAGGTGCGCGTCGAGCAGCGGTTCAAGGGCTACACGCTGCTCGCGTGCGAGCCGCTGACGGGGCGCACGCACCAGATCCGCGTGCACCTGCGCGAGGTCGGGTTCCCTCTGGCCGTCGATCCCTACTACGGGCGGCGCGATTCGCTGTCCCTGTCCGACTTCAAGCGCGACTACCGCAAGAAGCCGGGCCACGTCGAGTCGCCGCTCGTGGAACGGCTCACCCTGCACGCGCGCGCAATCGAGTTCCCGCGCGTCGGAGCGGAGGGCACGGTGCGCGTCGAGTCGCCCCTGCCGAAGGATCTGACGCGCGTCGTCAAGCAGCTCGCGAAGTTCCGTGCGCCATGAGGATCAAGAGCAAGCCGCAGGACTTCCGCGTGTTCGAGCTCCTGCGCGACGACTACGTCGGCGACAAGGGCCGCTTCCGCGTCTACCGCGTGACGAAGAGCAAGCTGACGTCGCTGGAAGCGGCGCGCGAGCTGGCGCTGGCCACCGGCGTCGAATCCTCGGCGATCGGCATGGCCGGCATGAAGGACCGGCAGGGCGTCACCACGCAGTTCATGACCGTGCGCGGCGGCAAGCCCGTGCGCTTCCGGACGGCGAACCTGCGCGTCGAGACCGCCGGATTCGCCGCGCACGAGCTCTCCAGCCAGGACAGCATCGGGAACGGCTTCGAGATCGTGCTGCGCGGTGTCGGTCCCTCGGAGCGCGACGAGATCGAGCGCGAGGCGGTGGTCGTGCGCCAGCACGGGCTGCCGAACTACTTCGGCGAGCAGCGCTTCGGGAACCTGCGACACGGCCAGGGCTGGGTCGCGAAGGAGCTGGCGCTCGGAAATGCCGAAGGCGCGCTGAAGAACCTGCTGGCCGCGCCGTCCGACAACGACAACCCGGGCATGCGCACGTTCAAGCGCGCGCTCGACGGCGCGTGGGGCGACTGGAAGCGCTGCCGCGACGTGGCCGGCGCGTTCGGCGCGCACCACTCGATCTTCGAGCACCTGGGCGACGAGGCCGATGATTTCCTGGGCGCCTTCCGGTACGTGAAGAACCAGGTTCGGCTGATCCACCTCTACGCCTGGCAGTCGCACCTGTGGAATCGAGCGGTGGCGCGCTGGATCTCCGACGTGGTGCCGCGTCCGGAGCGCTTCCTCGTGCCTTCGATCGAGGGGCCGTTCGTGTTCGCGCGCGGCGCGACGCCGGTGCCGCCGGAGTGGAACGGCACGTTCCGCATGCCGGGCGAGGGCCTCGAGGACGTTGCTGACGAGCGTCAGAAGCAGTGGCTCACGGCCGCGCTGACGGCCGAGGGCCTGCAGCCCGCCGATCTGCGCATCCGCGGCGTGCCGGGCTTCGCGCTGAAGGGCGAGGACCGGCAACTGATCGTGCGGCCGCGCGGGCTCGTGATCGACGAGGACCGTCGCTCGCCCGGCGTGGTGCACGTGCGCTTCGACCTGCCGCGCGGCAGCTACGCCACGCTCGTGCTGGCGCGCCTCGCGCCTTCGCGCGAGATGCAGTCGCCCGAGAACCGCACGCGCACGGCCGAGGAGTTGCGCGGCCGGAACGATCCGCGGCAATCGGCGGCGCCGCCGCGCACGCGTCCGGCCTCCGGGCCGACGGGCGCCGACGCACCGCGCCGGCCGCGACGTCGCGGACCAGGCGAGGACGATCGGAGGACGAGACGTTGAAGAGCGGAGAGCGGACCGAGGCCGTCGGCGTGATCGGCGGCTCGGGGCTGTACGACATCCAGGGCCTGACCGACGTGCGCGAAGTCGCGCTGACCACGCCCTTCGGCGCGCCCAGCGACGCCTACGTGACGGGCCGCCTGTCGGGCGTGCCGGTCGTCTTCCTGCCGCGTCACGGGCGCGGCCACCGCATCAGCCCGAGCGAGATCAACTTCCGCGCGAACATCTGGGGCCTCAAGAAGCTGGGCGTCAAACGCATCGTGTCGATCTCGGCCGTGGGCTCGATGCGCGAGGACGTGGAGCCCGGCGATTTCGTCGTGGTCGACCAGTTCTTCGACCGCACGCGCCACCGGCCCGACACGTTCTTCACCGGCGGCGTCGCGGCGCACGTCATGTTCGCCGACCCGGTGTGCAAGTCGTTGCGCGCGATCCTGCTCGAGACGGGGCGCGGCCTGGGCCTGAAGATGCACGACGGCGGCACCTACCTGAACATGGAGGGTCCGCAGTTCAGCACGCGCGCCGAGTCGCGCATCTACCGCAAGTGGGGCGTCGACGTGATCGGCATGACGAACCTGCAGGAGGCCAAGCTCGCCCGCGAGGCCGAGATCTGCTACGCCACCATCGCGATGGTGGCGTAGCAGATCTGCTGGCACGAGGGCCACGACGACGTCTCCGTCGAGTCGATCATGAAGGTCATGGCCGCGAACATCGGCAACGCGAAGCGCCTCGTCGCCGCGGCGCTGCCGCGCATCACCGAGCAGGGCAGTTGCCCGGACGGCAGCGCGCTGCAGCACGCGATCATGACGGCCAAGGACGCGATCCCGGCCGAGGCGCGCCTGCGCCTGGGCCTCCTGATCGACAAGTACGTGGGGTAGACGGCGTGCGAGGCACACGTTTCCTGCGTCCGTTCGTCGGCCCCTCGAGCCTCGTGCTCCTCGCCGGCGCGCTGGGCGCGTGCCGCACCGAGCTCTCCGATGCCGAGCTGATCGGGCTGAGCTCGGCGGCAACACAGGCTCCCGTCGCCGTGGCCGCGACGTCGATGGGCCACCGCGGACCGCCCGTCGCCGCCGGCCCGGGCGGTCCGGCGCGTTTCGCGCGCGCGCTGTGGACCACGTTCTCGGCCGACGATGCTCTGGCGGTGACGGTGTTCGCCGACGGTTTCTACCGCGCGCCGGGGAACGAGGGTTTCGAGGCCACGCTGACCGAGGTCGAGCGCTGCTTGCGCGCGGCCGGGTTCGGCGCGCGGCCCGAGCTCGAGCTGCAAGTGATCGAGACGCCGCTGCGCGGGACGGCGTGGACGCCGCGGCGCGCTCGGCTCGCGCTCGTGCAGGCCGGCGAGGAGCGCGTCCTGCACGCGTTCGATGCGCCCGCTGACCGCGACCGCACGATGCTGCCCGTGGGCGCGCCGTCCGCGTCGGTCGAGGGTCGCCTCGTCACGCGCGTCGAGGACGCCGTCGCGGGCACCGCGCTGCTGCTCGAGCACGGATTCGGCGGCGCGGTGCTGCGCAAGGCGGCCGAGCAGGGCGCGGTGCTCGCGATTGCCAGCGATCTGGCCGACTACAACGTCGACCCCAGCGGTCAGGACCGCCACCTGGAAGCGATCGGCTTCCGGTCCGTCCGCTCCCCGTCGCCGATCGCGGTCGTCCAGGTCTCGCCGCGCACGGCGACGCTGCTGCGTGCCGCGGCCGCCGATGCGACCGCGCGCGTGCGCTTCGAGGCGCAGGTCGAAACGGCCGAGCGCAAGCTGCGCACGCTGGTCGCGACAGTCGTCGGCGCGCAGCATCCCGGCGAGGCGGTCCCGCTCGTGGCCCACGTGCAGGAGCCGGGCGCGTGCGACAACGCCAGCGGCATCGGCACGCTGGTCGAGGGCGCGCGCTCGCTCGCTCGCCTGATCGAGGCCGGCGAGGTCGAGCGACCGGCGCGCTCGATCGCGTTCGTCTTCGGCGACGAGATGGAGCAGAGCCGAGTGTGGCTCGAGCACTCCGGGCGCCGCGCGACGGCCGCGATCGCGGCCGACATGACCGGCGAGAGCCGCGTCGCGACGGGCGCCGAGCCGCTGCTCGAACGCGGGCCCGATCCGGGCGCGCTGAAGCCGCTCCCGCCCGACGTTCACACCGCCTGGGGTGGGGGCAACGCGGGTCGGAGCGAAGTGCCCGAGTCGGACCTGCACCCCAACGGCGTCGCGCTCGTGCTGCGCTGCGCGCTCGTCGACGTCGCCGGCGTCGCGGGCGGCTGGCCGACGGGCGAGCACCCGTTCGAGGGCGGCAGCGACCACGTCGTGTTCCTGGAGGCGGGCGTGCCCAGTGCGCTCTTGTGGCACTTCCCGGACTGGGCCTACCACACCGGAGCCGACCGCATGGAGCACGTCGACGCCGGCGAGATGAAGCGCACGGGTTGTGCGCTGCTCGCCGCCGCCCTGGCGCTGGCCAACCCGCTACCCTCCGACCTCGAGCGCTATCTGCGCGGCCACAAGCTCGAGATCGACCTGCGCGTCGACGCAGCGCTGCAAGCACGGGAGGCAGCGCTGGCGGCGCGCTGGAAGACGTGGGGCGACGACGTGAGACAGTGGCTGCGCGAGTTGTGCCTGGGCGAACCGGCCCGGCTGCCCGCGAAGGTGCGTGCGAAACCAGGAGAGGACACATGACACACGAAGTCGATCGGCGTTCGTTGCTCGGCGGAGCGGTCGCGGCCGGCGTGGCTCTGAGCGCCTGTCGCAGCGGCGCGTCGGCGCAAGCGGCGCAGTCCGCGCCCGCCAGCGGCGTCACGGCTCCGGCGGTCGTCACGAACCGCAAGGCGCGTGCGGTCCTGGTCGGCAGCAACAACGCGCTGGCGGGGATGAAACTCCACTACGCGAAGTTGCTCGAGGGCGCCGATCCGCTCGACGTCGCGATCGAGGTCGTCAAGGTCACGGAAGCCGATCCGAACGACGACTCGGTCGGCCTCGGCGGGTTGCCGAACGAGGACGGCGTCGTGCAGCTCGACGCGGCGTGCATGTACGGACCGCGCCACAAATCGGGCGGCGTCGCGTGCATCGAGAACATCCTGCACCCGAGCGAGGTCGCGCGGCTCGTGCTGGAGCGCACCGACCATTGCCTGATCGTGGGCCAGGACGCGTACCGTTTCGCGCGCGCACACGGGCATCCGCACACGGAACTCCTGACCGAGGAGACGCGCAAGAAGTGGATCGAGTGGAAGGAGAACCACTCGACCGACGACGACCGCCTGCCGCCGCCCAAGAAGATCCCTTGGCAGGGCGCGCTGCCGCGGACGGAACGCGACGCGCGCACGGCCGCGCTCTCCGCCGCGATGCAACACCGCCAGTGGGGGACGATCCACTGCTCGGCGATGGCGAAAGACGGCGCGATCGCGTGCACGACGACGACGTCGGGGCTCTCGTGGAAGATCCCCGGGCGCGTCGGCGACTCGCCGATCATCGGCGCGGGACTGTACTGCGACCAGGAAGCCGGCAGCGCCGGCGCGACGGGCCGCGGCGAGGCGAACATCCTGGCCAACGGCTCGTTCGCGATCGTCGAGCTCATGCGGCAGGGAGCGAAGCCGCTCGACGCCGCGATGGAAGTGCTGCGGCGCGTCACGCGGCAGACGCTGCGCCAGTCGCGCTACCAGCCCGAGCTCGTCGACGCAGACGGCAAGCCGTCGTTCAACCTCGTCTACTACGTGCTCGGCCTGGACGGATCCGTCGCCGGCGCCGTCCTGCGCGCGCCGCGCTCCGACGACCGGCCGAAGTTCGCGGTCTCGACGCCCGAGGACGGGCCGCACCTGCGCGACCTCGAGCCGCTGCAGGGCTGAGCGAGCGAGAAGAAATCGCTCCTACGCTCTCTCTGACCCCGTTGGCGCCGCGCGGAACCGCGCGCGGCGCGCAGAGGGTTCGAATTCTTCTCTGTCTCTGAGCCCGGATGATTCACGAAGCCCTCGGCTGGGCGTGCTGGCGGCTGCCGCTGCCAATCGAAGCGACCGCCGGCCAGCTTCGGGGCATCACCCTCGCCGTGCGCCGAGTCGGCGCTGGGAGGAGAGACGGTCGCGCTGCTGCCGGGCCTCACGACAGAACTTGATTCGGCAGAGATTCGCGAGCCTTGCCCGCATGCGGTGGCGCGAAGGTCCGCCGATTCCATCGCTCACTGACCCGGCTTTCGTGAATCATCCGGGCTGAGAGGCCGAGAAAAAATCGATCGTACGGCCTCTCCGATCCTGGTGGCGCCGCTCCGCGGCGCGAGAGGCTTCGAACGGGTTCACTGCGGCGGAACCGCGCGCAGCCCACCTTCGCAAGACGCGGCGCGTCGGCTGCTCGGCCAGCTCCTAGCGCGTGCGCAGCGGATCGCCCGTGCGCATCGACTCGGCGAACTCCGACGCCGAGATCGAGCCGTCGCCGTTCGAGTCCATCATCGCCAGCACGGCCGGCGCGCGCACCGAGCTCTGCAGCGGACGCTGCAGCTCCTCGAGATCCGTGAGACCGACCGCACCGCTCTGGTCGAAGTCGAGCCGCACGTAGACCGGCACCGGCCCAGCGATGCGCGGTGGACCGATCGTCGAGCCCGCGCGCGACGAGCGTTCCTCGGAGCGGCCGAAGAGCTCCTCCAACGTCTTGGGCTTCCGCGGCGTCGTCGGTCGCAGGTCGGGCGACAGGATCCGCACGAGCTCCTCGACCTCCGCGCCCTCGAGGCCGCCGGTCTTGTCCTTGTCGAGCGTCGTGAGGAGCCTCTCCGCCGTCGGCTCCTTCAGGCCCGCCTCTTCCAGCGCGCTCTGGACCTCGAGTTCGGACAGCATCCCGTTCGCGTCGACGTCGTGGACCCGCATCAGCTCCTTGGGTCCCTTGCGCGAGGCGCGCGTCGCCTCGGGCTTCGGCTTGGGCGGCGTGAAGACCCCGCCCTTTTCGAGCACGGCGCGGTAGCGCGCGGCGAACTCCTCGGCCGAGATGCTGCCGTCGCCGTCCTTGTCGAACGCGCGGAAGCCGCCCTTGTCGAGGCCCAGGCTCTTCTCGCCCTCCGACATGTAGATCCAGCCGTCGCCGTCCCAGTCCGCGACCTGGAAGTAGAACTGCGAGAGGTCGGCCTCGGGCTCGGGCTTGTCGCCGCCGCCGCGCCCGCCGCGACCGCCGCGCCCCTGCGGCTCCGGCACGACGGCCGGGACGCACACGAGCAGCACGAGGAAGGCACGCGCGATCACGACTCGTTCTCCATCGACAGGTCGGCCATCGGA
>Ga0163150_10005556_pt1 | contig 16016 bp, 20 predicted proteins | sample OliLakLV19P2IB_FD_148628 | JGI IMG/M metagenome (GOLD analysis project Ga0163150, IMG submission 148628) | Freshwater microbial mat bacterial communities from Lake Vanda, McMurdo Dry Valleys, Antarctica - Oligotrophic Lake LV.19.P2.IB | ecosystem: Environmental > Aquatic > Freshwater > Lake >...
CTAATTCACTTTGGTCTTCAATAGAATTTACGTTATAATAATTTCTAATCTTTTCTTCAAAAATATAGTTCTTCGGATGCTGGACTGAGAAATTAAACGACTCATTTGTATAGGTTGCTACACCTTTTTCATCTATAACTGAGGTTACAACTTTTGATTTAAGTGTGGGATTTAATGAATTTGTCTCACTATTCTTTTGATTTGATTTTGTTGAATCAACGATTTCAGGGATAGGAAGTTTTGCGTCTGGATTTGCCTTAGTACTTTTGATACTCGGCCTGTCGTTTGGTCGAATAACTATGGTAGCTGAATTTTTTTGAAAATATAAATAAGCAGATGCTCCTATTCCGAGTATTAATAGCACTACTACAATGATCATAATTGATGAAAACCCATTTGGACGCATATATGTATGATCACATATTTTGAAAAAAACTGTCAATCGTAGGCATTAATTATTGAGGATTTTGTCTATTTCTATTCTTAAATTACTCGCACTTGGTTCAATCGTCATTTTTTTATCATTTATAAAAATTGTGGGAGTTGAGTTTACGTTCAGTGCTGTTGCGTCTTTTATATCTTGTTCAATTCTACCGTCATATTTACTTGATTCAAGTAATTCACTGAAGGCTTTTTCATCTAATCCCAATTCTTTGGCAAAAGTCATAAAAGATTGCTTAGGGTTTTGGGCCCAGCTTTCTTGGCGGGCAAATAACAGTTCTGACATTTCCCAAAACTTATTTTGTTCCCCTGCTGCTTCAGCAGCTTTTGCTGCATTCCTCGAATACGGATGCATTGGTAGAGGGAAATGGCGGAAATAAAAGTTTACTTTACCTTCATATTCTTTTTGAATCTGCTTCATCTCAGGATAATATTTGGCACAGGCTGGACATTGATAATCTGCAAATTCAGTGATTGTTACTTTTGCATCAGAGAAGGTGATGTTATGCGGCGCATTGGCAGTGAGTAATGCCATTTCAACAGGTGCTGTAGGATTTTGAGCTGATGGACTAGAAGTATTATTTCGACTTAAAAAGTAGACGCCACCAAATACAATTATGGCTGTTATAATCCCAATTATGCTTAAAACTTTCGATTCATTATTCATTATTTTTTCTTTTTACCTTTACTCTCCTTTTCCTGTTGGATCTTTCGATACACTACCATACATATTGTGATTACGACAAAAGCAGTAAGAGACATAAACGGAATCGTAATAAATCCAAAATAACCGACATGCTTAGTGATACATGATGCGCCAATTGTGCATGGAGCAATAGCTTCTGGTAAGATACCTTTTTGGAGTAATGTGTGATAAAGCGCGATAAGTCCACCTAAAATACTCATCGGTAAAATATATAAATCAAGTTTTTTATCACGTCGCATAATTCCAACAGCAATTAATATCACGAGTGGATACATCAGAATTCGTTGATACCAACAGAGAAGACACGGTGTGTATTGTTTAATTTCGCTGTAGTAGAGACTCCCCAGTGTGGCTGCTATAGACTGAATAAGCGCTATGTACAATATGTTTTTTGCTAAAAATGCTTTAATTTGTTTCATCTTTTTTTGGGCTCACTACATGTATAGTCTATCTGAATTATCATTGCAAATGCCAATAACTTGGTTTTACATGCGGTAGCTGTCAGTTGCAGGAAAATTAAAAACCCCCGATTACTCGAGGGTTTCTTTTTAGTTCAACTATTCCCTATCTTTTTATTGATGGTTGAAATAGCTTACACACTGTCCCTGATTTTTAAACGGATTTCCGTTTGCATCAGTTAAGTTTTTATATCCATTTTTCTTACATGCATCTTTACTCGTTGGAACGGGGAAAGGTGTTGGTGTAGGAGCGATTGTTGGAGTTGGTGTTGCAACCGGATCCAACTCGAAGTCGTATGTTGTTCCGTTGAAGTTAACTCCATCTGATTCAACATCATAACTTGGATTATTAGAACCAATATTTACGCCAAATCCTACAACTACAGCGTTTGGACACATAGCTTTAATGCCAGCTAATGTATAGAACGGTGCACCACCAAAGCCTGCAGCTACTATACATGAACCTTCAGTAAATGTTCTTGAAGACCACATTTGGCCTGCATCGACATCCCATTGTTGCCATGTACCTGGAGTTATTACACCATTTTGATATGGTTCATAAACAAAAGTTGTAAATCCACCTGCTGATGCTTCATTCAAATCAACTAAAAGTTGATATGAAGGGTCTGCATGTACAGGGCCAGAATTTTGCTTTGTGTGGTAACTTAATTCAGTCACTCCGGACAAAGGCATATTCTCTCCCTTTAGGTATTGAGCCTTTGAGGTAGTTGTCGCATCTGTTGTGAGCTGTAGCGCTCCTGTTGGATAAGGAGATGACGGGTCTGCAACGAATGCTACATTTCCCCCCGGTCTTGTATCAGCTGTGCTAAATCCCTGCGGGTTACTTGGGGTAACAACAACTGTTGAGGCTGCTATTGCGCCTGTTACAGCGAAGACCGTGAGAGCCCCAACTGTGGTTCCAGCTAAAATAATTTTTTTAATATTCATTATTCTCACCCCCTTGTATGTGGATTTATAAATTTCAAAGATAGTGAATTAAAAGGACTCTTCAACACTTTAAATACAGTAACATACTAGACATTTGAATACTATAATAATACTGTAATAATGAGTTATGGGACTAAAAATACAGAAGAACATTTCGATATCCTCCTTAGTCTTCAGTAGTTCGTGGCATAGAACATAGTTAATGTTGGATTTGAGTAGTTTCTACTTTAGGAATTTTTATTAATCCCATAGGAATCATAATTTTATCTATTACCTCACTCCATACAAAACCTGATAGATGTTGAACTGATCCCGCACCCTTTCGGAGTTGATTCCAGGAATCTTCAAGTCCATATAAATGCATAGGGATAAGTGTTGGATCTGCCATATTAGAAAGCGGACTTAAATTTGCACCACCTCTAATTGCAGCAGCTAAGACTAAATGGGCTTTTTCAGGATCCATCTCTAAACCTAATTTTGCTGCAACGTAATTATCTGCAACAGTACTAAAGCCTTTTATTGATAAATAGGACGCTGCATCAACAATTATACTATTTCTAACACTTAACTCCTCATCTCCTGTGATACTTTTACGTAATTTTGCAAACTGCTCCTGAAAAATTGGTGACAAGAAAATTACACTGCCCGCTTGAAATGGAAATACATTAATTACATCAGATAGTTGAGGACCGACTGCATTATGTAATCGGTGTGAATTTATCCGACGATAAAAGGTACCAACCAATCCAGGTAACGAAGCCTCTAAAAATTTACTGACTCCACTTCTACTTGAACTAATATAGTCATTTGCTTTATCGTGAGCAATTGTTCTGAGCACTTCTACCAACGTTATTGCCGAATCACCCCCGTGAGTAATCAGCCATTGTTCTAACCCATCGTAATCCTCATGGTGTAAAAAATCAGATACTTCATTATGAATGGTATCACTTGCGCCAGACCCAATTAATTGATCAATACTACTTCCGACAAATGCTTCATTTGCCTCAAGTTCAGGAATATGTTCCTGCGTTACCCCACTAAAAATACCATCATCATGAAGTGGGAATTTAAATTCATTGCCACTTGTTAAAAACTTTAGACTATTCATTAACTTCTGATCTAGTACTTCTAGAATTGAAAGTTCAAACCCTTGAGGATTTTGCTCGACACCAGTCATATATCTTTTTGTGTTCGAGAGTGATTTTCCAACTATATTTGCCATAAACGGAAGATTATTTTTTATAGCGGTAAAAGACTTCTTTAATGCTTCGATTTTTAATGTTGCACCTGTCATACCCGATTCAGCTGAAATTATTTGTTCATTTATTTTTTGATTAGCTGATACAAGAGAAAGCAATGCCATTGGCCACATTGTTTCCATTTGATATTTAACTGCATTTGAAAATCCAAACTTTTCAACCATTGCAATAAATGGCGGGTCACCAAAAAGGACAAAACCTGAAGCATTAGCAACATGGTCAATGAGTGCAGCAACTGTTGGATGATCAAGATCTTTTTCTCCTGCTTCCTCTTTACCATTCTTTAGTTTCCAAACATCGCGACTTAGTGTCTGAGCCTCTTCAGTTAATGCGGCGGATGCACTTACTGTTGTTGCAAGAGGAGATATCAGGCTTGATGCCATAGTTATAAGCGCTACTTTATCTTCTATTTTTGGAGATCGATCAAATGATTCCTTATATGCAGTTTCTAAATCAATTTTTAAGCCTTGTGCACCAATTGAACTCGCTGCAATTATACCGAACGCTTGAAGACTGGCTTTAATTTCTGCTTCAACATGATGTTTTGTTTCAGCATTACCCATTGCATGTTTTGCATATATTAATCCAGCAAGTGCTGCATATTCTGTGGCACCCAAGTGACCTCTTCCCTCAGGTAATCCGGCTGCCTTCTTACCAAATAGCTCATATACCCCTTTGGCAAATAGAGCCGCACCTGCATAATCAATCCATGTTACTTTTGATTTTGTATTACTTTCCTCTTCTTTTGCATCATTCATTAGTCGAAGCATATAATCTTCAGGACTTTTAATCTTAAATGGTTCCTGTTCAGCCCCTGCGTTATTTAAACGCTGTTCAGCACTACTCGTAACTTGTACATCTCGATCATTACTAAAGAGTAACGTACCTGCGGCCAAACCAGTTACACCCTTAAAGAGTTCTCTTCGTGTTAATTTTTTATTTAATAATTCTGACATATGTAAGACTCCAAGCGGAGAAAAATTCTGCTTTGCTATTTTATACTATAAGTTCAAATTATGCTACAACGGTCTCGGCTTTGCATAAGCTATCAGAATTTTTAGGAAGAATAAGTAATTAGTTCAATAATTTCATTTGTGCCCAGTAAACTTTCAAGATCTTTCACTCTATCGAGCTCTATCCAATCTATTTTTTCAACATGATGATCTTTTTCTACATTATCTTGAGATAGGAATTCACACACATAGACAAAACAAAAAGTTTGCTGTGTTCCCCATTCATAATTCCAGTATGAGGTATAGACATTAGGTATCAGTCTTATTACTTTTGCTCTCACGCCGGTTTCTTCATATATTTCACGGATTACAGATTCTGCAGGAGTTTCACCAAAATCTACTTTACCACCGGGAAATTCTCATTTCATATGTGCTTCAGGTAATTCTGATTCTGAACGCAAAGTCATCAAAATTTTACCCTCTTTTATAACTGCACCTGAAAACACCGTAATTTGTTTTGTTTTTATATCAGACATATATTTATATAAGCTTAATTAGAATTGTAAGTCAACCGATTTTATTCTTCAGGAGGGAGGAATTCTTCACCATCGCTGGTTGGAGTAATTGGGACTTCGCCTGGTTTTAGCCATCTGACATAACTACAGCCTGTTGCTTTTCTGGCACTACTATCCCAGCCAGCTGTGGAACATTTTTCCATTTTCTTACCTGCGGCTGTTGTAAATAATACTAATTTTTCTCCACATTCTGGGCAATCTAAATCAAGTTTTACGGTTGACCCATTTATCCATTCGACAAAATCACAACCTGTTGCTTTTTTCTCTTTTGCATCCCAACCGCCTGTGGAGCATTTTTTCATCTTCTTGCCAAACCGAGTAACTGTCATAAGCAGAGGAGAACCACATTTTGGACATTTTTCATCTAATTCTTGTGGTTCAACTTGGAGCCATTTTACATAGTCACAACCTTCATTCTTTTTAGTTTCTTTATTCCAAGAACCTGTTGAACATCTTTGGAGTTTTTTACCGGTTGCTGTTTCTTGAACATCACTTAATGGGGCGCCGCATTTTGGACATACTTCTTTTTCTTCAGTCATAACTTAACAAGAATACTATATTTAACCGGAGTTAACAAGATTGCGATATGAAAAGTATTCATATTAGTCATTCTTAACAATAAAACATTCAATATCTGGAATTCTGATTGTGAATGACATGATTTTTCGTACTTTATAGCTTATGGTACACACTCTTGTCCTATTACCGAGATTTATACTCGCGAATACTCGCGGAGTAGCAGATGGGCTTGGTGATACTGATGGTCTAGGAGTAGCTGACGGTGTTGAGGTAGGAGAAGCAGTTGGGGTCGATGAGGCACTCGCAGATGGAGATGTTGTAGGTGAGGCGGTTGGAGTTGCACTCGGTGATACTGAAGGGCTTACAGTTGGGGATGGCGTCATTGTTGGGGATGCAGAAGGTGTTGGTGTTGGTGTTGGTGTTGGTGTTGGTGTTGGTGTTGGTGTGGCAGAAGCTGTTGCACTTGGGGATGGTGTACTGGAAGGTGAAGCACTCGGTGTGGAAGTTGGGCTCGCAGAAGCAGATGCTGTAGGAGTTACAGAAGGTGTGGCTGAGCTGGTTGAACTTGGGGTAGGAGTTGCTAAAATTGGTTCCACTTGGGCTTGTGAATTTTGCGGATCTGGGTTTGTTCTATTTACGAAATCTGCATTGTTATTGTCACTATCTTCCCCATTTCCCATTAACATATCAACGCCAGTTGTAAGAGTTGCAGCAGTAGACGTTGCATTTGCTTTTCTTTCAGCACTTGCACCTGTTGATGGATTACCTTTTGCAGTGCTTTCTGCATCATTGGTTGTACCAAATCCTAGTTTATCGATAACTATTCCACCACTATTCTTTAAATAGAGCGTGTTATTACTTGCAATAGAATTGTCTGTGTATTTTAAATCAGCTGATGCTGTTCCAGTGTAGGAGTCGTGAGCTATTAAATAGAAGCCATGGCCTTTTAGTTGGGTACTCGCAGGTATTGCAGCAAGTGCACTTTGACTTGCAACATCGGCACTTGCAGTTTTTCTACTTAACATCCAGCCGCTAATGTCGACAGGTGTTTCCATTGGATTATAAATTTCAATGAATTCGTTTTCTCCAGCACCTGTTGAACCTACTAAAACTTCAGAAATTACCACATGTGATGCAGCTGATAATACAATCCGAGTATTAATATTGAAAAGAAAAAGTCCGAGGACTATTGAAGGTATAAGTAGCAGGTAGCCGACCTTGTTGTTTGTCATATGAATTAACAATAAACTAAAATAATATCATGTGTCAATATGATCATATATATCAAAACATATCAATATTAGAACTAATTAAAGCTATTATCTATTTATAATAGATCTTTTGTTTATTGTGGAGCAGTGAGTGATACTGAAGAGGAGAACAGATTATTTGCTAAATAAGTTGCAAGTTTTCTAGACTGATTTTTTGATTCATTTATTTGGTTAATCATATTTTCTTGACCATCTTTTCTTGCATACGAGTCTATAATGCTCGTGATTAATATATTGTGTTCATTCAGTAAGTTAGAGGATTCTTGCGCATTAACATTTTGATTGAGATTATGTAATAGATATCCATTTTTAATTACCACCTGTTCAAGGCCCTGTTTAGACATTTGCATTCTATCGCCATCATTTATCTTTAAACCTTTCGCGTAATTTGCATGTTGTTTAATGTTGTCTCTCCACATGTGTAAAAATTCCGCACCAGCTGCTTCACCAAACTTATCAGTTATAATATTTGCCATTTGGGTACTATTGCTATCAAGCTGTTTTTCCGCGGGGATCACATCTTTTTTATCATAAATTGCTTGGAGATAAAGTACTATAGCCTCATTATGTTTGTTAAATAATTCTTCGAATTTTTGATTTTGGTCAATAGGACTTCCGCCAATACCAACAAGCGGTAAGGCGCTCCCCATTCCGTTACTAACAGAAATATTTGCTATACCCCATCCTAGTAATCCACCAGAAATAACAGCAAGTGCTGCCAGAGTTATTGAAGTACCCGTCATAGATTTCTCTTCGTTCACATTTCATATAATAGCTGCGGAATAATAAAAGGGAATAAAAATTAAGTAAGAAATTAGAAAACTATGTAAGAGCTAGTAGAATAGTTGCTCAAGAGGCATAACAGAAATATCTGCGAGCGATTTTTTGTGATGCTTTTTATTTTTCTGATTTTTTCTTTCATACTGTTTATCAATTTGTTTTAAAGCTAAATGAATACTTTGGTTATATGTTTTTGCTTTTGCATGCGCAATGAATTGGCCACCACTATAGGGATCAACTTGTAGGGTTACAATATATTCCACTGTTTTTTTTGTAGGGAATTTTGGTTCATCTAAACGCACTTCTACCCGCTCTAGCAGAGTTCTTTTATTTAATTTTTGCATAAAATGCGTGATGTCTTGTATTGATTTTTCAAACTCACTTGGAGAAACATTTCGACTAGGCTTTTCAACAATAATATTAATTTCATCTTCTCCAGACACCCTAGACATAGCTTCAAGCACATTTCTGTAGGACACAATTCCTGTTGGTTTTTCACCTTTGATTAAAAAGACATAGTGTTGTTCGTTTTCTAATAGCGCTTTGATAATCTCTTTTTTTGTGGCTGTTTCAGCTATTTCTGGTACAAAAGCTGAAAGATAGTTGCGAATTGGATCTTCATCACGTTTCTTTTTCTCCGCGTCATAGCTTAAGTCATCTGGTCGGTAATTATCATGATGGAATCGTTGTTTATCGGTTGGATGAATAAAAGCATGTTTAATATCTGCTCTGGTTACTGCACCGCGTAATTTTCCGAGTTTATCTACCACAGCTACTTCACTTACTCCATTTGACCTTAGTAACGAATATGCATCTTTTACTTTTGCTGTTATTTCTACCATTAGTGGATGATCAATCCGTAAATCATCAGTTACTACTTGTAATAAATTCTCATCATGAAGCATTCGTTTTACTATATCTTCAGCATTTATGGTGCCAATAATTTCTCCATTTTCAAAAAGAGGAAGTAAATATACTTTTTCAGCTACCATGTATGTAGCAATTGCAGAAAGTGCTGTTTCTTTTGTGATAAGCATAGGCTGAATTACTGCATGAATAACTTTTTTAGTTGGTGGGGTGTGATGTTTATAGATGGTTTTATAGCTCGAAAGGACTCCCACAAAGTCACCATCAGTATTAAAAGCAAGTAATGCACCATGCACACCATCAATTCGATCCAGTACACTTCCAACCTGTTCATTGCTTTTACACTTTTGATTTAAGGTAAGAGGACGGTAGAAATTATTCGCTTTTAAATCGTTTTCCATTCGTACATTTACATTAGCTAAGACTTAAGAGAATTATGCAAATTATGTGCAAGAAGGATGAAAGAGTTTTTGGTGATATTGTATGCTTTAGCTATTTTAGTTATTGTTACTATACTACCTAATATGAATACAGTAACAATTGATCCCCATTTGCAAGAGCAGCTTCATGAAGAAGGACTCCGTTATACCACAAATTCAGAACCTGGGTTTTTTAGACAAAAAAGGGGCAAGATATTTGATTTTTATGATCTTGATGGTAAAAAAATTAGTGATTTATCAACAATTGAGCGAATTAATGCACTGGCAATTCCTCCTGCATGGCAAAATGTTTGGATTTCAGCAAAAAAGAATGGGCATCTTCAGGCCACAGGGATTGATGACCGTGGGCGTAAACAATATATCTATCACCCTGATTGGACAGCTATTTGTCAACAAAATAAATTTGCAAAACTGGTTGATTTTGGCAAAGCATTGCCAAAAATACGCTCAAAAGTTCGGGCAGATATGAGTTTGCCAACTCTTGAGAAAAGGAGAATACTGGCCACAATTGTGTGGCTTTTAGAACATACATTTATTCGGATTGGAAATGATGATTATGCAAAGGAAAACAATTCTTATGGACTAACCACGCTGCGCAATAAACATGTTGATGTGAAAGGCGCAGATATTTCATTTCAATTTAGAGGGAAAAGTGGTGTCGAACATGCACTATCTATTTCAAATCCGACAGTCTCTAAAACTATTAAAAAGTGTATTGAACTTCCTGGATTTCAGTTGTTTCAATATGTTGATGATCAGGGGGGCAGGCATGTGATTGATTCTGCAGATGTGAATCAATTTCTTAAAGATTTGACCAGTGATGATTTTTCGGCTAAGGACTTTAGAACCTGGGGTGGATCTAATTTGTCAGCCGATTATTTGTACCAAGCAGGTCAATTAGAGACTGATAAAGAAATCAAGAAAGCTGTCAAAGATATGGTTAAAGATGTATCAAGTCATTTAGGCAATACAGCCTCAGTTTGTCGAACATACTACATTCATCCTAAAGTTATTCAAAGTTATGAGGATACAGCGTTAGTGCCACATTATGATAGACATGCAAAAGAACGAAATAACCCAACAGGACTTTCATGGAATGAACACGCATTAATTAATTTGCTTGAGAAAAATTAATACCAAGTTTTGTTAATTCTTTTATCATCTGACTCGCAATCAGAGTCGGATGTTCGGCTGAGAATATCTGAATATCTCCTTGTTCAATATACAACGGATGTCTTCTTGTTATTACTTCATACTCACGGGCTTCCTTCATGTCGTTAAATCCTCTTTTTAACTGTCTTTCAACAATAATACTTCTTCCCTCTTCCATAGATTTAGATGGCAAGAGTAAAATCGATACTCCATTATCTGAAAGCAGCTTCTTATGCTTCGTAACTAATTCAGGAGATTCTTCGTGAACTAAAAATCCTGAAGGAAGTGGTATAACTACCTCAGACTTATATTCTAATAGCAGTTGTTCTACTAACTCAGAGTTTTTTTACAGTATGCAATATATCCATTTTCCCGTACAAAGTCAGGTATCATGGTTATACGCGTATTAAATTCAGTATCTACATCAATGAATTTTAACTTCAGTTTTTGAGCTAATACTTTTCCTGTTGTGCTTTTTCCTGCACCACCTGGACCAACAATAAAAATAATCTTGGAAGTTAAATTCATAAAAAAAGATTAACAAGTTTTAGAATAAATAACAATTAAATCGATTTTGCGATAAAAATAAATTCAGCGCTTTCATCATTTGCCCCATTACCTTCCCAGTCTCCATAAATAATTTCAACATTAAAACCTGCAGCTTCAAGTGATTTTGAAAGTTCATCACGGGTTCTAAATTTTAAAACATTTGTTGATACTAGCTCTTCTAGTGTTTCTTTAAAAAAATAGTGCACTTCATAGCCCATTACATTGTCATTCACTTCAAGAATTTTACACCACCACTCTACTTCGCCTTCTTTTGGATCAGTCACTTTTCTTCGATTTTCGTTTGAGGGCCAATCTGGAAGAGTTGGTTTTTCATTTTCTGGCCATGGCTGCACAAGTGGGTTACGGCTTTCAAATGCTAGATATCCTCCATTTTTTAGTGCACTGTGAATAGATTTTAAAGCATTTAGCCATGCTTGATCATCTGTGTAGAATTGGGCAACATGCCCAGTCATGAGAGCCAAATCTGCTTCATATTTTTCTAGATTTAAGGCATCACCATTTACCCATTTAATTTTTTCACTTGTAATATTTTTAGCTGCAACCTTTAACATCTCTTTAGATGGTTCGATTCCTATCACGTTGAAGCCTTTGTTTGCTAATTCATTGGTCAAAAGTCCAGTTCCTGCACCAATATCTAGGATTAATTTTGAAGAGAGTTTTTCGGATAAATGGAGATAAAAATCTTTATAGTCATTAATCGGATTTATTGTGTTATAGATTGCGACAAGTTTTGGATCAGAGAATTGTGTATCGGGCATTAGTCAGTTTTGCCAGTAAGCAATGCGTCAATAATATCGTGCGGAAGTGCAACTGCTGTAAGTAATGCTTTTCGCACCAGAGATCCTGCTTCAGATCCTATTTCGTCTGCTGCTTTCAAACTTCCCATAACTGCATCTTTTGCAAGTGATCCTGAATCTTCACCAATATCATGAGCTGCACTTATTGCACCTTCTACTGCAGAAACTGCTGCTTCACCAACATCCCCACCAACTTCGGATATACCTTTTACTGCACCCCTGGCTGCTTCTTCTGTTGTTTCACCAACATCTCCGCCAACTTCTTTTACGCCTTCGATTGAACCACTTACGAGTCCTGCTACAGCTTTAGTTGCGGATACACCTGTTTCTGATGCAACGGTAATTCCTTCTGAAATAACATTTCCAACAGCATCAAGTGCTGAAGTTGCAACATCACCAGATGCCTGCAAAGTATTTACAATATTTTCTTTAGCAACATTACGGGTTGTTTCAACCACATCACCCACACCAGATACAATTGAGGTGAGCGCATTTCTTAGGTCATCAGTTAGATTTGACATCTCCTATAACGTACACCCTATTAATATTGCTGTCAACTAATCAATTCAACAAATACGCTAATAGATTTTTGGGTTAAATAATTTTACAATTATATTATGAAGTTTTCTTTACATGAAGATTATTTGCGATCTATTTTGTTTGGGCTGCAGGATGGGATTGTTTCCACAACTGGAGTTGTAGCAGGCATTTCTGTTGGGGTTGATGATCGTTCAATTATAATTTTAGCGAGTCTTGTGGCTGTATCTGTTGAGGCCTCTTCGATGGGAGCTGGTCAATATTCTTCAGAAAAGGCTGTCCATCAATTGGATGCTAAAAAAAACAACGGAGTGAGTGAACATACTGACTCACTTATAGGAGGCGCTTTACTTATGTTTTTTGCCTATTTAGCAGCAGGTGCAATTCCGATCATTCCTATGGTATTTACAACCATCCCGCTTGCTCAGGCTCGAATTCTTAGTATTTTAGGAGCATTCATTGGATTATTTATTATTGGATATATAAAGGGTAAAATTGTTGAACATGCAGCACTGAGGTCTGCATTTGAAATGTTATTTATTGGAGGAATGGCGACTATTGTTGGGCTATTGGTTGGGGTTACACTTAAAGTGTAATATACATTTATGTTTAAAGGATTTAGAGATTTTTTACTTCGGGGAAATGTAGTTGATTTAGCAGTAGCTGTTGTTATTGGTGCTGCTTTTTCACAGATTGTGACGGCAATGTCTAAAGATTTGTTCACACCAATTATTGGTGCGATCGGTGGAACACCAGATTTTTCTTCATTTAAATACTCACTAAATGGGTCAGAATTACTTGTTGGCGACTTTCTTAATGCAATTATTTCATTTGTGATTACGGCATTTGTTATATATTTCTTTATTGTTGTGCCAATGAATAGAATTACTGCCCGGATTAATAAAGGAAAAACTGATGACCCCGCGGAACAAGCATGTTCTGAGTGCCTAAGTTTGATTCCGGCAAAAGCTACTAGATGTAAATTTTGCACTTCATATATAAAAATTGAAAAGAAAGATTAGGATAGCCCTACTTACTTGCAAGAGTTTTTGATTTGTTGATCATTTTAACAGCTGCATTCTGTAGAACGATTGCAAGAGATACTCCAATTAATGCAGGAAGTGGAACGAGATTAATAAAACTGAAATATCCGACTACAAAACTAAATATAGCAGCAAAAATATTTTGACCATTTATCGCGTCTTTACTGTCTGAGATTAAAAGTCCAATAATCCCAAGTAATACTGCAGCCATAAAAATCATACTTACGAGTGGATATGCAAATGTTAACATTCCGGCGATAGCTCCAAGTCCTGCAAGTAGTGAAAATACTTGGAAGGTAAATGCAGATTTTTTGTTAGGGTTATTAATAGATTGCTCAACTGCAATCAAAATCCCAAGCCCAAATGCAACTGCAAACTTTGTAGAAAATTCAATTAATTCCATATAAAGAGGATTATAGTATTTTTTTTCTTGTATGTCTAGTAGTAATAATTGCTCTTGAATAGTATTTAGCTAATTAACTTATAGTGTTTGTGTTCCATATTTTAGTGTGTTATACTAGTTTAAGTTTGATTGAGAATTGGTATTAGTAACTTCATTTACTTCACTGTTAATTTTAAGTTCATCTTGGTTCTTTATCACATTTAGAAAATAACGCTTGCAGTTTTTGCGGGCAAAAAATATGGATAATCAAAACGAAAATAAGCATAGCTTGTCGGAGAATAAATCTGATCGAAACTCGCGCTTTGCTGAGCAACGAATAAATAGAAAAACAAATGGTCTTAAGCCGAATTTCGTGCGCCATGGACAAGCTCAAAAACAATATTCTTCACAAGGTGGGTACCGGGGAAACACCAATCAGGGATCTACAAATCGTTTTAATGGTGCACAAAATCAGCAAACTGGTAATTCATCTCAAGAAGGCAGTGGATTTGAACAAAAACCTGGAGAATTTGGTTACAGACGCCCAACTCCTAATGGTCATTCATCACAAAACAGATCACGTTCTCAAGGCGGCTATCAGGGCGGCGGACAAGGTGGGTATAGAAATGTATTTCAGAACAGGTCTCCACGCAAGATGCGGACTATGACTGTGCATAATCCACAAATGTTTGTGAACAAAGCAAAAGAAGTCCAAACCCAAGTAGTTGAACAAATTCATCAAAGTTTTAATGATTTTGATTTGCCACAAATTCTGAAAGATAATATCGCTAAAAAAGGTTACACAGTTCCAACACCTATTCAAGATCAAGCAATCAAACCTATTATTGAAGGACATGATTTGATTGGTATTGCAAATACAGGTACTGGAAAAACAGCAGCGTTCTTGCTTCCTATTATTAATAAGATATTTAAAGATAGAACTAGAAAAGCCTTAATTATTGCACCAACACGGGAACTTGCAACCCAAATTCATGATGAATTTAGAAGTTTCACTCGAGATATTAAGATTTTTTCATGTCTTATTATTGGTGGTGCGAACATGGGCAGACAAGTGTATGAAATGCGTCGAAATCCCCAAGTTGTGGTGGCCACACCTGGGAGACTTAAAGATTTGATTCAACAAAAAGCAGTCTTTCTGGAAGATTATGATGTGGTGGTTTTGGATGAAGTAGATTTGATGGTTGATATTGGGTTTATTGAAGATGTTAAATACTTTATTTCTAAGATGCCACAAGAACGTCAATCACTTTTCTTTTCAGCAACCATTACTACAAAGATTGCTCAGGTTCTTGATCAGTTTGTGAAAGATCCAGTTAGTGTTTCGGTAAAGACACAAGAAACTGCAGAAAATATTGAGCAAGATATTGTAAAAGTCCGTAGTCAGGCCGATAAAATCGAACAATTACATGATTTACTTATTAAAGAAGAATTTAAAAAAGTACTTATTTTTGGTCGAACAAAACATGGTGTAGATAAATTGCATCGAGATTTGGAAGTCCGAGGATTTAAATTGGGAGCCATTCATGGTAATAAATCTCAAGGCCAGCGTCAAAGAGTTTTGGATAGTTTCAAACGAAATGAAATCCAGATTTTGCTTGCAACTGATGTAGCAGCGCGAGGTTTAGATATACCGCTTGTGACTCATGTTATTAATTATGAATTACCTGAATCTTTTGCAGATTATACCCATAGAATTGGAAGAACTGGACGTGCAAATAATCGTGGAACTGCTTTAACTTTCATCGATTAGTTCGAGAGCTTGCTCATCGATTAATATTCCTTATTGATTCAACTAAACCTATTTGTTTATCAACAACTTCTACCATTCTCATTTTAGTTTCTCTTGCGAGTTCTCTATCGTTTAGAAATTGAGTATATCTGCTAATTGCTGCAAGGAATGGATTTGATTCCTCTTCTTGAATGATATTTTGTTGCACTTCAGGACTGTAACTTACAAATGTGCCACTACCATGTCTTACTACTACATAGCCTTCAGTCTCAAGTTCTTTTAATACATTACGCATTGTAATTCTACTTGCAGCAAACTCTTGACCAAACCTGGACATATTAGGTAATCGGCCTGATAAAGATCCTGAAACTATTTCAGCAATTACTGTTTCTTTAACTCGATGATGTAATGATATTCTTTCTGGCATATGATTTTGAATTTTATTCTATAACGTAGCGTGTCAGTCAAATCTTTTGTAATTTCTCTGTTTTAGTCTACCGACATAATATATACAATTACTTTCTATTGATTCATTTGCTTTAATGAATAACTATGAAGTATAATAAAC
>Ga0163150_10005559_pt1 | contig 16012 bp, 13 predicted proteins | sample OliLakLV19P2IB_FD_148628 | JGI IMG/M metagenome (GOLD analysis project Ga0163150, IMG submission 148628) | Freshwater microbial mat bacterial communities from Lake Vanda, McMurdo Dry Valleys, Antarctica - Oligotrophic Lake LV.19.P2.IB | ecosystem: Environmental > Aquatic > Freshwater > Lake >...
CTCGAGAAACAGGGCATGGGCGTGTTGCAGGGGCGGATTATCGATGAAACCGGCAAAGGCATCAACGCACAACTACAAATCGTTCACGGTGACGAAAAAATCGAGCATGGCCGTTGCGACGAAGCTGGATATTTCGCGTTTCATCGCACACCGGAACCGCCATTCATTATCGAAATCACCAAACCGGAATATCAGGCGCGCATCGTCGCAATCGACAAAGCCACCGTCGATCCGGAAACGCCTCTCGCCATCACCTTAAAGCGCGGACCCTTCGCCATCGGTGAATCGGTCTGGACTGCCATCACCGGTCAACCCGCAACCGGCGCGGCAGTCGAAGCCATGCCGCTCTCCACATATGTGCGCAAGAACGAAGCGAAGTATTACAACGAAGCGAAGCCGCGTCCTGCCCCGCCTGTGAACACGCCGAGGCCGCAGCAGTTCTTTACACCGCGCGTGCGATTCCTTGATGCGAAGGGCACACCGGTTACACAAATAATCGTTCAGTCGCTGCAAAGTCATATATCAGCGCAGAAAGCGCTGTACGCACCAATCGATAGTTATTCGCCAAAATCGATGTCGAATGAAGAAGGGATCTACAACTTTATCGGGGACCCCGTTCCGTTGGGTTACGGTTGGGTCGCATGGGCAGAAGGAATGGGTAGGGTTGCGCGCCAATATGTTGTCCCATCGCAGGAGCCTGACGCAGTTATCGATATCGAAATGCGTCCCGCGGCAACCATCGAATTGAACGTATCAGACGCCGACGGCAAACCCGCGGGCGGTGTTCCCATCTGCACCGCAAACCTCGCATGGGACAACTACGACAACACCGAGCCTTCAAAAATCGGGGTTACGGACTTAGACGGTGGTCTTGTGTTCGAACAACTGCCTTCCGGCGCGCACGCGTTCAGCATCGGCACTTTCGGTCGCGATCTGCGGCTTGTCACCATGACTATTGAGGACGGTGAAACTAAAAAGTTGACCACACAACTTTCCACTAACCCGGATGATTTTGCTTGGCTGTTGCAAACCTGGCGCAACACTATCGAGCGCGGACCGATATTGCCCGACACAATCAAAAGCCGAATCTCGGAAATGCGCGCAAAGGAAAAGCTCGCCGCGTATGTCCGCGATCAAATTAATCTAGTCGGTGGGTACACGCAAGATTGGAACTTCCGTGAACGGGAACTAAGCCTGCTCGCGTCGTTGGCCGCTGAACTGGGCGACACCGCCGCCGTACCAATCCTTCGTGAGGCTATCACCACGCGCGCGGACGACACTCGTAACTTCAGCACGCCATCCAACACCGGCGTTGGCGCCATGGCGCACGCGCTCGTGCAATTGGAAGGCGAAGCCGCAATCGAATTCTTTGAAAAAGTCGCAACAGACATGAAACTCGATGCCGCCGCGCGCCAGGCGGCCATCGAGGCGCTGGGCCGCATCGGCACTGAAGCAAGCGCCGAGGCTTTCGCGCGCATTCGCGACAACGCCCGCGCTCTCCCCGGTGCGCCCGCCGCAAAGGTTTCCTATACGCACGCCGAGCGCATTCGAGAAACGATCGAAATTGTGAATCTCATCATTACCAACGCGCCGAATCACCCGCATACCGCGCCCGGAAGCAATATTAACTTCGGCGCCACCATCTCCGAAGACTACAAATCCGCCGACGTCTGGGCTTCTTTCCCCTACGGCGGCACCAACTACAAAATGGTCCGCATCGGCGATGAGTGGCTCATCCAGGAATTCGGCGGAACTGTGATGGCGTAGAACACCCGACATTTTTATTGGAAAGTGAACCGGTAATTTTCGAACAATCGAAACGCGTCAGCCGGAACATCCGCAAGTTGGATTTCGAGAAAGTTAATCTGGGTCGGGCAGACACCTTCCCAAGTGTCCACGCAGTCCACTTTATGACCCGAGGACATCAAAGTCTTTATCACCGTGTAGAGTTCCTTTGTAGCGGCAATGTCGTCATCCTCTTCCTCGAACCAGTCCTCCGGTGCTCCAAAGCCAAGCGTCTCTTCGGCGTGCCGGAACGCGCAACTGCATACGGACTTCGAGCCCACATACCATCTGTTTGGATACGCCAGCAGATCCGCATAGGCATAATCGCGCTCGCCGAGCGGCCCGAAGCGGATCAGTTCGGAATTGTACTGGGCAAGATTCGCGTCTGAATTTGTTGAAAGATAAAGGCTGTAACACACGTTGCGGAATCCTATGGTATATCTCCATCATACCTTCGCTGGCATGCACATTTATTAGGAGCGTTTCATTGAGCGGAATACGGTCTCTGCCACCGAAACACAAGGCGATCATCGATGGTCACGCGCTGGAGTACATCTGTTCCGGCGCGGGGTCGCCCCCGATTGTACTCATCAACGGCGCTGGCGGGCCCATCGCGGGGTGGTACAAGGTGTACACTTCGCTGGAGCGGCTGAGCACGGTGTTCGCATATAACCGGCTCGGCATTGGCGGGAGCGACCGGCCAATGGAACCGCAAACGGGCGACGTCATGGTCGAAACGTTGCGCGTGCTCCTATTGCTTGCGAATCTCCCACCGCCATACCTGCTTGTTGGTCATTCAATCGGCGGGTTGTATGCAAACCTGTTTGCGCGCACGTATCCCGATGAAGTCGCCGGGGTGGTGTTGCTTGACGCCACTGCGCCGGATGACGTCCGGTTGTTGACCCAGCACAGGAGCACATTCCAACGTATCGTGGAGGTGGTGATCAACGCAGTGCTTGGCAAGGACAAATTCGGCGAGGTCGCACAAGCGCCTGAAACAGCCGCGATCGTCGAGCGCGCGGACCCGTTCCCGGACGTGCCGCTCATCGTGGTGACTGGCGGAAAGCCGTCCCGGCTCCTGTCCGCAATCGCTCGCTCGATTCGCGCAACCAACCAGTGCGCGCTGGCAGCATTGTCGCCTCAGGGCAAACAGGTCATCGCTGAGCGCAGCGGCCATTTCCCCCAGTTCTCGGAACCGAATGTCGTTGTAGGGGCGATTCGGGAAGTTTTAGCCCGGTGCGTCGCGGACGTGTAATCTCATTCGAACTTGGAATCTTGATAGTTTGAAATCGGGACCGAACTAAACGATTCCTAAACCAAGTGGCGATCCCGTTGCATCACAGAGTTGTGGCGGAACATGCCAAAAACCGATGGACTTTGGGACGACTTTGTATCAACGCTTCATGAAACTCTCTCGATGGCGGAAGCTCGCGCTGATCGTATTGGCATTAGTCGTGGCCGGCAGCGGCACGTTGGGGGCGATAGTTTGGCGCGGCATTCCCTTTCCCGCTCCGACCGGGCCGCATCAGGTTGGCCGGACGAGCTATCACCTTATCGATGCGTCGCGCAAGGAGATTTTCAGCGACGACCCCGACGATTTCCGGGAACTGATGATCACCGTTCACTATCCCGCCGATGATGCCTCGCAGGCGCGGCGAGCGCCATACGCCGACACGACGCTGGCCCGCGGTATCGCCGAAGAAGTGGACACGCCATCTTTTGCCCTCGGATTGATGAAGTCACACGCCCTGGAAAAGCCCCCGTGCCAGACGCGCGACGGAGGGTTTCCGGTCGTGATTTTCTCGCCCGGATTAGGCGTGCCTCCACTGTTGTACACAGCGACTCTCGAAGACTTGGCGAGTCACGGGTTCGTTGTCGTGAGTGTCTCCCATCCATACAGTATTGCCGTCACGGCGTTTCCGGATGGTCGTGTCGTGGCTGTGAACGAAGCCGGATTGCAGGGGGAGTTGCACCATAAGACCAGCGGCTCGCCAGAATCGGCAGGTCCCCCAGAGGGCGTGGGGGCCGTTTGGGTCGCGGACGTACGCTTTGTGCTTGACGAGCTTGCTCGTTTGAATCGTGACGACAAACTCCTGGCCGGCCGTTTGAAACTCTCTCGATTCGGCATTTTTGGGCATTCATTCGGTGGGGCCACCGCGGCTCGCGCCGTGCAGATCGATGAGCGATTCCGCGCCGGGATCAACATCGACGGCACCGATTTCGACGCCACAGCGAGTTCGGGCATCGATCTTCCCATGATGTGGTTGGAGGCAGAGATCCGCAAGATCGATGATGCAGCGCTAGCTCAAGCGAGCAAGACCCGCGCATGGGCCGAAGAGGCCTGGCGCATTCATGATAAGCGAGCCGCCGATCTGCAGCAAAGCACGCCCTACGGATCCCGCCGGCTGGTCCGGGGCGCCGCCCATATGACATTTGCGAGTGATGTCGCGCTCGCGGGATCGACTTGGCCGTGGTCATGGTTCGCGAGCGGCGTGGATCTTGGAACGATTCCCGGCAGGCGAGCTGTATCGCTTGTCAATGCGTGCGTCGTTGGGTTCTTTCAAAAACATCTCGAAGGGCAGTCGCAGCGCCTGGACGGCTTGGCACATGAATTTCCGGAACTCGCGCTTCAAATGCCGCTGCGCTAGCATCTCTCACGCATTTCAACACCAACGCGTATCGACGACTTATTATCGTCGGAGATCAAATTTGATTCATACCTTAAATTACCCGAAAAATTGGGGTTGGGTTGACCACTCCCTTAAACCAAGTGGCTATCCCGTAGCATCATAAGGATGTGAGCGGAATATGCCAAACCGCGATGGCGGAACGACCTGACAGGATTTACGTGGCTCCGGAAACTGCTCAGACCACGGACGACGAACTGTTGGTGCGCCGGGCGCAATGTCGCCCCAAGGAAAACAGGTGTTCGCGCCCCGCAGCCGGCATTTCCCCCAGTTCTCGGAACTGGACGTCGTTGCCGACGCAGTCAAACATGTAATAGAAAACGCGCGACACTCTTCATAAACTTAAGGAGAGTCCGCCGGTGCTTCCAGGTCGAAATCGGCTGTAGTTGTTGAGTTTGCTGAAACGGTTACCGTACGTGAAACATCCGTACGAGATTCCCCGCCCGGTAATTGAACGGTAAGCGTAATTTCTCCCGAAACAACATGCGGCAGGGTGAAGCATCCATCACTGTCAGTTCTGGCCGAGTAAACCGTGCCCGAAGCGGACCGCGCTACAACTGTAACTCCCACGAGAGGCTGGGCATCTTCTCGAACACAGCCTTCGAGGCCACCAGCAGGCGTAAGAACGATCTCGACCAACGCGGTGGCATTGCGCTCATCAAGTTGCGTCAATGCTGACCCCACCCCGAAGCGGGCGTGGTACGCGGACAGCAGCAATTCGCCTTGGGATAAATCTGTGATTTCAAACGATCCCGTTTCGTCGGAATACGCTACGCTGTTCGACAATTGGGATTCGACGTACTGGGAAAGTGGCCCTGGAAAAATCGCAGCGCCCGGCACGGGCTTGCCATTACTGTCGGCAACGATCCCCCGCAGGCCAAAATCTCCGGGCTCCAGCGCGATTATCACAGGGTCTGAAGCATCATTTGCGTCAATGCCACGAATGCGCCGGGGCTGATATCCCTTGGCTCTCGCAAACACGACAAAGTCCGCCGGATCACACTCCATCTCGAATCGCCCCGCTGCATTAGAAACGCGGCGCCAATCAGACGGATTAGGGTTGCCGGCGCGATCCAGAACGGCAACATCAAAAACCGGTATGGGTTTCTGCGTTTTAGCATCGATAACGCCGCCGTAGAGAAGCGCGGGAGTGGCGAGTGTCAAGATTACGTCTCGATCGCCGGCTTCGACCAGAACCGGTTCGCCTTCTAAACCGTTCGTGCGTGGTGTAAGTTCGTAGGTCCCGGCCTGTAGACCCGCAATCTTGAAAGTGCCATCTTGAAGAGTGCTTGTTGAACCGTAAAACGTAATGCCTGTATCGGCAATGTGCGAACACGAAACCGACGCCACCAGGGGAGCACCATCCGAATCAACGATCTTGCCGGCAATTGAGAGCGACGCTTCTTCGGGCAGTACAAGCTGAAGGCCCACGATTTTTTGGCCTTCGCCCAGGTTAATCTCTTTCAAGTTGTGCTGACCGCCCGCGCCAATGGCCGCTAAAATGCGGTAATGTTCCGCTATCAATCCCGTAATCAAGAATCTGCCCTCGGCGCTGGTTTCCGCCATGCCCGGCATATTGGGCAATGGCTGGTCACTCCACGCGGACACTCGCCCCCGCACGGGATTACCATATACATCGACAAGCGTGCCTGCTATGGAGCCGGTGCGGTTTGTGTCAAGACTAATCGTTACATCTGAAACGCCTTCAGTACCTACGTGTACCTCGATGTTCTTCGACGACATAGCGGCGGTGTTCGCGCCAACGGTGACGTCCCGCTCGCCGGGAATCCCGGCAAGTGTAAATGTACCGTCCTCGCCGCTGGTAGTCTGGTCTTGCCAATCCTCTGCGTGTCCGCGCACTTCCGCGCCGTGTACTGGCGCGCCAGCAGCATCGATCACCGTTCCGGATATGCAGATGCCGCGAAACAACAGGATTTCGACGCCCTCGACTAATTCCCCCGGCGCGACGCTCACCTGGGCGGCTTTATTCTGGTGTGAGCCGCGCGGATACCCGCGCACGAATTGCGGTGCGATGGTGTATTCGCCTTCGTGAACGCCATGGAATTCGAACTGTCCGTTTTCCGCATCCGACGTCGCGCTCAGCGTGCGCGAAGTCTCGTTTCCCGACCGCGCGCGCAGGATCGCACCGGGAATGGGTTCGCCTGTCATTCCGTCGGCAACCCGGCCGCGGATGGCCCCGCCCTCGGTGGCGCGCAGCACAAGAGGCTCCGGGGTATTTCCGTGCTTGATCTTCAATTGCACGGGGCCGCCCGCAAGTATGAATGGCGACGTATCGACGTCGATGATGAAGTTGCCATCGTTTAGGCCAAATTCAAATTCTCCCTGCTCGTTGGTAAATGCGCGGACCGGCGCAACATTCAAATCCTTTTGCCTCCCGCTGACCCAGATACCTCCCAGCGGCGCGCCGTCGACATCGTCGATAACGATGCCCGATACCTTCACTCCCGGATTCAGGACAATGCGGTTGTCAGTCGTATCCGCCAAAAGTTCGTCCGACAGTACAGGCGCATAGCCATCGGCAGTGACGTAAAAGTTCCATGCGTGGGGTTCAAGGCCCGCAAAGGAGAAGCCGCCCGACGCATTCGATAACACGGCCAAGGCTTCCGATTGGGATCGCTCGACTTCCGCTTTATCGTGGAGCACAGGCACAAGCCGCGCCCCGTCTATGCCCTCGCCCGCTTCGTTCACGACGTGACCGCCGATCGGCTTTCCGGGAAACAAAACGAGCTTTACTTCAACACGGTTCTCTTGGGGCGCAAGCCGGACCCGCGTGGATGCGTACGCCTCGCCCAATCGCGCGGAAACCGCATAGGGTCCATCGGGCAGTTTTGTTACCGTAAACACGCCATCCGAATCGCAAGTAACGCGAACGGGCGTAAAATCCAACGAAGCAACCTGGGCGAAGTCTGGAATGCGTTGCACGGAGATTTCCGCGTTCCGCGTGCGGCCACCGTCGAGTGCGTACACAATGCCGTGAATCTCGCCAGAACCCATTAATGGTTGCTTCGGGGCCCTCGGCTGTTTGGTGAGAACGCTACTCGGTTGCGGTGGAACCTTGACAGGCTCCGCAATTTCATTTCGCCCGGGTTGCTCTGCATGGGAGTGGTCGTCGACATCGCGCAAGCCAAGAAATGTCACCGTGACGGCAATCGTCACTCCAGCCAACACCCACAATAGGTGAGTTCGTTTCATGAAACATCCCCAAGTCTATAAGAAAGGCTTGCGCGTAATGACTCAATGGCTTGGTTGAGAATGTGGAGCCAGTTTGCCCGGCTCTCGTTTCGCCCATGCTCCGTCTCGATAGACCATGAGTTCCGTGGTGGCACTCGACTCTCTCCAAAGAGACATCATTGCGGTCTCCCGGTCGAAATCGAGGCGATCAAGAGTGAATTCGTCGTCTGGAATCGTCCCGTTTAGTTCTGCCTTAACAATCCGCAATCGAAAGGAACTTCCCGGTGATCTCATTCTTTTCATGCTCTTTGTTTCAACCAATTCTGGAAACCACAATCCATCCATTTTGGCGAGGGTTACCTTAAGATCGTAGTAGTCTTTGCCATTCGTGTCGACGGCGTCGACTTCCACAAGCAGAGAATTCTTGTCGGAATCGAAAATGTAGGACGCAGACCCTGTCTGGGCACTGTGGGACGAAATGATATCGAAGCTGCCTTCATCAGTCCTTTTTATGTTCGATGCTCCAAGTCGTTCTTGGACTTTCGAGGAGACTCGGGAATCCATAGTGGGTTGCCGAAGAAAAATCAAGGGCGAGTTCGGGCCGGCTCCCTTCTACACGCGGTCGCAGAATTTCCCGTATCTTACTAATTGATGCATGCTCAATGAAAGAGATGATCTCGTTTTTTTTCGCAGGCAGGATTGCGATAAAGCTCGTACCGTTGAGAATTACTTGTTCCCGGGACTCTTTCCGATATCCTTTGGCCGGGACTTCTGTGACGCGTTTGACGTCGCTCCTGAACCACTCGCCACGGCTGATATAAGAAGTACGTTTCGAGACTTTCTGTTCGCCGACGGGAGGGTCTTCAGGAATATCCTGTGTCTCATTCACGGAGACCAACTCCGACTCCTGTTCCAGCCGGATAGATTTAATATTCGCAATCGATGCCTGATTGCGCTTCAAAACCGTATGGATCAATTCCAAGTCTTTGGCGCTGGTTGCTGGCGGACCGGTTTCACCGAATGCGATTAGCGTGAGAAAAAGTGCACATGAGAAAAGACTTGAAACCCACTTCATTGTGCAACGTCCTTCCTACGGTAATTTTTCTTCGCCACACTATTTCCACACTTTCATCCTGATTATACAGTTGCTGCACCGCCAAAGAGGAGATCCTCGGCCTCACTGGTGTACCTTTTTGGTCCAACAGGGAAATAAACCAAGTCCTAGCCAATCGCATCATAGTATTGTGAGCGGAATATGCCAAACCGCGATGGCGGAACGACCTGACAGGATTTACGTGGCTCCGGAAACTGCTCAGACGACGGACGACGGGCTTTTGGTGCGCCGGGCGCAGGATGGCGACCGGCGCGCTTTCGAGCAGTTGTACCGGCTTCACGTGAACCGGGTGTACGGGTTGTGCCTGCGAATGACGGGGCAGCATACGCTCGCGGAGGACCTCACGCAGGATGCGTTTATCCGGGCGTGGGAACGGCTCGACTCGTTTCGGGGCGAAAGCGCGTTTTACTCGTGGCTGTACCGGCTGACGTTCAACGTGGTGTTGGGCGACAAACGGTCCACGGCGCGGCGGGAAGCGCGGGTAGTCGGGTCGGAAGATTTGGAAGCGTTGCCGCAACCGGTTTCGGGGCACACACCGGGATTGCGGGCGGACCTCGAGGCGGCGATAGCAACGCTGCCTCCGGGGGCGCGGGAAGTCTTCCTCCTTCATGACGTGGAAGGGTACAAGCATGAGGAGATCGCCGCGATTGTCGGGATTGCCGCGGGTACGTCGAAGGCGCACCTGCACCGCGCGCGGCGGCTACTCCGGGAGCAGTTGAGGTGAGGAATGAACATCCCCCTAAATCCCCCTTCAAAGGGGGACCTAAGAATGGCGTTACGGGAACTACTGATGGCCTGACTCGTAATCGTCCTCGTAACCTGTCCTTCGCAGCCCTGCCGCTTCGGAGGGCGTAGGAGGATCGTAATCGAGGAATTCAGGTTTCGGAGAGGATTAGGAAACCAGTTCGATGAATGAACAATTTGAAAGACTGAATGACTATCTCGACGGGGTGTTGTCCGGCGAGGAAGCGCTCGAGATCGAGGCGGAGCTGGAACGCGATCCCGCGTTGCGCGCGGAGGCGCAGGCATTGCGCGCGCTGATCGACGAGGCTGCGCGGTTGCCGAAGGGCGTCGCGCCGCGGCGTGATCTGTGGACGGGCATCGATGCGCGGCTTACAGGCCGAGCGCCGGCCAACCCGCGCCTCACAATTGCGCGGATCCGCCAGGGTCTTTTGGCGGTGGCGGCGGCGGCGCTCATTTTCGCCGCGGGCGTGTGGTACGCGCGAACCACCGATTCAGAGTCCGGCCAGAATCCTGGCGGACAAGTCGCCAATGTACAACAGCCCGGACCGGTGATCGCGATTTCGCAAACGGCGGTGAACAGCAACGCGCAGGCGCCAGTTCAGTTCGCGGGCTATCAAGAGATTGCGGCGGAGTACGCGGGTGTGCGCACTACGTTGCGGGAAGCGCTGAATCAGGCGCGTCCGAATCTCGCGCCGGAAACGGTCCTGGTCATTGATGACAGTTTGTCGGTAATCGATCAGGCGATTCGCGACATCGAAGTGGCGCTCGATAATGATCCCGGAAACCGCGCACTGATGCAATCGCTCGTGGCGGTCTACGATCAAGAGGTGGGGCTTCTTCGACAGGCGACACGCCTGGCGGATAGCCCAGGGGAAAACGCATGAAGAAGGTATTGATTCGCGGCTTGCTGGCGCTCGCGGTTATCGCGACGGCGCATGCCAGCACAACGATAGTAGAGCGGCGCCCGTTTGGCGCGGATGGCGAAGTCGAGATCGAAGTTACCTCCGGCTCCGTCACAGTGGAAGCCTGGAATGAGCCGGAAATTAAGGTCACTGGAACGATCGGGGGAAACGCGGACCATTTTCAGTTCGAACTTGAGGACGACGAAGCGCTGATTCGCGTCAGGAATCCTAAGAGCGGGCAGAGCGGCGGCAGCGGGAACATCGTTGTCCGCGTGCCGCATCTCTGCAAAGAAATTCGCGTGAAGGTTACTTCCGCGGACGTGGTTATCCATGGCGTCGAAGGCGATGTTCGCGTTGGGTCGGTGAGCGGCGACGTCCGGATTTATGACATGAAGGGCAATGTGCGCGCGGAAACTGTCAGCGGCGATCTCGTTGTCGATGGCGATATCGCGGATTGCGAAGTGAAAGCGGTGAGCGGCGATGTATCCGTGAAAACCGTGCGCGGTGATGTCCGCGGAAACACGATCAGCGGCGAACTCACAATCGAGGGCAACGTGATCAACGAGCTCAAGTGCGAATCGATTTCCGGCAACGTCTCGTACACCGGAAGCGTGGATACGGATGCAGACATCGAAGTGAAAGCGCATAGCGGCAACGTAACACTGGCGCTGCCCGCGAATGTGTCGGCCGACATTTATGTCAACTGCTTTAGCGGAAACATCAAAAATGGCCTGAGCGACGAACGCCCGAGGCAACCGCGCGGGCCCGGAAGTACGCTCGATATGACGCTGAACAGTGGTAGCGCGAACATCGAAGCGGAAGCGTTTAGCGGGAACGTTACACTGAAAACGCTGTAGGGAGCGCGCGCGTCACCGCGCGCTTTGTCGAAACATCCCGGCGCGCGGGGACGCGCGCCGGGATGTGTTATTTGACGTCTTTTGCGCTGGTGACTATCCGCGAGATGATCCCATATTTCATTGCCTCTTCGGCGGACATCCAGAAGTTGCGGTCGCTGTCGAGGGCGACCTTTTCGACTTTTTGGCCGGTTTCTTTTGCGATAAGCTCGTTGATTTTTTGGCGGATCTTGAGAATCTCCTGCGCTTCAATGCGGATGTCTTGCAACTGGCCGCCTGCGCCGCCGCTGGGTTGGTGCAGCAGAAACCGGGTATTCGGAAGAGAGACCCTATTTTCTTTCTTGCGCGCACCAAGCAGAATCGGGACGGCAATGCTCGCGACCCAACCCGCGCCGATGCAGAACACATCGGACTCGACGTAGCGCAGCATGTCGTGGATCGCGTAACCGGAATCGACGTGGCCGCCCTGGGAGGTGACGATCACGCGTATAGGTTCGTGAGATTCAGTGTCGAGCACGAACAGTTGCGAAATCACGCGCTCGGCCATCTCCTGGTCCACCTGGCCCGCGAGCACAATCGTGCGGGTCTTGAGGAGGTGGCCCATCATGCCGTTTTCTTTTTTCTTGTCATCCTTCTTGTCGTCGTCATCATCGTCGTCCATTCGCAGAAAATCCATGGAATCCTCACTTTCGGTATGCGCAAGCGCGCTGTAAGGCGCGCGGCAGGGTTAGTCTAAAACGGAATTGTGCCATCGGAGCGCGAAAAGGTCAATTTGAACTCGTTATAGTAAGTTCCCATGAATGAACGCCTTTTCGTATACGGCACCTTGCTCGACCCTGATATTCAGTTGGCTGTCGTTGGCCGGCGTCTCGATGGTGCGCCAGATTCCCTTACGGGGTGCAGACTCACGACGCTGAAGCACGGCCCGGATGCCTACCCAAATATCGTTTGCGACACCGCCGCATGCGTGGTGGGCCGCGTGCTCGATGTCACCCTCGAAGAACTTGACCGCATGGATGAGTATGAAGGAGACCTATATATTCGGGAGCGTGTTGCACTTGAAAGCGGCGGGTACGCCTGGGTGTATGTTGGCGTGACATCCCCCTAAATCCCCCTTCAAAGGGGGACTTTAAGAGGGCCGTTCTGATGCAATCGCCAGTATCTACGTTTCAGAATATCAACTTGTTTCAGAGTATCAACCGTTTCGGAATATCAACTCGTTTCAGAATATCAACTGCGATCTGGATTCTTAAGTCCCCCTTTGAAGGGGGATTTAGGGGGATGTAATTCTGTGGATGATCTTACGCGATCTTTTTCTTCACGAGCTTCACTACGTCGCTGATGATCTTCGCCACCGGAATGTCGTTAGCTTCGAGTTTCGCAATCTTCGACGCCGCGGTGTCGTCTTCTCCGCCGACGATTGCGCCGGCGTGGCCCATGCGGCGTCCTGGCGGGGCGGTGAGGCCGGCCATGAAGCCGACAATCGGTTTCTTCATGTGCGCCTTGAAATATTCCGCGGCGACGACTTCGTCTTGTCCGCCGATTTCGCCGACCATGATGATCGCGTCGGTGCCGTTATCCGCTTCAAACAGCGGCAGCAGATCAACAAATTTGCTGCCGATGATCGGGTCGCCGCCGATGCCGATACACGTCGACTGGCCGAGGCCGTTGTCGGTGAGTTCCTTCACGATCTCGTAGGTCAGCGTGCCGCTGCGCGAAATGACGCCGATGCGGCCTTCCTTGTGAATCTGTCCCGGCATGATGCCGATCTTGCACGCGCCGGGCGTGATGAGACCGGGACAGTTCGGGCCGATCAGGCGAATGCCTTTGGACGTGAGCGCTTCGTAGGCTTCTAGCACGTCGAGCGTGGGCACGCCTTCTGTAATCGCGACGAGCAGTTTGATGTTGGAGTTTGCGGCGTCGAGCATCGCGCCTTTTGCGAATGCCGCGGGCACGTACATTACCGACGCAGTTGCGCCGGTCGCCGCGACCGCTTCGGCAACCGAGTTGAACACGGGTACGCCGCACGCGGTTTGTCCACCTTTGCCAGGCGTGACGCCGCCGATGATCTGCGTGCCGTAGTCGATCATTTGTTGCGTATGGAATGAGCCGTCGCGCCCGGTGATGCCTTGCACGATGACCTTGGTATTTTTGTCGATCAGGATACTCACGCGTTGACTCCCAACTTGGCGGCGGTGATGGCGCCTTCTTCGAGCGTTGTCGCGGGGATGAGCTTGGTGCCTTCGAGCAAGGCGCGCCCTTCTTTCTCGTTCGTGCCGATGAGCCGGACCACAATCGGCACTTTCACATCGAATTCTTTCAATGATTCGAGAATGCCGCGCGCAATGTCGTCGCACCGCGTGATCCCGCCGAATATATTGATGAGAATGACCTTCACATCGGGGTCTTTGAGAATCAGTTTGAAGGCGGCGACGACTTTCTTCGGATTCGAGCTGCCGCCTACATCCAGGAAGTTCGCGGGTTCGCCACCGAAATGTTTGATCGTATCCATCGTCGCCATGGCGAGGCCCGCGCCATTCACCATGCAGCCAATGGAACCTTCGAGACGGATAAAGCTGAGCCCTCCGTCTTTCGCGGAAAGTTCGTCGGCGTCTTCGGAATCCATGTCGCGCATCGCGACAAGGTCGTCGTGCCGGAACAACGCGTTGTCGTCGAGCAACACTTTCGCGTCGAGCGCGATGACCTTGCCTTTGTCATCGACGATCAACGGGTTGATCTCGACCAACGCGCAGTCTTTTTCCACAAACAGCTTCGCCATCTTCGCCATGATGTCCGCGGCTTGCGCGGCCTGATCGGAGTCGCTGAATAATTGTTGCGCGAACCCCGTGTAGTCCGCCGCGGCGCCGTTGCGCAATTTCGCCGCGGGCACTTCGAGCCTAAGAATCTTCTCCGGCGACTCCTTCGCCGTCACCTCGATCTCGATGCCCCCCTCCGCGCACCCGATAAACACCGCCTTGCGCGCCCCGCGATCAATGAGAATGCTGAGGTATACTTCTTTGGCGATGTTCGCCGCGGGGGTGACGAGAAGCTGCTTCACCGGCAGGTCTTTGATGGTGAGATCCAGGATTTTCTTCGCGACTGCCTCGACGTCCGTGATCTTGTCCACCACCTTCACGCCGCCCGCCTTGCCGCGGCCGCCCACGTGGACCTGCGCCTTCAGGACAACCGGCATGCCCATGACGGAGGCCGCCTTCACCGCGTCCGAGGCCTTCTTCACAGCCTCCCCGGGCGGGGTCGGAATGCCATACGAACGGAACAGTTCCTTCCCCTGATACTCGTGAATCTTCATGCAAAAAAGTCCTTTCGTGGAACAAAGGCGGGATGTACACCCAAGAGGGACAGAAGATAGCGTGGAACGGCGGGTAAATCAAACGGTTCGCAAAAAACCGCCTAACTCTAATATTGAGTGACGCGGTTCTAGAATCGCAAACTACTGGAGGATGACGAGATACTCAGCAAATATCGAAGTGACTGACAGCATTTTGCCGAGCTCCCACTCCCCCAATTGACATTTCGCCTTTGTCTTTGTTACAATGTAACAATTGCAATCGATGTTAGCGAACTATCTCAAAAGGAGGCGGATCCAATGGCTCCAGTGATCAGAATCACGGATGAAGTATACACAAGACTTCAGCGTTTGGCAGAACCATTCGTTGATACGCCCGCCACGGTGATTGAGCGATTGTTGAATGCGCAGGAGGGTGAACGGCGGAATGTAGCAGGGAAGGAAAATGGAGCGATTGCAACCAGCCAGTTGCGGAATTATCAGCCCGAACTATGGGAGCAGACGCCCTGCAACAATCTTTTCTTGGCTCCTGGTAATAAGACAAATCTAGATAGATCGATACTTCAGTCTGTTCAAATAAGCGATATAAATCAATTGCTCACACCCGAACAGAGAGGCATTTTGCGTAATACTCAATCATTGAGGTGCTTTGCGCTGAAAGAGCACGCACGGACTAACTATAACGCCATGAGGCCCGGAGACCTTGTTCTATTCTCAGAAAATGGTTCGGGAAAATTTAAATATGCTAGTCGTATACAAACCACGTTCGAAAATGCTTCTTTGGGTAAATTAATTTGGCGGGATCCGCAGTGGAAATTGATTTACTTACTTAATCCACAACAAACATGGATAACTGACCTCAATAAGCCCAATACTCTTGAAAAATGCGGCTACGATCGCAACTTCTGGCTACCGGGATTTATACAAGTTTCTGCGGAAGTGGTAGTTCGAATTAAACGATCACAGGGTTCTTTCGCTGGCTTTTTGGCCAGTTAGGCGTAACGTGACTCAATTATCGGCCACCACGCATCACGCCAACACCTTCCCCACCACATTTCCGGCGACATCCGTGAGGCGGAAATCTCGGCCCTGGTGACGGTAGGTGAGCTTTGTGTGGTCGATCCCGAGGCAGTGCAGGATCGTCGCTTGAAGATCGTGCACGTGTATCGGGTCTTTGGTGATGTGGTAGCCGAGTTCGTCGGTTTCGCCGATGATGGCGCCGGATTTGATGCCGCCGCCAGCTAGCCACATGGTGAAGGCGTAGGGGTGGTGGTCGCGGCCTTCGCGGCCGGCGACGTTGCCGCGGCGGACTTCGTTCATGGGGGTGCGGCCGAACTCGCCGCCCCAGACAACGAGGGTGTCTTCGAGGAGTCCGCGCCGCTTGAGATCAGTGATGAGCGCCATGGTGGGCCGGTCGGTCATGGCAC